>ERZ501016.184-NODE-184-length-26059-cov-13.396708_pt1 | contig 26059 bp, 21 predicted proteins | sample MGYA00248889_ERZ501016 | MGnify/ENA primary metagenome ERZ501016 (study PRJEB25958, sample SAMN03398594) | human skin metagenome | study: EMG produced TPA metagenomics assembly of the Human Skin Microbiome Metagenome (human skin metagenome) data set. | reverse complement strand
GCGTCTGCCCGATGTACTCGACGATGAAGTCGCCCGGGAAGTGGTGCTCGAACCACTCGGCGTTCTCGAAGGGGTAGTGCACCTGGGCGAAGCTCATCGACCCGGAGTCGAACCACACGTCCAGGACGTCCTCGACGCGGCGCATCGTGCTCTGGCCGGTCGGGTCGTCGGGGTTGGGCCGGGTCAGCTCGTCCACGAACGGACGGTGCAGATCAGGCTCGCCGTCGTGGTTGCGGGGCACCCGGCCGAAGTCGCGCTCGATCTCCTCGAAGGAGCCGTAGACGTCGATGCGTGGGTACGCGGGGTCATCGGATCGCCACACGGGGACCGGGCTGCCCCAGAAGCGGTTTCGCGTGATCGACCAGTCGCGGGCGTTCTCCAGCCACTTGCCGAACTGCCCGTGCTTGATGTGCTCGGGGGTCCAGGAGATCTGCTCGTTGAGCTCGAGCATGCGGTCCTTGAACGCCGTGACCTCGACGAACCAGCTCGACACGCCCTTGTAGATCAGCGGCTGACGGCAGCGCCAGCAGTGCGGGTAGGAGTGGTCGTAGGTCTCGCGGCGCACGAGGACGGTCCCCTCGGTCGCCGCCCCGGTCTCCCCCTCGCCGCGCGTGGCGGCCTTGAGGTGGTCCATGACGTGCGGGTTGGCGTCGAAGACGAGCATCCCGGCGTAGTCGACGACGGGGTGGGTGAACCGGCCGTCGGCGCCCACGGGCATGACGGGCTCGATGCCCTCACGGTCGGTCACGACCTTGTCGTCCTCGCCGAACGCGCCGGCCGTGTGCACGAGCCCCGAGCCGTCGGTGGTCGTGACGAACTCCGCCTCGACGATGCGGAAGGCGTTGTCGTGCCCCAGGTAGTAGGAGAAGGGCGGCTGGTAGTGGTGGCCCGCGAGCTCGGACCCCTTGAGCCGCTTGACGATCCGCGACCCGACGTCGCCCTTGGGGTCGCCGGTCAGCTCCCGGGCGTAGGACGCGAGCCGCGCCTCGGCGAAGACATAGCGCTCGGTGCTGCCCGTGGGGACGTCCGACTCGACCACGACGTAGTCGATGTCCCCGCCGACCATGATCGCGAGGTTGGACGGCAGGGTCCACGGCGTGGTGGTCCAGACGACGGCCAGCGCCCCGTCGAGGTCGTCGTCCGGGCCGTTGCCCTCGATCCGCAGGCCCACCGTGACGGCCGGGTCCTGGCGCACCTGGTAGACGTCGTCGTCCATGCGCAGCTCGTGGTTGGACAGGGGGGTCTGGTCGTTCCAGCAGTAGGGCAGGACGCGGAAGCCCTCGTAGATCAGGCCCTTGTCGTAGAGCGTCTTGAACGCCCAGAGGACGCTCTCCATGTAGTCCGGGTTGAGCGTCTTGTAGTCGTTGTCGAAGTCGACCCACCGCGCCTGGCGCGTGACGTAGTCCTGCCACTCGTCGGTGAACGTCAGGACGGACTCGCGGCACTTGGCGTTGAACGCGTCGATGCCGAGCTCGACGATCTCGTCCTTGGTCTTGATGCCGAGCTGGCGCATGGCCTCGAGCTCGGCGGGCAGGCCGTGCGTGTCCCAGCCGAAGCGCCGCTCGACATGCCGGCCGCGCATCGTCTGGTAGCGCGGCACGATGTCCTTGACGTAGCCCGTCAGCAGGTGGCCGTAGTGCGGCAGGCCGTTGGCGAAGGGCGGGCCGTCGTAGAAGACGAACTCGTTGGCGCCGTCCTCCCCCACGGGCCGGTTGGCCACCGACGCCTGGAAGGTCCCGTCCTCGTCCCAGTAGCGCAGGATGCGCTCCTCGATCTCCGGGAAGCGCGGGCTCGGGACCACGCCGGAGGGCGCGGCGGGCAGCTGCGGGTCGGTGGAGACCTTGGGGTAGGTCATGGGTGAGGCTCCCTGGGGACGAGTCGCGGTGATCCGGACGGTGCTGATCACGAGGACGATCGCGCCGTGCGGCGCTCCCGCGGTGCCACCTCGCTTGCCGGGCGCGGGATCTCGTCATACGGGGCTTGTATGACGACCGCGGCCGGCCGCTCTGGTCGAAGGCGGTGACGGGCCCACCCGTCCGGGTCTAGTAGGCGCTGCGCTGGTGGCGGAGCGCCGTTCTTCCGGAGACTCGCCGGTGATAGCGGCTCAGACGTCTGTGGGACCAGTCTATCGGAGACCGCAGGGACACCTCGAATCCCCACCTCTCGCTACTGTGTGCTAATCCGGTCACCTGCTTGCCGCTAGCCCAATCGCGAGGCCCGGCAATGGAATTGACCCGATGGCCAGGGTCGGCCTGGCAGCCGGGAGGTGGTGGCGGATGGACCTGGAGCAGCTCCTGGGCGCGCCTGACGTGACCGCCGCCGTCGAGGCCCTCCTCGTCGCCGTGGCCGACGCGTATGCCGCCGCGCAGGCCCGCTCCGGGTCGCCGGTCTCGCCGCGGACACCCCCTGAACGCGCGAGTCTCGCGCGCCTGGTCACCGCCGAGCGCGCGGTGGGGCTGCTCGCCGCCGAGGGCCTGGTCGCGCACGAGAGCCTCGTCGCGGCGATCGCCGACGAGGTCGAGGTCGAGCACTGCTCCCTCGGGCGCCCGTCCGCCCGGTCGCGGGTCCTGGACGACGCACGCGTCCTGGCGGGCGACGAGATCGTGGCCGCGACGGGGCTGGGGGTGCACGAGGTCCGGCGTCGCTCACGGGGGGTCACCGCTCCCCCGGTGGTGCGCGAGCGCCTGCTGAAGCGATGCGCACGGGGTCCGCGACGCTGCAGCGCGCGACCACGGTGGTCGACGAGGTGTGCTCGAGCAGCCTGCCCGCGCGAGGTCGACGCCCTCCCCGACGCGGCGGCGGCCCGGCGTGCCCGCCTCGGTCGCGCGTGACATCGCCCTGCGCCCGGGGACCGTCGGGCACCGCCTGGTCCACGACCCGGTCACGGGGGTCGCCATGGACCGGACCGCGAGCGGCTATCGCATCCCGCAGGGCCTGCGAGACGACGTGGTGGCCCGGGACGTGACCTGCCGGGCGCCCGGGTGCGCGCAGGGGTGACCCCGGTGAGCCGGCGATCCCCGCCCGCCGGACCTGTCTCCTGCGGAGGACCTGCTGGGCCGTCACGCGAGACGGCTCACGGCGCCCGACGTCCTGCGCCGGCTCGGGCTGCACGGCGCGGGCGATCAGGGCGCTCCCGGTCCCGGAGGGTGTGCGCCGACCTCGCTGCAGGCGGACCTGGCGTGGCCGAAGTGGGCGGGGCGCCTGGAGGTGACCACTCCGGCGCGCCCGTGGCCCCCGCCGGAGTCACCGCCGTACTGACGGCGCCGGCCCTGCCCGCCGGGGCGCACGGCATACGGCCTCAGGGGCGCCAGTCCGGGCGCAGGGGAAAGCTGCTGGCGCCGTCGGCGCCCACCTTGGTGGCGAGGACCTGGTGCAGCTGCAGCCAGTTGGCCTCGAAGGCCATCCGCGAGCCGGCCATGTAGAGGCCCCAGACGCGCGCCGTGGCCAACCCCGCGTCGGCGACGCAGAAGTCCCAGGAGTCCACGAGGTTCTGGCACCAGCGCTGCAGGGTGAGGGCGTAGTGCAGCCGGAGGTTCTCGTCGTGCTGCACCTCGAAGCCCGCGTCGTGGCAGGCGCTCATCACCAGTCCCGGCGGGGCGAGTTCGCCGTCGGGGAAGACATAGCGGTCGGTGAACGGCTCGGGACGGAACCCCGCCCGTCCGTCGGCGCGCGTGATGCAGTGGTTGAGCAGCCGACCGCCCTCGCGCAGCCGGCCGTGCAGGAAGCGGAAGTAGCCGTCGTAGCCACGCACCCCGACGTGCTCCGTCAGGCCGATCGAGCTGACGGCGTCGAAGTCCCCCTCGGTGACGTCGCGGTAGTCGGCGTGCCGGACCTCCACCTGCCCGGACAGCCCGGCGCGCCCCACCGCCTCCCTCCCCCACGAGGCCTGCTCGCGGGACAGGGTCACCGCCAGCACCGACACCCCGTGCTCGCGGGCGGCATGCATCGCCATCCCTCCCCAGCCGCAGCCGACGTCGAGCAGCCGCTGGCCGGGACGCAGCGCGAGCTTGTCCGCGACGAGGGCGAACTTGCGCTCCTGCGCCTGCTCGAGCGTCGCGTCGGGGCTGTCGAAGACGGCGCAGGTGTAGGCCATCGACGGGCCGAGGACCCGTTCGTAGAAGGCGTTCGACACGTCGTAGTGCGACGAGATCGACGCGGCGGCACGCTGTCTCGGGTCCAGCGAGCGCACGGCGCGGCGCCAGCGCGGCAGGGCCTCCATCGCCGGCGCCGGGGGCGGGACGACCACGCGCGGGCCGAATCCCCGCAGCAGCGCGGCCAGCTCGCTGGGGGCGGGTCGTCGGCTCCGGACCTCGCGCTTGATCCGCCGGAAGAGCTCGTAGGGGTCCCCCTCGTGCACACCGCGCAGGACGAGGTTGTCGGTGAGGTAGGCCCGCGCCATCCCGAGGTCCCCCGGGGCCGAGACGATGTAGCGCAGGCCCTCCTCGCTCGCGACGTGCACCGCGACGTCGCTGTCGCGGGGGCCGAGGTCGGTCCCGTCATACGCCGTCAGCCGCAGCGGCAGCGGCCCCTCGGTCACGGCCTCCACCAGGTCGCCCACGCGGGGCGTGCCCCCGGCCCTCGCCATCATCGACCACACACCTTGTCGTACATCGTCGGGAAGCGGCCGGACGGGTCGTACCGGTCGCGGACGGCGCGCCAGGCCGGCCCGCCGTAGAGGCGGTCGAAGGTGGCGCGGTCGTAGCAGGCGTCGGAGTAGAGGGACTTGTGGCCGTCCAGGGCACTGACCTGGTCCTCGATCATCCGGTTGACGTCGCCGTCGCGGCGGCCCGGCTCGATCGGCACCGTCCCCCAGAAGCCGACGTTGACGTAGGTGCGCCCCGGCTCGAGCGGGTAGAGCGGCCAGGACCTGGCGGCGCGGGCGCCCCCCGGCCCGTCGACCTCGCGAAGGCGCAACGGGCACAACCAGATCGGTCGCATGGGCACGTGCTCTAGGAACCACCCCACGAACTCCTCGAGCCGCTCCAGCGGCACCTCCACGTCCTGCACCACCCGCTCCCGCTCGGGCAGGCCGCGGCGCCGGTCGATGGCCGCCGCGACGCCGAAGCGGTTCTCCAGCCGCACGATCCGGTGGTAGACGTCGCTGCGCCGCCACCGGCGCGGCCACGCGCGCCGCACCAGCGGATGCTGCGCCCCGAACGCGCCCGAGCACCAGAACCAGTCGGTGTCCCAGCGCCACAGGTAGTCCACCCCGCTGAGCCGGTCCCGGTCGTAGCGCTGCAGCGAGCGGTAGTAGACGTCCTGGCCGGTGTAGTCGCTCGCTGGGCTGACGGTGTCGCTGTCGAAGGTCGCCAGCGTCAGCACCGCCTCGCCCGGCCCGAAGACCACCCCGTCCATCGCGTCGACGGGCTGCCGCTCGTAGCTGCGCTCCTCGCTCACCCGGGCCACGAGCCGCACCAGCTCGCCGAGGTCGCTCAGGTGCAGGTGCCGCAGCGCGACCTGCCGGCCCAGCGGCTGCAGCTCGATCCGCAGCCGGGTGGCGTAGCCGAGGCTGCCGTAGGAGTTGGGGAAGGCCGCGAACAGGTCGGCGTGCTCCCCGTCGGGCCGGGCGGTGACCACGTCGCCGGACCCGGTGAGGACGTCCAGCTCGAGCACCGACTCGTGCGGGAGGCCGTTGCGGTAGGACGTGGCCTCGATGCCCAGCCCGCTGACGGCGCCGCCCAGGGTGATCGTCCGCAGCTGCGGCACGACCAGCGGCATCAGCCCGTGGGCGGCGGTGGCCTCGACGAGGTGCTCGTAGGTGCACATCCCCTGGACCTCGGCGACCCGGGCGACCGGGTCGACATCCAGGACCCGGGTGAGCCCCGAGACGTCGAGCCCCCGCGGTGCGCGCCCGCGCGGGCGGAACAGGTTGGTCGTCGCCTTGGCCAGGCGCACCGGATCACCGGCGGGTATGGCGGCCAACGACTCCCGCAGCCGGGCCACCCCGGCCGCGTGGTCGACGAGCTGGCGGTGCGGCCCCATGCCCCGACGCTACGACTGCCCGGACCTCGCCGCCACCCCCCGACCACATGGTGAACGGGCGTTCACCATGTGGGGGTTCGCGGGTGCGCGTCAGGCCAGCCCGAGCCCCCGCGCGCCCTCCCACAGCGACTCGCGCACGTCCGGGTGGGCGGCGTTCTCGATGATGTTGCGGGCCTGGACCTTCTCCGGGTGGCCGAAGACCTCGGCGACGCCCTGCTCGGTGATGACCGCGGAGTGCTGGAAGGACGTCGTCGGCTCGGTGAGCATCGGCACGATCGTCGACACGTCGGCCTTGGGGTGCCAGGACCGCAGCGCCATCATGGCCTGACCACCCCTGGAGTGCAGCGCCCCGACGATGAAGTCCGTCTGCCCGCCGAAGCCGGAGTGGATGCGGGCGCCGATGCGCGAGGCGTTGGCCTGCGAGAGCAGGTCCACCTGCAGCGCCGTGTTGATGGAGGTCATCTGCGGCTGCTTGGCGATCTGGCCCGGGTCGTTGGTGATCTCGGTGCGGCGCATGATGATCCGGTTGTTGAGGTGGCACCACTGGTAGAGCGCCTCGCTGCCGAACGCGAACGACGCGACGATGGGTCGCATCTCGTCGAGGGCCCCCACGCGGTCGAGCAGCAGCACGCCGTCGGAGAACATCTCGGTCCAGATGCCAAGGTTGTGCCGGCGGGCGAGGCCGGGCAGCGTGGCGTCGGGGACCGCGCCGATGCCCAGCTGGAGCGTGGCGCCGTTGCCGACCCGTCCGGACACCAGCTCGCCGATGAGCGAGGTCGCGTCGTCGGGCTTGGCCTGGGACTGGACGGCGGCGATCGAGGCGTCGGTCTCGATGAAGGCGTCGAAGATGTCGACCGGGAACTCGCCGTCGCCGTAGGTGTAGGGCATGTGCTTGTTGATCTGCGCCACCAGGATCCCGCCGCGCTCCTTGACCGCCTCGATGGCGGCGACCATGACGTTGACCTCGACGCCGAGCGACACCTTGCCGCCGATGGGGGCGCTCACGTGGACGGCGACGACGTCCGGGGCGAGGGTGGTGCGAAAGAGCATGGGCACCAGGGACAGTCGGGTCGGCGTGTAGTGCAGCGTGGGGAGCTTGCGCATCCCCACCCCGACGAAGCAGGACTCGTGCTCGACGCCCTCGCGGGTGGAGATGCCGGCCGGCGCGTTGAGCATGTTGAGCCGATAGGTGGGCAGCGCCTCGTCGACGATCTCGAGCAGCGCCCAGGGGGGCACGTGGTTGCCCGTGGCCACGACGCGGGGGTTCTCGGGGGCGCGCTCGAGCAGGGACTTCATCTGGGCGGTGCTGATCACGTTCATGGTCCTAGCCTGCCGGACGGCCCTGGCGGGTCGGCAGGCACCCCCCCGGCATCACCGGGTCGTGGTGGAATGGCGCCATGAACCTCCCCGACGTCGATGCCTCGGCCGCCTGGCTCAGCCACGAGACTCTGGAGCAGGCCCGCGAGCGCCTGCCCATCCTGTACGTCGATGTCGTGCCCGTGCGCGTGGACGACCGGGGCGAGGTCACCCACCTCGGGACGCTTCTGCGCGTGTCCGGCAACGGCGAGATGGCTCGCGAGCTGGTGAGCGGGCGCGTGCTCTACCACGAGCGGCTGCGGGACGCGCTGCTCCGGCACATCGAGAAGGACCTCGGGCCCCTGGCGATGCCGCGGATTCCTGTCAGCCCTCAGCCGTTCACGGTCTCGGAGTACTTCCCCACCCCGGGCGTCACGCCCTTCCACGACCCGCGCCAGCACGCGGTGGCGCTGGGCTATGTCGTGCCCGTGGCCGGGGACTGCGCGCCCTCCCAGGACGCCCTGGACCTGGCCTGGCTCACCCCCCGCGAGGCGTGCAGCCGCGCCGTCGCCGAGGAGATGGGCCGTGGCCACGCGACGCTGCTGCGTCAGGCCCTCGCTCACCTCGGCTTCGCGGTCTGACCTACCCCCGGTAGTCCGATCAACCGGCCTTCGCACCCCAGGCCGATGGTCCTACCCCCGGCGGGTTCACGAGTAGTCGGCCCACACCCGCTGCTGCTCCCCGTCGACGGTCATGACGCCACCGTGCGGGAGGATCCACTGTGGCCGGGTGTGACCGAAGGGGATGCCCACGCACACCACGGCGTCCGGGTTGTACCGCGCGATCATCTCCACGGCCGCCTCCCGCTGGGCGGCCCGCAGCCGAGCCCGGTCCTCGACCCCCGGGCATACCTCGAAGCTCGACACCGCCGGGCGCGCCACCAGCACCGCGTCGACGGCGGCCAGCAGACCCCGTTCCCCCATCGACCGTAGGATGCGACCGACCTCGACGGCGGAGGGCAGCTCCTCGGAGGTCTCGACCAGCAGCACCCCGCCGTCGAGCACGCCCGGGTCGGCCGGGAAGCGCCCCGCCGTCAGGATCCACTGCAGCACCTCCAGGCAGCCACCCCAGGTCCGCCCGGTGACCGCGCGCCGCGGACCGTGCCACGTCCAGGGCTCCGTCGGCTCGCGCGGCCCGCCCTCGGTCAGCGCCCGCGGGTCGCCCCAGTCCAGGCCCAGGTCCTGCGACTCCCCCGGATCCGTGATCTCCAGCCGCTCCCCCGTCAGCAGCGCCGCCCGCAGCGACGCCGCATGCACCTCGTCCACGCCCGGCCCCGGGCCCAGGTGCACCTGCGACGAGCCGCCGTAGAAGCTCGCCACGCCCGCGCCCCACAGCCACGCGTGCAGGTTGGTGTTGTCGCTGGTGCCGAGGAAGGGCTTCGGGTCGCGGCGCACCACCTCGGGGTCGAGGTGCGGGACCACGGTGATCTGGTCGTCACCGCCCACGACGGCCAGCACGGCGCGGACCTGCGGGTCGGTGAAGGCCGCCATGAGATCCCGCGCCCGGTCCTGCGGCGAGGCCCCGAGCTCGCGCGTCGTGGGGTACTCCACCGGCACCAGCCCGGTCACCTCAGCGAGGCGACGCATCCCCTGCTCGTGCACCTGCGGATAGACGGCAGGCGCGGCGAAGGACGGGGAGACCACGGCGATGCGGTCCCCCGGTGACGCCTTGGGCGGGAGGGCGAGGGGGTGCGGCATACGGCCATCGAACCATCCCCGCGAGACCGCCGTCTGCACGATCAGCAGGGTGGCCCTGCCTGCCGTATGACGTCCACCGCCCGCCGCCGGGCGGGGGCGACTGCCCGAGGGAGGTCAGCCCTGGACGCCCTTGGTGCGCAGCCGCGCCTCCAGCACCGCCGCCTCCTCGGGAGTCGGCGCCGTGCCACCGAGACGCGCCGGCACCAGGTGACGCTCGGCCTCGGGCACGGGCGGGTAGACGTCCTGCAGCTCGTGCAGCATCCGCGTGATCGTGTCGCGCACGTGCGCGGTCACCTCGACGACGTCGTCCTCGGGCCGCACCCGGATCGGCTCGCCCACCGTGATGCCGATGGGCACGTTGGTGCGACCGAGCCGCTTGGGGTGGCCCTTGGTCCACACCCGCTGCGAGCCCCAGATCGCCACGGGGAGGATCGGCGCGCCCGTCGCCTGCGCCATCCGCACCCCGCCGCTCTTGAACGCCTTGGGCTCGAAGGACATCGAGATGGTCGCCTCCGGGAAGACGCCCACGATCTCTCCGGCTCTGAGGGCGTCCAGGGCGTGCCCGTAGGACGCCGCCCCGGCCGCCCGGTCCACCGAGATGTGCCGCATCCCCCGCAGCAGCGGGCCGCTCACCGGGTGACGAAAGACGCTCTCCTTGGCCATGAACCGCACGAGGCGACGCGACGGGAGAGCCGCCAGACCGGCATACGTGAAGTCGAAGTAGCCGGTGTGGTTGATCATCATCACCGCCGGCCCGGTCTCGGGCACGTGGTGCTCCCCGGTGATCCGGAAGCGCAGTCCCTGCAGCGCGAAGACCCCCTTGAACGCCTCGACCACGGGGGTGTAGACGGGATCACGTCGCAGCATCTGCCAGAAGCTCGCCATGGGGCAGACCCTACCGGCGGGTCACCCTGGTCGGGACGGGACCCGGGCGACGGCATACGGATTGGCCGTCCGCGCTCGCGCTCTGGGATGATCACGCCCATGACCACTGACACGCCGCGCACCCACGTCCCGGACAAGCCGTCGCTCGACGGCCTGGAGGACAAGTGGCTGCAGGTATGGCGTGACCAGGGCACCTACCGCTTCGACCGGGCGCGGGCGATGGACCTGCCCCGCGAGCAGATCTGGGCGATCGACACGCCCCCGCCCACCGCGTCGGGGTCGCTGCACATCGGGCACGTCTTCGGCTACACGCAGGCCGACTGCCTCGCGCGCTACAAGCGGATGACCGGGCACGAGGTGTTCTACCCGATCGGGTGGGACGACAACGGCCTGCCGACCGAGCGGCGCGTGCAGAACTACTACGGCGTGCGCGGCGACGCGACCCTGCCCTATGTCGAGGGCTTCACCCCGCCGCACGAGGGCGCCGACGGCAGGTCGGTCAAGGCCGCCGACCAGGTCGCGATCAGCCGGGCCAACTTCATCGAGCTGTGCGACATCCTGACCGTCAAGGACGAGGTGACCTTCGAGGACACCTTCCGCTACCTCGGGCTGTCCCTCGACTGGGACGTGCAGTACCGCACCATCGACGACCACTCCCGCGCAACCGCCCAGCAGGCCTTCCTGCGCAACCTCGCGCGCGGCGAGGCCTACCAGGCCGAGGCGCCGGGCCTGTGGGACGTGACCTTCCAGTCCGCGGTGGCGCAGGCCGAGCTGGAGGCGCGGGGCTACCCGGGCGCCTACCACCGGGTGTCCTTCCACGCCGCCGACGGGGACACGGTCGCCATCGAGACCACCCGCCCCGAGCTGCTGCCCGCGTGCGTCGCGCTGATCGCGCACCCGGACGACGAGCGCTACCAGGGGCTGTTCGGTATGACGGTCCGGTCGCCCCTCTTCGGGGTCGAGGTGCCCGTGCTCGCCCACCCGGCCGCCGAGATGGACAAGGGCGCCGGCATCGCCATGTGCTGCACCTTCGGCGACCTGACCGACGTCCAGTGGTGGCGCGAGCTGCAGCTGCCGACCCGCTCGGTCATCACCCGCAACGGGCGCATCCAGGCGGAGACGCCGGACTGGATCACCTCCGAGACCGGCCGCAAGGTCTACGCCGAGATGGCGACCAAGACGACGCACTCCGCCCGCGAGGCGGTCGTCGCGGCGCTGCGCGAGTCCGGCGACCTGGACGGCGAGCCGAAGAAGACCCAGCGCAAGGCCAACTTCTTCGAGAAGGGCGACAAGCCCCTCGAGATCGTCACCTCGCGCCAGTGGTACATCCGCAACGGGGGCCGCGACGAGGACCTGCGCGAGGCGATGCGGGCCCGCGGCCGTGAGCTGGACTTCCACCCGTCCTACATGCGCTCGCGCTATGACAACTGGGTCGGCGGGCTCAACGGCGACTGGCTGATCTCGCGGCAGCGGTTCTTCGGCGTGCCGATCCCGGTGTGGTACCGCGTGGATGACCAGGGCGAGGTGCTGTGGGACGAGCGGATCGTCCCCACCGAGGAGCAGCTGCCCGTCGACCCGGCCTCGCAGCCGGCCCCGGGGTATGACGAGTCCCAGCGCGGTCAGGCGGGCGGTTTCGTCGGGGACGCCGACGTCATGGACACCTGGGCCACCTCGTCGTTGACCCCGCAGATCGCTGCGGGCTGGCGCGCGGGCGGGCAGGGCTCGGACCCCGAGCTCTTCGCCAAGATCTTCCCCTTCGACCAGCGGCCGCAGGGCCACGACATCATCCGCACCTGGCTCTTCGCCACCGTGGTGCGGGCCCACCTGGAGCACGGCTCGCTGCCCTGGACCAACGCCACGATCAACGGCTGGATCCTCGACCCCGACCGCAAGAAGATGTCCAAGTCCAAGGGCAACGCGACGACGCCCAAGGACATGCTGCAGCAGCACGGCACCGACGCGATCCGCTACTGGGCCGCCGCCGCCCGCCTCGGCACCGACACGGCGCTGGACGAGGCGCAGATGAAGGTCGGGCGCCGCCTGGCCATCAAGCTGCTCAACGCCAGCAAGTTCGCGCTCGGGTTCGGCGAGGTGTCCGGAGACCTCGAGGCCCAGGTGACCGAGCCGCTGGACCGGGCCATGCTCGCGTCCCTGGCCGAGGTCGTGGACGCGGCCGGCAAGGGCTACGAGGCGATGGACTACACCCGCGCCCTCGAGGCCACCGAGACCTTCTTCTGGACCTTCTGCGACGACTACATCGAGCTCGTCAAGGACCGGGCGCACGGCGGACGCGGTGACGCGGGCGCCGCCTCGGCCCGGGCGGCGCTGCGGATCGCGCTCGACGTCCTGCTGCGCCTCTTCGCCCCGGTGCTGGTCTACGCCACCGAGGAGGTGTGGAGCTGGTTCCGCGAGGGGACCGTCCACCGTCAGCCCTGGCCGACCATCGACGAGCTGAGCACCGTTGCAGCGCAGGGCGACTCGTCGCTGCTCGACACCGTGTCCGCCGCGCTGATCGGGGTGCGCAAGGCCAAGTCCGAGGCCAAGGTCGGCATGCGCAGCGAGATCACCGCGATGACCTTGACCGCCCCCGCGGCCCAGGTCGAGCAGCTGCGCCTCGCCGAGGCCGACCTGCGGGCCACCGGCACCATCACCGGCCTGGAGTATGCCGAGGGCGACACGCTCGCGGTGAGCGACGTCGAGCTGATCCCCGCCGAGAAGCGCGCCAAGGCCTGACCCCACGGATTCGTCCGGTCCCTACCCCCACCGCCCCTTCCCCACCGCCGAGTGGTCAGTTCCCGACGTCGACGACTGACCACTCGGCGGCGTCGGCGCGTGGACCCGGAGCACGTCCCACCACCAGCCACGGCCGGCTCCAGCCGGCCAGCGACAACCGCCCCGCCACGAACGCCGAGAGATCCAGCTCCAGCACCTCGCCGGCGGACGGCTCGAAGACGTCCACCCCCACGCCGTCGGCGGCGGGCACGAGCATCGTCACGTGGCGAGGCAGCCACCGGCTCCCGACATACAGCAGGACCGGTCCGTCCGAGGCGAGAGAGCTCTCCCAGCGGCGCAGCAGCTCGGCGCGCGCCGACCGGCCGGCCCAGCGGATGACCCGCCAGCGCACCCCGCGACGGCCCACCCCGAGCAGCCGGGCCAGCTCACGCGCGGCTCCCCACGGCGGGGTCCCCAAGGCGCGGGGCCAGGGCACCTGCCAGGAGGTCGGCGTCGCCAGGAGGCGGTTGGTGCGGTTGCGCACGGTCAGCTCCTCGGCGGCCAGGCCCCGGCGCCGCACCCGCTCGGCATAGGCAGTGTCGGTCAGCATGCGGGCCACCACCAGGCAGATCGAGCCGCAGGTCGTCGGCGTCGACTGCTGCGGGGCGGGCCTGCCACGGCGCAGGGCGAAGGCGGGAGCCATGGCACCACCTCACCACGTCGGCGCTCTCACGCCCACCCCCCAGCACATCCCGAGCCGGCGGACGTGGCAGGATCACGGGGCACGCAGCGATCGGGGGTGGAGCACGGTGAGCACGCGTAGGGGCTTGGGGCTGCTGGCCGTCGTGCTGGCGCTGGTGGGGATCGCCCTCGTGTGGGCCACCGTGCGGGGGCCGACGCTGATCACGTCGAGGTCGCTCACCACCGCCTCCCCCGAGCGCGATGCCCAGGACCCGCGGGCCGTGCCCGCCTCCGGGGTCGGCACCCCGACCGTGACCCCCGCCCAGGCGCACGGCGGGGACGGGTGGGAGGGGCTGCCCGGCTGGCTCCCCTGGCTGCTCCTGGCCGCGGCACTGGTGCTCGCCGTCGTCGTCGGCCGTCGGGTCCTCCGACGGGCGCGGGCGCTGCCGCGGGACGAGCGCGACGACGCCCCGCTGGCCCCGGACCTGGCGCCCGAGCCCGTGCTCGACGAGGAGGCCGCACGACAGCAGCGGGCCGCCCTGGCCGGCGGCACGCCCCGCAACGGCATCGTCGCCTGCTGGGTGGAGCTGGAGCGCCTCGCGGCGGCCGCGGGCAGCACCCGGCGCGCGGCCGAGACGTCCGCGGAGTTCACCCGCCGCGTCCTCGCGGAGCAGCACGTGCCCGAGGACGCGATCGCCGCCCTGGCCGAGGCCTATCGCGAGGCGAGGTTCTCCAGCCACGAGGTCGGCGAGGAGCTGCGAAGCGCAGCCGGTCTGGCGCTCGACCGCCTGCACGACGCGCTGCTCGGCCACGCCGCCCCCACCGGCCCCGCCGCCGCTCACCGCGGGGAGGGGCGACCATGAGCCGCACCCTCGTCCGCCGGACCCTGCTGGCGCTCGTCCTGTGCCTCGTGGTCCTGGGTGGCGCCGCCCTGCTCGGCCTGCGGCTCCACCCGGTCGTCGTGCCCGCCGCCCTGGCAGCGGTCCTCGCCACCTCGTGGCGGCTCGCGGACCGGGCGCGCGCCGAGCACCCCGGGTGGTCGGCGCCGTGGGCGCGGGACCGGGAGGTCCACGCCACCCCCACCCACGACCGGCGGCTCAGCGCGCTGGCCTGGGCGGTCCACGGCCTGCGCGACGGACGCACCTGGGAGCGCACCCTCTCGCCGCTGCTGGTGGACCTGGTCGACCACCGCCTGCTCACCCGCCACGGCGTGGACCGCGCCACCGACCCCGACCGCGCGAGGCAGCTGCTCGGCCCCGAGCTGACCCGCCTGGTCGATGACCCGCTGACCCCTCCGCGCTCGCAGGGAGCGCTCACGACCCTGATCGCGAGGATCGAACAGCTATGACCAGCAACGACTCCCGTCCCACCGACGTCACCGGCACGTGCGCCCGGGTCCTTGACGCGGTCGAGACCGCCGTCGTCGGCAAGCGGCCGGCTCTCGAGCTCGTCCTCGCCGGCATCCTCGCGGGCGGTCACGTGCTGCTCGAGGACTACCCCGGCCTGGGCAAGACGCTCGCCGCGAGGTCCTTCGCCCAGGCGCTCGGGCTGCGGTTCACCCGAGCCCAGTTCACCCCGGACCTGCTCCCCTCGGACCTGACCGGGTCGTTCCTCTACAACCAGGCCACCCACGAGTTCGAGTTCCGCGAGGGGCCGTTGTTCACCGGGCTGCTGCTGGCCGACGAGATCAACCGCACCCCGCCCAAGACCCAGGCCGCCCTGCTCGAGGCGATGCAGGAGCGCCAGATCACGGTGGAGGGCCGCACCTTCCGGCTGGCCGAGCCCTTCCACGTGCTCGCCACCGCCAACCCCGTCGAGCACGAGGGCACCTATCCCCTGCCCGAGGCCCAGCTCGACCGCTTCCTGCTGCGGGTCTCCTTCGGCTATCCGACGCCCGAGGAGGAGTCAGAGGTGGTGCTCCGTCGCCTCGGGCGCCGGTCCGAGGCGCAGCAGGTCGAGCAGGTCCTGGCGCCCGGCGAGCTGCTCGAGGCCCAGCGCGCGACCGAGCTGGTCGAGGTCGACCCCACCGTCGTCGACTACTGCGTGGACCTGGTCGCGGCCACCCGCCGGCACGGGTCGGTCCAGGTCGGCAGCTCTCCCCGCGGCTCGCTGGCTCTCGTGACGGTGGCCCGCGCGTATGCCGTGGTGCGGGGCCGGGACTACGTCACGCCGGAGGACGTCAAGCACGTCGCCGTCCCCGCCCTCGCGCACCGGCTCACCGTCAAGCCCGAGCTGTGGATGACCCAGGTGTCCGGCGCCACCATCGTGCGGTCCCTGCTCGACAGCGTGCCGACGCCCGCCGCCCTCACCGGTGGCCTCAGCCGATGACGGCACCCATCCGTGACGGGCGCGCCGGCGCGGCGACCCGGCAGGCGGGCTGGTCGGCGACGCCGCACCACCTCGGCGTCGTGGGGGTGGGCGTAGCCCTCGCGGTCGCTGCCGTGCTCGGTCACCGGATGGACCTGCTGGTGGTCGCCACACCGCTGCTCGTCGTCGCCGTCCTGGGCGCGCTGGGCCGCCCCGAGCGACCCAGCCGGCTGCGGACGGCGGTCCGGTCGGACCGGCTGCGCGAGGGGTCCACGACGACGGTCACGGTGGACGTGGAGCACGACCCCCGCGCGGAGGTGCTGGGTGTGGATCTGGCGCCGAGCGACCGGCTCCGTCCCGCAGTGCCGCACGGCGCCACCAGCACCCTCCTCGACGGCGCGCGGCACCACGGCGAGCATCTGGTGTCGCCGACGGTGTGGGGGCGGCACTCCGTCGTCCGCGGCGAGGTGCGGCTGTCGTCTGCCTGGGCGGCGCACAGCAGCAGGTTCCGGGCCGGCGAGGGCCACCGGCTGCTCGCGCTGCCCTCCCCCGAGCGGCTGCCGTTGCGCTCCGACCAGCTGCGCCCCGCGCAGCAGCTCGGGCGGCACCTGTCCCGGCGCGCGGGCGAGGGCTCGGAGTTCGCCGAGATCCGCCCCTTCCGCCCCGGCGACCGCGTCCGGCGCATCCACTGGCCGACCTCCGTCCGCACCGGCAGCCTGCACGTCCGGACGATGTCTGCCGAGCAGGACGCCCAGGTCATGCTGCTGGTGGACGTGCTGAGCGACATCCCGCACGCCGACCCGGGCGCGCCGAGCAGCGTCGAGGCCGCGGTGCAGGCAGCCGCGCACGTCGCCGGCCACTTCAGCGCCGCCGGGGACCGGGTCGGGCTGCGCGTGCTCGGGGACGCCACCATCCTCCCCGTCGCGGCCGGGACGGGCGGGCGGCACCTGCAGCGGCTGCTCGGCGCCCTCGCGACCGTGGACCCCGCCAGCGACCGGCAGCCGGACGTGCAGCAGCTCAGCCTGGGGCTGACACCCGGCTCCCTGCTGCTGGCTCTCACCCCGCTCACCTCGCGCGTGGTGGTCGACGCCGTCGTCGCCCTCTCGCGGCGCGGGCTCGACGTGGCGTGCATCGACGTCACCCCCACCGCGACGACGACGGACGAGGACGTCGAGGCGGTCGCGTGGCGCCTGCTCACTCTCGAACGCCTCCGCACGGCGGACCTGCTCGAGCGGGAGGGCATCCCGGTCGTCGCCTGGCAGGACGCCTCCTCCGTCGAGGAGCTGCTACGACGCCTCCAGGCCCGCCGCGAACGGGCCCGGGCATGAGTGCCGCGAGGAGCCCCTCGACGACCGAGCGGGCGCTCGTCCGCAAGCTGGCGGAGGCACGCTCCACCTCGCGCTCCCAGCTCGCCGTCCGCCTGCTCGGGATGCTGTGCGCCTGCGCGGTCCCGCTCGTCGCGCCGAGCGGGCACCAGCTGTCACCGGTGGCCGTCACGCTCGTCGTGCTCGGGGCGCTGCTCGCGGCCGCCCGACCGGAGCCCGCCGGTGGGCCTGTGGCCCTGGCGGCGCTGGGGGCCTACCTGCTCGTGGCGACGCAGGACCCCGGGTCGCCGAGGGTGCTGGTCGTGGCGGCGCTCGTGGTGGTGCACCTGGCCTGCGTGGCCGTGTCGACGACCGCGCCGGGGTCCGCGCGGCTGGACCCCCGTCTGCTGCGGCGCTATGTCGAGCGGTGCACCGCGCTCACGGCCCTCGGGGTCGTCGCGTGGGGCGCAGGGATGGTGGCGAGGGCATCCCTCTCGGCCGCGCCGGTCCCGGTCGTCATCGCCGCCCTGCTGGGGGTCGCTGCGGTGGGCTGGGCCGCCACGACCGAGCGGCCACGCTGACGGCATACCCCACCAAACCGGTCAGGCGGACGCCTTGCGACGCTTGTCGGTCGCGCGGACCACGACGGGCGTAACGCCCTCCTCGACGGTCTCGCGCGTCACGGAGACCTCGACGATGTCGTCGTCCGAGGGCACGTCGAACATCACCGGCAGGAGGATCTCCTCCATGATCGCGCGCAGCCCGCGCGCGCCGATGCCCCGCGCGATGGCCTTGTCGGCGATCGCGTCGACCGCCTCCTGCGTGAACGACAGCTCCACGCCGTCGATGTCCAGCATCTTGCGGTACTGCTTGACCAGGGCGTTGCGGGGCTCGGTGAGGATCCGGACGAGGGCCGCCCGGTCGAGCTCGTCCACCGTGGCCACGACCGGCAGGCGGCCGATGAACTCGGGGATGAGGCCGAACTTCATGAGGTCGTCCGGCTGCAGGTCCGCGAAGCGCGGTGCCCCGGCCTCGCGATGCGTGGCGATCGAGGCACCGAAGCCGAGGCCGCGCTTGCCCGCACGGGCGGTGATGATCTGCTCCAGGCCGGCGAAGGCGCCACCGACGATGAACAGCACGTTGGTCGTGTCGATCTGGATGAACTCCTGGTGCGGGTGCTTGCGCCCGCCCTGCGGAGGCACGCTCGCCGTGGTGCCCTCGAGGATCTTGAGCAGCGCCTGCTGCACGCCCTCGCCGGACACGTCACGGGTGATGGAGGGGTTCTCGGACTTGCGGGCGATCTTGTCGATCTCGTCGATGTAGATGATGCCCGTCTCGGCCTTCTTGACGTCGTAGTCGGCCGCCTGGATGAGCTTGAGCAGGATGTTCTCGACGTCCTCGCCGACATACCCGGCCTCGGTCAGCGCGGTGGCATCGGCGATGGCGAAGGGGACATTGAGCATCTTGGCCAGGGTCTGGGCCAGATAGGTCTTGCCGCAGCCGGTGGGGCCGATGAGCAGGATGTTGGACTTGGCGATCTCCACGGAGTTGGCGTCGCGCTTGGTGCCCTCGCCGGCCTGGATCCGCTTGTAGTGGTTGTAGACCGCGACCGCGAGCGCCTTCTTGGCCGGCTCCTGGCCGATGATGTAGGTCTGCAGGAAGTCGAAGATCTCCCGGGGCTTGGGCAACTCCTCCAGCCCGAGGCTGCTGGACTCGGCCAACTCCTCCTCGATGATCTCGTTGCACAGGTCGATGCACTCGTCGCAGATGTATACCGCCGGCCCGGCGATCAGCTTCTTGACCTGCTTCTGGCTCTTGCCGCAGAAGTTGCATTTGAGCAGGTCGCTGTTGTCGCCCGCACGCGCCATCTCGTTCCGACCTGCCCTTCCTGCTGCGTCCGGACGACGTATGCCGCCCTCACGCGCTCGAACCTACCCGGGCCCGCTGTGCGCTACCGACATTGAAACCCAGATGTCGCCGTGGCGCGCACCCTTTCCGCTCACAGCGAAATCCCGCCTCAGGTGCCGGCGTGGGCGATCTGGGTGAGCTCGCGCCACACCAGCGCCAGGGTGATCCCGGCGCCGATCCCGGCGAACCAGAAGGGCGCGGTCAGCCCCCAATTCTCGGCGATGACCCCACCGAGCAGTTGGCCGATCACCAAGCCGCCGATCAGGGCCACCAGATAGACGGCGGAAACCCTTCCCTGGAACTCCTGAGGCACGGCGCGCTGGCGCACCGCCGACGACAGCGTCCCCCAGACGAAGGCATAGGCACCAAAGATCAGCATGATCACGATGGCCACGGCGCCATTGCTGGTCAGGGCTAGCGCGAAGTGGGTAGCCACCTCCAGCGTCAGGCACACCCGCATCAGGGTGGCGAGCGCGAACCGCCGCTCCAGCCAGCCGTATGCCGCGGTGCTCACCACCCCGCCCACGGCGCTGGCCGTGCTCAGTAGGCCGAGGCCCAGCTCCCCCATGTGCAGATGGTCCAGGGGGTAGAGCACGAGCACGGACCACCCCGCTCCCCAGGTGATATTGAAGACCAGGATGACCAGCGCCAGCGTGCGCACCGGCGCATTGCGCCGCACCCAGCGCAGCCCCTCGGCGGTGTTCGTCAGGCGCTGCAGCCCGGTGCCGTCCATCCTGATGGTGAACAGGTCGAGTTGCTGGCCCACCTGCTTCGAGAAGACCATGCGGCTGCCGTCCGTGGTGATGTCTTCCCCGTCCGCCAACCCGGGATTGGCCATCAGTCGGCCCTTGTCGGTGCCATCCGGCCGGGATGGAGTAGATCGCCGATGACGTGGCCAGCCCACGCCGCGCCGGAAAATGGCGAAATCGCCGCTGCGACCCCCGACACACCAACGCACCGCCCGGCCGGGTGGCCGAGCGGTGCGTCATACCTGCGGGGGTCAGTCCTCGAATGAGGCCTTGCGCGAGGCGAGCACCTCATCGATTAGGCCATATTCCTTGGCCTCCTGCGCGGAGAGGATCTTGTCGCGCTCGATGTCGCGGCGCACCTGTTCGGGGGTGCGACCGGAGTGCTTGGCCCAGGTCTCCTCGAGCCATTCGCGCATGCGCAGCACCTCGTTGGCCTGGATCTCCAGGTCAGAGGCCATGCCACCGGTGCCCTCCATCGCGGGCTGGTGGATGAGAATGCGGGCATTCGGCAGCGCGAACCGCTTGCCGGGGGCGCCGGCGCCCAGGAGCACCGCGGCGGCCGAGGCGGCCTGGCCGATGACGAAGGTCTGCACATCGGGGCGGATGTACTGCATGGTGTCGTAGATCGCGGTCATCGCCGTGAACGAGCCACCAGGGCTGTTGATGTACATCAGGATGTCGCGGTCCGGGTCCAGGCTCTCCAGCACGATGAGCTGGGCGATGATGTCGTCCGCGCTCGCGTCGTCGACCTGCACGCCGAGGAAGATGATGCGGTCCTCGAAGAGCTTGGTGTAGGGATCGGTGCGCTTCATCCCGTAGGACGTGCGCTCCTCGAACTGCGGGAGGATGTAGCGGCTGCTCGGGCCGGGCACGTGGAGGCGAGAAGTCGCCATACCGTCGGAATTCATTGTCGTGTCAGTCCTTTTTCGAGTCCGTATGCCGGTCAGTCCGTCACCGGGTTGTCATCGTTCCCGGCCTGCTCGGCGCGGGTGAAGACGTGGTCGACGAAGCCGTAGGCCTTGGCTTCCTCGGCGGTGAACCAGCGGTCGCGGTCGGAGTCCTTCTCGATCTGCTCCAGGCTCTGGCCGGTGTGCTCGGCGATGAGCTCGGCCATCTGCCGCTTGATGAAGAGCATCTGCTCGGCCTGGATCTTGATGTCCGAGGCGGTACCACCGATGCCACCGGAGGGCTGGTGCATCATGACTCGCGCGTGCGGGGTGGCATAACGCTTGCCCTTGGTGCCGGCGGAGAGCAGGAACTGGCCCATTGAGGCCGCCATCCCCATGGCCACGGTGGCCACATCATTGGGCACCCAGTTCATGGTGTCGAAGATCGCCATACCTGCGGTCACCGAGCCACCGGGGCTGTTGATGTAGAGCCAGATGTCGGACTTGGGGTCCTCGGCGGCGAGCAGGAGCATCTGGGCGCAGATGGCGTTGGCATTGTCGTCGCGGACATCGGAGCCGAGGAAGATGATGCGCTCCCTCAGCAGCCGCTGGTAAATGTGGTCATCGAGACCGAACTGGCCCGCGGGGGTGGCCGAGGCCTGGGGGTGGGTCACGCCTGTCTCCGTCCTGACGATGCGCTCGTGCGGATTGGTCATGGTGACCCTAACGCCGGACCCCCGCCGGACAATCCCGACCCCGCCGGATGTTCACTCACAGCAGATTTGGCGCGGCGGGCGCCGGGGCTCATGAGCGCAAGATCGGTGGTGCCGGATAGCGGGTCAGTCGGTCCGCAGGGCCGCGGGGCGGGGTTCGCGGACCGCGGGTAGGGCGGCATAGGCGCCCAGGATGAGGACCCCGACGGCCAGCAGAGCGCGCAGCACCCCGTAGGCATCGCCGAGGAAGCCGATGAGCGGCGGCCCGGCGATGAAGGCGAGATAGCCGATCGTGGCAACCACAGATACCCGCGCATTGGCCCGGGCCGGGTCGTCGGCCGCGGCCGACATCCCGACGGGGAAGCCGAGGGAGACGCCCATCCCCCACAGCGCCGCACCGACGAAGGCCAGCGGGGCGCTTCCGAAGACCACCAGCAGGGACCCGCCCAGGGCCACCACAAACGAGATCCGCAGCACCCGCACCCGGCCGTAGCGATCGAGCAGGCCGGTGCCCAACAGCCGGCCCAAGGTCATGAACCCCAAGAAAGTAGCGAAGGCGAGCACCCCGGCCCAGGACGGCAGGTCGTGGCCCTCCACGAAGGCCACCGACACCCAGTCGTTGGCGGTGCCTTCGGTGAACGCTGCGACCAGCGTCACCAGCCCGATGAGCAGGGTGCGCGGTTCGGTCCACGCCGAACGATGCGCCTGCGGTATGCCGTTCGCCGCGGCATCCTGCGGCTCACCGGTGGTGTCCAACTCTCGGGGCAGGAAGGGGCGGGTCGCCACCACGGCGGCGGCTGCCAAGAGCAGCGCCACCCCGGCCAGGTGCAGCCAGATGGGCACGGCCAAGGCGGCCGTGCCGGCCCCGAAGAGCGCGGCCAGCACGGTGCCGCCGCTGAAGGCGGCGTGAAAGCGCGGCATGATCGAACGACCCAGGGGGCGTTCTACGGTGGCCCCCTCGAGGTTCATCCCCACATCGCAGACGCCCATGCCGAGCCCGAGCAGGAAGAGTCCGGCGGCCACCACCCAGCGGTTGCTGACCGCGTCCGCGCCGATGCCCACCAGGCTCAGGCCGACCGCCATCACCAGCAGCGCCCCGGTGCAGGCGCGAGCGGCGCCGAAGCGCTCCGCGATCCGGCCGGCCAAGGGCAGCCCGAGCAGCGAGCCGGCCGAGGTGAACAGCAGGACGATGCCGAGTTCACCGGCGCTCAGGCCCAGACCCGCCTTGGCGTCCGGGATCCGGCTCGCCCAGGAGGCGAAGGCCACCCCATTGGCGGTGAACACCGCATACACGGCGTTGCGGGCGGCAAACACCTGGGAATCGGCCACGGCCGGGCTGGTCATCGATGGGTTCCGTCTCGGTGTCGGGGGTCAAGCAGGTCCATGGCTCAAACGGCCGTATGCCGTGTGCCCGCCAGGCGGGCACACGGCATACGTGCAGGTGGTGGGGGTCAGGCGAGGCTCACGCCTGGGCCGAGGGCTCCTCGGTGTCGGTGGCTTCGGCGTCGTCGGTCTCGGGAGCGTCGGCCTCCGGAGCGTCGGCCGGGGTGGCCTCAAGCTCCCCCTCGACCTCGTCGCCGAGGTCGATGTCACCCTCGACGTCGTCCTCGTCAGCGCCGGGGGCGAGCGCGGCGAGGTCGACGACCTCACCGGACGCATCGGTGATCGTGGCCCGCTCGAGAACCCCGGCCAGCGCCTTGCGCCGGGCGACCTCCGCGACCAGGGCCGGGACCTGATTGTTGGCGTCGATGGACTGCGCGAACTCGTTGGGGTCCATGCGGTACTGCTGGGCCTGCATGATCAGGTACTCGACGAACTCCTCCTGGGAGACACCGACCTCTTCCTGCTCGACCAGGGCGTCCAGGATGAACTGGGTCTTCAGCGCCCGCCGGGTGTTCTCGGCGACCTCGGTGCGGTGCTCCTCGTCCTCCAGGCGGCCCTCACCCTCGAGGTGAGTGTGAACTTCCTGCTCCACGACGTTCTCCGGAACCGCGACGTCCATCGTCTGAAGGAGGTGATCGAGGATGCGGTCGCGCGCCTGCACGCCCTGCTCGAAGCGCTTGCTCTGCAGCGCCACTTCGGCGACATTGCCCTTGAGTTCCTCAAGGGTGTCGAACTCGGAGGCAAGCTGGGCGAAGTCGTCGTCCAGCTCGGGCAGCTGACGCTCCTTGACGGACTGCACGGTGACCGTGCACTCGGCGTCCTCACCCTGATGCTCGCCGCCGGCGAGGGCGGCGGTGAAGGTCTTGGATTCGCCCTCGCTCAGGCCGATCAGTGCCTCGTCAAGGCCGGCGAGCATATTGCCCGAGCCCACCTCATAGGAGATGCCGGAGACCTCGTCGATCTGCTCCCCATCGATGGTGGCGGACAGGTCGATGGAGACGAAATCGCCATCCTGGACCGCGCGGTCGGCGCCAACCAGGGTGCCGAAGCGGGTGCGCAGGGTCTCCAACTGAGCGGCGATGTCCTCGTCGGTCACCTCGACGTCATCCACGGTGACCGCGATGGCGTCGAGGTCGGGGAGGGTGACCTCGGGGCGCACATCGACCTCGGCGGTGAAGCCCAAGTGCTGGCTCTCGTCCATCGGCACCTCGGTCACCTCGACCTCGGGCTGACCGATCGGACGCAGCTTGGCCTCTTCGACCGCCTGGCCATAGAGCTGCGGCAGGGCCTCGTTGATGGCCTCCTGCAGCACCGCGCCGCGACCCACCCGCTGGTCGATGATGGGCGCGGGCACCTTGCCCTTGCGGAAACCGGGGACCTGGATCTGGCTGCCGATCGTCCGGTATGCCGCGTCGATGCTCGGCTTGAGCTCCGCATACGGGACCTCGACGGTCAGCTTGACCCGGGTCGGGGTGAGGGTCTCGGCGGCACTCTTCACAGCAGGCACTCCAGCGGCTATCGCAGATGGGATTCGGGGTGATCCGCCGGCGCCGGCATACGGGCACGCCGGGACGGATCGGCAATCGCACCATCCTATCCGGGCCCCGCACCCCACCCAAAACCGCCGCCGCGTCCGCACCGCGCACCCGCCTGGCCGCGAGGGTCAGCCGTCGGGGTAGCCGGATTCGAACCGGCGGCCTTCCGCTCCCAAAGCGGACGCGCTACCAAGCTGCGCCATACCCCGTCCCGGCGGTCGACATCGCACCCGACCACGTGGGTCGCGCGCCATCGATTACGGGTCGCCCCGCCGCGGGCAGTAGGCTACCTCTCGCTCCGGCGGCCATCTGGCCCCGGTCCTGCGGGCGTAGCTCAATGGTAGAGCCTCAGTCTTCCAAACTGATTACGCGAGTTCGATTCTCGTCGCCCGCTCCGCTCTCGTTCCGCGCCCCCGAGCAGCCCCTCGGATAACAGTTGTGGCACGTCCGGCGCGCTTTCTTGCCGCTGTCAGTGGTCCCGCTTAAGTTGTCCGGCCAGCGGGTTCGCGACGTTGCGGCCCGGCGCAGTCGCCGAACAGGAGCACCATGAGCACCCCACGTCGTTCCCTCCTCCTTGCCGTGGCCGCGGCAAGCAGCCTGAGCCTGGCCGCCTGTGGCGGGGGCACCGGAGCCGGTGGCTCCTCCAGCAGCAGCTCGGCCAGCAGCTCCGCGGGTGGGTCGAGCAGCTCCGCCGGGGGCTCTGCCACCGGGGGCGGCACCACCATCAAGCTCGTTGCCGCCGAATACTCCAAGGACAACACCAAGGCCTTCTGGGATGCCTTCGCCACGGCATACAAGGAGAAGACCGGCAACACCCTCGAGGTCCAGGTCGTCAGCTGGGACAACATCGACCAGCAGTCCTCGACGATGATCCAGAACAACCAGCCGCCGGACATTCTCAACCTCAACGCCTACGCCTCGTATGCGGCCGACGGCCTGCTCTACAGCGGCGACGAGGTGCTGAGCGAGACCGCTAGCGGCGACATCCTGGACGCTTTCAAGACCTCCGGCACCTATGACGGCAAGTTCTACGGCTTCCCCGACCTGTCCAGCGCCCGCGCGTTCTTCTACAACAAGGACCTCTTCGAGAAGGCCGGCATCAGCGAGGCCCCCAAGACCTGGGCAGAGCTGGAGGCGGACGCCAAGAAGCTGGTCGCCCTGGGCGATGGGACCATCGGCTACGCCATGCCGCTGGGTCCGGAGGAGTCCCAGGCCGAGTTCTCCATGTGGCTGTTCAACAACGGCGGCGCCTGGAAGAAGGACGGCAAGTGGTCGATCAACTCGGCCGAGAACGCCAAGGCGCTGACCTTCATGAAGTCCCTGGCGGACAACAAGCTCACTCAGAACAACCCGGCCCGCACCAACCGCGCCGACGCCTTTGACCTGTTCAAGTCCGGCAAGGTCGGCATGATCATCGGCTTCAGCCCGCTGGCCGGCGCACTGGATGCGGACGGCAAGGTCAACTACGGGGTTGCCCCCTTCCCCACCGCGGAGGACGGCGGCACCCCGCAGACCTTCGGCGTCACCGACTACCTGATGGCCTTCAAGAAGGAAGGCAACCAGGAGGCGGTCAAGGCGTTCTACGACCTCTACTACTCCAAGGACCAAATCAACAGCTTCATCGAGAAGGAAGGCTTCCTGCCGGTCACCAAGTCCGGCCTGGAGTACTTCGCCAAGGACGAGAAGCTCAAGGTCTACCTGGACACCCTGCCCAACGCTCACCTCACCCCGACCGACGACCCGACCTGGGACAAGGTCAAGCTCGCCGTCCAGCAGAACCTGGGCGCGGCCATGACTGGTGACCCCAAGGAGGTCCTGGACAAGCTCATTGAAGGTGGCTTTGTCTACCCGGCATATTCCACTGCCCAAGAGGTAGAAGAGCGCCACAAGGCGGCTGGCCGTGACCCGAAGTTGGGCTATGACAACTTTGATCGTGACCTCACCCAGGAACAGATTGATG
>ERZ501016.183-NODE-183-length-26236-cov-4.754860_pt1 | contig 26236 bp, 24 predicted proteins | sample MGYA00248889_ERZ501016 | MGnify/ENA primary metagenome ERZ501016 (study PRJEB25958, sample SAMN03398594) | human skin metagenome | study: EMG produced TPA metagenomics assembly of the Human Skin Microbiome Metagenome (human skin metagenome) data set. | reverse complement strand
CGGGCGCCGCGGGGCGATGATCGACTCCCATACCGCCTCGGGCACGGGGTGTTCGCTGGTGTCGACGCCCTCGGATTCGGCGCTGGCGTTGTCCAGGCACTCGGGTGAGATGGACAGCGCGACCTCGTCGATGATCGCCTCCATCGCCTTGCGCTGGTGCGGCAGCGCCAGCGTGACCACATGACCGGTGGATCCGGCCCGCGCGGTACGACCGGCCCGGTGGACATAGGTCTTGGGGTCGGCCGGCGGGTCTACCTGGACCACCTGTGAAACATCGTCGACATGGATGCCGCGGGCGGCGACATCGGTGGCCACCAGGACCTGGAGGCGGCCGTCCTTGAAGGCCTCGAGCACCTTGGTCCGGGCAGACTGGTTGAGTCCGCCGTGGATGGGGCCGGCCAGAATGCCGCTCTCCCGCAACTGCCGCGCCACCCGATCGGCACCCAACTGGGTGCGCACGAAAACCAGCGTCTTCCCCGGGCGGCCGCTGATGCGGGCGGTCAAGGTCTTCTTCATCGACGGCTCGATGAGCAGGACCCGGTGTTCCATGGTGGTCACCGCGGCGGTCGGGTCGTCGGTGGAGTGGGTGACCGGGTCCACGAGGTAGGTCTCGGCGAGCTTGTCGATGCCGCGGTCCAGGGTGGCCGAGAAGAGTAGGCGCTGCCCACCCTCGGGCACCAGATCCAGGATTTCGGTGACATCGGGCAGGAAGCCGAGGTCGGCCATGTGGTCGGCCTCGTCGAGGATGACGATCTCCACGTCATCGAGGATCGCCGCGCCCCGCTCGATCAGGTCCTGGAGGCGACCAGGGGTGGCGACGACCATGTCGATGCCGCGATCCAGGGCAGTGAGCTGCGGGGTGTAGGACAGCCCGCCGGCGATGACCTTGAGGCTCAGGCCCACGCTGCGGGCGATGGGCTCCAGTGAATCGGCGACCTGCAGCGCGAGTTCGCGGGTGGGGACCAGCACGATTGCGCGCGGCCGGTTGGGCTGGGCCCGCCTTCCGCTCAGGCGCGCCAGCGCCGGCAGCCCGAACGCCATCGTCTTGCCGGAACCGGTCCGGGCGCGGCCGAGCAGGTCCTTGCCGGCTAGCGCGTCCGAAATGGTAGCCGCCTGGATCGCGAAGGCGCGCTTGATGCCGCGCGCGGCCAGGGCAGTCACGATCGGCTCGGGCAGGCCGAGTTCGGCGAAGCTCGGTCCGGAATGCGGTGCACCCTCGCCGGTGGTGTCGGGCGCCGGTCGCTCGACGGGTGTCACCGGTGCCGGCGGGGTCCAGCGGGTGTGCTCGCCGCCCCGCTCCCCCGCGCGCTCGGCGCGGTGGGGGGCGCGGCTGCGCGTCGCCTCATGCGGACGCGCCGGCCCGAGGGCCGGGGTGCGCCGCTGGTCGGCGTACGAACTCTCGTCCCGGTCTCGTCGTCCTCCGCGGTATGTCGGACGGTCATCCCGGCCCTGCCGGTCCCGGTCCCGGTCCCCGCGGTATGCCGGACGGTCATCCCGGCCCTGCCGGTCGCGGTCCCCACGGTATGCGGGCCGGTCATCTCGCCCCTGCCGGCCGCGGTCCCCGCGGTAGGCGGGTCGCTCGTCGCGCCCCTGGCGGCTCCGGTCACCCCGGTAAGCGGGACGATCGTCCTCGCGACGCGGGCGGTCACGGTCGTAGGCGGGTTGGTCGTCCCGATCGCGCCGATCCCCGCGGTATGCCGGGCCTTCCTCCCGGCCCCGCCGCTCCCCGCGGTAGGCGGGACGCTCGTCCCGCCCCTGGCGATCGCGCTCACCCCGGTAGGCCGGACGGTCATCCCCACCCTGCCGCTCCCCACGGTAGGCGGGACGGTCATCCCGACCCTGACGATCGCGGTCACCCCGGTAGGCGGGACGCTCATCCCGATCACGACGCTCCCCGCGGTAGCCGGGGCGGTCGCCATACCCGCCGTCGGACCCGGTCCGCGCCGCGCGCTGCGGACCCCGCGCCCTGGAAGAGTCGGGTGCCGAATCCCGGTCACCGCGTCGCCGACCCTTGTCCGCAGAGGCGGGACGAGCCGGCGCGCCATCCACCCAGCGCGGCTTCTTGATCCTAGGTCGGTCACCGGCCGCGCCGGCACCACCTTTGGTGTTCTTGGCCTTGCGTGCGGCGGCCTTTTTGGCCGTGCTCCACCGTGGCTTCTTGTCCGCGCTCACAAGAGCACCGTGGCGAAGCTGCCGATTTGCTGCATACCGATCCGTTCATAAGTCGCCCGAGCGGGCGCGTTGTAGTGGTTGACATAGAGGGTGGCGGTCTGGGCCACCCCGGCCAGCACCTGTTCGAGGACAGCGGCCATGGCCGCGGTCCCGAAGCCTTGCCCGCGCAACTCGGGCTGCACCCAGACCCCTTGGATCTGTGCGCAACCGAGGGCCACGGAGCCCAGGTCGGCCTTGAAGATGACGCGATCGTTCTCGACCACGACATAGGTATGCCGTTGCTCGACCAGCCGGGCGATGATCGCGCGGTAGGCCCGCGAGGACCCGCGGTAGGGCGGGTAGCCGATTTCCGCGGTAAACATGTGCTCGGCCGCGGGAAGGACGAGATCGACCTCCGACGGCAAGGCCGGGCGAACCCGGGGGTCGGCGCTCACGCCATACGTGGACGGCGGCACGGAACTGGCCAGGTGCGGCTGCGGCGAGCGCACCGACCGGGCGGCGCCCCACTGGTCCTCGAGCAACTCCCACAGCGGCAGCACCTGCTCGGCCGGCCCGAGCAATGAGGCGGTCCGTCGCCGGGTGCGGCTGACCCGGTCGAGCATCGCATTACGGGTCCGGGGCGTGGTAGCCACCGGCACGAGATTGGCCCCGGCGCTACAGAGCGCGACGAGCTTGCCATCCTCTTCCACGCCGACGACCTGGGTCGTCGATCCGTCGAGTGCGCCCTCCTGCAGGCGGGCGGCAACGAACACATTGTCTTCCGGCTGCTGCGCACACAGATCGAGGGCGGCGTTCAGGTCACGCGCGTCGAGGATGCGGGCCGACGGTCGGGCACGGAGCATCCTCATTCTCCGACCGCCTTCCCTGTCGTATGTCGATTACCCCCGAGCGTATGGGGGCTCAGCGCACCAGAACCGTTGGTGCTCCGGCCTCTTCGTCCACCGGCTCGCCCATCTCCTCGGCCAGGCGCATGGCCTCCTCGATCAGGGTCTCCACGATCTGCGACTCCGGCACGGTCTTGATGACCTCACCCTTGACGAAGATCTGACCCTTGCCATTGCCCGAGGCCACGCCGAGGTCGGCCTCGCGGGCCTCGCCCGGACCGTTGACGACGCAGCCCATGACCGCAACGCGCAGGGGGACGGTCATCCCCTCCAGACCGGCGGTGACCTCGTCGGCGAGCTTGTAGACATCCACCTGGGCGCGGCCGCAGCTGGGGCAGGAGACGATCTCCAACTTGCGCGGGCGCAGGTTCAGCGACTGCAGGATGCTGATCCCGACCTTGACCTCTTCGACCGGCGGCGCCGACAGGGAGACCCGGATGGTGTCGCCGATCCCCTTCGACAACAGCGCCCCGAATGCGGTGGCGGACTTGATCGTGCCTTGGAAGGCGGGCCCGGCCTCGGTGACGCCGAGGTGCAGCGGCCAGTCGCCGCGCTCCGCGAGCAGTTCGTAGGCGCGGACCATGACCACCGGGTCGTTGTGTTTGACCGAGATCTTGAAGTCGTGGAAGTCGTGCTCCTCGAAGAGGCTCGCCTCCCAGACCGCGGACTCCACCAGGGCCTCCGGCGTCGCTTTGCCGTACTTGGCGAGTAGGCGCTTGTCCAGAGAGCCCGCGTTGACGCCGATGCGCAGGGAAACGCCGGCCTCCTTGGCGCGCTTGGCGATCTCCCCGACCTGGTCGTCGAACTGGCGGATATTGCCCGGGTTGACCCGCACCGCCGCGCACCCGGCGTCGATCGCGGCGAAGACGTACTTGGGCTGGAAGTGGATGTCCGCGATGACCGGGATCTGGCTCTTGCGCGCGATCGCGGGCAGGGCCTCGGCGTCGTCTTGGCTCGGGCAGGCCACCCGGACGATGTCGCAGCCGGCGGCGGTGAGTTCGGCAATCTGCTGCAGCGTCGCGTTCACGTCTGCAGTGAGCGTGGTGGTCATGGACTGGACGCTGATCGGGGCGTCGCCGCCGACCTCCACCTTGCCCACCTTGATCTTGCGCGTCGGCCGGCGCGGGGCCAGGGTCGCGGGCGGGAGGGCAGGTATGCCGAGTGAGACAGTCACGCTTCCATTATCCCCCTGCTGTCACACATACCTGCCGTGCCCACTCAGACGCGCCGCCGGATCGGGTTGACGATGTCGGCATACATGAGCAGCGCGGACATGATGATGAGCAGGGAGGCAACGGCATACGCCAGCGGCAGCGCCTTGGTGACATCGACTGGGCCCGGGTCGGCCTTGCCGACCAGGCGATAGGCGCGGCGCTTGAGGCCCTCCCACAGGGCGCCGGCGACGTGCCCGCCGTCGAGTGGTAACAGCGGGATGAGGTTGAAGACGAAAAGGGCGATATTCAGCGACCCGAGCAGGCCGACGAGGACGATGAGCTTGTCCCCGGCCGTGCCCAGCTCCCGGTCGGCCGCCACCTCACCGGCGACCCGGCCGACGCCGACTACCGACACGGGCCCATTGCGGTCGCGCTCGCCGTCGCCGAAGGCGGCCTTGGCGACCCCGACCATCTTCTGCGGGATGTTGAGGATCACCCCGGCCGTGCGGGTGATCTGCTCGCCGATCAACCCGGGCACCGCGGTGAGCGGCTGTTTCACCAGCTCCGGGGTCCCGGAGGCGCCCAGGAACCCGGCTCGTTCGATGACCGGTTTGCCCTGGGCATCGGTGCGGGGCTCGCCGTTTTCGTCGTAGACGGGCAGGTCGATGGCCATCGGGGTGGCCTGGACCGTGCGTGTGGATCCATCCCGCTCGACAACCAGGCTGATCGGCGTGCCGGCGTGGGCGCGGATCAGCTCCCGGGCGTCATCCCAGGTGTCGAGCTGCGTGCCATTGATGGAGACGATCCGGTCACCGGGCTTGAGGCCGGCGGCATTGGCCGGGGCGACCGGCATATCGGCGGTGCAACTGGGGTCCCGGCCCTGGGTGGTGCGGCTGGTGTCCACGCATTCGGAGACCGTGGACAGGGTTGGCATGACCTGGGCGACGCCATGCATGGTCAGCAGGCCGGTGAAGAGGACCACCGCGATCAGCAGGTTCATCAGCGGCCCGCCGAGCATGATGGTGACCTTCTTGGGCACCGACAGTTTGTAGAAGACCCGATCCTCGTCGCCGGGGCGCACCTCTTCCAGGCTCTGGTTGCGCGCCTCGTCCATCAGCTGGGAGAACCGGCCGGTGCTGGAGACCCGCAGCGTGGCGGGATCCTCCCCCTTGCGCGGCGGGAACATCCCGATCATCCGGATATAGCCACCGAGCGGGATCGCCTTGATGCCGTATTCGGTCTCTCCGCGCCGGGTGGACCAGATCGTCGGGCCGAAACCGACCATGTATTGGGGCACCCGCAGGCCAAACTTCTTGGCCGGCACCAGGTGGCCGATCTCGTGCAGAGCGATGGACAGCGCCACTCCGGCCACCACGAAGAGCACGCCGAGCAGATAGAGCATCCGCACCCCCACTTCGCTACTTCCCGGCCCGCGCACCGCGAGCCGGATCGAACAACGCGCGGAGAGCCGGCTTTGCTCCCGCTGATCTGAGACCGAGCCTAAGGTGCCCCACCGACAACCCGCTCACCTGCTGGATTGCGGGCGGCGAGTCGAGGGCCCGTCAGTCGGCGACCACCCGCTGCGCCTGCGACCGGGCCCAGGCGTCCGCGCCCAGCACACCCTCAATGCTGCCGGCCTCGCCGCCCTCGTGTGCCTCGACCACCTGGGCCACGGTGTCCACGATCTGCGGGAAGCGAATCTGCCCCTCGTGGAAGGCGTCCACCGCCACCTCATTCGCCGCGTTGTACACGGCCGGATAGGTGCCACCGGCCTGGCCGACCTGCCGCGCCAGCCGGACCGCGGGGAAGGCCTCGTCGTCGAGGGGGTGGAACTCCCAGGACTGAGCCAGCGACCAATCACAGGGCTCGTCCACATCGGTCAGCCGCTCGGGCCAGGACAGGCCGAGTCCGATCGGCACGAGCATGCGGGGAGGCCCGAGCTGCGCGATCGTCGATCCGTCGTGGAACTCCACCATCGAGTGGATCCACTGCTGCGGGTGCACGACGACATCGATCCGCTCATACGGCAGGTCGAAGAGCAGGTGGGCCTCAATGACCTCGAGCCCCTTATTGACCAGAGTCGCCGAGTTGGTGGTGATGACGCGCCCCATCGCGAAGTTCGGGTGCGCTAGCGCTTCCCGGGGCGTCACCGCGTCCAGTTCGTCGCGGGAGCGCCCGCGGAAGGGCCCACCACTGGCGGTCACCACCAGCCGGCGCACCTCCTCGGCCCGCCCGCCACGCAGGCATTGCGCGATCGCCGAATGCTCCGAATCCACCGGCACGATCTGCTCCGGCCGCGCCGCTGCCCGCACCAGGTCGCCGCCGATGATGAGCGACTCCTTATTGGCCAATGCGAGGGTCGAGCCGGCCGCCAGGGCGGCAAGAGTGGGGCGCAGCCCGATCGAGCCGGTGATCCCGTTGAGCACCACATCGGCGCCGCTTCCCGCCGCGATGGTTGCCGCCTGCGCTCCGGTCTCCACCTCCGGCACGTATGCCGGACCCCCACCCGCCCCGGCATAGGCACCGATCGCCTCACGCACGGCGTCCGCGTCCGCGCTGGCCGCCGCCACCAGCGGCACCCGGAAGCGCACCGCCTGCCGGGCGAGCAGATCAATATTGCCCCCGGCCGCCAGCGCGGTGACCGTGAACCGGTCGGGGTGGCTCTCGATGACCTCGAGGGCTTGAGTGCCGATGGAGCCGGTGGAGCCGAGCAGGGCGACGGTGCGTGCGGTCACGGCGTCATTCTCCCCTCGACGGCGGGTAGCGAAATCGCCGCCCTGACCACCATCTCGCTACCCCATCGCCGGCTTGCGTCTCGGCGCCTCAGCGGTCGACGACGACTACGTGCAGGTGCGGTGCCTCGTCGACGAGATCCGCCAGGACCGCCACGATCCCGTGGTATGCCGCGAGGTCACCCTCCTGCAATGACCGGGTCTCGTCCCAGATCAGCGACCAACCGCCCGGCCGCTCCTCGGCGCACCTGCGCAGCGCGTCGTAAAGCGCGTCGAGATTGGCGCCGACATACGGCGGAAAGGACAGCACCTCCGCAAACCGACGCAGGGAATGCGCCTTGTCCGCCCCGGCCGGGACGACGATGACCTCCCGGCCCGCCTCCTGTTCGGCCCGGATCAGGCCGGCGATGCCCGTCGAGGCCGTATGCCGCCGCACCCGATAGCGATGGCTGCCCGTCGAAGCGGAGTGCCCCCAGCCACGGTGGGGTTCTGGCGTGCGCTGCGTCACCGCCCCATTGTCTCGCGTTCATTTCCTGGCAACAGACCGGAGGCCAGCAGGCAGGACCAAGCGCCGAGATGTCGTGCGGGGAAGACGGGTGTCGTGCGGGGAAGGCCAATGTCGTGCGGGGCTATACCCCCGCACGACCAGCCCGATCCCCGCACGACATGCCCGATCCCCGCACGACAGGGGAGGCGGCCACGCCGGTAGATAGCTCGCCTCCCGCCGCGGGGACGTCAGCGCCAGCCGAGGCCGGGGGCGACGTCTTGGACGATCGTGCGCAGGACGTGCGCGTTGTAGTCCACGCCGAGTTGGTTGGGCACGGTCAGCAGCAGGGTGTCGGCGGCGGCGATGGCCTCGTCCTCAGCGAGCTGCTGAACGAGTTCCTCGGGCTCGGCGGCATACGTCTTGCCGAAGATCGCCGTCATATTGTCGATCGCGCCGACCTGGTCGCCCCCGCGGCCCTCGCGCCCGAAGTAGGCCGCATCCTGCGCGGTGACGATCGGCATGATCGAGCGGCTCACCGAAACCCGCGGCGCACGGTCGTGGTCCGCTTCGCGCCAGGCCTGCTGGAAGACCTCGATCTGCTTGCGCTGCTGGACATGGAAGGGCTCGCCCGTCTCATCCTTCTTCAGCGTCGAGGACATCAGGTGCATCCCCTGCTGCGCGGCCCAGACCGCGGTGGAGTCCGACGCCGCACCCCACCAGATGCGTTCGCGCAGCCCCGCCGAATGCGGTTCGACCCGCAGCAACCCCGGCGGATTGGGGAACATCGGGCGCGGGCTGGGCTGCGCAAAACCCTCGCCTTCGAGCACCTGGAGCAACACCTCGGTGTGGCGACGCGCCATACCGGCCTGGTCCTCGCCCTCGGCGGGCTGATAGCCGAAGTAGCGCCAGCCGTCGACGACCTGCTCCGGTGACCCTCGGCTGATGCCAAGTTGCAGGCGGCCACCGGCGATCAGGTCGGCGGCGCCGGCGTCTTCGGCCATATACAGCGGGTTTTCGTAGCGCATGTCGATGACGCCGGTGCCGATCTCGATCCGCTGCGTCTTCGCTCCGATCGCGCTGAGCAGCGGGAAGGGCGAGGCGAGTTGCCGGGCGAAGTGGTGCACCCGGAAGTAGGCGCCGTCGGCACCGACCTCTTCGGCCGCCACCGCGAGTTCGATCGACTGCAGCAGCGCATCGGACGCCGTGCGCACCTGCGAGTGCGGCGAGTCGGTCCAATGCCCAAAGTTCAGGAACCCGATCTTCTTCACGTCGCCTCAACCCGAAGCGATGCCCGCGTTGTTCCCGAGATTAGGGTCGTATGCCGTCCGCCCGCCGCCGCTCCGTCAGTCGTGGACGTCCCGGCCGTCGATGGTCTGGGGCGCCTCGTCGATCGCCTCGACCGCTTCGGTGAGTTCCGGCTCTTCCGCCGGGCGCCGGTCCAGGTGCACGCCGGCGATCATGCAGCGCACCGAGCCGCCGGCCAGTTCGATGGTGGGGACGTCCACGGCGACGATCTCGCAGGACTGCTCGATGACGGCCACCTGCTCGGGTCGCAGGCTGCGCTTGGCACGCGCCGACATCGCCATCACATACCGCCGGCGGCCATCGGCGGTCCGGCCGCACAACTCCACCGCATTCCCCGCGAACTCGCGGATCTGCTCCTCGGTCAGCTCGACGACGACCCGGCCGTTGACCTCGAGCCGCTCGCGGACCTGCGCGCGACGCACCTCGTCCTTGATCATCTCCAGCGCGATCAGGGCGACGTCGGTGCCAACGCACGCGATGACATTGGTGTGATAAACCGGCACGCCCTGCTCATCGACCGCTTCGAACGCCATTGGCTCGTAGTTAAAGTCGGCACAAAAGCGTTCCAGCACATTGGTATCGGCGCGGTGGCTGATCGCGGTATAGGCCACCCGGGAGACGTGATCGAGCACCATGGCACCGGTGCCTTCGAGGAAGATCCCGTCCGGCTCCAGGCCCGAGTAGTCGATGATCGTCTGCACGCGGTAGTGCGACTTGAGCAGCTCCAGCACGTCCGCGCGCCGCTCGTGGCGCCGGTTCGAGGCATACATTGGGTACACCGCGACATAGCCGCCGGCGTGCGTGGAGATCCAGTTGTTCGGGAAGACGCTGTCCGGCCGGGTGTGGTCCTCGTCCTCGAAGACGTGCACCCGCACGCCAACCTCGCGCAGCGCCTGCGCCAGCGCGTCCATCTCGGCCAGCGCCGCAGTGGACACGGCGTCGTCGCTTTGTCCCTGCGGGACAGCGCTCTGAAAAGCGTTGTCCGCTGCGGTCGCCGGATTGGGGGTGAATCGACGCGCACGGACAAGGATCACCGCGGAGGGGGCCTGAGCACTCACGCGGTCGAAGCTAGCCGACGGTATGCGGTCATGCCCACCGTGGGTGGTCGGCGCGTCCCCGCCGCTGCGCCCCGCACCGGTATGCCGCGATCCGTCACCTGCGTGCGCCCACCTTCGCCCCGGCTGCGGCGTCACCTGCGTCCAGGCCTGCGGCGTCACCTTGCGGCCGCGCCTGTGGCGCTGGCTATCCCGCCTGGTCGCGCGCCTGTTTGCGGGCCTGGGCGAGCGCCCCGACCAGACGGGGGCGGATGGCGTCGGTGAGCGAATCGGCATACGTGGCCGTGATGTGCGAGCCCTGGCGATAAACCAGGACATTGCCGATCACGGGGACACAGGTCTGCCCACCGGGGCAGGTGAGGTCGGTGAAATCAAGCGAGCGCGTGGTGGGGACGCGCTGCGCGGCGGCGCGCAGCGCGGCGGTGCCGCGGCCCTCGGCATACGGGAAATCGCAGGAGGTCATGAAGTCCGTGGGATGGCCGAGAACGCAGTCGTAGACGACGTCCGCGGGCAAGGGGGTGTCCGCAATGGCAATGACGGGGATCCCGGCCTTGGCCAGGCGCGACCAGTAGTCGACGTAACCGTCGACGAGGGCCTGCTGGGTGCGTTCGGCGCCGGCATAGGCGTCCGCGCGCAGGCTCGAGGTGAGTACGGCGACAGGGCGTTCCTTGAGCACCTTGGCCAGGACCCGCGTCCCCCAGGCCTGGCAGGTGCGGTTGGGAACTTCTTCCAGGGCGGTCAGCGCCGAGGTCCAGGCGCAGGCAGATTTGGTGTAGAGCCGGATGCGCCAGTGCTCCGCCTTGCCGATGCGATCGAGGGCGGGCAGCCATTGCGCCAGCTTGGAATCCCCGATGGCCGCCACGACCGTGTCGCTCGTGGTGTCGCCGTAGTCACAGACCCGCACGCTGTGCGAGGTCACTCCGCTAGTGCACTTGTCGCGGTCGCTGGCCGGGACATCCGCGGTAGCGAGCTTGGGATCCGGATATACCCACTGCGGGTCGGGGTCGACCGTGATCGATCCCGACGGCGAGGCCGACGCCGACGCGGAGCCGGCAGTGGAGCCGAGCTGGCTCGGCTGCGTGGTACTGACCGGAGCGGTGGCCCGCCCACCCAATGCCTCACCGGCAGTACCCACGCGCACCTGATAGATCCCACTGGTAGCGGCCGCACCACCACCGGCCAGCACCCCAAGCACCGAGCAGGCCAGCCCGAGCACCAAGGCGTTGCGGGTGGAGGCGGCGACCCGCGGGTGGAAACGCACCGGGTTCTCGATGAACCGATGGGTTGCCCAGGCGGGGACGATCGCGGCGACGCAGGCGAGGCGCGCCCAGCCGTCCGAGGAGTCGCTCAGATCGTCGGCGAGGACGACCAGCGGCCAATGCCACAGATAGAGGGAGTAGGACAGGGCGCCGATCCATACCGGCAGGGCCCGGCCCAGGATGGCCACCGGGCCGCGGGATCCAGCGTTGAAGCCCCCGACGATGACCAGGGCTGCGCCCAGCGTCGGCACCAGCGCGGCAGCCCCCGGCCACGCGGTTGCCGTGTCTTGGACCACCAGGCCCAGGGCCAGGAGCGCCAGACCGGCCCAGCCCAACGCCATACCGAGGCGGGGACGGATAGCGTCCCAACGCCGCGCACCCAAGGCCACCAGCGCGCCCATTCCCAACTCCCACAACCGAGTCGTGGTGACGAAATACGCCGGCGGCGGGTCGTTGGCGGTCAGATACACCGACCAGGCGAAGCTCGGGATGGTGATCAGCGCCAGGCCCGCGGCCAGACCGCGACGCACGGACATACCGCGGCGGCGGATGAGCACGGCGAGCGCCAGGATCAGCAGCGGCCAGACGATATAGAACTGCTCCTCGACCGCGAGGCTCCAGAAGTGCTGGACCGGGGAGGCGCCCACATCCTCGGCGAGATAGTCGACCGAGCGCGCGGCGAGCCGCCAGTTGATGAGGTATGCCGCCGCTGCCGCGATGTCCGTGCCGAAGGTCCGCAGCTGGACCCGGGGCAGCGCGAGCGCGGTGATCAGGGCGGCGGCCAGCAGCACCGTCGCGGCCGCCGGGAAGAGCCGCTTGGCGCGCCGGGCATAGAAATCCGGCAGCGATACCGTCCCGGTGCGCTCCACCTCGCGCACCAGTTGCCCGGTGATGAGGAAGCCGGAGATGACAAAGAAAATGTCGACCCCGGCGAAACCGCCACCGAGCCCGGGCAGCCGGGCGTGGAACCAGAGCACCGCGAGGACGGCCACCGCCCGCAACCCCTCGACGTCTCCCCGGAAGCCGCGAGGGCGGTGGGCCGCGTCGGAGCTAGCGGGAACGCGGGCGTGCTTGGCCATGGCGGGCTACGGGGTAGAGACCCGCGACCTCAGGTGCCTATCAGCGTTCGTCGCTGAGCGGCTTGTCCTTGGTTGCCAGGCGGTCGGCGGTGGTGTGCTCGGCAACCGCCGTGGCCTCCTGCGTCGTGGACTCACCCTGCTCACTGGGCTGCGCCTGGGGGCGGCTGTCCGAGGTGGGCATGCGCCAGCGGGCGGTGGAGACACCGGCTTCCTTGGCGCGGGCGATCGCCTCGTTGACGGTCTTCTCGGCCTCTTCCCGACCGGCCCAGTGGGCGCCCTCGACGGACTTGCCGGGCTCGAGGTCCTTATAGGTCTCGAAGAAGTGCTGGATCTCCAGGCGGTCGAAGTCGTTGATGTCCTCGAGCTCGGTGATGTGGGTCTTGCGCGGGTCGCCGGCCGGGACGCAGAGGATCTTGTCGTCGCCGCCGGCCTCATCGCGCATGTGGAACATCCCGATCGGCCGGGCGCGCACCAGGCAGCCGGGCCAGGTCGGCTCGTCCAGCAGCACGAGGGCGTCCAGGGGGTCGCCGTCCTCGCCGAGCGACTCCTCGACATAGCCATAGTCGGCCGGATAGGACATCGAGGTGAAGAGCAGCCGGTCGAGCCGGATGCGACCGGTCTCGTGGTCCACCTCGTACTTGTTACGTGCACCCTTGGGGATCTCTACGGTGACGTCGAACTCCACGTCGGAACTCCCTTGTCGTCGATGACTTAGTCTGCCGAGGGCAAGTGTTGCGTATGTCGCGCCGTCTTGGGTCAGGGGGTCGTGTGAGGTTGCCTCGCCTCGCCGCGGGAGCAGGCGTGCTCGTCCTCGCCGCGGGCTCGTATGTCGCTGCCGACGTCTTCGATGTGGTCCCGGGGATCCTCACCCGCGCCACGCCCGCCCCGGCGCCCACCGACGCGCATGCTGCCGACGCAACGCCCGGCGACGCCGCGCCGGCCATCGCCCTGCCCACCCCCACGGCCACCAATCCGGTGCTCGCACCGCTCGACGCGCCGGCGCTCGACCGCGACGCCCTGGAGCGGGCGATCACCCCGACACTCGCCGATCCCGCCCTGGGGCCGGGGGTCGGCGTCAGCATCCGCGATGTCGCCACCGGCGAGCAGGTGTATGCCGCCGGTGCCCCCACCGCCCGCCGGGTCGCGTCGACCCAAAAACTGCTCACCGCCGCGGCCGTTGCGCAGGTGCTCGACCCCGCGGCGACCATGCGCACCCGGGTGGTCTCGCCGAAACCGGGTGAGCTCGTGCTCGTCGCCGGCGGCGACACCATGCTGGCCAAGGGGGCCGGGGATCCGGCCGCCGTGGCCGGCCACGCCGGTCTGGCCGACCTGGTCACGCAGGTGGTGGACGGCATACGGGCCCAGCACGAGGGGACACCGGAGGCGGGGGCGCCGAAGCGCTGGACGCTACGGCTGGACGCCACCTTCGCCGCCGGCCCGGGTTATCCGGACACTTCGGCCTTCCCGCCCTCGTGGAACCCGGCCGATGTCGCCTCCGGGTTCACCCAGACGGTGGCAATGCTCGGTTTTGCCGACCAACGCCCCAAGCCCTATGTGCCCTCCCCGATGGACCCGGCCGGATCAGTGCTCACCGAGCTGGGCGAGCAACTCGATACCGCGCTGCGCCAGGCCACCGGGGCTCGGGTGCGGGTGCGCGACACCCCGTCGCTGCGGGCCACGCCGGCCCCGGCGGACGCGAGCGAGCTGGGAGCGGTGGAGAGCGCGGCATACCGGGACGTGCTGGCCACGGCCCTGGACGACAGCGACAATGCGCTCACCGAGAACCTGGCCCGCCAGGCCGCGCTCGCCCAGGGGCGCGACGGCGGCTTCGCCGGCAATGCGGCATTCGTCCAGGACACCCTGGCGGGGCTCGGGTATGACGTGTCCGGCACGAATCTGGTGGACACCTCCGGCCTTGCCGGTGAGCAGACCACCACGGTCGCCTTGATCTCGCAGGTGATCGGCGACGGGCTGAGCGGGAAGCTCCCGGGCCTGGCCGATGTCCTCGGTCGGCTACCGGTGGCCGGCCTGGACGGCACCCTGTATGACCGTTTCCGCACCGGACCGAGCGTGACCGCGGCCGGGCTGGCCCGCGCCAAGACCGGCACGCTCACCGGTATCTCGTCGCTGGCCGGGACCACCGTCGATGCCGCCGGACAACAGCTTGCCTTCGTCATCGTCGCCGACCGGGTGCCGGCGGCCACGGGAACGCTGGAGGCCCGGGCGGCGTTGGACCGCTTCGTCGTCGCGCTGACCAGCTGCGATTGCGGTACCTCGAAAGGAACCTCGTGACCATCTCTTCGCCGCCCGAGGGCGCTCCCGAGCACCCGACCACCGATGCGGCGGCGCCCGCGATGGTGGACTGGGAGTTCGCCAAGGTCACTGGCCGCCGTCTGGTCCCCGCCGGGCCGCGCGTCACCGCCGCCGAGGCCGGTGCAGAGGTTGGCGCCATCCGGGCGGCGGCCGCAGCCGCCGTCGAGCCCGTCGCCGAGACCTCCCGGATGTATGCGCCGGGCCAGGCCCCCGCACCGCTGGTCATCGACCGGCCCACCTGGATCGACCTCAACCTCGACTCCATGGCGGCATTGATGACCCCAGTCTTTGCGAAGGTCGCCGCCGAACGCAGGATCGAACCGACCGCCGCGGCCATCGCGGTGGGGTCGAAGATCACCGGCGCGGAGGCCGGTGGCCTGATGGCGTTCATGGCCAACAAGGTCCTGGGTCAATACGACCTGGCTCCCCAGGGCACCCCGCGCCTGCTCCTGGTCGCCCCCAACCTGGTGCACGTCCAGCGCGAACTCGAGGTGGACGCCGCGGACTTCCGCGCCTGGGTCTGTATGCATGAGGAGACCCACCGCGTGCAGTTCACCGCGGTCCCGTGGTTGCGCGAGCACCTGATCGAGCGCGCACAGTCGCTGGCCGGGGAGATGACCCCCACCCCGGCTGAGCTCGCCGGCCGGCTCACCGAGATCACCAAGCGGCTGCCCGAGGCACTGGGCAGCCGGGGAGCGGGCATCGCGGATCTGGTGGCCAGCCCCGAACAGCGCGCCAAGGTCGCCGAGGTCACCGCGGTGATGAGCCTGCTCGAAGGACACGCCGATGTGGTCATGGACGACGTCGGCCCCAAGGTCATCCCCTCCGTCGCTGAGATCCGCCGCAAGTTCACCGAACGCCGCAAGGGCGTGGGGGCGGCCGACAAGCTGCTGCGCCGATTGCTCGGGCTCGAGGCGAAGATGGCGCAATACCGGGACGGCGCGACCTTTGTGCGCGGCGTGATGGACAAGGTCGGCGTGGACGGCTTCAACCAGATCTGGACCTCGCCGGAGACGCTGCCGACCCCGCAGGAGATCCACAACCCCCAGGCCTGGGTCGCCCGCGTCCACGGCTGAACCCGCCGGTCGCTCTAGGCTCCGGGCATGCGCGAGCCGGCAAGTATGGCGTGCCGGGCGGCGGTGCGCGCGGCGCTGAGCGACCTTGGCCCGGGCGATCTGGTGCTGGTCGGCTGCTCCGGGGGCGCGGACTCCCTCGCGCTCGCCGCGGCGCTCGCCTGGGTGGCCCCGCGCGCGAACCTGCGGGCCGGCGCGGTCTGCGTCGACCATGGGCTGCAGGCAGACTCGGCGCAGGTCGCCCAGCAGGCGGCGCAGCATTGTCGCGACGTGGGGCTGCACCCGGTCCACATCGAGCGGGTGACCGTGCCCGCCGAGAGCCCGTCCGGGCCCGAGGCGGCGGCGCGGGAGGCACGGCATACGGCCCTGGACGCGGTGGCCGAGCGGCTCGGCGCGGCGGCGGTGCTCCTCGGGCATACGGAAGACGACCAGGCCGAACAGGTCTTGCTGGGCTTGCTGCGCGGCTCCGGCCTGCGGTCCCTGGCCGGTATACCGCCCCGCCGCGCCCGGGTGCGCCGGCCGTTCCTGGCCATTACCCGCCAACAGACCGAGACCTCGTGCCGCGAACTCGGGCTCACCTGGTGGACCGACCCGCACAATGGCGATCCGGCATACGCCCGGGTGCGGGCGCGACACGCACTCGCCGACCTGAGCCGCGACCTCGGCCCCGGCATCACCGCGGGACTCCTGCGCACCGCGCAGGCCGCCCGGCGCGACGCCGACTTCCTCGACGCCTTGGCGCATACCGCCGCCGCCGACCTCGGGGCCCCGCCCTGGCCGGTGCCCCGGCTGCTCGCGCTGGATCCCGCCGTGCGGACCCGGGTATGGCGCGCGACCCTGCTCGCGTCCGGCGCCCCGCCCACCGACCTCACCGCCGACCACATCGCCGAATGCGAGCGCCTGCTCACCGACTGGCATGGTCAGCGACCGCTGCAGTTGCCCGGGCGAGTGCAGGTGGTCCGCACCGCAGGTGTGGTCGACCTCGTCCGTACGGTTAACTAAAGCCGTGGACGCCGAACACATGGGCCAGGACTTGGCCAAAGTGCTAGTCACCGAGGAACAGATCCAGACCCGGCTCCGCGAGCTGGCCGCCGAGATTTGGGAGCACTACGCGGGCGAGGACTTCCTCCTCGTGGGAGTGCTCAAGGGTGCCGTCCTGGTGATGGCCGACCTGATGCGCGCCCTGCCGGGCAGCGCCCAGATGGACTGGATGGCTGTTTCCTCCTACGGCAGCGGTACCAAATCCTCCGGCGTGGTCCGCATCCTCAAAGACCTGGACGCGGACATCAGTGGCCGCCACGTCCTGATCGTCGAGGACATCATCGACTCCGGGCTGACCCTGTCCTGGATCCGCGCCAACCTGCTCTCCCGCGGCCCCAAGTCCGTGGAGATCTGCACCCTGCTGCGCAAGCCGGATGCCGCCAAGGTCGAGATCGACAGCAAATGGGTCGGCTTCGACATCCCCAATGACTTCGTCGTCGGCTACGGCCTCGACTTCGCCGAGGACTACCGCAATCTGCGGGATGTGGGCACGCTTGCCCCGCACGTCTACTCCTGAGCCCACCTGCTGAGCCACCGCCGACCACCCGCACCCGGGGCTGCTCGGGCGGCATACCGGCCGAAGGCAACGCAGGTGCCGGAACACCCGGCACAACTCGTGCGTTGCAGAGCGTGGGACGGCCACGCCCATACGTGAGTACGCCGGGGTAGTGTCGTCCTCCGATCGACCCGCCACCGGTCACACCCTCGCCTGGGTCGTGGCCGTGACCGCAAGGAGCAGGCTCCGGCCACATTCATGTCCACCAATGCCAAGCGTCTGTTCCGCAATCCACTGCTGTGGGTCGTGGCGATGCTCACCCTCATGGTCATGTTCTTTTCCCTGGACGGGAACGGCGGGTATGCCCGGGTCGATACCTCCACCGCGGCCACGCTGATCTCCGAGGGCAAGGTCGAATCGGCGCGCTTCACCAGCGAGAACGTGCTCGACCTGAAGCTCAAGGACGGCCAGACCTACACCGGTCAGGGAGTCAAGGACGCGGACAAGGTCCGCACCGAGTTCATCGACGCCCGCGCGGACGAGCTGGTCAACCTGGTCCAGACGAAGGTCCCAAACTCGTACAACGACACCATCGAGCACCCGAGCCTGCTCGGCTCGTTGCTGGTTTCCCTACTGCCGATCCTGCTGCTGGTCGGTTTGTTCTGGTTCATGATGAGCCAGATGCAGGGCGGCGGCTCCCGGGTCATGCAGTTCGGCAAGTCCCGCGCCAAGCTGGCCAGCAAGGACACCCCCAAGGTGACCTTCGCCGATGTCGCCGGCGCCGACGAGGCCGTCGAGGAACTGCAGGAGATCAAGGAGTTCCTCGCCGAGCCCGCCAAGTTCCTGGCCGTGGGCGCCAAGATCCCCAAGGGCGTGCTGCTCTATGGCCCGCCCGGCACCGGTAAGACCCTGCTCGCGCGCGCCGTGGCCGGCGAGGCCGGGGTCCCCTTCTATTCCATCTCTGGTTCCGACTTCGTCGAGATGTTCGTCGGTGTCGGCGCCTCCCGGGTGCGAGATCTCTTCGAGCAGGCCAAGGCCAATGCCCCGGCCATCGTCTTCGTCGATGAGATCGATGCCGTCGGTCGCCACCGCGGCGCCGGCCTGGGTGGCGGGCACGACGAGCGGGAGCAGACCCTCAACCAGCTGCTGGTCGAGATGGACGGCTTCGACGTCAAGACCAATGTCATCCTGATCGCGGCGACCAACCGCCCCGACATCCTCGACCCCGCCCTGTTGCGTCCCGGGCGTTTCGACCGCCAGATCGCTGTGGAAGCCCCGGACATGATCGGCCGGCACCGCATCCTCGAGGTACACGCTCAGGGCAAGCCGATGGCCCCTGGTGTTGACCTGCTCGCCGTGGCCCGGCGTACCCCCGGCTTCACCGGTGCCGATCTGGCCAATGTCCTCAACGAGGCCGCGCTGCTCACCGCCCGTGGCTCCGGGCACCTGATCACCGACGCCACCCTGGACGAGGCCATCGACCGTGTCATGGCCGGCCCGCAGAAGCGGACCCGGATCATGAGCGCCAAGGAGCGCAAGATGACGGCATACCACGAGGGCGGGCACGCCTTGGTGGCTGCGGCGATGAACCACACCGACCCGGTCAACAAGATCACGATCCTGCCTCGTGGCCGGGCGCTCGGCTACACCATGGTGCTGCCCAGCGACGACAAATACTCCACCACCCGCAACGAGATTCTCGACCAGTTGGCGTATGCCCTGGGTGGTCGCGTCGCGGAGGAGATCATCTTCCACGACCCCACCACCGGCGCCGCCAATGACATCGAGAAGGCCACCGCGATGGCCCGCAAGATGGTCACCGAATACGGCATGTCCGAGCGGGTCGGGGCGATCAAGCTCGGCCAGAGCCAGGGCGAGGTTTTCCTTGGCCGCGACTACGGCAGCCAGCGGGACTATTCCGAGCACGTCGCCGGCATCGTCGACGAAGAGGTGCGCCGCCTCATCGAGGCCGCCCACGACGAGGCCTGGCACGCGCTCAACGACAACCGCGACGTCCTCGACCGCCTGGTCCTGGAGTTGCTGGAGCGCGAGACCCTCAACGCCAAGGACATCGCCGAGGTCTTCCACGACGTGCGCAAGCGTCCGGAGCGGGCGACCTGGCTATCCGCCGAGCACCGCTTGCTCTCCGACAAGCCCCCCGTGCTCACCCCGGCTGAGCAGGCCGCCCTCGCCGGCTCCGGTGCGCCGAATGGCGCCGTGCCCAACCCGGGTGACCGGGCCACCGAGCGCGCCATCGACCGAGCCGCGGAGGCGGGTGCCTCGCCGTATGCCGAGAAGCGGCCGGTGAGCCAGATCGTCGAGACGCCCGAAGGCGCCCCGGTCAACCCCGACGGCCACGTCTGAGCCGCGGCCCCGGGATCCCCTGTGCCGTCGCCGCAGACCCCCACATCCGTCGATTCCGCGCGCATCGAAGCCGCGGTCCGGGAGATCCTCGCCGCCATCGGTGAGGATCCGGACCGGGACGGGCTGCGGGACACCCCGGCCCGGGTCGCCCGTGCCTATGCGGAGGCGTTCAGCGGGCTGCACCAGGATGCGGCGGAGGTGCTCGCCCGCCGCTTCGATGTCGATCACGACGAACTGGTGCTGGTGCGCGATATCGCGCTCTACAGCACCTGTGAGCACCATCTGCTGCCCTTCCACGGCGTGGCCCATGTCGCCTATGTGCCCACCGGTGGGCAGGTGACCGGGCTGTCCAAGCTGGCCCGGCTGGTGGATGTCTATGCTCGTCGCCCCCAGGTTCAGGAACGCCTCACTGGCCAGGTCGCCGATGCCCTGGTCGAACACCTCGAGGTCATGGGCTGCCTGGTCGTCGTCGAGGCCGAGCACATGTGTATGTCGATGCGCGGCGTCCGCAAACCCGGCGCCCGGACCATCACCTCCGCCGTCCGCGGCACCCTGCGCAATCCGGCGACCCGCGCCGAGGTGATGGCGCTGCTCTCCGGCGGATCCCGGTGAGCCGACCCCGGCTGATGGGCGTGCTCAATGTGACGCCCGATTCGTTTTCCGATGGCGGTGCCTGGCTGGACCCCGAGGCCGCCTTTGCCCACGGTATGGAGTTGGTCGCCGCGGGGGCGGCCATCGTCGACGTGGGCGGGGAATCCACCCGGCCCGGGGCGGCCCGGCCCGACGTCGCGGAGGAGTTGCGCAGGGTGGTCCCGGTAGTCCAGGCCCTGACCGATGCCGGGGTCGCCGTCTCGGTCGACACCATGCGCGCCGAGGTCGCCGCCGCCGCATTGGCCGCCGGGGCGAGCATCGTCAACGACGTCTCGGGTGGGCTTGCCGACCCGGCGATGGTGTCGGTGGTCGCCGATGCCGGGGTGCCCTTCGTTGCCATGCACTGGCGCGGGCACAGCGCCGATATGCAGGAGCGGGCGATCTACTCCGACGTCGTTGCCGACGTATGCCGTGAGCTCACCGCCCGTGTTGACGCTCTGGTCGGCGCCGGGATCGCGGCGGACGACATCATCCTGGATCCGGGGCTGGGCTTTGCCAAGACCGCCGAACACAACTGGGCCCTGCTGCGCGCCCTGCCCACGCTCACCGGGCTTGGCCACCGGGTGCTCGTCGGGGCCTCGCGCAAACGCTTCCTCGGGCTGGTCGGTCGAGATGAGCGCAGCCTGCGGGCACCGCACGAGCGCGATGTGGCCACCGCGGTGACCACGGTGTGCGCGGCCGACGGGGGTGCCTGGGCGGTGCGGGTGCACGATGTGACCGCCTCTGTCGATGCCCTCGATGTCTGGTCCGCGCTGCGCACTGCCGACGGTGGGCTCGCGGCGGGGCCGAGCGGCGTAACCTCCGACGGAGACCGGTCATGACCGACCGGATCACGCTGACTGGCTTGCGCGGCAGGGGATTCCATGGGGTCTTTGAATTCGAGAAGCGCGAGGGCCAGGTCTTCCTCGTCGATGTGGTCCTGGAGGCCGATCTGCGCGCCGCCGGCCGCAGCGACGAGCTGGCCGACACGGTCCATTACGGCGTGGTCGCCGAGCGGGCGATGGCGCGGATCACCGGGCCGGCATACGACCTGATCGAGGCGCTGGCGGAGGCGATCGCCGATGACTGCGTGGCGATGCCCGGGGTGCGCCGCGCGACCGTGACCGTGCACAAGCCGGGCGCCCCCATCCCGCACGAGTTCGCCGATGTGGCTGTCACCGTGGTCCGGGAGCCGGCCGTCCCGGTGGTCATCGCCCTGGGCAGCAACCTCGGCGACCGCGCGCGGACGCTGGCCGACGCGGTGGGGGAGCTGGCCGCCATACCGGGAGTGAGCGTGACTGCCCGCTCGCGGATTATCGAGACCGACCCGGTCGGTGGGCCGGAGCAGGCCGACTATCTCAATGCCGTGGTGACGGCGGACTGCGCGCTGCCGCCCGCGGACCTGCTCGCCGCCCTGCACCGCATCGAGGCCCGCCACGGCCGCACCCGCACCGTGCGCTGGGGCGAACGCACCCTCGACCTCGACCTCATCCAGTACGGCCGGCCGGGCGCGGCCGACGAAGTCTGCAGCAGCGACCCCGCCACGCAACTACCGCATCCGCGCGCCGGCGAGCGCGCCTTCGTCTGCCTGCCCTGGTATGACGCGGATCCGCACGCCCGCATCCGGCTCGGCACGCAGGTGGTGCCGCTCGCCGAGCACGTCGCGGGGCTAGCGGCGGACGACATACGTCCCGGGCCGGACTGGCCGGAGGACGACCAATGACCGATGGCACCGGCGGTCTGCATTGGCGGGTTCCGGTGATCACGGCTGCGCTGGTGACTTTTCTCTCCGCGCTGCTCACCCGGCGCTGGATGGAGGGCGGGGGCTTCCCGCCGGCAGTGCCGTGGCTGACGCTGGTGCTCCTGCTGGTGATTGCCGGGCTGGTGCTGCGCTTCGGGTATGCCGTGCGCAGCTACCAGCGGGGCCGCGGGGCAGATCTGTCGGCGATCCGCGCCGCGCGCACGCTGGCCTTGGCGCAGGCGGCGGCGGTCACCGGCGCCGCGGTCGGCGGGCTCTATCTGGGGCAGTTGCTAGCGGTCCTGCCCGACCGGGACCTGCGGGTGGTGCAGGGGCTGACCGGGCGCTTCACGCTCGCGGTACTGGCGGCCGGGCTCGTGAGCGCCGCGGGGTTGGTTGCCCAGCACTGGTGCCGCATCCCGCCGCGCGATCCGGATACCGAGGGCGGCCGGGAGGCCTGAGCGAGTCGCGCGACCCAGCCCGCTTAGCCGCGGGCGGCGAGGAGTTGCTCGCGCAGGATGTCCGCGTGACCGCAGTGTTGGGCCAGTTCGCGCTCGACATGCAGCAGCACCCACCGCAGCGGCAGCGGACCGCGCCGGTTGCCGGTGACGATGCTGTCCAGGGTCAGGCCGGCGATGGCCGCGCGCGACGCGGCGCAGACCGCCGCATACCGGGCCTGGACGGACGCGATGGTGTCCTGCTCGGTCAGCGCGAACGACTCATCCACCGTCTCCGGTATGCCGATCTGCGCCCGTGGGCGACCGGTCACCGCCTCGTCGAACCACACCTGCTCCACGAAGGTCGCATGCTTCACCAGGCCGAGCAGGGTGGTCAGCGAGGGCACCAGGCGGGCACGGGCCTCGTCCTCGGTCAGCCCGTCCAGGCTGGCGCCCAGCAGGGCGCGATGGTCGTCGATGAAGGTGCGGATCTGCTCCTCCAGCGGCGCATGAAAGCACGCCGGATCATGGCTGCTCACTTGTCCACATCCCCGACGACGAAGAACATCGAGCCGAGGATGGCCACCATGTCGGCGATCAGGCAGCCGGGCAGCAATTCGGAGAGCACCTGGACGTTGTTGAACGAGGCCGAGCGCAGCTTGAGCCGGTATGGGGTCTTCTCCCCCCGCGAGACCAGGTAATACCCGTTGAAGCCCAAGGGGTTTTCGGTCGCGGTGTAGAGATCGCCCTCGGGCACCTTGAGCACCTTGGGCAGCTTCACATTGACCGGTCCCTGGGCCAGCGAACCGAGGCGGTCGATGGCGGCCTCGGCGAGATCGAGGCTGACGTGGACCTGCTCCAGGAGCACCTCGAGCCGGGCCAGGCAATCGCCCTCGGTGCGGGTGACCACGCGGCCCGGGCCACCGGGGGCGAACAACTCGCCATACGCCAGGTAGGGAGCGTCACGGCGCAGGTCGATGTCGAGTCCGCTGGCGCGCGCGATCGGCCCGGAGACCCCGTATGCCGTGGCCAGCTCCCGGGGGAGCACGCCGACCCCGCGGGTCCGGGCGGCAAGGATCTCGTTGCCGACGAGCATGGATTCCAGGTCCGGCAGGCGCCGGCGCACGGCGCTCACGGCGGTGCTGGCCCGATCCAGCCAGCCCGCCGGCAGATCCTCCTTGAGGCCGCCGACCCGGTTGAACATGTAATGCATCCGACCCCCGGAGACCTCCTCCATCACCGCCTGGAGCTCCTCGCGCTCGCGGAAGGCATAGAAGATCGGGGTGATCGCGCCCAACTCCAGCGGATAGCTGCCGAGGAACATCAGGTGATTGAGGACCCGGTTGAGCTCGGCGAGCAGGGTGCGCGCCCAAACCGCGCGCTCGGGCACCTCCATCCCGAGCATGGACTCCACGCCGAGGACCACGCCGAGTTCGTTGGCGAAGGCGGAGAGCCAGTCGTGCCGGTTGGCCAGCACCAGGATCTGGCGGTAGTCGCGGACCTCAAAAAGCTTTTCCGCGCCCCGGTGCATGTACCCGACGATGGGGTCGGCGGTGACGATCCGCTCGCCGTCCAGCACGATCCGCAGACGCAGTACGCCGTGGGTCGCCGGATGCTGCGGGCCGATGTTGAGCACCATGTCGGCGCTCGCCAGGCCGCCGGCGCCCACGCCGACGGTCAGTTCCCGCCCGTCCGCTGAGGTGCTCACCCGCGCCACTCTAGGTCCCCGGGTGCGACCGGCGGCAGCCCGGCGGGAACGCGCGGGGGGGCGGCGGGCGTCTTACGCCAATGGACACCCGATTTCGCACGAGTTCGCGACTCGCGAAGCCGGTCCTGGTCGGCGCCCTGCTACTCGGCGTCCCTGCGCTCGGTGGCTGCGGCGCGCAGGTGGCTGGGGCACCCGGTGGCGGCGCCACGTCGACCACAACTCCACCGACTACCAGCACATCGACCACCGGCACATCGACCACGGACACACCGGCACCGCCGGCGACGCCGAAGCGGCCCACGCACTTCCCGCATCCGGACTACCACTACCAACTGACGATCTCCAGCTTCGGCCCCCTGGCTGGCGAACCGCTCACCGTCACGGTGCGCGCGGGCAAGGTCGTCTCCGTGGTCTTTGCGCAGGACGGCCGCTCGGGTCGCAAAGGCGAGCCGATCCCCAACCTGTCGTATGCCGATCTCACCCTTGATGACATCATCGCCGCCACCCGACGCCCGAGTGACAACCCGCCCCAGGTCGACTGGCCGGCGGGGCAGGCCTATCCCAACCGCGTCTCGGTCGATCCGATCGCCAACGCCATCGACGACGAATACTCCTACGCGGTCGCCTCGGTCGTCATCGACGGCTAGGCCCGTGCGCCGCAGGCGGCCGGGTGCGTCAGACTTGACCCCCGTGACCAGCTCGCCTACCGCCTACGACGCCGCCGCCGACCTGCCCTTCGCCGACCCCGGGTTCATCGCCGATCCGTATCCCGGACTGGCCCGGGCCCGCGAGCAGGCGCCGCTGGCGTGGCACTCCGGCATTGAGGCGTATGTCGCCACCTCGCACGCCGCGGTCAGCGCGGTCTTGCGGGATCGGCGCCTGGGGCGCATCTTTGCCGGCCGGGAGCCCATCGCGGACTGGCAGACCTTCAACTGGTTGCACGCCGACTCCATCCTCGACTCCGAGCCGCCGAAGCACACCCGGCTGCGCCGCCTGGTCGCCGGTGCTTTCGGCCGCGGACACGTCGCCCGGCTGGCGCCGCGCATCGAGGAGCTGGCGGCCGGGCTGCTGGATGCCACCGACGGCCGGGACAGCTTCGACGTCATCGAGGAACTCGCCGAGCCGCTGCCGGTCCTGGTGATCGCGGAGCTGCTCGGGGTCCCCGAGGCCGACCGGCATCTGCTGCGGCCGTGGAGCCAGGCGATCGTCAAGATGTATGAGGTCGACCCCACCCCGGCCGAGCAGGACCAAGCGCGTACGGCGTCGGCGGAGTTCGCGGCATATGTGCACGAACTCGCGGCCGACCGGGCGCAGCGCCCAGGGGCGGATTTGCTCACCGACCTGGTGCAGGCACGCGACGGCAGCGACAAGCTCAACGAGCACGAGCTGATCGCGACCGCGGTGCTCTTGCTCAACGCCGGACACGAGGCGAGCGTCAATGGCTTCGGCAATGGTCTGCACAGCTGGCTGACCAGCGGCCGCCCGGCCATCGACGCGCAGGACCCGATGGCTATCGAGCGGGCCGTGGAGGAGTTCCTGCGCCACGACAGCCCCCTGCATCTCTTCGAGCGCACCGCCACCCAGGATGTGGACCTGGACGGCGTGCAGATCGCCCAGGGGCAGAAGGCGATCGCGCTGCTCGGGGCGGCCAACCGGGATCCCGCCGTCTTTGCCGACCCGGACCGCTTCGACCCGGCCCGCGAGCCCAACCCACACCTGGCCTTCGGCCTGGGCATCCACTTCTGCCTGGGGGCGCCCCTAGCCCGGCTGGAGATGCAGATCTCCTTGCGGCAGTTGCTCACTCGTCGCCCGGAGTTGGAACTGGTGGACGCCACTGGGCGGGGCACCTTCGTGCTCCGGGGCTTCCAGCACCTCATCGTCGGCTGAGGCGCCCACGCCAATTCACCGGGGCCGGCCCCTGGTGGACGCGCATGCTCACCTGATGAGGGGGCTTTTGGACCCGGCCGGCTGTCCACTAGGTTGACGTCCGCCCGGCCGTCTGTCGTAGGCGAGCCGGCCCCCGCCCCCCACGTCACGGGCGGTCCGCGGGCCCCGCGCGCGACCGCTGCAGGAGTCCCGGTATGCCGCGCATCCCCCAGCCCTTCGTCCGCCCTACTGCGGCAGGCGGTTTCGCCGCCCCCCGTCGCACCCTCACGGCCACCCTGGCGCTCGCTGCGGCGCTGACCGGCGCAGGAGTGCTGGCCCCGGCCGACGCCGCGAGCTGAAGGGCCCGTCCATGACGCGTCTCGTCCTGTGGCGGCACGGTCAGACCGACTACAACGTCGCCGGCAAGGTCCAGGGACGTGTCG
>ERZ501016.181-NODE-181-length-26256-cov-19.165299_pt1 | contig 26256 bp, 18 predicted proteins | sample MGYA00248889_ERZ501016 | MGnify/ENA primary metagenome ERZ501016 (study PRJEB25958, sample SAMN03398594) | human skin metagenome | study: EMG produced TPA metagenomics assembly of the Human Skin Microbiome Metagenome (human skin metagenome) data set. | reverse complement strand
AACCCGCGATACTGAGACCGTCGCCCTCGAAAAGAGCGACCGGTAGGCAACGAGCATCACCTCAAAGCCCACCACTCAACGGGGCTCTATCGGGAGAATCGGTCGAACGCCATCCGTGTGCGAGTGCTGACCGGAAGACGACGCCTCAGCAGCTCATCTTCGAGCTCGTCTTCGCGCTCGTCGTCGCCGTAGGAGGTCGTGGTGTCGCCTTCGCGGGCGAGCTCATCCTCGTCTTCGGACGGATCGCCAACGTCCATGCCAATGTCCCCGAGCCGACCGGCTATCGCAGCCAGGATCACCTGGATATCCGTCGGCGCAATGCCGGGTCCGCCGCTGCGGCCGAAGTACCCGCCATAGCGGTGATCGCGGCGGACGCGGGTCCAGTCGAGGTCTTCGAGCCTGATCGACGGCTCCCCTTCGTTGTCGGCAGCGACCGGGGTCGGCTCATTGCCTTTCGCGATCCGCCAGACGGATGCGCGGTCGATGATGAGCGTCGCGTCCAACTCCTGGAGCAGTTCGTAAAGCTCTGCATCTTGCTCCGGAAGGTCACCGATGTGTTGGAGCCGGTCTCGTTGGCCAACTTTGTCGAGCCGCCCGCGCAGCTGGGCTACGTGATACGGCCACGAGTGATTGATCTGGCTGTCGTCACCGTCGAGCATGACCTGGATCCGGCCGCCCTCGGCCAGTCGCTCCGCCGAGTCCTTGGTGAGAACCAGTCGGACCTGCAGGCCGTCGACTTCTTTGGCCGTCCACTCCAACGGGCTGCCGGTGTGGTCCTCGATCAGGATGGCGGTTCCGTCGGCGATCGGTCGGTCGAAGGCCAACGTCAGCCGGGCGCCCTTGAGTGTGCTCCACAACAGAACCGGGTGCTGCCCGTCGACCGTCTCGCCGGGCGGCACGCCCTGATAGCTGATCTTGAGCGACGCTGGATCGTCGATCTCGCTTCGCTCTAGGTGGGCATACAGCGAGTCAAAGGCTCCCCGCCCACCGTGGGTGATGACGCCGAGCTCGACGTTCCCGTTCTCGGCGGACCGCAGAAGTGCGGTGCGCGACAGGTTGGCCGAACCAGAAAGCAACGTCTCCGAGTCGCCATGGATCAGATGCACCCACTTCGCATGGATGTAGGCACCCGGCTCGGACTTGACCTGCACGCGCTCGATGACCGGACCCGGGGCGTTCCTCATGACGCTCTGGATGGAGGCCGGATCCGCAGACGTGGCGTCAGTGAGCAGGAGGCGGGCGCTTGGGCTGAAAGCGGTCGACCAACGCCTCCAGCGCTGCGCAGTCGGCGTCGTGGAACGGGGCGTGTGCGATGAGTTCGTCGACCGGGCCGGCGACCTCGACTTGCAGTTGCTCAATGATCGGGTCTTCGAGGCTGCTCCGCAGCGCCGAAGGGCTGGCAGGTGCCGGCGGGACCCACGGTGACTGGCCCCACGCGGTTTGCAGCAGTTCGACGACGGGCGGGTCGAGCAGGCCTCGTTGAGCCAGCCCGTCAACGTGGGACCGTGCCGAGGCGAACTCCTGCAGGTGCTCCGGGCGTTCGTCGCTGTAGGCGTACACATGCCAGAGCTCACCGGGGGCCGCGTAGCCCTCGTAGCCGAGGTTGCCCGAGCCGACTACCAAGAGCCCGCTGGAAGGCCCGAGCAGCGCGATCAGTTTGCCGTGTGCAGCCTGAGGGTGAGGGACCGGGGCCGCGACGTATGCCTTGTTCGCGAGCCGATGCCGCTGCCCGGTCCGAGCCGACTCGGCGAGCGTCTCGGCCAACTGCCCGTCGTCGGCCAGGACGATGCGGAGTGGGATCTGCGCGAGCTGGCCCAGCAGTCTGGTCTCGAAGAACGTGAGATCGGCGCCGTAGGTGCATATCAGGGCCGTCGTCCACTGCCCCTGGAGCAGCTCAGGGATGACAACGCCTGCGCGCGGCGAGCTCACGAACGCTCCGCATCAAGTTCGCCGAAGGCTGCCGCCGCAGCGGCGAGGGCCCCCCGTGGCAAGTCACCGTCGGCCAGGAGGCGCTGTCCTGAACCGGTCAGTTGACGGTCAGATTCGTTGAACGTCGAGACCCAACCGAGTTCGTGCACGGTCGTGCTGAGAGCGTGGAAGCGGCTGTCGTTGAACACCGCCGGGGAGTCTTGGGCGAAGAACCTGACGGCAGCTCCAACGCGTCGCACCCGGTAGGTGTCGTCTGGGAGCTTCGCGGTGGCCACTCGCTCGTGCTGGACGATCACGAAGTCCTCGATCAGCCATCGGGCGAGGTCACCGAGCGTGAGGTCTCGCAGCATGCGCTGGTTCAGCTGATGCATGAACCGTGCCATGCCGATGCGGAGACTCCCTCCCTCTGCGACGAGGACCTGCTCCTTGGCGTACTCCAAGGCGCGCCTCGGAAGTCCGAACCGCTCGCGGAGCAGGAGCACCAGAGCCAGAAGTGCCACCATGGTGGCTCCGTCGTCCTGGTCATATTCGCGGCAGGCGGTGTACAGCGCGTGCTCGTCGAGGCCTCCGGTGCGCGGCCAGACGCCGTCGGCATCGGGCGACACGTCGACTTCGGCGAGGAGACCCTCAAGCAGGGAAGACGCGCGTGTGCTGGCATCTACCGCTGGAAGGATCAGCCCCAAATCGTCTACCTGCGAGCTGCGGGTCAAGGAATCATCGACGAGTGCCCACAGCTCTGCCTTCGGAAGGACCGTGAGGCCGCCGTCGGTCGCGGCAAGTCCGCGGCGCGAAACCCAGCGGAGCAGGCGGTTGAAGACGTACGCGAAGTACTCCCGACCCTGGTACACGCGCCAGCGACGAGCCACGTCTAGCAACTCCGGCCTTGGCCGGTAATCGGAGCCGTCGAGTTGCCGGAAGTAGACGAGCTGCCGGAAGTCGTCTTGCGAGAGCTCCTCTGCCTGTCGGCACGTGCTGAGATCCAGCAGCATGCGCAGGGTCTCGCCGCGTGAGGCCACCTCAGCGGCTGTCCCTGAGTGGAGGAACAGGTCCCGCAACAGGGGCAGGTCATGCGCCTCCGCCGCACGCAACTGGCAGAGGCAGCCCTTCCGGGCAAACTTGACAAGGGCCTCGCGTGACACCGGCTCCGTGATCTTGCCCTCGCTGAGCAGGCGGCTGACTTCCGTCCCGGCGACGGCGTTCCGATATGCCTCGGCGAGAGACCGCCCAATCGGGGTTGGGGCATCGACCGGGAACCCGTTGGCCGGCGACGCCACCACCAGCGATCCGGTGAGTTCCATCGCGGAGCGGTAATAGAGCCCGTAGCCGCCGAGCGGCTCCTTGATGTAGTCGAACTGCGGGTCGAAATCCGGGTCGTTGGCCTTCGGACTGATTCGCCTGCTGCCGTTCACGTTGCCGACGATGGTGACGTGTTCGGGGGCATCGCACACGTGACAGGCCATCGAGAAGATCGCCTCGCGGGGCCGGTAGAAGCTGACGAAGCTGGCGCGGTTTCGCGGCAGATCGGCGGCCCAGAAGTCGTCGAGCACCCATGAGTAGAACGACCAGTAGCGCGGGTGAACGGTGAGCACGTTGATGCCGGGTGACAGAGCCGGGAGGATCCTGTCGGAGCTGACCGAGCCAAGCCCGAGGTGGTCCTGACCCGATTTCGGCGCAAACGCACGTGCCCCCCAAGCAGGGCCCGTCTGCTCCCATCCCCAACCCTCGCGCTGGTTCCTCGGATCAGCCACGTCACACCAGCCCGAAGTACCTGTTGAAGAACTCGGAGAGCTTGTCGAGCACCCGCTGCTTCTTGGCTCCGTGATCCCCACCGGGCGAGAACCGTGATGCCGGTGGGAGGATCCGGGTGATCGCGGTGCCCGCCGTCGGGACGGACCCGTCGCGGAAGGCGTTGGCGACGAACGTCTTCGTCTCGTCAGCCTTGAGAGCCTCCTCGGCGATGAGGGAGTCGAGTTCCGCGTCTCGCTTGGTAGCGACGAAGATCTTCCAGTCCTCGCTCGTGTCCCCTGTGATCGAGACCGAGTCGACGAACTGGAGGATCAAGTCGCTCTTGTTGCGCAGGCTCGGGCTGGAGTCGACCGCACGCCGGATCTGCATGAGGGCATCCATCTCCCGGTCGGAGTTGCCGATGGAGTCGCGGAACGCCTGGACGAGGGTCAGGATGTGGTCGACGTTGACCTCGACCTGCTTGATGAGCTCGATCTCGAAGACGACGTCGTCGTTGATGGACTCCTTCTCGGCGTCCTTGGTGCCGCTGATGAACTTCCGCTTCTGACCCTGGAATGCCTCGGTCTGGAAGTAGTACGCCACGTAAAGCGGGTCAAGCGAGTGCTGGTAGACGAACGCATCCCCGCTGATGGCGATGTCCGACTCACCGAGCCAGGCGACCGCCTTGCACACGTCAACGTCGTTCTCGCTCGTCGTCGCAATGACAAGATCCCCTGGCTTTGCCTTGCGGAGTCGGGTTGCGAAGGCAGGGTCAACGAACGACTTGGTCTCCGTCGTCGCAGTGCCGTAGACCGTGAACACCTGGCCGTAGTGGATGGCTCCAACCCCATCGTCGATGAGGTCCTTCTTCTGCAGACCGTTGCCTCTAACGAAGGTCCCGACCTCGCCCAGGGTCTTAAAGGGCACCCCAGCGGGACAGTGCTCCGCGATCAGCTCGTCAATCGTGCTCATTCGAAGAAGTCCTCGTCGATCTCGACTACCCGGTAGGTCTCCTTCACCTGCACACCGACCCCGTATCGGATCATCAGGCTGGTCAGGCGGACTCCGTCGATCAGGATCAAGCGCGTGGGCACGCCGTCGGCGTACGCGCTCGCCTCCTTGGAGAAGCGAGCAGTCGTCATGAACACACCACCATCCGCTTTGCCGCTCAGGGCTCCGACGAACGCCTGAAGGTCCGGCCGTCCGATGGTCCGGTCGACGGCGTAGCGCTTCGCTTGGATATAGACCCGGTTGAGACCGAGGGCATCCTGGTCGATGATCCCGTCGATGCCCTCGTCGCCGGACTGCTTGGTGACGGTCGCGCGGCCGTCGGCGCCTCCGTAGCCCATCGCAACGAGCAGTTTGACGACGGCCTGCTCGAAGAACGCGGGCTCGTTGTCGAGGAGTCGTTCCAAGAGCTGAGCGGCCACGTCTTCGTGGATCCGGGCAACGCCTTGCTCGACCTGCTCAGTGGGGTCGATCGTGTCAGGTTCGGACGGCTGCAGGGAGACCAGATCGCCCGCAACACCCGTCGCACGCTTTGCCACCCACCACTCGTCACCAGGTTTCGCGACAGTCCTGAGAACGGCTTCAGTGATTCCCGTTGGATGCTCGGCGAGAAGCTTTCGTCCCAGTTCGGCCACGACGTAGTGCCCACGCCGGGGGCGTTCGAGTGCCCCGACGCGGTGGAGGTAGGAAGCTGCCCAGCCGATGCGGTTGTCGGCCATCAGCTGTCCCGACGGCAGCGCTTCCGCGAGCTGACCCTCGTCAAGCCCGGCCAACGCCGCGGTCTCGGAGCGGAGTGCCCGCAGGCTGCGCTCATCGCCGTCGTTCAGCACCTGGAGCACGGGCACCATGAACTGGTCCCAGGTTGGCATGGTCATGATTCGCTCCCCTCCAGGTCGGCGACGATGGCGTCGATCTCAGCGCGCAGCTCGGCCTGCCGGGCGACGATGCGGGCGATCTCGGCGTTCAGCTCAGTGATGTCGACGGCGACCCGGGTGTCCTCCGCCTCGACGTACGAACTGACGGCGATGTTGTAGTTGTTGGCTGCGATGTCGGCGTTGTCGACGAGCGTCGCGAAGTGCGGGATGTCCTCGCGGGCAGTGAACGCATCGAGGATCTTCTGCTGGTGCTCGGCGGCGAGCTTGTTCTTGTTGCCCTGCCGGGTGAACTCGGCCGAGGCGTCGATGAACAGCGTCTTGTTGTCGGACTTCGACTTCTTCAGCACGATGATGCAGGTCGCGATCGTCGTGCCGAAGAACAAGTCGGGCGGCAACTGGATCACGGTGTCCACGAAGTTGTTGTCGACGAGGTACTGCCGGATCTTCTGCTCCGCGCCTCCGCGGTAGAGCACGCCGGGGAACTCGACGATTGCCGCGGTGCCGTTGACGGCCAACCACGACAGCATGTGCATCGTGAAGGCGAGGTCGGCCTTCGGCGCCAGGACCCCCGCCGGGGCATAGCGCGGGTCGTTGATCAGCAGTGGGTTCGCGTCGCCCTCCCACTTCGTGGAGTAGGGCGGGTTGGAGACGATCGCCTCGAACGGCTCGTCGTCCCAGTGGGCCGGATCGATCAGCGTGTCGCCGTGGGCGATGTCGAAGTGCTCGAAGTTCACGTCGTGCAGGAACATGTTGATCCGGCACAGGTTGTAGGTGGTCAGGTTGATCTCCTGACCGAAGAAGCCCTGACGTACTCCGCCGGGCAGCACCTTGGCGAACTTGAGCAGCAACGAGCCCGACCCGCACGCGGGGTCGTAAACCTTGTTGACCTCCGTCTTGCCGACCGCCGTGATCCGGGCCAGGAGCTCGGAGACCTCCTGGGGCGTGTAGTACTCGCCACCGGACTTGCCAGCGCTAGAGGCATATATGCCCATGAGATACTCGTAGGCATCGCCGAAGGCGTCGATGGTGTTCTCGGTGAACCCGCCGTTGCCGAAGTTCAGGTCGCCGATCGCGTCGAGCAGCTTGACGAGCTTCTCGTTGCGCTTGGCCACGGTCGGGCCGAGCTTGGAGCTGTTGACGTCGAGGTCGTCGAACAGCCCCTTGATGTCCTCCTCGGACTCGGAACCGATGGCGGAGGCCTCGATGTTGGTGAACGCGCGAGACAGCGTCTCGTTGAGGTTCGCGTCGTGCCGTGCCTTCGCCCGAACGTTGGCGAAGAGGTCCTGGGGAAGGATGTAGAAGCCCTTCTCCTTCACCGTCTCTTCGCGACCGAACTCCGCGTCCGCGTTCGACAGGTGGCGGTAGTCGAAGTCCGGGTTCCCGGCCTGTCGCTCGGCCTCGTTGAGGTAGGCCGTCAGGTTCTCGGAGATGAAGCGGTAGAACAGCATCCCGAGCACGTAGCTCTTGAAGTCCCAGCCGTCGACGCTGCCGCGCAGGTCGTTGGCAATCCGCCAGATGGTCTTGTGCAGCTCAGCCCGCTCGGCTTCCTTGATCCTCTGGCTCACGGGCTGAAGTCTGTCAGGTCAGGCCGACAGAAGTTGGTGAACGGGCCGTCGGCGCGGGTGGGCATCGCGGCTCTACCCGCGGTCGAAGCCCGTCTTGATGGTGGCCGTAGGAACGCCGAGCCGAGTCGCCAGCCATGCTCGGATCAGGTTCATTCCCTGCTGTGCGAGGTGGTGGGCGACAAGGCCGTCCGGCAATGGGTTATCGGCATGCTTGGAGCCCTTGAACGCCGCGTTGAAGTCCTTCCGCCATTGGTCGACCGTCCTCTCGCCGTGGATCTTGACGTGCTCGACATCGGCCGCGGCGGTAACTCGTTCGAGCAGCTCGGGGTACTTCGGCGTCGGCGAACTCGATGTCGGGCCGCTCTCCTGCCAGAGGGCGTAGCCGAGCGCCTCTAGCGCGACTCCGATCTGCAGGAGCTTCGACTCGACCGTCGTGCCGCGCTGGAACATCGTCGTGACCGCGATCCAGGTCGGACGCGACCAAAGGTCCCAGTGGTCGATCCAGTCTGTGAGCTTGGCAGCGTCCACATCCGCCAGCCGAAAGAGCGGCTGCGCCTTACCTCGGTCGAGAGCCTCGGCGCCGTCCACGGAGCGCCCGAAGCTGGGCTCGTATACCTCCCGCCACGTCCGCCGAGCATCGCCCGGCTCGGCGTACGGCTGATCGTCCTCGCGCTTGATGGAGGCGGCCCGGCTGAAGCACGGCCGTCCGTAGACCAGACACATCAAGTCTTGGACCATGTGGTGGACGGCGGCATGCTCGCGGTAGGCCAGCAGGTCCTCCGACCGCGTCCGGAGCAGCGCGACGTCGGTGATCCCGAATAAGTTGCCCTTCGGGCTCGGGTTGAAGCTGAACGACGATTCGACTGTCGCCTTCAGGCTGCCGCCGAGCGGGATCTCGGGCTTGTTCTCGGCACGTAGGACGACGGCAACCGGATCGCGTTCCAGGGTCTGCGTGACGGTGGATAGCTCCGTGCAGGAGGAGAGTCCATCGATCTCGCTGGTCATTCCGTCGACGGCGGCGTACCCGACAGCCCCGCTGCCAGCCTCAACCAGGCGTGGGGAGCGGATACGCGTAAGGCTGGTGCCCAGGCTCGATACAGATCCCCCAGCGCCGCGGCAGTCTTCGAGGACATAGGTGCCCGCTGTGCCATGAAAGCGCAGCGACGCCGGCACATCATCCTCGTGCTTGTCGACGAAGTTGCGGAAGAGCTCGCCCATCGACCCAATGCTTGGCAGGCTCAGGACTGCTCCACGCGCATCCAGCTTGAGGTAGGCGGCGCTCAGCTCCTCAGACAGGCCCTCGATGTGGCCGACGCTCTCGAGTCCTTCGTTGAATTTCCGTGCCATGCGACAACTCAATCGCATGCCACCGTCAGAACCCCTCGTCCCATTCAGGGTCGATCCAGGATCGGCGGTCCTGATGCCAGGGTCTGGGAGAACGAGTGCAGCCCGGTTGTCGATGCCGACCTGAGTGCAGCGACTGCGCGGGCACGGTCGAGGCGCTGGTTGTCATCGACAGCTTGGCCGCCGAGGGGGTCGCGGCTGGTGATGCCATAGCGGTCCCGGTAGGCGGCGATCGTGACGACATTTCGCATCCAATCCGCGCGGTCGACAGCCGGGGGGTCACCGATCTGCTGAATCCAGGACTCGCGACGCCTGATGGCAGTGTCGGCGAGGGTCTTGGCGCGCTGCTCGATCAGGACCTTCCGCTCGTCGATCGCCTTGCGCACGTCCGGCGCCATCGGGCCGATGGGCTCGGGGATGAGGCCGGCGATCAGTCGTGCTGGCCGTCGGCTTTGGCGGCTACCTGCATCAGTGGTGGCGAGCCGGAGCCGGTGCCGTAGGACGGCGGCGACGTCGTCGGCATCGCCGAGTCCGTACCGGTTCACCGCCACCGGCAGGATGCGGTTGACGTCATGGCCGTTCGCCTCGGCTCGGCGGAGTTCGGCTGCGAAGGTGCCGTAGGCGTCCGAGGCGAGGATGTCGTAGCGCTGTTCTTCGGTGAGGCCGCACCTGGCGAGCAGGCGTGCCCAGCGGTCCCGTTGGGCGGCCGCGGCGAGGGTTTCCAGCTCGGCGGCCAGCTGCCGGGTCCCTCCCCAGGCTTCCTGCTCGGCCTCGATCGTCTGCGTCGCCGAGAGTTCGGCGCCGACGTTGGCGAGTACGCCGGTCAGCACCTCGCGGGCCGTCGCGGCGTCCTGTTCATCAGGTGTGCCGTGGTTGTCGTCGGTGTTACCCGTGATGACGTGGGCGTGGTTGTGCTCGCGGCCGCGGGTCATCGCAACGTACAGGTTCTCCCTCGTCGTAGACTCAGTGACGACCACGCGCGAGGTGTCGACGGTGATGCCTTGAGCACGGTGGGCGGTGATGGCGTAGCCGAGGTCGACGTGCTCGGCGACGTAGGCGGCCGGGAGGACGACTGCGCCGCTGTGGCGGTCCTGGCGGCGTACGACGAGTGAGCCGTCGGGGCGTACGTCTTTGACGGTCCAGCGGTCGCCGTTGCGGACCCAGCCGTTGCGCAGGGTGCGCAGGCGGCGATCGTTCTTGCGGGTGATGATCCAGTCGCCCGTGGTTGCGTTGGTGCCGTCGATCAGGGTGACAGCTCGCCCGTGGCCGGCGCCGCGCTCGGTTTGAGCACGGATGTTGAGGTCGCGAACAGTGCCGCTGTTGTCGGCGATCAGGATGCTGGCTCGCCCGTGGTCGATGTCGTGCTTCCAGGCGGCGTACGCGGTCTCGGTCATGGACTCGCCCGTGCCGTCGTCGACTCGCCCGTGGTCGATGTAGGTGTCGATGATCTCGGCTCGCCCGTGGCGGAGGTCGAGGCTGGCGAGCTTCTCCCACTCGTTCGTGAAGCGGTGGATGTCGACGAGTTCCGGGGCGTCGTCCCTGGCCTCGACGAGCATCCCGAACGCGCCGCCCGCTTCGACCGACTGGAGTTGCGCCCAGTCTCCGACCAGAAGCACCTTCGCGCCGGCCTGGTCGGCGTGGGCGGTGATCCGATCGAGCGTGAGCGTGCCGGCGAGGCTGGCTTCGTCGATGATGACGAGCTGACCGCGGCTGAAGTGGGCGTGACCCTGCTGGTGCTCGTACAGCCACTTCGCGGTGTTCTCCGTGCCGATGCCCAGTTCCTCGGCGAGCACGGCGGCGGCCGCGGCGCTCGGGGCGAGTCCGACCACGCCGTTTCGTCCGTGCTGGTGCGTCCATGCCTGCTTGAGTGCGCGCAGAGCGGTGGTCTTGCCTGCTCCGGCCGGACCGACGAGGAGGTCAAGGTTCCGCCCGGAGACGGCGACCGTCGCGATGGCCTGGGCCTGTTCGGGGCTGAGGCGATGGCCCTTGACCGGCTGTTCGGTGATCGCGTCGACGATCTCGATGTCCACGGTCGGGGCGGTGATCGCGTCAGCTCGTTTCAGGAGTCGGTCCTCGGCCGCGAGGAGGTGTTCAGCGGAGAAGACCGTGGAGTGCTTGGGCCGGAACTCGCTGGTGCCGTCGTTGCGGGTGAAGGCGGCGGGGGTCGTCGCCAGATCGGGCGGTGTGAGGCGCATGGATCCCTGCTCGGCGGCCTCGACGATCAGCCCGGTGATGGCTTCCCGGTCGCGGGCGGAGGCGAATCGCCAGCCGAGGGTCTGGCGAGCGGTCTCGGCGTACAGGTTGGCGCGCCGCCACGTCGATCGCTTCTCGCCGACCGCGATCACGACGGAGCGGCCGACCTCCTCGATGAGGTCGAGGGGGATGTCGTCCGCACGGAGCAGGCGCTGCGGGGTGTTGGTGAGGGTGTTCCGCGCCCAGGTCGTCGCGTCCTCTCCGAGCAGGTCCGTCGCCCGGCGGCGCCACCCGGCGGTCAGGTCAGCGAGTGAGTGGCGGTGTTTCGGCGGCCGGGTCGTCAGGTTGGCGGTCTGGCGCAGCTTGTTGACGGTCGACCGCTTCGGCTGGCGGCCGTGCTGGGCGACGTACTCCTCGATCGCAGCCTCGGTCGCCGCGTCGATGTCCCGCGAGCGTTGTGAGAACGCCGCGACGAGCTGGTGCCGTACGCCGGCGATCTCCCAGGCGGGGTTGCGGTCTCGGCCGCGGGCTCGGCGTTCCCAGTCGACGCCGAGCGCTCGGGTGAGGTGGTCGCTGAAGATCGCCTCGTGCAGTTCGGACACGGCGACGGTCCAGTGGTGCAGCGGGGTGCCGTCGAGTGTGCGCCACTTGCCGTCGCGGACGGTTTTGACCTTGTTGGAGATGACGACGTGGGTGTGCAGGTGCGGGTCGTTGGCGCGGGAGTCGTAGTGGTCGAACGCGGTCGCAACGACGCCAGTGGTGTCGAGATGCACGACCGATCCACCCGGTCCACTGGCACCGGCCCGGGTGGCGACGATCTCGCGCTCGACGAAGTCGAGTGCCTCCTCGACGGCGCGGTGGTGGGCGTCGGCGATGATCGCCTGCGTCCCTGCGTCGGCGACCACCCACAGGATGCTGGCCGACTTCGGGATCGAGAACGTCATGTCGAACCCGGCCACCGCGTGCTTGCGCTTGCCCGCTTTGGGCTGGGCGAAGGTGCGGAATCGGGAGCCGAGTTGCTCACCCGTGACGGGGTGCTGGCCGTGCCCGATGAGTCGCCGGAGGTGCTCCTCGGCGACCTCGTCGCCGACCTTGAGTTCACTGTCGAGGCTGGCGACACCGGAGCCAAGCCAGTAACCGGGCGGGGTGCCCTCTTCGGCGTAGTAGCGCGTCAGCGGGTCGCGCAAGGACCTGTCGCCGTCGCCGACCGCAACCGTGCGCAGCAGGTAATCGACCCCTTGGCCGGCGTGCATCGACTTGATCGTGACGGTCACCGCGACCACCTCCATTCAGGAGGTGGGTGTGCGGGCGGGACCGCCGCGACTGTCGGTCATCCCGGGCGGGCAACCTCGGTTGCAAGAAGCGTGGAAGGAATCAGGAGGCGGCCGGAACGGGACGGGCGGAGGTCATGGGAGTCAGGAAGAAGACGATGAGGAAGGAGACGAGCAGGACGAGGTTGAGCATGAAGATGCGGGAGGCCGAGGGTGGAGAACGGGCGGACGAGAGAATGGTGGGCGTGAGCACCCTGGCCGACGCCGTACTCCCGTTGATCCGCACTCGGTCCGACCTCTACCGGTACAGCGCCGCCAACGCGCACGGCCGAGACATGCACGAGGCGGTCGACATGCTCGAGTCCGCGATCCCCACGACCGACCCGGCCGAGATCTACTCCGTCACGCACAAGGCGCTCGCGTCGTCACTGAAGGTGATCGCGCGTGCGGACGATTCCGCGGGCATCATCGGGGACGCTTGCCGTCGGCTGTTGGAGCTGCACCCGCGGGCCGCTGCCGCGGCCAGGACGCCGCTCGGGAAGCTGATCGACTGGATGATGAAGTTCCAGTTTGACGACGACGAGGTCGACTACTTCGAGCTAGACCCGGTGGCGTACGCGCCGGCCCTCGGCGAGGTCGGTATGGCGTCGTACCGGAAGCGGCTGGCGGAGGTGGAGGCAAAGCTCGGCCCGCGGCCGGCCGATCGGTGGAACTCCGGCCACTCCCACGAGTGGTTCACCCTGGACTGGAACGCTCAGCGGCTCGCCGTCCTCGACCACGACATCAACGCGATCATCCGCACCCACGCCAAGGATCGGAAGGTCGCGGCATGGCTGGAGGACACCGCGGAGGCGTTCGAGGAGATCGGCGAGATCGACCTCGCCATCGATTGGGCGAAGCAGGCGACCGACTTCGACCGCGGGCACCAGTCGCTCAAGGCGGCGGACTACTGGTGCGGGCTCTTGGAGGCGCATCGACCAGCCGAAGCTCTCGACGCGCGCCTCGCGGTGTTCCGCAAGTGGCCCTCGTCGACCTCGGCGGCCCGGTTGCACGAGGCGGCGGGCAAGTCCTGGCCGGACTATCGCGACGAGGTGGTAACGACTCTGGCGGCGAATCCCCCTGACGCGGTCCTGTTCGCGCTCCTCACCCTGAAGGAGCCGGCGTTCGCGTGGAACCTCGCCCACTCGTTGGCGCTCGACAGCGACCACACGTGGAGCGAGCTGGTGAAGGCCTACGAGAAGGTCGACCCGCTCGCGACCCTGCCGATCCACCAGCGGCTCGTCGAGAACGAGCTGGTCGAAGCCGGCGCGCAGCACTACCGACTGGCAGCCAGACGACTCGCGAGGATGCGCAAGCTCGCTGACGGATCGGAGCTTGCGGGCGATGTTGACGGGTTGATCGCGGATCTTCGCGATACCCACCGTCGCCGCCCCCGCCTGCAGCAAGAGTTCGACCGCGCCGGACTTCCAGGCGCAATGGGGCTTTAGGGTTCCAGGGCCGCAAGGAGGTCCTGTGCTAGCAGCGCCACACTCTCTGACACAGCAGTTGGGTCACCGACCAACTCCTCAGCCGCGCCGGCCATGAGGGACCCGCGGGCAGCTGCGCCATGGCCGAAGAGCTCGCCGAGTTGGGCGACCGCCTCGCGTGTTACGTCCGCGCTAAGGCTTTCACGCAGAAGGCGCCCGATCGCTGCAACGAACACTTGCGTCTCAACAGCCCGCAGCAAACGGTAGACGTCGTGCGCGTCCTTGTTGTCGCGCCTCGACGCCGAGTCGATCCGGTCGTGGATCTTGTGCAGCTTGGCCACCAGCAGCGCGGCGGGACCAGCCACGGCGACCTCGAACTCCCGAGGGTCGACGACACGATCGAGAGCCCGGATGACCATCTTGGAGTTGTCGATCAACGCTGCCTCGATGCCACGGGCCCTCCGCATCGACTTCGAGTCGTGCGGAGGCACGCGAACTCCTCGGCGCCCGGCTCCGGCAACGGCTTCGGGCACCATCAAATCGACGGGCACTCCGCGCGGGGAAATCCACGATCCGACCGCGCTCTGCCGCGGATCCGGCGTGAAACCGGCGGCATTCATGGCGTCCTCGACCAGCGGGTCGGAGCTCAGCAGGTCGGGGTCCACCGCGACATCGCCATCTGTGGTGAACTCGGCCAGGGCAATCTCCGTCGCACCCGTGTGGAGGTAGACGGCCTGCGCCCCAATAACGACGAGCGCGTCGAGGTGCAGCTCCAACGCCTCCAGCGCGTCGAGCAGCCCCATCCGCGCCAGCGTCACTTCGTCAGTCACGGCGCCACCGTTCTTCGTTGGCCTTCATCCACTCGATCAGGTAGTCGCCTTCCGCGGGTTCGCGACCCGGTCCGTTGAGCAGGTCGGCTGCCACCTGCGGCGGCGCGGCAACCGGATAGCCCGCCTGAGAGCGAACGGTATTGACGAACGGCACGTCACCGACGGTCTTGGGTTCCAGCAGGATGACGTTCGGGGCGGCGGCGTTGGGCCGGAGCCCCCACTGCTCGGAGGCCTCCTGGATGGACGAGACGTAAACATAAGCGGCTTTGGCCGGGGCGTAGGTCGCCCACTCTCTCGCAGCCATCGAGCCCGTGACGGCAACAGGGAACGTCGAGTCCTCCGCCAGCTTTCGGACGAAAGACTCGACGCCGCGAGGCTCGATGAATGCCATGGTGCGAGTCGTCGTCTGGAACGCGGCATCAGCGCTCCATGCACGCAGCAGTCGCTCCCAGTCGGTTACCCGGTAACGGGTGGGATCTTTGACGACAAGGCCCTCGCGCTCAAGGTACTCCAACACGCGGTAGGCGGCGCCAGTGGAAGAGCCGGAGGCAGCCACTAGTTCGCGCACGCTCCAGTCGCGGCGGTAGTCCAGCAACGCGCGAGTGACTCGCGCTGCGGGCTCTCCCTTCAGCGTGCCGCGAGGTCGGCCCTTGCGCCAAGGATCACGGTCCTCACCACGTTCCGAGATAAACACCGCGGGTGCATCGATGACGACGCGGATGTTCCCGGTGGCGTCCACGTACGAGAGCCCCTGCTCCGTTAGCGCTTCTCGCACCGATGCGGTGAGGTATCTCGCTGCGACGACCGGAACGTCGGTAGGGCTCGTCGTCATGCTGCGGGATTGGTCGGCGACCCGACCAACGTCGCGACGCTCCAGGACCTGCTTGATCTCGACCACCAACCGAGCTGTGCGACCATCTGGAGCTTCGACGTCGATCTCCAGATCCGGACGCACCGATCCTCGGTCTGGCTCAAGCGCCTCGACTGTCTTCCAGTTGAGCGGCAGACGCTCACGCACCGAGGCTGCGACGATTCGCGCTACCTCGGCGGCCGTAGGCGCATCGCTGGTCGTCACGCTGGGCCTCCGTTCAGGTATTGGACTTGTTCCGCCGGCGGCGGAATACCCGATTTACCTGAACAGCGTAGCAGGACGTTCGGGAAAACCGCCCACTCCGCCGACAGCGGACTGGGCGGTTTTCCCGAACGGCGTCACGGCTTCCCCACGTCATCTTGAGCGAACGCGGCGTCGAGCAACTCGGCGGTCAGTGGGTTCACCTGCTCATTGCGCCTGATGTAGTGCTCAATCGTCACCTTCGGGTCGGTGTGGCCGAGCAGCTCGCTGGCTAGGTTGAGGCTGGCCTGCTCATTGATCACCGTCGCGACGGTGCGGCGAAACATGTGCGGACTGACTCCGTCGATGCCGGCGTCGCCGAGGACCTTGCGAAGCTGGCGCCTCACGTTGGCCGTCGTAAGCGGCGTCCCCTCCCGGCTGCGGAACACCAGCGCATCCAGCGAGTGGTCGGCCATGATCGCCAGCCGGCGGCGCAGTGCCTCGGCCGTGAAGGACGGCAGCGCGATCACCCGGTTGAAGCGGTCGGTCTTCGGATGCTCCTGGCGGTAGGTCCCGACACCGCGCTCGGAGATCACGGTGCCGCAGATCCGCAGGGTCGCCGGGGTCGTCGTCAGGTCCAGGTCGCCGCGACTGATCGCGAGCACCTCGCCAATGCGGGCCGAGGTGCCGAGCATGACCTCGACGATCTGTCCGACCTGGCCGTCCGGGTTCGGGCCCGACGTGCCCCGCGACTGCTCCCACGCCTTGATGACGGCCCGGATCGCGTTGACCTCGGTCGCGGTCAGCGCGGTCGGCGTCCGCTTCGGCTTGTGCAGGCGAGCGACCCCGTCGATCGGGTTGCGGTGGATCACCTCGTGCCGCACCGCGAGGCCGAACGCAAGCCGGAGCACGGTCTTGGCCCGCTTGGAGCGGGCGTACGACTGCTTGCCAAGCTCCTTGAGCAGGGCATCGCACCGGGCGACGCCGATCTCGCGCAGGGCGTAGCCGCGGAAGGCCGGAAGCACGAGCCGGTTCATGTCACGCTCGTAGTTGAACCGGGTCGCCGGCGCGATCCGGGCCTCCAGGTCGAGGTCGGCCAGCCAGTACTCCACCAACGCCGGGAACGGGCTGTCCGGCGCCAGCGTCGTGTCAACGGGCTGGAAGGCGTTGCGCTCCGCCAGCCGCCGCTTCAACTCGACCTCGGCCGCCGGCCGCGATGTCGCGGTCGCCTGCACCAAGCGCGTCTGCCCGTCCCAGTCGCGGAAGCGGGTGCGCGCCTCGACCTTGCCCTTCGCGCGCTGGATGAAGGCGATCTCGCCGTAACCACCGACGGGGATGCGTGGCCTACTCATGACGACCACCATCACGATGACCACGACGGTGATCAGCATGATCACGATCACCATGACGATCACGATCAGGTTCATGCTGATCATCGAGCCATGCCTGCACGTCGCTCACGGCGAACCGCAGGTGCTTACCGAGCTTGAAGGCTCGCGGCGCCCGGCCGGACAGCCGCCAGTCGTAGATGGTCTGCACGGGGACACCGAGGTACTCAGCGAGCTCCTCGACCCCGATGAGGGGCTCCAGCCCCAGTTCTTGAGTGTTCATGCCCATCAGGTGTGCGAGCCGTACCGAGCAGCCCCGAGGCAACCGGAACGGACGGCGTCGACACCCCGCGGATGGCGCTGCGCACCTGCTCAATGTGATGGGTAAACGATGGGATCGCATGTCGCCCCCAAAGCGAAAGTCCAGGTCAACCATGGGCTGAACTGGACTTTCTTCGTAGCGGGGGCAGGATTTGAACCTGCGACCTCTGGCCGTGCCGCGTCGGCGGTCGTCGGGCGGCGGCTCAGCTGTGTCCGAGCCGCGTCCCGCCGTACTTCTTGTGGACTGCCTGACGGCTGACGCCTAGCACCCACGCGATCTCCGCCCAGGAGGCGCCGCGCGTTCTCGCCTTGGGCACGACCACCGCCTCGGCGCGGTCGACCTCGCGGTGCAGCTCGGCCACCGCGGCGAGCGTGATCGGCCGCGCTGCGCTCACGGAGCCTGAGCTGCCGCAGCGACCAGGAAGTATGCCCGGCAACGGGCGCTTTGGCGACATCGGTGGGGCGGTCACGCGGCCAGCGAGGCCCTCAGGCGCGGAGGGACTTCTCGATCGCGTCGACCATCACGTCGATGTCGTCCGTCGTCGCGACCAGCGGGGGAGCGAGGCGGATCGTCGAGTCGTGCGCGTCCTTGGCGAGCACGCCATGGCCGGCCATGCGGTGGCACAGCTCGTAGCCCGTCATCAGGTGCCGGTCGATGTCGAGGCCGGCCCATGCGCCGCGCACCCGCACCTCCAGCACGCCGTGCTCGCGCAGCGCCTCGAGCCGTGGCGTCATGTGGTCGCCGAGAGCGCGGGCACGCGAGTTCCACTCGTCGGTGAGCAGCATCTGCACGACCTCGTGCCCGACGGCCGCGGCCAGCGGGTTGCCGCCGAAGGTCGAGCCGTGCGAGCCCGGCGTGATCACGTCCATCACGTAGTGGTCCGCCGCGATCGCCGACACCGGCAGGATGCCGCCGCCGAGCGCCTTGCCCATCACATAGATGTCGGGCACGACGTCCTCGTGGTCGCACGCGAAGGTCCGCCCCGTCCGGGCGAGCCCGGACTGCACCTCGTCGGCGATCATCAGCACCTCGTGCCGGGTGCACAGGTCACGGACGCCCGACAGGTAGCCGGTCGGCGGGATCAGCACCCCGCCCTCGCCCTGGATCGGCTCCAGCAGGACCGCGGCCGTGTGCTGGTCGATCGCCTGGTCCAGGGCCTCGAGGTCGCCATACGGCACCACCCGGAAGCCGGGGGTATAGGGGCCATAGCTGCGCCGCGCGATGTCGTCCGTCGAGAAGGACACCACCGTGGTCGTGCGGCCATGGAAGTTGCCTGACATCGTGACGATGGTGGCCTGGTCCGCGGGGATCCCCTTGACGTCGTAGCCCCAGCGCCGGGCCACCTTGACCGCGGTCTCGACGGCCTCGGCGCCGGTGTTCATCGGCAGGATCATGTCCTTGCCGGTCAGCGTCGCGAGGTCACGGGCAAAGGGCCCGAGCTGATCGCTGTGGAAGGCTCGGCTCGTCAGCGTCAGCTGGTCCAGCTGCTGGTGGGCCCGTGCGACCAGCCGCGGGTGACGGTGCCCGAAGTTGAGCGCCGAGTAGCCCGCCAGTGCGTCGAGGTAGCGCTTGCCGTCCACGTCGGTGACCCACGCGCCCTCGCCGCCGGTGAGGACGATCTCGAGCGGGTGATAATTGTGGGCCGCATAGGTCTCCACGAGGCGGATGTGCTGGTCGGTGGTGCTCATGCCGTGCTCCTTGCCGTATGCCGGATACCGGCCTCGTAGGCCCGCGTGAGGTGGTGCTGCAGGTGGAGGCTCGTCACGCCGAATCTAGCAATCGCGTCGGGCAGCGCCAGAGCTACGCAACCGACTGGACTGGGCCCGGACGGTCGATGGAACCGCCGGGGTTGGGTGTGTGCCCTTCGCTGGGCTTCCCACACATGACAACTGGTGTCCCATGACGCCGTGCCTGTCATCTGTGGCTAGTCCGCTCTCCGGTCGTCCGGGAGCAGCGGACGCAAGGCCCCCGACAAGGCTGCCCAGGCGTGGAGCCTGCCCGCGAGATGCCTGCGCAGCAGCGACAGGTCGTGGCGAGCGACCGACGGTGGATGTCGGCGAAGGCGACTGCGTCGAGATCCTGGGCTCCAGCCGTTGACCTAGCGGGCAGGCAGATCACCGGTCGGTGAGCAGGTCGGGGTTGCGGGCCACGCGGACCAGGGCGGCGGCCAGGCTCGCGAGGTCCCGGCCGTCGACCAGGGTCGCCAACGTCGCCGGGTCGGTGGGGAGCCCGGCCTCCTTGGCGCCCTTGAGAGCGAGGTCGTCGACGGAGGGGCGCACCTGGGGCCACACGGCCTGCACCTCGCGCAGGAAGATCGCGGCCCCGGCAGGACCGATCCCTCTGAACTCCTGCACGGCCTCGGCGATGCGTCTCGGGTCGCCGTCGGCCTCGTCGCGCAGCCGACGCAGGTCGCCGTCCCACCGGTCGAGCAGGAGCGTGGCGGCCTGGTCCAGGCGGGTCGCGGTGCTCTCGTCGTAGCGCGTGTATCCGCCCCGTCCAAGGGTCCGCACCCGCTGCTGCCAGGTGCTCTCGCGCAGGTGCTGCGGGGTCCGCCACCCCTCGGACCAGAGCTCGCGCGCCGTGGCCACGGCGATGTCGGAGCGGATGCGGGTCGACAGCAGCAGGCTGAGAACGAGGAGCTGCCACAGAGGAGCAGGCTTGTCCTGCAACGTGATTCCTGCGTCAGCGGCAAAGGTGGCGCCGTGCTGCTCGATCAGCCAGCGAGTGGTGTCCCTGTGAACGGCCGCGTTCTTGTCCTTGCGCGCGTGGCTGTCCGGCATCAGCTCAGGATGTCCTTGCGCCGGAACCACCAGTAGGCCGCAGCGACCGTGGCCACCCCGTAGATCAACGACCAGAGGGCGCTGAGCTGGATGTCGGTCCAGGCGATGTCGGGGGACAGCGCTCGGATCCAGGCGCGGGAGTAGTGCATGGGCAGGGCGTGCCGCAGGTCGCCGAGCTGCTCGATGGTGTCCAGGATCGACGCGACGATGGTCACGAGGACCGCACCGCCGACGGCCCCGAGCGGCGCGTCGTTGAGGGTGCCGATGAGCAGGGCGATGCCGACGACCTGCACGAGGTTGACCGCGACGATCCCCGCGGCCAGCGCGAGCCGTGGGAGGAACTGCTCCCAGGTCAGGCCGGTCCCGATGGGGCTGGAGTAGGGCGCCCACCCGTAGGCGAGGCCACCCACCAGCAGCGCCCACGCCGGCAGCAGCGCGGCCGCCAGCGCGGTCGACCCCAGAGCCACGACGAGCTTGCTCGTCAGGAGCCGGGCCCGGCTGACCGGCGCCACCAGCAGGTAACGCAGCGAGGACCACGACGCCTCGGACGGCACGGCGTCGCCCGCGAAGAGCGCGGCGAGGATCACCAGCAGGAAGTCGCTCGCGGCGAACAGGCAGAACACCGCGAAGTTGGGGCCGCCCTCACGCGCCAGGTCGACGTAGCGCCCGCCGCCCGACCCGTCGTCGCCGAGAGAGAACGCGGCCACGAGCACCAGCGGCAGGGCCAGCAGCAGGCCGAAGCCCCATGCCGTGCGGCGGCGTCCGACCTGGCGACCCAGCTCGACCCGCCACCGCAGGGGCTTGGCGCGGCGGGTCGAGCTGGTTCGCTGCTCGCCGGGTCGGTGGGTGTCGCGCGGGGTGCGCGCGGTGCTGGGGCTCATCGGGCACGCACCTGACGCAGGCTGTCCATGCGGGTCCTTTCGTCGGGCTGGTCGCCGCCGATCACCCCGAGAAAGACCTCCTCGAGACGGCGGCGCGGCGCCACCGAGTCGACGTCGCCGCCGGCCGCGACGACCGCGGCGACGATCTCGCCGCGGGGGGCATCGCTGACGAGGGTCAGGGTGTGGGCGTGCCGGTCGAGGCGGAGCTCGTGCAGCGACGGGCCCAGCCGACCGGAGCGCACGGCGTCCTCGACCGCGGCGGGGTCGCAACCGGGGCCGAGCGTGACGACGGTCGTGCCGTCACCGCTGGTCAGGTCGTTGACCGAGCCGGCGGTGACGACGCGGCCGCGGTGCATGACGACGACGTGCGTGCAGGTCTGCTCGACCTCGGACAGCAGGTGGCTGGACACCACGACGGTCCGGCCCGTGCGCGCGTAGTCGAGCAGGATCGGGCGCATCGCGGCGATCTGGGGTGGGTCCAGGCCGTTGGTCGGCTCGTCGAGCAGCAGCACCTCCGGACGGCCGAGCATGGCCTGTGCGATGCCCAGTCGCTGACGCATGCCCTGGCTGTAGGTGCGGACGGGCCGGTCCAGCGCGTCCCCGAGAGCGGCGACGTCGAGCGCCTCGTCGACGTGGGCCTCGGACGGGTCGCGCCCGGTGGCGCGCCAGTAGGCGTCGAGGTTCTGGCGACCGGTGAGGTGAGGCAGGAAGCCCGGCCCCTCGATGAGCGCGCCCACCCGGTCCAGCACGGGCGACCCGGCGTGCACCGGCTGCCCGAGCACGTGGACGGCCCCGGAGTCGGGGCGGATGAGGCCGACGAGCATGCGCATCGTGGTGGTCTTGCCCGCGCCGTTGGGCCCGAGGAGGCCGACGACCTGACCAGCCTCGGCGCGCCAGGACACGTCGTCGACGGCCCGGTGCCCGTCCTTGTAGGTCTTGACCAGGTGATCCACCGCCAGGGGCACGTCGGCGTCCTCGGCGCGGGTGTCGCGTCGGTCCCCTCGTCGGCGGCGCCAGGCGGCGAGGGCGGCCAGGACGCTGACGGCCAGCACGAGCGCCGCGAGTCCGCTCGCGGCCCAGCCGACCTCCCGATCGACGGACCGTATGCCGCCTCCGCCGGCACGTGGATCGGTGACGGCCTCGGCCGGGACGACGGGCAGGGCGAGGCCGGCGTCGGCGAGCTCCACCGCGTAGGCACGCGCGTCGGTGGGCGCGGCGAAACCCGCGTCGGTCGACGACACGAGCACGCGCCAGCGCGAGCCCGCCGCCATCGCGTAGGTGCCGGCGGGCAGGGCCACGTCGACCTCCACCGGGACGCCGGGGGTCGTGGCGACGCGGACGGGGACGACCTGGGAGCGTGGGGACACGGGGCCGGACGGGGTGACCCGCCAGAGGGACACGAACACCGTCGCGTCGCGGGCGGTCGAGGTCAGGCGCAGCCGGACCCGGGGCGCGCCGACGACGTCGAGCCGGTCGGTGAGCTGGGCGGTGTCGAAGGCCGCGTGCTGGCCGGGCAGGGCGGCCAGCGAGTAGGCGGCGGTGGCGGCGAGGTCCACGACGCCCGAGCCGCCGGACCCACCGGACCCGCCGGACCCGCCGGACCCGCCGGACCCGCTGGACCCACCTGAGCTGCCGGGCTCGCCGGACCCACCTGAGCTGCCGGGCTCGCCGGAGCCACCGGATCCGCCCGAGCCCGCGTCGCCCGACCTGCTCGACGACTCCCCGCCGAGCGCGCCGCCCAGGGCTCCGAGGTTGCTCATGGCGGCGGGGTCGCCGCCGGGCGGGGAGAGCAGCCGAGCCGGGCCCCTGCCGCTGCCGGCCCCTGCCGCGTCATCGGCAGAGCCCTGTCCTGCTGCAGAGCCCTGTCCTGCGGCGGGGGCCAGGGCAACGCGCGTGGCACCAGCCGCCGCCTGGTCGAGTCGGGGCGGCGCTGCAAGGCGCACCTCACGGTCACCTCCCTGCGCGGCGAGGGGAGCGCTGAAGGCGGGGAGCGGCATACCGGCTCGCAGGTCGCCCCCGGCCTGCTGCCGGCCCTGGTCGGTGAGGTAACGCTGGAACCAGGGGATCAGCGTCTCCGCGTCGCTCGGCTCGGTGCCGCCGTCGTGGCCGCCGTCGAACCAGCGGACCGCGACGGGCGTGCCGTTGGCCGCGAGCTGCCGTGCCGTCGCCCCGGCCTGGTCGAGGCCGACGAAGGAGTCGCGCATGCCCTGCACGAGCAAGGTCGGCGCGGTGACCCTGCTCGCCACCGCCGACGGTCCGTGGCGGCGCAGCACCTGCTCGAGCGCGGGGGAGGGCCGGCCCGTCGTGGCGGCGTCGAGGAACAGTCGGCAGATGGTCGGGTCGAAGCGGCCGCACAGGGCGGCGTCCGGTGTGCGGGGATCGTTGCCCCCGCTCGCGGGCCGCGTCTGACCGAGCGCGGAGGAGAAGAAGATCGAGGCCCAGCGGCGCTTGAGCACGCCTGGCGCAGAGCCCACCCCGCCGGGCACGAAGGTCTCGGACAGGTCGTTCCAGGTGATGCCGGCGACGACGGCGTCGACGCGGCGGTCGGTGCCGGCGAGCATGACGGCAAGCGCCCCGCCGTAGGACCCGCCCGCGACGCCCACCCGCGGGTCCTTGGGAGCGTCGAGCTGCACGTCGGGCCGAGCGGCCAGGGTGTCGAGCAGCCGTGAGGCGTCGGCGATCTCGTAGTCGGGGTCGTCCAGATGGATGAGTCCCCCTGAGGCTCCGAACCCCCGGGCCGTGTAGGCCAGCGCGACGTAGCCCTGACCGGCCAGCTCGCGGGCTCGGCTCATGAGGTCGGCCTTGCTGCCGCCGAAGCCGTGGGCGAGCAGCACGGCGGGGTGCCGTCCCGGCGAGGTGGGGGAGACGACCGTCGCCTCGAGCGTCACCGTGGACCCATCCGACTCCGCCCTGACCGGGACGCGCACCGACTCCTCGCGGACCTCGGAGGGGACTGACGCCGACACCGCCACCGGACGCGACGCCGACACCGCCACGGGACGGGACGCCGAGGCCGCCGTGGTCGAGCCTGCCGGGACCGTCGCCAGGGCGGTGGTGAGCACCGCCAGCGCGGCCAGCCTGCGTCTCATCGTGGCCCTTCGGGAGTCGGAGCGAGATGATCGATGATGCCTCGGCTCAGGCGGTCTCGTCACGGCGGACGATCGCCTCCCGCTGCGGCCCGGAGAGGTCCAGCTCGGGACGGCGCACGTCCTCGTCGAGCGCGTCGAGCAGCTCCGCCGACGTCAGGGGGCGGGCCGCCGTCTCCACGACGTCGACGGTGGGCGGCGCCGCCGACACCAGCTCGAGCTCGTGCATGCGTCGTGCCGTCACGAGGACCCGTGACTCGAGGGTGCCGACCATGGCGTTGTAGGCCTCGACCGACCGGGACAGCTGGGCCCCGAGCCGGGTGGTGTGCCCGGCGAGGGTGCCGATGCGGGCGTAGAGCTCCTTGCCGAGCGCCAGCAGCTGGGCGGCGTTGCTGGCCAGGGCGTCCTGCTGCCAGGTGAAGGCGACCGTGCGCAGCAGCGCGAGCAGCGTGGCCGGAGAGGCCAGCACGACGCGTCGGGCCAAGGCGTCGTCATACAGCGTCGGGTCGTGCGCGAGGCCGGCGGCGAGCACGGCGTCGGACGGCACGAAGCAGACGACCATCTCGGGCGTGGTGGGGAAGGCGGTCCAGTAGGCCTTGGCGGCGAGCGTGTCGACGTGCCCGCGCAGCGCGCCGGCATGGGCACGCAGGTGCGCCGATCGCTGCGTCTCGTCGAGGCCCTCGGCCTGCGCCGCCAGGAACCGCGTCAGGGGCGCCTTGGCGTCGATGACCAGCACCTTGGCGCCGGGCAGGCGCACGACCGCGTCGGGACGCACGGCCGCGTCGTGCTCGCTGACGGCGCTCACCTGCTCGTCGAAGTCGCACCGCGCGAGCAGGCCCGCGTGCTCGAGCAGCCGCCGCAGCTGGGCCTCCCCCCACGCCCCGCGCACGCTGCTGGACTGCAGCGACCCTGCCAGCGAGGCGGTCTGGTCGCGCAGGGCCGCGGTCGTGGCGGTGACCTCCTCGAGACGGCTGCCGAGGGCGCCATACTGCAGCTGTCGGTCCCGCTCGAGCGTCCCGACGGTCCGCTCCATCCGCGAGAGGGCCTCGCGCATGGGGGCCAGCGTCGCCGAGGTCTGGGAGTCCTCCGCGAGGCTGGTCTCGAGGTCGAGGCAGCGCTCGCGCAGCAGGTCGCGCTCGGCCGTCACCCCGGCCAGCGCGGTGCGGCCGGCCTCGCCCGAGCCCCGTAGCGCCAGCCAGGTGACCAGCGTGCCGAGGGCGATCCCCACGAGGAGACCGGTGACCAGGTTCACGTCCATGGCTGCAGCCAAGCACCCACCACCGACAGACCCTGTTCACCTCGCCGCAACGAGGGATCTACCGATCAGTAGGCCCGAGCGTCCTAGCCTCGCCCGCATGCGCCTCACCCCAGTCCTCGCCACCGTCGCCGCGGCCACGTTCACGCTCGCCGCGACGCCCGCCCACGCCGCCACGACTGCCACGACTGCCACGACCGAGCCGGACGGCGCCTTCCGCGACCCCGCCACCTATGACCTCGCGATCGCGCACATCACCGACACCCAGTACCTCAGCCAGTGCGCCAACGGCGCCGGCATCCTCCCGGCCAAGATGAAGCGTTGCCAGGCGATCTACACCGGCATGAACCAGTGGATCGTCGACAACGCCGCCACCCGCAAGATCGCCTACACCGCGCACACCGGTGACCTCGTCGACTCCTACTGGTTCAAGACCCCCAACCTCGCCAAGGGCGAGTTCTCCTGGGCCGCCAAGGCGCAGGCCGTGCTGGACGACGCGGGCATGCCCAATGGCGTGCTCCCCGGCAACCACGACAACGCCCGCGGCGCCGACTCCTCGGTCTACAACCAGTTCTTCGGCCCGGCCCGCTACCAGGCCGCCAGCGCCCGCGCCACCCAGCCTTACTACCAGGGCCCCTGGAAGGCCGGCGACAACAGCAACCACGTCGACACCTTCCGGGCGGGCGGCGTGGACTTCGCCGTCGTCCACCTCGGCTACCAGCCCAGCGACGCCGCCCTGGCCTGGGCCGATGCCGAGATCAAGAAGCGCCCGCGCGCCAATGTCATCGTCGCCACCCACGCCTACCTGAAGCCCGGCCCTGCCCCGGACGGCGTCGGCGCCCCCCTGAGCGACGACGGCGCCCGCGTCCGCGGCCGCGTCGTCGACCCCAACCCCAATGTCTTCCTCGTGCTCTCCGGGCACGAGCACGGCGTCGGGCGCAACGTCCGCCAGGACGCCGGCAGCCCCGGCCACCAGGTCATCGAGCTCATGGCGGACTACCAGGACTACAACGCCGGGTGGGACGGCCGCGGCCACGCGGGCTTCGTGCGGCTGCTGCAGATGGACGTGCAGCGCGGCGAGCTGACCGTCGACACCTTCTCCCCGTCGCTGCAGTCCTTCCGCAGCCGCGACTACGACACCAAGATCGGTCGGCACTACAGCGGCGCCGAGGACGAGTTCACCCTCCCGGTCACCTTCCTGCACCCGGCCTGAGCCCCGACGCGACCAGGCGGTATGCCGGGCGCTCGGCATACCGCCTGGTCGGCGCGCTCCCACCGGGTCTGCGAAGGGGCCGGGACTGTCCGGCTAACGGTGTAAGTGGCGTTTGCATGGTCAGCGGTCCTCCG
>ERZ501016.180-NODE-180-length-26293-cov-7.904032_pt1 | contig 26293 bp, 29 predicted proteins | sample MGYA00248889_ERZ501016 | MGnify/ENA primary metagenome ERZ501016 (study PRJEB25958, sample SAMN03398594) | human skin metagenome | study: EMG produced TPA metagenomics assembly of the Human Skin Microbiome Metagenome (human skin metagenome) data set. | reverse complement strand
CCTCACGCAACGCTGCAACCAACCTCTTCCGCTCGCCGACGCGAGCGGGCCCCCACCCCTACCCCTCCCCACAGGGGGGAGGGGGTCCCGCGGCCTCTGGCGCTTACCCCCGCCGCGCATTAGCCTCCCCGAAACACACGCGAGGGTAGAGGGCCAGCCGATGACCGACGAGCGCAGCGCGACGGACCCCTGGCTCTCCGCCCTCGCCCCGCCGAGCGCCGACGACCTCGCCGCGTGGACGAGCAACTTCGCGCGGGCGCAGGCGCTGCTGACCGAATTCGCGCTCGATCCGCAGAGCCGGCACAGCCCCGTGAGCACGCTCGCGCCCTGGGCGGACCCCGCGAGCTGGCTGTCGCTGATGCCGCCGCTGTTCGGCGCGCCCTCCCCTGCGGCACCCGCGACGCCCGCGGACGAGGCCGCCGCCGCGATGCCCTTGGCCGGCGTCGGCATGCGTCCCTGGCCCGCGACCGGCGCCCCCGCGGCGGACCCGATGCAAGCGCTCGAACAATGGTGGCAGAGCGGGATCAGCGCCTGGCAGCAGATGCTCGCCAACCTCATGCCCGCGAGCCCCGCCTCAAGCGACGCCGCCACCGCCCCGAAACCCGACAAGCGCTTCGCCGCGCCGGACTGGCGCGAGCAGCCTGTGTTCGCCTTCATCCGCCAGAGCTACGACGCGTTCGCCGAACGCATGTTCGCCGCCGCGGAGAGCGCTCCCGTCGCCGACGAACGCGCGCGCGAGCAGCTGCGCTTTGCGACGCAGAACATCGTCGATGCGATGGCGCCGACCAACTTTGCCGCCACCAATCCCGAGGTGATGCGTCGCACGCTCGAAACGCGCGGCGCGAACCTCGTCAAAGGGCTCGAGCACATGCTCGCCGATATGCGGCGCGGGCAGCTGACGCATGTCGATGCGAGCCGGTTCGAGGTGGGTGGCAACATCGCCACCACCCCCGGCAAGGTGGTGCATCGCACCGACCTTTTCGAACTCATCCACTACGCCCCTACCACGGCCAGCGTGTACCGCACGCCGCTGGTGATTTTCCCGCCGTGGATCAACCGCTTCTACATCCTCGACCTCAACGAAAAGAAGAGCTTCGTGCGCTGGGCGCTCGATCGGGGGCTCAGCGTGTTCATGGTCAGCTGGCGCTCCGCCGACGCGTCAATGCAGGAGCTCGTCTGGGACGACTACGTCGCCGCGCAGATTGAGGCGATCGCCACCGTGCGGGAGGCGCTGGAGGTCGATGCCGTCCACGCCATCGGCTATTGCGTCGCCGGCACGACGCTGGCGGCGACGCTGGCGCTGCTCGCAGCGCGCGGGGCGGACGATGCGGTGCGCAGCGCGACCTTCTTCACCGCGCAGGTCGATTTCGAGGACGCGGGCGAGCTTGGCCTGATGGTGACCGAGCCGCACCTTCAGCTGATCGAGCAGCTTTCCGCGCCCGGCTATTTCGACGGGCGCTATATGGCGGCGACGTTCAACGCGCTGCGGGGGCGCGACCTCATCTGGAACTATGTCGTCAGCAACTATCTGCTGGGTGAGGATTATGCGCCGTTCGACCTTCTCTACTGGAACGGTGACACCACCAACCTGCCGCCCAAGTGGCACGGCGCCTATCTGCGCGACCTTTATCGCGACAACCGGCTGGTCGTGCCGGGCGGAGTGACCATCGACGGCACTCCGCTCGACCTGCGACAGGTCAAGACGCCGACCTATATCCAGGCGGGCAAGGACGACCATATCGCCCCGGCGCGCAGCGTGTTCCGCATGACGCAGCTGTTCAGCGGCCCGACCCGCTTCGTTCTCGCAGGGTCGGGGCACATCGCGGGCGTCGTCAATCCGCCCTCCGCGCAGAAATACCAATATTGGCGCAACGACCGGCGCGTCGACAGCCTCGAGGCGTTCGTCGCGGGCGCGACCGAGACCAAGGGCAGCTGGTGGCCCGACTGGATCGAATGGATCGCCGCCTTTGACGCGGAGGAGGATGGCGACGGCCGCGTGCCCGCGGAAGGGTCCCGCCTGCCGGGCGTCGCCCTCCCCGCGATCGCGGATGCGCCCGGTGACTACGTAAAGGCGCGCTAGGGAGCGCCGACGCCCCGGCCATTTTCATCGCGACGGGGATCGACTATATCGCCCGGCGATCATGGACAGCATTGCCACCCCCCTGATGCCCATCGCCGGGCTGATCGACCCTGTGCCCGTCGCTCGTCCGGAGCCCGCCGGAGCCGACGCGCGCGTGTCGCTGGTGGGCTTGCCGAGGGCGGAGATCGCGGCAGCGCTCGCCGACGCAGGGCTCGATGCCAGGGCCGCGAAGCTGCGCGCCAAGCAGATCTGGCACTGGATCTACCATCGCGGCGTCACCGATTTCGAGGCGATGACCGACATCGCCAAGTCGATGCGCCCGTGGCTCCACGAGCGCTTCACCATCGACCGCCCGCGCACCGTTACCGCGCAGCAATCGAGCGACGGCACGCGCAAGTGGCTGCTCGCCACCGCCGACGGGCATGAATTCGAGATGGTGTTCATCCCCGATGCCGACCGCGGCACGCTGTGCATCTCGAGCCAGGTCGGCTGCACGCTCAACTGCCGCTTCTGCCACACCGGCACGATGCGCCTCGTCCGCAACCTGACCGCGGGGGAAATCGTGGGGCAGGTGCTGCTGGCGCGCGATGCGCTCGGCGAATGGCCCAAGGGCAACATGGCCGCGGCGCTGGCGGATGGCGACGACGAACTCGACGACGACGCGCCACAATACACCTCCGACGGGCGCCTGCTCACCAACATCGTGCTGATGGGGATGGGCGAGCCGCTCTATAATTTCGAGAATGTGCGCGATGCGATGCGCATCGTCATGGACGGCGACGGCCTCGCGCTGTCGAAGCGGCGGATCACGCTCTCGACTTCGGGCGTGGTGCCGATGATGGCCCGCGCGGGCGAGGAGATCGGCGTCAACCTCGCGGTCAGCCTGCATGCGGTCACCAAGGAAGTCCGCGACGAGATCGTGCCGCTCAATCGCAAGTACGGCATCGAGGAGCTGCTCGAAGCGTGCGCCGCCTACCCCGGCGCCAACAACGCGCGGCGCATCACTTTCGAATATGTCATGCTCGCGGGGAAGAACGACAGCGACGAGGACGCACGCGAGCTGGTGCGGCTGATCCGCCAGTATCGGCTGCCGGCAAAGGTCAACCTCATCCCGTTCAACCCGTGGCCGGGGGCGCCCTACGCCTGTTCCTCGCCAGAGCGGGTCAAGCGCTTCTCCGACATCGTGTTCGAAGCGGGCATCTCCGCCCCCGTGCGCACCCCGCGCGGGCGCGATATCATGGCGGCGTGCGGGCAGCTCAAAAGCGCCGCGGAAAAGAAGAGCCGCGCCGAACTCGACCGGCTGGCGGAGGAAAAGCTGGCGGCGCTCGACGCGTGAACTTTGCCCTGAACTTTCGCAACATTTGTTAGTTGCGGGCGCGAGCTACCCGGGGCAAGCCTTTGCTCGAAAAACGGCGCGAAACCCGCGTTTTTGGTGTGAACTTTGCCTGAACTTTCAGGCGCGATGGGGGATGAAGTGACATGGCCAGCGACGATCCGCTTCCCTCCGGCGAGCCCGCCATCCGCACCCGCGCCATGCCCCGCGACACCAACCCGGCAGGCGACATCTGGGGCGGCTGGCTGCTCGCGCAGATGGACCTTGCAGGGGAGGTCGCCGCCCGCCAGCGCACCCGCCACCGGGTGGTCACCGTCGGCATCGACGCGATGGAGTTTCACAAGCCGGTCCACGTCGGCGACGTCGTCAGCTTCTACGCGGAGGTCGTCCGCGTCGGCCGCACCAGCCTCACCGTCCACATCGTCGCGGTGGCGATGCGCGAGGACACCGGGGTGCGCACCCTGGTGACCGAAGGCCGCTTCACCTTCGTCGCGCTGGGCGAAGATGGCCAGCCAACCGAGGTGGGTGAGGAGCAGGTCTAGCCTACCCGCTTCCAGCTCTCGTAAGGGGGCGTCGTCCTCCGGAAAGCGCCGCGAACCGCAGCGCGCACATCGATGGTGGACAGGGCTGGATTCGAACCAGCGTACGACAACGTCGGGCAGATTTACAGTCTGCTGCCTTTAACCACTCGGCCACCTGTCCCCGTCGCGGATTGGAGCGGGTCGCTCCCCCGGATGGGTGCGCGGGACACGGCTGCGGTTGAGCGAGCGGCGTCCGGGCGGCGCGTCCATTGGACCGGACGGGCTTGCCAGTCAACGCCCTTCGCTCCACAGGCTCGCTGATGCGCGGCAAGGGCCCCCATGATCGACGGCGTCCGCCTGCCGCAGCGGCGCGCGGAGGCGGCAACGGCGGACACCGCCCTGCCCCTCAACGCGGCACTGCGCGGGAGAGCGGGCCCCCGCCGGGCAAGGTGCGGCTGTGGGGCCGCCACGCGGTCACCGCCGCGCTCGCCAACCCCCAGCGCCGCGCCGCCGCGCTTTACGCCACGCGCGAAGCGTTTGCAGAGCTCGACGCGCCGCCCGGGGTTCAGCCGGTGCTGCTCGGCAATGCGGAGCTCGCCGCGATGGTGCCGCCGGGCGCGCCGCATCAGGGACTGATCCTCGACACCGGCGCGCTTCCCGACCTCGCTCTGGAGGACGTGCTCGACGGCGTGAGCGATGCGGACCGGCGTCCGATCATCCTGCTCGATCAGGTGGTCGACCCGCAGAATGTCGGTGCGGTGCTGCGCTCGGCGGCCGCGTTCGATGCGCTCGCGCTGGTGACGCAGGATCGCCACAGCCCGCCCGAATCAGGCGCGCTCGCCAAGGCGGCGTCGGGCGCGCTGGAGCGGGTGCCGTGGGTGCGCGTCGTCAACATCGCCCGCGCGCTCGAAACGCTGGCGGAGCGCGGTTTCTGGCGACTGGGGCTCGACGGAGACGGCGACGTCACGCTCGCCGCTGCGCTGGGGGATACGCGCGCGGTGCTGGTGATGGGCGCCGAAGGGTCGGGCCTGCGCCACAACACCGCCGCCCACTGCGATCAGATCGTGCGCCTGCCGATCAGCGGCGCGATGGAGAGCCTCAACGTCTCCAACGCCGCCGCCATCGCGCTCTACGCCGCGGCGCAGGCGCGCGAAGCTCAGTCTTCCTGAGCGATGGTGACCTTCAGCCCGTCGAGCGCTTCGGAGAAGTTGATCTGGCAGGACAGGCGCGAATTGGCGTCGCGGTGTCCGCTCGAATCGAGCAGGTCGTCCTCGTCCGCGCTCATCGGGGAGACAGCGTCCTTGAATGCCGGGTCGACGTGGACATGGCAGGTGGCGCAGCTGCAGCAGCCGCCGCACAGCGCGAGCAGTTCATCGAAGCCCGCGTCGCGGATGATCTCCATCACCGTCAGCGACGGGTCGCCTGCCACGCGATGTTCGGTGCCGTCGCGGGTGACGACGATCAGCTCGGCCATGAATCTCTGCTCCTGCGCGATGTCTGGCGGCGCCATGCCGGGCGCGTCGGCACGAATCAAGCGAGGCGCGCGATGGGCCTGACCGCCGAACAGCTCAACGCCGATCTCGATGCGCTCGCCGGGGTCGATGCGGACATCGCGCGTGAGCTCGCCCGCGTCGGCTACCCCGAGCCACGCATCCGCGACCGAGGCGCGGACACGCTGCTGCGCACGATCGTCGGCCAACAGGTCAGCGTCGCTGCCGCCGCGTCGATGTGGCGGCGGCTGACCGAACGCTTCGGCACTCGCGTCGACCTCGCCGCCCTCGCCGCAGCGGATGACGAGTTGCTGCGATCGTGCGGCATGTCGCGTCAGAAGTCGCGCTATCTGCGCAGCCTCGCGGCGCTGGTGACGGCGGGGGAGTTGGCGTTCGACGCGCTGCCCGAGGATGACGAGGCGGCGATCGCGCAGCTGGTGCGGATCGACGGCGTCGGGCGCTGGTCGGCGGAGATCTACCTCCTCTTCGCCGAAGGGCGCGGCGACATCTGGCCCGCAGGCGACCTCGCGGTGCAGGAGGCGGTGAAGCGGATCAAACGCCTCGACGCGCGGCCCAATGAGCGGGAGACGCGGGCTATCGCCGAAGCGTGGCGCCCATGGCGCGGGGCGGCGACGATCTTCGCCTGGCACGCCTACGCCAACCCGGCGCTCTAGGCCGGACGGCGGTCAGCGCCGCTCGGGCGTCACCTGCGGGTTGAGCCGGCGCAACTCGTCGAGGAATTGGCGCGGCGATTGTGTGTGCGGCGTATCGCGGTTGACCCGAAGCCCGACCGCCGCCGCCGCCTCCAGCACGAAGTGCACGCAGTTGCGGCGGTTGAGGTCGTAGCTCGGTTGCGCGAGTGCCCGCCAGCGCTGGATGTGCGCACGCACCCGCGCATAGCCCGCATCGTCCAGCATGATCGAAAAGGCGGGGTAGGTGGTCGCGCGGCGCATATACCCCCGGCTCGGACGTTCGAGCATGCCGTCGACCGGCCCGAACAGCACGCGCGGGGTGATCCGCCGCGCGGTGAAGCCGGTCGCCTCGCTCACTTGCCGTCCGCCGCTGCGCCCCTCCATGGTGATAAAGGCATGGGGATAATTCTCGTCGCGCTCGTGCCCCCAAAAGGTGAGCTTTACCTGAGCGAACGCAGGCGCGGCGCCGAACGCCAGCAGCAATGCGGCCAAGAGGAGGCGAAATTGCGCAATCATCGCCGCCGCGCACTAACGATCGCAGATGAACACCGCCAGTGCGGACGAGTGATCGCGCTTGGCATGTCATAACCACCGCTCCGGCCTTCGCTGGAGCGCGGCGGCTCACACCATCGCGTCGATCGCGCTCGCGAGTCTGGCGTCGCGTTCGCTGAGGCCGCCGGCGTCGTGTGTGGTGAGCAGCACCGTGACACGGTTGTAAACGTTGGACCATTCGGGGTGGTGGTCCATCTTTTCCGCCACCAGCGCCACCCGCGCCATGAAGCCGAACGCCTGCGCGAAGTCCGCGAAGCTGAATTCGCGCACGATCGCATCGCGACCCGGTTCGTGGCGCCAGGCAGGATGCGCGGCGAGCAGCGCGGCGCGTTCGGATTCGTTCAACTTTGCGACCAAGCCTCGCCTCCCACTTTGCACCCGAGCGTCGCCCGACTATCAGGCGCGGCCATGTCGATAGCGCCGCCCGCCGCCCCGCGCCACGCCCCCGATGCGGCGGAGATCGAAGCCATGGCACGAGCGGCGCTCACCTCGCTCCCGGCGGAACTGCGCGACGCCGCCGCCGGGGTGCGGCTGGTGGTCGAGGAACTGCCGGACGAAGACGTGCTGCGCGAACTCGGCATCGATCATCCCTACGGGCTCACCGGCCTCTACCACGGGCGTCCGCTGACCGAACGGAGCATCGAGGAGAGCGGGCGGATGCCCGACACGGTGACGCTCTATCGCGTGCCGATCCTGATCGAATGGGTGGAGGACGGGCACGAGCTGGGGCACCTCGTCCGGCACGTGCTGATTCATGAGATCGGGCATCATTTCGGTTTCTCCGACGCCGACATGCACGCGCTCGAAGCCGACGCGGATTGAGCGGCACCGCCCCCCTCGTCAGCGCCCGCGACCTCGCCTGCGTGCGGGGGGAGCGGCTGCTGTGGCGCGGCGTCAACCTCACGCTCGCACGCGGGCAGGCGCTGCACGTGCGCGGGGCCAATGGGGTCGGCAAATCGAGCCTGCTGCGCATCCTCGCCGGGCTGCTTCCCCCCGCCGCGGGCGCGATGGAGCGCTCCGGCCGCATCGGCATGATCGCCGATGCGTCGGCGCTGGAGGCGGACCGTCCATTGGGCGACACGCTGCGCTGGTGGGCGAAGCTCGATGGCGTGAGCGCCGCAGCGCAAGATGCGGCGGGGGAGCGGCTGGGCGTTGCGCGGTTGGCGGAGGTGCCGGTGCGCTACCTCTCGACCGGGCAACGGCGGCGCGCCGCCTTGGCGCGACTGGTCGCCGCCGCGCCGCCGATCTGGCTGCTCGATGAGGCGGCGAACGGGCTCGATCGCGACGGGGTGGCGCTGCTCGAGGCGCTAATTGCCGAGCATCGCGCGGGCGGCGGCGGGGTCGTCTACGCCTCGCACCAGCCGCTTTCGGTAGCCGACACGGAGAGCATCGACCTCGGCGACCACCTCGCCCGCGACACGGCCTGGGCGGCGTGAGCGTGCTCGTCCAGCTCATCGCGCGCGACCTGCGCCGCGACCTCGGCGGCGGAGCGGCGTGGGTGCCGGTGGCGTTCTTTCTGCTGGTCGCGACGCTCTACCCCTTCGCGGTGGGAGCGGACGCCGCGCTGCTCGCGCGCACCGGCGGCGGGATCGCTTGGATCGCCGCGCTGCTCGCCGCGCTGCTGCCGGTGGAGCGGCTGTTCCGCGCGGACGCGGACGACGGCACGCTCGACCAGCTCGCACTGCGTGGCGTCGCCGACGAATGGATCGCGCTGGCGCGGCTGGTGAGCCACGCCGCGGCCTTCACCCTGCCGCTGCTGCTGGCGGTGCTGCCCGCCTCCGCGCTGCTCGGCATTCCTGCTGAGCGGCTCGGTCGGCTGCTGTGGACGCTGGCGATCGGCGGCCCAGGGCTGGCGGCCCTCGCTGTGATGATTGCCGCGATCACGCTGGGGGCGAGGGCCGGAGCAACGCTGGGCGGGCTGATGCTGCTCCCGCTCGCGGTGCCGCTGCTGATCTTTGCGGCGCTCGCGCTCGATCCTGCAGCGCCGGGGCCGAGCCCGTTGTTGCTGGTGGCAACCTCGCTGCTGCTGGTGGCCATTGCACCGCTGATCGCGGGCGCAGCGCTGCGCGCCTGGCGAGAGCGTTAGTCCGCGCTCCAGCGCGCCCAGATCGCGGTCGGCAGCGCGAGGCCGCGCGCCTCCTCGCGGATGGCGAGCTCGCCTGCCTCGACGCGCCCGCCGCGGCTGCCGAGCGCCTGGCGGAGCAGCTCGCCGATCGCCAGGGCGGACATGCGCACGGCGTAGACGGTGAGGAACAAAAAGCGCGCGTCGTCGGCGAGCAGGCTGGCGCAATCTCGGATCAGCGGCGGCAGATGTTCCTCCAGCCGCCACAGCTCGCCATTGGGTCCTCGCCCGAACTTGGGCGGGTCGAGGAGGATGCCCTGATAGCGGCGCCCGCGGCGCACCTCCCGCGCGGCAAAGGCAGAGGCGTCGTCGACGATCCAGCGGATCGGCGCGGTCTCGAGGCCCGACAGCGCCGCGTTGGCGCGGGCCTGCGCGACCGATTTCTTGGACGCATCGACGTGCACCACGCGCGCGCCGTGCGCCGCCATGGCTAGGCTGGCGAGCCCGGTGTAGCCGAACAGGTTCATCACCTCCCCCTGCTCGGGCCGGGGCAACTGCTCGCGCATCCAGCGCCACACCGGCGCCATGTCGGGAAAGAAGCCGAGGTGGCGGAACGGCGTGGTCTGCGCGGTGAAGCGCAGCCCCTCCCATGCCAGCGGCCAACCGTCGCGCGGCACGCGGGGGGAGAGGTTCCACCGCCCCCCGCCCTCATCATCGCTGGCCGGCACGAACTCCCCATCGGCGCGCCAGTCCGGGGAGGCAGGGCTCCACAGCGCCTGCGGTTCGGGGCGGATCAGGCGGACGTCGCCATAGCGCTCGAGCTTACGCCCATCGCCCGAGTCGAGCAGCGCGAAATCGGGCCACGGCTCCCCGATCATGGCGTGCAGAGTGGCGGTCATACGCTGAGGCTGTCCCCTCCCCACAAGAGGGAGGGGAGGCTTGCCGCGCGCAAGTCGTGCGAGGAGTGGCTCACCCCACCTCCAGCACGAAATCGCGCACCGCGGCATAGTCGTTGGGTAGCGTGACGCAGCGCTCCTCGCGGTCGAACAGGCTGCCGACCCGCGTCGGGAGCGGGGGGCGCACGCCGGTCGCGCGCTCGACGGTATCGGGAAACTTGGCGGGGTGCGCGGTGGCGAGCGTAACCATCGGCACCGCCGCATCGCCATCGTCGCGGCGCGCGGCGGCGAGGGCGATGGCGGTGTGCGGGTCAAGCGTTTCCCCGCACACCTCCCGCGCCCAACGCATCGTCTCGGCCATGGTGTCGGCGTCGACCCGCGCGGAGGTGAACAGCGGCGCGATCGCAGCGCGTTGCGTTTCGCTGAGCGTCATCCGCCGCTCCGCCTCGAACCCCGCCATCTGAACCGCGAGCGCGTCCGCATCGCGCCCGCCCGCGTCGAACAGCAACCGTTCGAAGTTGGAGCTCACCTGAATGTCCATGCTCGGCGTTGCCGTGGCGACCACCTCCGCTGCGCTATAGTCGCCTTGCGCCAGCGCGCGGTGGAGGATGTCGTTGACGTTGGTCGCGACCACCAGCCGCTCGATGGGGAGGCCCATGCGCGACGCGACATAGCCTGCGAAAACGTCACCGAAATTGCCCGTCGGCACGGCAAAGGCGACGCTCCGCTCGGGCGCGCCCAGCCGCACGGCGCTGTAAACATAATAGACCACCTGCGCCGCGAGCCGCGCCCAATTGATCGAATTGACCGCGGACAGGCGGCGCACGTTCGTCACTTGCGGATCGACGAACAGCCGCTTCACCATCGCCTGCGCATCATCGAAGCTGCCATCAATTGCGACATTGTGGACGTTGGGCGCGAGCACCGTCGTCATCTGCCGCCGCTGTACGTCGCTCACCCGGCCCGCGGGGTGGAGCATCACGATCCGCACCCGCTCGCGACCGGCGACCGCGGCGATCGCGGCGGAGCCCGTGTCGCCTGACGTCGCCCCGACGATGGTCAGCGGCGGCCCAGCATCATCGCGCAGGAAACGCTCGAACAGCAGCCCCAGCAGCTGCAGCGCCACATCCTTGAACGCGAGCGTTGGTCCGTGAAACAGTTCGAGCAGCCAGTTGCGCTGGTCGAGCTGGCGCAGCGGCGTCACCGCGGCATGCGCAAAGCTCGCGTAAGCCTCGGCACCAATCGCCTCCAGTTCCGTGCGGGACAGCGCATCGCCGACGAACGGCGCCAGCACGGTCACCGCGGTCTCGACATAGCTCGCGCCACGCAGATCGCGCAGCATGTCCGCGCTTAGGGTCGGCCACTGCGCAGGGACGTAGAGCCCGCCGTCGCTCGCAAGGCCGGTCAGCGTGACCCCACGAAAATCGAGGTCCGGCGCATGTCCGCGGGTGGAAATGTAGCGCATGCCCGTTCGCTAGAGCCCCGCCCCGCGGGGAGCAAGCGGCGGACGGGCACCGACAGACGCGGCTCACATGAACAGGTGATTTCCTGCCAATCGCCCTTATAGCCACGCGCCAATCACTTGCTTGACCCGGAGACCCTGGTGACCGACCCCAACCCCGCCCCCCGCCGCGTGCTCGTTACCGGGACCGCCGGGTTCATCGGCTACCACCTCGCGCAACTGCTGCTGGCGGAGGGGTTCGTGGTGCACGGCTACGACGGCATGTCGGACTATTACGACGTCAATCTGAAGCGCCGCCGTCATCAGATGCTCCTCCAGAATCCACGGTTCAACGCGATCGAAGCGTTGCTCGAGGATGAGGCGCGGCTGTGGTCCGTGGCGGAGGCGTTCCAGCCCGACGTCATCGTCCACCTCGCGGCGCAGGCGGGCGTTCGTTACAGCCTCGAGAATCCGCGCGCTTATATCGACAGCAATATCGTCGGCACGCTCAACGTCATGGAGGCCGCGCGCAAGCTGGCGGTCGACCATCTGCTGATGGCCTCCACCTCCTCGGTATATGGCGCCAACGACGAGATGCCGTTCACCGAAACGGAAAAGGCAGACACACAGCTGACCATGTACGCGGCGACGAAGAAGGCCAATGAAAGCATGGCGCACAGCTATGCGCATCTTTGGGATCTGCCGACGACGATGTTCCGCTTTTTCTCGGTCTATGGGCCGTGGGGGCGGCCCGATCTTGCGCTATTCAAGTTTGTCGACGCGATGCTCGATGGTCGTCCGATCGACATCTACAATCATGGCGACATGTGGCGTGACTTCACTTATGTCGGCGACCTGGTGAAGGCGATCCGGCTGCTGATCGACGCCGCGCCCGTGCGCCCGGCGAGCCCCAAGGACATCGTCGAGGGCGACAGCCTCTCCCCCGTCGCGCCGTTCCGCATCGTTAACATCGGCAACAACGACAAGGTGCGGCTGATGGATTTTATCGACGCGGTCGAGGCGGAGCTCGGGATCAAGGCCATCCGCAATTATCTGCCGATGCAACAGGGCGATGTGCACGCGACCTGGGCGGACGCGAGCTTGCTCCAGCGGCTCACCGGTTTCTGTCCCTCCACTACGGTGCCAGAGGGTATTGCGCAGTTCGTCGCCTGGTTTCGCGACTATTATCAGCGCTAGGGGCGGCGGCGGGTCGCGATTGTGCGCCCTCGGCTCGGATTCCGCGAGCCGAACCGTGGGTCACGTCCCGACCCCTTGGCGCATACCCGCCGCTGATCTCTCGCCACGTCACGGCTGATGATTTTACCGGAACCCAAATGGCGGAGCGGGGAGTTTAGCGTCCGAACCCTGCCGCCAGCGCTTCCCCCCGGATCGGCGCGCCGAGGCGTCAGAGGCAGAAGGAGAGATAGGGTGAATAATAACGTCCCCGGCGAAACTCCCGGCCAAAAGGCCAGCAATCTGACCGACGGTCACGACGATCCCAATCGCGGCCCGCTCGACCGCGCGGCGAACGTCCTCCAGGGCACCGACGACCCGAACCGTGGCCCGCTAGATCGCGCCGCAAACGCCATTACCGGCGGCACCGGCGGTGTCTCGGCCGCGATGTCCGGACGCAACGACGATCCCACCCGCGGGCCAGTTGATCGCGCGCAGAATGCAGTCGATGGCTATGACGACCCGAACCGCGGTCCGCTTGACCGGGCGGCGAACGCGCTGACTGGCCATGGTGGCGGCGTCGAGGGCGCGATGGCGCATGATGATCCGAACCGTGGCCCGCTCGACCGTGCGGCCAATGCGCTCGACGGACGTGATGACCCCACCCGCGGGCCGCTCGATCGCGCCGCCAATGCGCTCGATGGCCACGACGATCCCAACCGGGGCCCGCTCGATCGCGCGGCGAACGCTGTGACCGGCGGCGTTGGTGGCGTTGCTGCCGCAACCGCAGGCACCTCGTCCTACCAGCAGTCGCAGGGCTACACCTCTGGGCACGGCTCGACGGGTGACGCGATGGCGGCGACCGCTCGTGGCGGCGTTGTGTCGGCGATCTTCGACACGCAGGAAGAGGCGCAGAGCGCCGTTCGCGATCTGCGTGCAGCGGGCGTCCCCGACGCCGCGCTGTCGGTGATCGCGCAGTCGGGTCGCACCACCACGACCACCGACGGTTCGGGCGAAGTCGTCGACGAGGAGCACAGCAGCTACCTGCGCGGCATCCTCGGCGGTGGCGCGCTTGGTGCCGGCCTGGCCATCGCAGCGCTCGCAATTCCGGGTGTGGGCCCGCTCGCGGCCGCTGGCGCGATTGCGGCGGGCGCAGTGCCCGGCGCGGCCGCTACCGGCGCACTGATCGGTGCTGCGGCCGGATCGCTCAACGAAGCGCTCAAGGGCCACGGCGTCAGCGATGAGGACGCCACCTACTACAGCGATCGCATGTCTTCGGGCGGCGTCTTTGTGTCGGTCGACACGCGCCATCATCCGATGGATGCGGCGACCGCGGCGGACATCCTGTACCGTAACGGCGGTCACAATGCGGGCCGTGCTCGCATGTGATCCCACCCGGGATTGGATTGAAAGGAACGAGGGGGAGCGGGCGACCGCTCCCCCTTCTTTGTTGCAGCGATTCTTTCCGTCCGATGACCGGAAGGTTCAGTGCCCGTTCCTCCGCCGGGTGGCACCGCGGCATTCCCCACAGGAGTTATTCGCCATGAAGAAGCTTACTGCCGCCGCGCTGGTCGCGGCCCTCGCCCTCCCCACCTTCGCCTCGGCGCAAAGCGCGCGTGAGGTCCGCGAAAGCGCTCGCGACGTCCGTGAAGCGAACCGCGACCTGCGTGACGCACGTCGCACCGGCTCGCCCCACGACGTGCGCGATGCTCGCCACGACGTTCGCGAAGCGCGCGAAGAACTGCGCGAGGATTGGCGCGACTATCGCCGCGCGCACCCCGACCGCTTCCGCCAAGGTCGCTACGTCGCGCCGCGCGGCTGGACCTACCGCCAGATCAACCCCGGCTACCAGCTGCGTCCGGAGTGGGCGGGCAACCGCTACTGGCTCAACAATCCGGGCAACTACGGCCTCCCGGGCGTCCGCGCTGGTCAGCGTTACGTGCGCTACGGCAACGATCTGGTGCTGATCAACGCGCGCACCAACCGTGTCATCCGCGTTTATCGCGGCTTCTACTACTGAGCCTCACGGCTCAGAAATTGAACGCGACGCTGAATAATAGCGTCGCGTCATACTGACCGGCGAGGGGGGCGCTGCTCGGCACATCGGTGTCGACGTAGCGCACCCCCGCCGTGATCCCCCCCGGCAGCGCATAATCCGCGCCCAGCGACCAGTCCCAGTAACGCCGCCCCGGCGTCAAGCTCCCCGCCGACCGCCCGAAATGCGCGTTGAGCGTCACCGGCGTCAGCGGAATGCCCGACGAAAGCTCCGCAAAACTGTAGGCATTATCGCCGCCGCCGATGGCGTTCTGTGCGGGTGCATAGGCGACGCCGACCTTGGCCGTCGCCGGGCCGAGGCTCCCCCGAACCGAGACGTATGGCTCCCAATAATCGGTGCGCCCCAGCGCGCGGTCGCGGTCCGGGTAGATATATCGCATCACCCCCACATCGGCGGTCACGCCCCCGGCAACCTCCCCCGACCAGCCTGCGTAGAGGTCGAGCTCGATCGTGCCGTAGCGCGGCGTATCGTCGAGGTTGGAGCCCCATGCGCCGACGTAGAAGCCGCTCTCGTGCGCGATCGTCACCGTCGGCTGCAGCGCGCCGTCGGCAAGGTTGAGCCCGCGATAGCGGTAGTCGCTGGTCGCGGTGATGGCTCCGCTGATCTCGATCGGCCCGACGGTAGGCGTGTCGGCGCTCTCGGTTGCGGCATCGGTGCCGCTGTCCTGCGCGAAGGCGGGCGTCGCGATCAGAAGGGCGAGTGGGAAGAACAACCGGCGCATCGCGCGCTTGTGGCGAACGCTGGGGGTGGAGAGCAAGCGCTAAGGTGGCCAGCGGAGGGGTGCGGGCGATGACGTGGCGAACCGCACGTCGACCGATGCCGCTCCCTGTCCCACCCCGCCGACCTTGCACCTCACTGCTTCGTGGGCGATATGCACTCTGCCCCGCCCCGCCCCCCGCGGGGTGCCACTCGAGCGAGCCCCCTCCCCCATGTCCGTGCGTCCCTGGCGCGATATTCACCGTCGCAAATCCCGGCAGATCATGGTCGGCAGCGTTGCCGTCGGCGGCGACGCGCCGATCACCGTGCAGACGATGACCAACACGCCCACCGAGGACGCGGTGGCGACGCTTGACCAGATCCGCCGTTGCGAGGAAGCGGGCGCGGACATCATTCGCGTCTCCTGCCCGACGGAGGAGGCGACCACGGCCTTGCGCCAGATCACCCGCGCCGCGCGCGTGCCGATCGTCGCCGACATTCACTTTCATTACAAGCGCGCGCTCGAGGCTGCCGACGCGGGGGCGGCGTGCCTGCGCATCAACCCCGGCAACATCGGGTCATCGGAGCGGGTCGCCGAGGTGGTGCGCGCCGCCAAGGCCAACGGCTGCGCCATCCGCATCGGCGTCAACGCCGGCAGCCTTGAACGCGACCTTCTCGAAAAATACGGGGAGCCCTGCCCCGAAGCGCTGGTCGAAAGCGCGCTCGATCATATCAAGCTGCTGCAGGACCACGACTTTCACGAATATAAGGTGGCGGTGAAAGCGAGCGACGTGTTCCTCGCGGTCGCCGCTTACATGCAGCTCGCCGAAGCGGTCGACTGTCCCTTGCACCTCGGCATCACCGAAGCGGGGAGCATGATCGCGGGCACGGTCAAAAGCTCGATCGGCATCGGCTCGCTGCTGTGGGCGGGGATCGGCGACACGCTACGGGTCAGCCTGTCCGCCGAACCCGAACAGGAAGTGCGCGTCGGTTTCGACATATTGAAATCGCTCGGTCTCAGGACACGCGGGGTGCGGATCGTCTCCTGCCCCAGTTGTGCGCGCCAGGGTTTCGACGTCATCCGCACGGTCGAGCGGCTGGAGGAAGCGCTTTCCCACATCCGCACGCCGATGTCGCTGTCGGTGCTCGGCTGCGTCGTAAACGGCCCCGGCGAAGCGCGCGAAACCGACATCGGCATCACCGGCGGCGGCGCGGGGCGACACATGGTCTACCTCTCCGGCGTCACAGACCACCATGTCGAGGACGACGCGATGGTCGCGCATATCGTCCGCCTCGTCGAAGCAAAGGCGGCGGAGATCGACGCTGGCTCCGCGGTCAGCATGGACACGCTCCACGGCAAGGCAGCGTAGGCGGGGCCGCTTCGAACACTACGTCGGCCAGCTACGAACCAAGCCGAAGCGAACGAGCCGCTAGCCAACCAACGTCACCGTCACCCCGGACTTGATCCGCGGTCGGGCTTTTTCTTTCCAACCGTGGCGAAAACGCAGCCCGGCCCCGGATCAGGTCCGGGACGACGTGGTGGGCGCGGGAGGATCCGCCTTCGACTCCTTGGCCGCGCGCCCTTCCCGCTGCCGCAGTGCGAGCACGTAAATCACCGCCGCCGCGAGCGCGAAGAATAACCACTGCCATGCGTAAGCGCGGTGGTTATTGGGGACGTCGCTCGGGTCCGGCGGCGCGGTTGCCGTGCGACCGGGGGCGGGCGTTGACGCGACGATCATCGCCCGCGCGACGGGTTCAGGCTTACCTGAGAGGCGGTCGAGCAGGCCGTAAGCGACCGGCTCCTCGACCAGCACACCCTCGACCTCACCGCCTGCCCAGTCACGCGGCGCATCGGGATCGGCGACGCCCAGGTCCGCGACGAAGCCCGGCCCCTCTGCCCCGGTGCGGCAATCCGCCAGCAGCCGGAAACCGGCGCGCCCGTCGGCGGCATTGCCGCCGACCACGCGAAAACTCACCGGCTCGAGACAGGTGGCGCGGGTGCGGCGATAAAGCAGTTCGCGCGGGATCGGCCCCAAGCGCGGCAACGCAACCGGCGGCTGGCCGAGGTTTGCGCGCCAGGTCGCAACCGCGGCGTCCTTGAGCGGGGCCTTGGTCCACTGCCACCAGCCAAGCGCGACCATCACCGCGATCGCGCTCGCGACGAGCAGCGTCGGCCAGAGCGGCCAGCGGCGCGGCATCAGCGCACGTCCTCCGCCGGGGGCGTCACCACCTCGCGCGTGACGAGTCGCCCCTCGCGCGCGCCGCGCTGGAATTCTGCAGCGATCAGCCAGCCCTTGACGATGCGCAGCCCGCCAACGGTGAGGAGGAAGCTCGCGACGGTCCAGAACAGGATCTGCACGATCGCGGGCGGGTGCCAGGCGAAGTGCGCGACCAGCGCGGCAGGAACGACGATCGTGCCCACCACCATCATCACCAGGGCCGCAGGGCCGTCACCCAGGTTGAACGCGTCGAAGTCGAGCCCGCACGCGCTGCAGACCTTGTGCGCCTTGAGCCAGCCCGCGAGCAAAGTCTTGGCCCCGCAACGCGGGCACAGCCCGCCCATCGCCGCACTAAACGCGCTCGGTCGGATCCAGCGGGAGGGGTGCGCTCGAGGCAGCGGCGCCGCGGCGCCCTCTCCCGGCGTCGCTGCGACGGCAGGCGCGGGGGCAGGATCGCTCACGCCCCGCGCCCTCGCCGGTTAGTGGGTGGGAGCACCCCAGCCGCCCCACACGTAAATCACGATGAACAGGAACAGCCACACCACGTCGACGAAGTGCCAGTACCAGGCGGCCGCTTCGAACCCGAAATGCTGTTTCGGCGTGAAGTGCCCCTTGTAGGCGCGCACCAGACAGACGATCAGAAAGATCGTGCCGACGATCACGTGGAAGCCGTGGAACCCCGTCGCCATGTAGAAGGCGGCGCCGTAGTTCAGCCCCTTGAAGGGGATCGGCGCGACCGAATATTCATAGGCCTGGATCGCCGAAAACAGCAGCCCGAGCAGGATCGTCACCCACAGCCCGCGGATCAGATTCTGCCGATCGCCCTTGATCAGCGCGTGGTGCGCCCAGGTGATGGTCGTCCCCGAACACAGCAGGATCAGCGTGTTAAGCAGCGGCAGGTCAAAGGCGTTGATGACCTCCAGCCCCTTGGGCGGCCATTGCAGCAGCGCCGCCGCGCCATCCTGCCCGATCATGTTCTGGACCGCGCCCTCTGCCACCTCCAGCGGCACCGGGAAGAGCGAGAAATCGAACCACGCCCAGAACCAGCCGACGAAGAACATCACTTCGGACGCGATGAACAGCAGCATGCCGTAACGCATATGCAGCTGCACCACGGGCGTATGATCGCCCGCGTGCGCTTCGCGGATGACGTCGGCCCACCAGAAGTAGAAGGTCGCGATCACCCCGGCGACGCCTAGCCCGAACACGATCTTGCCGATCGGACCAAAGGTTTCGGGATGCCACCAGGCGACGAGCCCAAAGAACATGACGAGCGCAGCAAAGCTGCCCATCAGCGGCCACAGGCTCGGATTTACCAGGTGGTAGTCGTGGTTCTTGGTCGCGGCCATTGGCTTCCCCGGCTGTCGGCTCGTCTGTCAGGCACGAGAGAGGGCGGACCCGCCTCCCCTCGCTAGGTTGCGCCCGCCTTAGCTCCCGCGGCGGGAGGCGTCTACGGGGTAGAAGGTGTAGGAGAGCGTGATCTCGTCGACGTCGCGCGCGTCGGGATCGTCGAGGATCGCGGGGTCGACGTAATAGACGACCGGCATCCGCACCTCGTCACCCGGCGCGAGCGTCTGTTCGGTGAAGCAGAAGCACTGCACCTTCTTGAAATATTTGCCCGCCTGCGCGGGGGAGACGTTGAACGTAGCCGTACCAGTCAGCGGCTCGGACGATTCGTTCTTGGCGAGGTAGATCGCCATGGAGCGCGCCCCCACCGCGACGGTGTTGCGGTTCCGCTCCGGGCGGAAGTTCCACGGGACCCCCGCGACATTGCTGTCGAACCGGATCGAGACGGTGCGCGTGTCGCTCGCGACGATGCCTGCCGCCTCGCCCTCTGTTATGCGCATCGTGGTTCCGCCGAAGCCGGTGACCTGGCAGAACAGGCGGTAGAGCGGCACCGATGCAAAGCCCAGGCCGAGCATTCCCGCCGCGACCCCGGCCGCGATCAGCGCGGTGCGGCGGCGCGGATCACGCCGACGGGCGATCGCGACGCTCACCCGACCAGACCCACCTTGGCGATGGTGATGAGGTAGAACAGCACCACCAGCGCAAGCAGCCCAAGCGCCATCACCCGCGCACGCCCGCGCTGGCGGCGACGGATCTCCTCGGTCTGCGCGACGGTGAAATGGTGGGGATTGGTCATAGGGTCCTCGGCAGGAATGCCAGATAATAGTCGAGGACGAGCACCCCGAACAGAGCGAAGAGATAGAGCACGGAAAAGCCAAACAGCTGTTTTTCGGGCTTCATCCGGTCGCCCTCGACGCTGGTGCGAAAGCCTACCTTTGCGGCGAGCAGCAGGAACACCGCACTCAGCACCGCCGCGACGATGCCATAGAGCGGCCCGGTGAGACCCAGTGCCCACGGCGCCACCGCCGCGGCGACCATCGGCAACGTGTACCAGAAAATCTGCCGGCGCGTGGTCCGCTCACCCGCGACCACCGGCAGCATCGGGATGCCGGCGTTGGCGTAGTCGGTCTTCACGAACAGCGACAACGCCCAGAAATGCGGCGGCGTCCACAGGAAGATGATCGCGAACAGCAGCAGCGGCAGCAGGCTCATCGAGCCGGTCGCCGCGGCCCAGCCGATCATCGGCGGGAATGCCCCGGCGGCGCCACCAATCACAATATTCTGCGGCGTGCGGGGCTTCAGCCAGACGGTGTAGACGAACACATAATAGAGTATCGACAGCGCCAGCAGCGCCGCCGCGAACCAGTTGGTCGCCATGCCGAGCAGCACAACGGAGAACACGCCAAGCCCGACACCGAAGTGCAGCGCCGCCGGTCGCTCCATCCGCCCCGCCGGGAGCGGACGTGCAGCCGTCCGGCGCATCGCGGCGTCCACGTCATGTTCGTACCATTGGTTGAGAGCGCCGCTCGCGCCCGCGCCCAGTGCAATAGCGAGGATGGCGGCGAACCCCAGAACCGGGTGCATCGACACCGGTGCGACGAGCATCCCGCAAAGCGCGGTGAAGATCGCGAGGCTCATCACCCGCGGCTTGGTCAGCGCGAGGAAGTCGCGCCATTCGGCAGGGACACCCGCCTGCCCAGGTGCAAAGGCCGCCACCGCTGCAGGCGGCGCGAGGGGGGCGGGGGCAGATCGGCTCATGGCAATCGTGTGGCCTGTATCGGCGAGCCCGGCACCCTCCCCCCAGGGCACCGGGCATGCCTGATCAGGCGATCTTGGGCAGTTCGTTGAACTGGTGGAACGGCGGCGGGCTCGACAGCGTCCACTCAAGCGTCGTCGCGCCCTCACCCCACGGGTTATCCGCTGCCTTGCGTCCGGCCATGAAGGTCCAGGCGATGTTGACGAAGAAGATCAGCACGCCCGCGGCCATGATCGAATAGCCCCACGCCGACGCGACATAGTGCCAATAGCTGTAAGCCTCGGCATAGTCGGGATAGCGGCGCGGCATGCCCTGCTGGCCCAGGAAGTGCATCGGGAAGAAGAGGATGTTCACGCCCACGAAGAACACCCAGAAGTGCAGGTGGCCGAGGAACTCCGAATACATCCGCCCCGACATCTTGGGCAGCCAGTAGTAGAAGCCCGCGAACAGCGCGAACACCGCACCCAGCGACAGCACATAGTGGAAGTGCGCCACGACATAGTAAGTGTCATGGAGGTTCTGGTCGACACCCCCGTTCGCCAGTACGACGCCGGTGACGCCGCCCACGGTGAACATGAAGATGAAGCCCAGGGCCCACATCATCGGGGTCTTGAAGCTGATCGATCCGCCCCACATCGTCGCGAGCCAGCTGAAGATCTTGATGCCCGTCGGCACCGCGATGATCATGGTCGCGGCGGTGAAATACATCTTGAGGTTCACGCTCATGCCGACCGTGAACATGTGGTGCGCCCACACGACGAAGCCGACCACGCCGATCGCGACCATGGCGTAGGCCATGCCGAGGTAGCCGAACACCGGCTTGCGGCTGAAGGTCGCGACGATCTGGCTGATGATGCCGAAGCCCGGCAGGATCATGATGTACACTTCGGGGTGACCGAAGAACCAGAACAGGTGCTGATAGAGCACCGGATCGCCGCCGCCGTTGGGATCGAAGAAGGTCCCGCCGAAGTTACGGTCGACGATCAGCATGGTGATCGCCGCGGCGAGCACCGGCAACGCGAGCAGCAGCAGGAACGCGGTGACCAGCACCGACCACACAAACAGCGGCATTTTGTGCAGAGTCATGCCCGGTGCGCGCATGTTGAAGATGGTGGTGATGAAGTTGATCGCGCCAAGGATCGACGCCGCACCGGCGAGGTGAAGCGAGAAGATCGCCATGTCGACCGCGGGTCCGGTGGAGCCCGAGGTGGAGAGCGGCGCATAGACGGTCCAGCCCGTGCCCGCGCCGAGCCCGCCGGTACCGCCCGGCACGAACAGCGAGCCGCACAGCATCACGAAGGCGACGAAGGTCAGCCAGAAGCTGACGTTGTTCATACGCGGGAACGCCATGTCCGGCGCACCGATCATCAGCGGCACGAACCAGTTGCCGAACCCACCGATCATCGCCGGCATGACCATGAAGAACACCATGATCAGCCCGTGCGCGGTGATCATCACGTTCCAGAAATGCTTGCCCGATTCCGCGGTCGCCTCATTCCCGAACATCGCCGCCCACTGCGGAAGATATTGGATGCCCGGATGCGCGAGCTCGACGCGCATCAGCCCCGACAGCGCGCCGCCAACGATCCCGGCGACGATCGCGAAAATCAGATAGAGCGTGCCGATGTCCTTGTGGTTGGTCGACAGGAACCAGCGCGTGAAGAAGCTCGGCACATGATCGTCGTGATGATCATGTGCGTGCGCGTCGTGCCCGGCGTGCTGAGGTTCGCCACGGAAGTCGGCGGGATTAGCGGCGATATCGGTCATCGCGAGGGTCCTTAGCGGGAAACGTCAGCGTGCCGGAGCGGCGGCGGGAGCCGGCGCGGCGGTCGCGGGAGCGGAGGCGGGGTTGGTGGGGGTGTCGCTGGTCGCGCCGGCGCGAGTGGCGTTGGCACCACCGCCCTGGGTCGCGCCGGCGCCGGCAGCGGCCTGGCCATCGGGATTCTCGACCGCGACACCGGGGACCGCGCCGTTGGGGTTGGCACCCGCCTGCGGCGCGTTGGGGGTCGTCGCGCCGGTCGGAGCGGCGTTCATCGTCCCGCCCTTGGAAGCGACCCACTGCGCGAAGCGTTCCGGCGTCACGACTTCGACCGCAATCGGCATGTAGCCGTGGTTGATGCCGCACAGCTCGGAGCACTGGCCGTAGTAGACGCCGGTGCGCTCGGCACGGAACGTGACTTCGTTGAGACGGCCGGGAACCGCGTCCATCTTGGTCCACAGTGAGGGCACCGCCCAGCTGTGGATGACGTCGGAACCGGTGACGATCAGCTTCACGGTCCGGCCGACCGGCACCACCATGCGATTGTCGACCGCGAGCAGATAGGGTTCGCCGCGCTGCTTCGCCTGATCTTCGGGAAGCAGGTTCGAGACATATTCGCCGATGCCCTGGTCGGGATAGGCATAGCCCCAATACCACTGATAGCCAGTAACCTTGATCGTCAGCGCATCACGCGGCGGCGGCGCATACTGGCGTGCGAGCAGGTCGATCGAAGGCACCGCGATGCCGACCAGAATGAGCACCGGGACCAGCGTCCAGATGACCTCGATCAGCGTGTTGTGCGACGTCTTGGACGGCGTCGGATTTGCCCGAGCGCGGTAGCGGGCGACGATCCACAGCGTCAGCCCAAGCACGAGGAGCGAGACAAACGCCATCAGCGGCAGCAGGATGGCGTTGTTCATCCAGTGCGCAAATTGGCCGTTGCTGGTCACCTGCGGCTGAAAGTCCATCCCTGCCTGCACCGGCTGACCGATCCCTGGCTCCGGCGCGGCGTAGGGGAATGGGTCCGCCTTTGGTGCGGGCGCGGCCGCGGTGGCAGCGGTAGCCGGAGCAGCCGGGGTAGCCGTAGCAGCAGGCGCCGGGGTCTGTGCCGGGCTGGCGGCAGAGACTGCCGGAGAGGTGGTCGCTGCAACCGCGGGCGCCGCCGCCGGCTGCGCATTCGCGACCGCAAGCGGCGCCATCACCAGCGCGATCCCCACCGAAATTCGCTTGATCATCTGCATCGCGTGGTCGTCCACCGCCCCTGTTCGAATCCCTGTGGGTCGAGCCGGGAAGGCGCATTGGCCACCCGATCACCCGAAAAACCTGCGTTGCCGCAACGTCATCCGGACACGATGCAGCCTCGCCGCCCGCGCCTCGTTGGCGTCGCTATAGTCGCCCTTGTTCCGCCTCACAAGCGCCTCTAAGGCGGCGTCCAAAGCTGTCCCGCTGAGTTGTCGCGGGGCGATAACCACGACGCTAAGGCACCCTCCCCCCGCCATGACCGAAGATGAAGTCCTCTCCGAATTTCGCGCCGCCGATGCGCTGCTGTCGGGACATTTCCTGCTGAGTTCGGGGCGCCATTCGGGCCACTATCTCCAGTGCGCGCGCGTGCTGATGGACCCGTCGCGCGCGTCGCGGCTGGCGGTCGCGCTCACCCAGAAGCTCCCGCGTGAGACCCGCGCTGCGATCGACGCGGTCATCTCCCCCGCGATGGGCGGCGTCATCATCGGGCACGAGATGGGCCGCGCGCTCGAAAAGCCGGCCATGTTCGTCGAGCGCCCCGAAGGCACGTTCGAACTGCGCCGCGGGTTCGACATCGCACCCGGCGCCAAGGTGCTGCTGGTCGAAGATGTCGTCACCACCGGCAAATCCTCGCGTGAGGCGATCGCCGCAATCGCGGCCGCCGGGGGCGAGGTGATCGCCGCGGCGAGCCTGGTCGACCGGTCGAGCGGGCAGGTCGACCTCGGCGTGCCCTACTACAGCCTCGTCAGCCTCAACTTCCCCACCTTTGCCGCAGACGAACTGCCGAGCGACATCGCGGCGCTGCCCGCGGTCAAGCCTGGCAGCCGCGCGGGCCTTCAGGCGGCGGCTTGAACCCCATGACCCCCCAGCGGTTGCGGCTCGGGGTCAACATCGACCATGTCGCGACCATTCGGAATGCGCGCGGTGGCGACCATCCCGATCCGGTGCGCGCGGCGGAGATCGTCGCAGCGGTCGGCGGCGATGGCATCACGGCGCATCTGCGGGAGGATCGCCGCCACATTCGCGACGACGACCTCGCGCGGATTCAGGCGGCGACCGACCTGCCGCTCAACCTCGAGATGGCGGCAACCGACGAAATGCTGGCGATCGCGCTTCGCCATCAGCCGCACGCAGCGTGCATCGTTCCCGAACGCCGCGAGGAGCGGACGACGGAGGGCGGGCTCGACGCTGCGGGACAGCACAACCGCCTCGCACCGATCGTCGCCGCACTGAGCGACGCGGGCATTCGCGTCAGCCTGTTCATCGCCCCCGAAGCGCGCCAGCTCGAAGCGGCGATGCGGCTCAAGGCGCCGGTGGTGGAGTTCCACACCGGCGAATATTCGCACGCGACCGGCGAAGCGCGCGCCCGCGAACTTTCGCGTATTGCGGACATGGCGGCGTTGGCGGTCAAGAACGGCATCGAACCCCACGCCGGCCACGGCCTCACCTACGACAATGTGCAGCCGATCGCCGCGATTCCGCAGCTCGCCGAGCTCAACATCGGGCATTATCTGGTCGGCGAAGCGGTGTTCGTCGGGCTCGAGACGGCGGTGCGGCGGATGCGCATGCTGATGGACGAGGCGCGGTGAGCGCGCGCCGGTTCCGCTCCCACCCCTCGTGGGGAGGGAGCGCCGCCACATGATCGTCGGCGTCGGCTCCGATCTCTGCAACATCGAGCGCATCGCGGCCTCGCTCGAGCGCTTCGGCGCACGGTTCGAGCAGCGGGTCTTCACCGATGCGGAGCGCGCCAAGGCCGACCGTCGCCCGTTTACGAAGGCGGGCACGCTCGCCAAGCGCTTCGCCGCCAAGGAGGCGTTTTCGAAAGCCGTCGGCACCGGCTTCAAGCGCGGCGTGTTCATGCGGGACATCGGCGTCGTCAACGCTCCCGCCGGCGCGCCGACGCTGGAATTGACCGGCGGCGCGGCCGATCGGGCGGCGGCGCTGACCCCGGCGGGTCACACGCTCCATATCCATTTGACCTTGACCGACGATCATCCTTGGGCACAAGCCTTCGTCATATTGGAGGCGCGCCCCATCGGCGCGTGATCTGGCGGACGGGGCGAACCCACCACGCCATTGCAGCGGAGCCCCGGGCGATTTCCGTGTCCCTCACCGACAAGCAATCCGGCGACGCCAAGGCGGAGCGGGCCGAAAAGAAAACGACGCTGTGGCAGGAGATCAAGAGCTTCGCGCTGCTGCTGCTGGGCGTGCTCGCCATCCACAGCTTCGTCGCCAAGCCCTTCTACATCCCCTCCGCGTCGATGATGCCGGGGCTGCTGGAGGGCGATCATCTGGTCGTGTCCAAATATCCCTATGGCTGGTCGACTGCGTCGGTGAGCTTCCATCTGCTGCCGGTCATGCCGGGGCGGCTGTTCGGTCGCACCCCGGAGCGCGGGGACATCGTCATCGTCGAGCCCAACGGTCGCCGCGAGGACTGGATCAAGCGCGTCATCGGGCTTCCCGGCGATACGGTGGCGATGCGCGGCGGGCGGCTGATCCTCAACGGACGCGCGGTGCCGAGCCAGGTGATGCCCGCTCGGCTGCTCCCCTACGACCAGGCCCAGCGCTGCGAGGGCGTGCCCGATGGCGTGCGCACGCTCCCCGACGGGCGTCAGGCGTGCGAGGTGCCGGTGGTGCGCGAAACGCTCCCCAACGGCGCGACCTACGACACGATGGATACGGTCGAAGGCGGGATGGGCGATGATTTCGGCCCGGTCACCGTCCCCGCTGGGCATGTGTTCCTGATGGGCGACAACCGCGACAACAGCCTCGACAGCCGCTTCACCTCGGCGGAGGGCGGGCTCGGCGGGCCGGTGCCGCTCGAAAAGGTGCCGGGCCGCGCGGAGTTCATCACCTTTAGCCTCGACGGGTCGCACCAATGGTGGAACCCGCTGAGCTGGTTCGGCGCGGCGCGGCCGGACCGCGCCGGCACGTCGCTGCGACCGACGCGCGTGCAGCCGGTGCTTGGCCCGGTCGCG
>ERZ501016.178-NODE-178-length-26477-cov-7.941564_pt1 | contig 26477 bp, 32 predicted proteins | sample MGYA00248889_ERZ501016 | MGnify/ENA primary metagenome ERZ501016 (study PRJEB25958, sample SAMN03398594) | human skin metagenome | study: EMG produced TPA metagenomics assembly of the Human Skin Microbiome Metagenome (human skin metagenome) data set. | reverse complement strand
CGCATCGACCAACGCGTCGAGCGATTCCAGGCCCAGCGCGCGGAGCATCTCCGCACGCTCGGAGGCATCGGTGCCGATGTGCCGGCCCCAGAAGGCAGGCGTCGTGCCGGTCGGGCCTTGGGACAGGTCAGCCATCTCCGCGTACTCCTTCGCTCGGCGCGCCGGGCAGGGCGTCCGGCGCAGAATATCCGAGTTCCGCGCCCCGTTGCGCGACCGGGAGGGCGAGTGGGACGGCCCCGGAGGGTCAGCCCGCCTCGCGGGCGCGGCGGCGGCGGGAGAACTCGTCATCAAGCATGGGCTGCTCGTGGGCCCGCTCGCCCGGCAGTTGCAGCAGGGAGCCCTCGAGGTCCTTCCAGACCGAGCCGAGCGCGATGCCGAACATGCCCTGGCCACCCTTGAGGAGGTCGACGACCTCGTCGTCGGAGGTGCACTCGTAGACGGACACCCCGTCGCTCATCAGGGTGACCCCGGTCAGGTCCTGCACACCGCGAGCGCGGAGGTGCTCGACCGCGGTCCGGATCTGCTGCAGCGAGACGCCGGCGTCGATGAGGCGCTTGATGACCTTGAGCAGCAGCACGTCACGGAAGCTGTAGAGCCGCTGGCTGCCCGACCCCGTGGCCGAGCGCACCTCGGGCACGACCAGGCCGGTGCGGGCCCAGTAGTCGAGCTGCCGGTACGTGATCCCGGCGGCGCTGCAGGCGGCGGGCCCTCGGAAGCCGACGTCCTCGGGCAACGGGGAGAAGTCGCCGTCGAACAGGCTCTCTTGCGACTGGCCGTCCGGCTGCATGATCGGGGTCATGGCTGCCCTCTCCTTGGGTGATCCGGCCCGTGTAGTTCCAGGCCTGGTATTCCCCACGCTAAGCCGGGGGCCACCCGGGGTCAACGATCCTCGGCCCGTAGGCGGCGGCGGCCCGGCCCGACACGCCGCCCGTCGCCACCTCACCGCGCGCCTCGGACAACCTCGACCAGAGGTCGAGAGTTGCTCCTGACTAGGCACCTTGAGGGTTCTCGAAGTCCTCTGGGCTGATCTGGTCGAGGAACTCGCGGAACTTCTCGACCTCCTCGTCACCCGACACCTGAACCTCAACCCCAACTTGATCCAGGAGCTCCTCGTCGCCGTAGATCGGCGTGCCGAGGCGCACCGCGAGCGCGACGGCGTCCGACGGGCGGGCGCTGATCTCCTCGCCGTCGATGTCGAGCACGGCGTAGAAGGTGCCCGACGACACCTCCGTGATCCGCACCGCACGCAGCGAGTGGCCCAGCGACTCCAGCACGTCGACCATGAGGTCGTGGGTCAGCGGGCGGGGCGGCTCCTCCCCCTCCAGCGCGCTCGCGATCGAGGCGGCCTCGTTGGCACCGATCCAGATGGGGAGGGCGCGGCTGCCGTCGACCTCCTTCAGCAGCATCATCGGGATGCCCGACGGCATCTCGATCCGTACTCCGTGGACGACCAGCTCGCGCATGCCGCCAGCCTATGTCAGTTGTCGATGGCCGACTGCATGAGGGCGGCGTGCGCATGCATCACCAGCTGCATGACCTCGGCAGTGGTCTCCCGGCTCGCCTGCCGGCGGGGGATCTGCGCCACCGCCTGCTCCACCAGCCCGACCTCGCGCTCCGCGGAGTGCTTCACGGCGCGCAGGTGGCGGGCGTCGACCCCGTACGAGATGAGCTTGCGCGCCACCACCGCCAGGGTGAGCGCCTCCCGCCCGTAGAAGGAGGTGCCGCGGCGAGGGCGGATGACGAGCTGGCGCTCCAGCTCCACGAGGGTGGACTCAGGCAGCTTGGAGACGTCGAGCAGCTCGCGCCGCGTGAGCCGGATCGCCCGCTTCGGGCGGGCCTCGACCGTCTCACCGGCGGCGGGCGGCCCGTCGGCGGCCGGCGCCCCTGGCCGGGGCGCCTCCATGGATGGGGGCTCCATGCCCTGGTCGATCATCGCCAGGTGCTCCCGGATCACCTTCAGCGGGAGGTAGTGGTTCTTCTGAGCCCGCAGCACGTAGCGCAGGCGTTCGATGTCGCCCTGGGCGTAGCGACGATAACCCGACGGCGCTCGCTCGGGCGAGATCAGCCCCTCGGTCTCCAGGAACCGGATCTTCGAGATCGAGATGTCGGGGAACTCGCCCTTGAGGACATCCAGCACCTGCCCGATCCGATTGAGAGGCTGCGCCATCACCCCAGCCCGTGAGAGCTCACGTAGAAGTCGAGCCGGTACTTGCCGATCTGGACCTCGTCACCGGCCCGCAGCACGACCGAGCCGTCGATGAGGGTCCGGTTCACGTACGTGCCGTTCAGGCTGCCGAGATCGGTCACCGTCATCTGCCCGTTGGCCCGCGTGAAGCGGCAGTGCTGCCGCGACACGGTGATGTCGTCGAGGAAGATGCCGGAGTCGGGGCGCCGCCCGGCGACCACCTCCGGGGAGTCGAGGAGGTACCGGGCCCCCTTGTCTGACCCGCGGAGCACCAGCAGCAGGGCCGACCCGGCGGGCAGCGCCTCCACCGCCTGGGCGTCCTCGATGGACAGCTCTTCGGCCCGCGGGTCGTCGACGCCGATGACCGGCAGGACCCCGGTGGTGTCGCCCGAGCTGCTGCGCAGCTTCTCCCCGCAGTTGGAGCAGAAGTTGACGTCGGGCCCCACAGGGCCGCCGCACTTCGGGCAGGTGCTCATCAGGTGTCCGTCTCCTCGGTCGATCGGGTCAGTCTAGCGGCGGGGCTCAGGAGCCGACGTGCTCGGCGTAGGCGTCGGCGTCGAGCAGGTCGTCGACCTCGTCCTCGCCAGACACCTCGAGCTCGAACAGCCAGCCGCTGCCGTACGGGTCCTCGTTCACCGTGTTCGGGGCGTCGGCGAGGTGGTCGTTGATGGCGGAGACGACACCTGCCACGGGAGCGAAGATCTCCGACACCGACTTCGTCGACTCCAGCTCCCCGCAGGCGTCCCCCGCGGCGATCTCCTCGCCGACGGTCGGCAGGGAGACGTACACGATGTCGCCGAGCGCCGACGCCGCGAAGTCCGTGATGCCGATGCGCACGGTCGCCCCGTTGCCCGAACGCACCCACTCGTGCTCGACGCTGTACTTCAGGTCCTCGGGAAAGCTCATGGCCGCCTCTTCTCAGTTGGTCCTCAGGAACCGATTGTGGAGCATCGGCGCCCGCCGGTCACGCCGGGCGGGCGTTCTGGTTCGCCTTCACCTCGTGGAGTGCGGTGACGGTGACGGTGGTGGGGCGCGAGATCGTCACCGATCCGGCGACGGCGGAGGCCTGCACCTGGCTCACCAGACCGCCCCGGAACCGGGCCGCGCCCTCCAGCGCCTGAGGGTCGCCGATGGCGTCGATCACGATGGGACGCCCCACCGCCTTGCCATCGACGACGAGCCCCTGCTTGCCGTCGGCGAACCAGGTCGACCCGACCACCCGGATGCTGTCGTTGATCTCGATCACCTCCGCGCCGGCGTCGCGCAGCTCCTCCACCGCGTCCAGCAGCATGGAGGCGGTGAGCTTGGACTGGGGGTCCAGCACGGTGATCCGCACACCGGGGCCGGAGGCGCCCACGGTGCCGGCGAGGATGCCCAGGCTGTCCAGGCGCTTCTGCGACTCCGCCTCCGCCACCTTCGCGCTATCTGCTCCCGACTGCAGCCGGTCCCGGGTCGTCCGCAGCTCCGTCAGCTCGGACTCCAGCTTGCGCGTCTCCTGGTTGGCCGCGTCCAGCAGCTGGACCAGGTCCTCGCGCCGCGCGTCCTCGTACGTGGTGTCGGCCGTCCGGGACCTCACCTGCGCCCCCACCGTGACGCCGAAGAGGAGCAGCACCGCGGCGACGAGCAGCTGGCCCCGGCTCGGGCGGAGGAAGGAGCGCGACAGCCGGGCCGCGCGCTCGCTCCGCTCGATCTCCTCCGGCGTCACCTCGGCCACCGGCGTCTCGGGCGCGTTCTCGCGCTCCCTGCGGCGCTGCGCCCGACGGGCGAACACCGTGCCGGAGGCTGCCCGACGCGGCGCCGCGGTGCGGCGAGGCTTCTGCTCAGGCATGGAAGACCGCCCTCCTGATGGCGGCGGCGTTGCTGAAGATCCGGATGCCCATCACCACGACCACCGCCGTCGACAGCTGTGCGCCGACGCCGATCTGGTCGCCCAGGAAGACGATGAGCGCGGCGATCAGCACGTTCGAGAAGAAGGAGGTGGCGAAGACCCGGTCGGAGAACATCCCGTCGAGCCACGCGCGGAGCGCGCCGAAGAGGGCGTCGAGGGCGGCGACGATCATGATCGGCAGGTAGGGGGCCAGGAACGGCGGCAGCGTGGGCTCCAGCACGAGCCCGATCACGAGGCCCGCGATCAGCGCCAGGATCGCGATCATCGGCCCCCCTCGACGGTGGCCCGGGTCACGGTCAGGCCCGGGTCGGCCTCAAGGCGCAGCGACCTCGCCGCCTGCACCTCGTACCGCAGGCCGTAGTTGCCCTTGGCGTCGGCCCACCAGGCGCCGCCGGCCGTCTGGGCGAACCGGGCCTCCAACGTGCGCGGGTCGCCGATCACGTCGACCCGGTACGGCCGCAGCAGCGACGTGTAGTCGACGGTGATCGCCGCACCAGCGCTCCGGATGGCCGTACGGGCGCTGAGCCGGTGGCCGTTGATCGCGACGGCCTCGGCTCCCGCCTGCCACAGCCCGTTGACCAGCTGGCGCAGGTCGACGTCGGTGACCCTGGACCCGGCGCCCGTGCCGCCGTCCGCGTCGTCCACGACCACGGTGATCCCCGGCCCCTGCACGGCCTGCTGCCCCACCCCGGGGGCCAGCGCGGCGATGCGCTGCTGGGTGGCCTCGTCACCCAGCTGAGCCTGCAGCCGGCTGATGTCCTTCTCGGTGGCCTGCTGGTCGGCACGCAGCGCCTCGTTGGCCCGGTCGGCCGCACGGACCCGCTCGATGAGCTGCTGCCGCTCGGTCTCCAGGTCGGGGGCCGCCTTGACGGTCTGCGCGGCCTGCAGCGCCACCAGCGCACCCAGCACCAGGGCGACCGCGGCCAGGGGCAGCCGGCGGCGCGAGCCGTGCGGGCGAGCCTCGCGCGCCACCGCGGCGTACTCCGGGTCGACGGGGTGCTCCCACAGCTGGGTGAGCAGATCCATGCTCCATGCGACGGGGCGGCCCGGCTCTCGGCGCACCTCGAGGCGTCTCACGCAACCACCTCCGGGCCGCGCACCAGCCGGACCGTCTGCCGCACGTACAGCAGGCCGGCCCACCAGTAGGTCCCCGTCCCCCAGAACGCGAACGCCCAGCCCAGCACCTTGCACACCAGGCTGACGGTGGTCTGCCCCTCGCCCAGGAGCACCAGCGGGAACGCGTACAAGAGGAAGAACGTGGCCATCTTGCCGAGGAAGTGCACCGGCAGGCTCGTGTACCCGCGGCTGCGGAGCGCCGGCAGCAGGCACGCCAGCATCACGTCGCGCCCGACGATGAGCACGACCAGCCACCACGGGATGATGTGCTGCACCCCGAGGCCGACCAGGATCGCGATGATGTACAGGCGGTCGGCGATCGGGTCGAGCATCTGGCCGACACGGGAGACCTGGTGCCAGCGCCGCGCGAGCTGGCCGTCGAGCCAGTCGGTGGCACCGCCGACGACGAGCACCACGACCGACCAGCCGTACTCCTGCGGCCCGATCACCAGCCACAGGAACAGCGGCACCCCCAGCAGGCGGATCAGGCTGAGCACGTTGGGCAGTGTCAGCACCCGGTCGGTGTCGTACGGAACTCCTGCCACGCCGTCACCCTACCGGGGCCGTCCGTCCAGACCCGGGGCCGACCAGCCCGGAGAGCCTGGCGCCGTGGGCGGCGATCGCCGTCTCGTACGTGCCGACGAGCGTCGGGCCGATCACCGACCAGTCGTAGCGCTCGGCCAGACGCCGGCCGCGGGCTGCCTCCGGCGGCGACGCCAGGGCGGCCATGACCTGATCCGCGAGCGCGGCAGGGTCGCCGGGGGCAGCCAGCCGCCCGACCGGGCCGGCGCCGTCGTCGAGCACCTGGGCAAAGGCAGGGATGTCGGAGGCCACGACGGCCGCCCCGGCGGCGAGCGCCTCCAGGATCACGATGCCGAAGCTCTCCCGGCCGGTGTGGGGGGCCACGAACACGTCCGTGCGGGCCAGCAGGGCGTTGCGCTCGGCGTCAGAGACGGCGCCCACGAACCGTACGGCCGACGGGGCGGCCGGGACGGGGCCGCGACCGGCGACCACCACGTCGGCGTCGGGGTGGCGGGCGAGCACGGCGGGGACGGCAGCGAGCAGCACCGAGAGGCCCTTGCGAGGCTCCGGGAGGCGACCCACGAAGGTGATCCGCGGGCGGTCGCCGCCGCGCCAGGGCCCGGTGCGGGGTGCCGGGTCGAAGTCGGCCACCCGGATCCCGTTGCCGACCACCGCGGGCCGCAGGCCCAGGTGGGTCGCGACGACGTCGGCGGCCACGGGCGAGACGGCGACGCAGGCGTCGAGACGCCGCACGGTGCTGGGCATCAGCCGCCCCGCCGCCGCCATCGTGCGCGACCCGGGGGTGGCGGTGTGAAAGGTCGCCGCGACCGGACCGGTGGCCGCCCAGACGGCCAGGACGGCCGCGCTCGGCGTGATCGGCTCGTGCACGTGCAGCACGTCGAGGCGCCGGTCGGCGAGCCAGCCGCCGATCCGGCGGGCGGTGGCCGGGCCGAAGGAGATCCTGGCGACCGACCCGTTGTACGGGACCGACACCGCGCCGCCGGTGCTGGTGTGGGCCTCCGGCGGCAGCCCATGGGCACGCGCCCGCTCGCGGTCGAGGCGTCCTGGCGAGAGCAGGTAAGCATCGTGGCCGGCCTCGCGCAGCCACCGGGCCAGACCGAGCACGTGCGCCTGCACCCCGCCCGGCACGTCGAACGAGTACGGGCAGACCAGCCCGACCCTCATGCGACCGGCTCGTCGAAGAAGGGCTGGAAGACGTGCCAGTCGACGTAGCCGGTGGCCACCTCGCCCGCGAAGAAGTCCACGACGTCCTGGGTCATCGCGACCAGCCCCGCCAGCCCCGGGCGGTGCTCGACCGGGTCGGAGAACGTCATGTGGATGCCGGTCTCGGTGTAGTGCGCCGCCACCCCCATCAGCACCGCGCCCGTGCGCCGCGCGATCATGGCCGGACCCCCTGCCGCGCGCACCGGCACCCGCTCCCCCGTCGCCGCCACGGGCCAGGTGGCGGCGAGGCCACGTCCGTCGAAGACCCGGTCGGCGACCAGGCACACCAGCCGCCCCGCCCGTACATCGCCGCACAACGCCGCCAGCACCCCTGGCTCGCGGTGGGAGTAGATGCGGAAGCCGAGTCGCTCCCGGTACGCCCGGAAGGCCGCGAACTCCGCCTCGCCGAGCTGCTCGGCAACGGTGGCGACCGGCATCCCGGTGGCGCAGGCCCACGCGCCGGCGTGGTCCCAGGACCCGATGTGTGGCAGGGCAATCACCGCCCCGGGGCCGGCCATCGCCTCCCGGACCCGCCGCTCCCCCAGCGGGTCGGTCGTGACGCGGCGTACGGTTTCGGCCCGCGACCAGGTGGGCAGCACGAGCGACTCGGTGACCGTGCGCACGTAGGACCGGACCGCCGCCGCCACCTCCAGCTCCGTGGGCGCACGCCCCGTGGCCGTGCTCACGTTCGACCGCCACTGCTCCAGGTGGCGCGTGACCACGTCGGGGGCGTGCTCCCCCACCGCGAGACGAGCCGCCGACCGTGCCAGTGCCGACCGGACCGCGCGGCCGCGCAGCAGGGCCGGGCCCGCAGACCAGCCCGCGCGCCAGAAGGCGCGGTTGACGGCGTCGACGTTCATGGCGCAGCCGTCCCGGCGGACCGCCAGGCCCGGTGCATGCGCTGCCCGACGGTCCAGGTGCCGGTCAGGGCGAGGACGACCATCGCGGCCTGCAGGGCGTACGGGACGCCGAGCCCCGCCAGCAGCAGGCCGACGAACACGATCAGGATGCGGTCGGCGCGGGCCGCCACGCCCCCGCTGGCGTCGAGGCCTAGGGACTCGGCACGCGCCTTGACGTACGAGGTGACCTGACCCGCGACCAGCGCCCACAGGGCGACCGCGGCCCACGCCTGCGACTCTCCCGGCCCGGCGAAATACAGGATGACGGCGCCGAAGATGGAGCCGTCGGCGACCCGGTCGAGGGAGGAGTCGAGGAACGCGCCGTACGTGGTCGAGCGGCCCGAGAGCCGGGCCATCTGCCCGTCGAGGCCGTCGGAGAGCACCAGCACCAGCACCAGCAGCGCCCCCTGCCACAGCCACCCACGAGGGATGGTGAGCAGCGACGCGGCGACGACCAGGAGCGTCCCGGCCCAGGTCACCGCGTCCGGTGGCACGCGGAGGCCAAGCAGCAACCGGGCCGGCGGCGTCATCACCGCCGCCCAGATGTGACGGAACTGCTCCAGCACGGCGCTACCGGGGCCAGGCCTCGGCGAGCCTGCCGCGGGCGTCGTCGAGCAGCTGGGGCAACGCCTTGGTCTGGCCGATGATCGGGAGGAAGTTCGCGTCGCCCTTCCACCTGGGCACCACGTGCTGGTGCAGGTGACCCGCGACCCCGGCGCCGGCGAGGTCGCCCTGGTTCATGCCCAGGTTGAACCCGGCCGGGCCGCTCACCTCGCGCAGCACCCGCATGGCGGTCTGCGTGAGCCGGGCGACCTCGGCGGTCTCCGGCTCCGTCAGGTCGGTGTAGTCGGCGACGTGGCGGTAGGGGCAGACCAGGAGGTGGCCCGGGTTGTACGGGAACAGGTTCATCACCACGAAGCACTCGTCACCGCGGTGCACGAGCAGCCCCTCGGCGTCGGACTTGCCGGGGCTCTCGCAGAACGGGCAGCCCGACGAGCGCTCGGCGGCGTTGTTCGAGTCGATGTACGCCATCCGGTGCGGTGTCCAGAGCCGCTGGAAGCCGTCGGGCACGCCCGGCAGCCCGGAGGCCGGCTCGGCCTCGGGAGTGGTCACCGGCGTTCGCGCACGGCGGTGACGATCTCGGCGACGGCCTCGTCGAGCGGCACGCCGTTCTTCTGGGTGCCGTCGCGGTAGCGGAAGCTGACCGCGCCCGCCGCCACGTCGTCGCCGCCGGCGATCAGCATGTACGGCACCTTCTGGGTCTGCGCCGTACGGATCTTCTTCTGCATCCGCTCGTCGGAGGAGTCGACCTCGATCCGGATCCCCTCGGCGCGCAGACGCGTGGCGAGCTCCTCGAGGTAGCCCACGAAGTCGGCCGCGACCGGGATGCCGATGACCTGCACCGGGGCCAGCCACGCCGGGAAGGCGCCGGCGTAGTGCTCGACGAGGATGCCGAAGAACCGCTCGATGGAGCCGAACAGGGCGCGGTGGATCATCACGGGCCGCTGCCGGCTGCCGTCGGGGGCGGTGTACTCCAGCTCGAACAGCTCCGGCTCGAAGAAGTCCACCTGGATGGTCGACAGCTGCCAGGTGCGGCCGATGGCGTCGCGGGCCTGCACGGAGATCTTCGGGCCGTAGAACGCGGCGCCGCCCGGGTCGGGGACCAGCTCGAGGCCGGACTCCGCTGCGACGTCGGCGAGCACCGCCGTCGCCTCCTCCCAGGTGGCGTCGTCGCCGACGCACTTCTCCGGGTTCTTGGTGGAGAGCTCCAGGTAGAAGTCCTCGAGCCCGTAGTCGCGCAGCAGCTGCAGCACGAAGGTGAGCAGACTGGAGAGCTCGTCGCGCATCTGGTCGCGGGTGCAGTAGATGTGCGCGTCGTCCTGGGTGAAGCCGCGGGCCCGGGTGAGGCCGTGCACCACGCCGGACTTCTCGTAGCGGTAGACGTTGCCGAACTCGAACAGCCGCAGCGGCAGCTCGCGGTAGGAACGGCCGCGCGATGCGTACACGAGGTTGTGCATCGGGCAGTTCATCGGCTTCAGGTAGTAGTCGACGCCCTGCCGGGTGACGTTGTCGTCGGCGTCGCGCTCCTCGTCGACGTGCATGGGGGGGAACATGCCGTCGGCGTACCACTCGAGGTGCTTGCTGGTCTCGAAGAGGTTCTTCTTGGTGATGTGGGGCGTGTTGACGAAGGAGTACCCGGCCTCGACGTGGCGGCGGCGGGAGTAGTTCTCCATCTCCATGCGCATCATGGCGCCCTTGGGATGGAACACCGGCAGCCCGGAGCCGATCTCGTCGGGGAAGCTGAACAGGTCGAGCTCGGTGCCGAGCTTGCGGTGGTCGCGCTTGGCGGCCTCCTCCTGGCGGGTGCGGTACGCGTCCAGGTCCTCGCGGGTCGCCCACGCGGTGCCGTACACGCGCTGCAGCTGCGGGTTGCGCTGGTCACCTCGCCAGTACGCGGCGCTGGACCGCGTCAGCGCGTACGCCTTGAGGTAGCCGGTGTGGGGCACGTGCGGGCCGCGGCAGAGGTCCTTCCAGGCCACCTCGCCGGTGCGCCGCACGTTGTCGTAGATGGTGAGCTCCCCGGCGCCCACCTCGACCGAGGAGCCGTCGTCGTCGGACGACCCTCCCTTGAGGCCGATCAGCTCCAGCTTGTACGGCTCGTGGGCGAGCTCGGCACGCGCCTCGTCCTCGGTGACGACCCGGCGGACGAACCGCTGCCGCTCCTTCACGATTCGCTGCATGGACTTCTCCAGCGCTTTGAGGTCCTCGGGCGTGATGGGCTCGGCGACGTCGAAGTCGTAGTAGAAGCCGTCGGTGATGGGCGGCCCGATGCCGAGCTTGGCGTCGGCCCGCAGCTGCTGCACGGCCTGCGCCGAGACGTGCGCGGCCGAGTGGCGCACGATCGACAGGCCCTCGTCGCAGGTCATCAGCACGGGCTCGACGGTGGCGCCGTCGGCGATCTCGCGCTGCAGGTCGAGGGTCTCCCCGTTGACCTTCATGGCCACCACCGACTGGTCGTCGCCGAACAGGTCGAGGCCCGTGGTGGTCTGCTCCAGCTCCCTCGTCTCGCTCGCTCCGTTGCTGACGACGGTGATGCTGGGCACGTGGGGTCCTCTTCTCGGGTCGCGGCGCCGCCATACCGGGGCGGTCCACCGGGCGCGTACGCCGTGGGTCATTCTGCCCCATCGGCCGCCGGAGCCGTCCTCGGTCCCGTCCCGGCGAGCTGCGCCGGCAGGGACAGCCGGGGGCGGCCCCGAGACGCCACGGACCAGGTCGTGCCACCCCGAGCGGACCGCTGACACCGGGCGAGGCGCCGTTACGGGCGCTGCTGGCCCCGCCGCCAGGCCAGCACGGACGCGACGGCGGCAACCACGGCCCCGGCCAGCACCAGGCCTGGGCCCCAGGATGGGTAGTAGACGATCCTGCCGCCGGTGGGCTGGCCGTCGACCCCGTCCCAGACGATCACTCCGCGGTTCAGCGGCAGCAGGGCGGCGCCCATCAGGACCGCCACGATCGAGACGGCCAGGCCGGCGGCGGCCCTGCCGCGGTGCACCAGCAGGGCCACGACCCCGATCAGGACCGCGACGGCCATGCCGATCCAGCGGTCCATCTCCTCGGGGTCCAACGACGAGGGCCCGTTGTTCTGGCCCGCGCGGAGCTGCCAGGGCAGGACCCATGGGAGGACGAGCACGGCAAGCGCGGTCGCCATCACGACCCAGGTCAGGGTGGAAGACGGCCACCGGCCCGTCCCTGCGCCGTGACGCAACGCGTCCCGTGTCACCGCGGCCCGGCGGTCCGGCATCGGCTCGTTCTGCATGGGAGCAGTCTGGCGAGGGCCGGGGCCACCGATGCCCTGGGCAGGCGAGGTAACCAGAAAGCCGCTCCGGCCAGGGGTGTGACCCCGGGTCAGTGCGGCTTTCGTGCGGTGGGCGTAACTGGGTTCGAACCAGTGCCGCTAACTTCCGAGCGTCACTGTGTACGCCCTTGTGAGAACCGCTCTGACTAGCGGATACGCGGAACAGTACCGCTCAAACGTGTTAGACACAAGAGGACACGATGAGACATGAACCGACTGCTATGTTGTGCGTATGTTGCGCGAGACGGACGCGGGTGGGCGTCGGGCGGGGCCCGAGAAGGGGTCCTCGCGGCGAGGGTTCGGCCGGCTGCGGCGGGAGCGGTCGGGCAACTACTCGGCCGCCTACACCGGGCCCGACGGCCAGCTGCACAAGGCTCCGCACACCTTCGAGACCAAGATGGACGCCGAGGGCTGGCTCGCTGTCGAGCGGCGCGCGGTGCTCTCCGGCGAGTGGCAGGCGCCAGACACCCGCCGAGCCGTACGCGCGGCCACGGCCCTCACCCTGGGCGCGTACGCCGAGCAGTGGCTCGCCGACCGCACCCTCAAGCCGCGCACCCGTGACCACTACCGGCAGCTGCTCGACCGCCTCGTGCTGCCCGACCTCGGCGGCCTGCCGCTGAAGGCTCTCTCTCCCACCGTCGTGCGCTCCTGGCACGCCGGCCTCGGCACCTCGACCCCGACCCTGCGGGCGCACGCGTACGGCCTGCTGCGCACCATCCTCGGCTCAGCCGTCGACGAGGAGCACCTCAAGGCGAACCCGTGCCACATCAGGGGGGCCGGGAACGCCAAGAGGGCCCGGCGGATCAAGCCGGCAACCGTGGCCGAGCTCGGCGCGATCGTCGAGGCCATGCCCGACAAGTACCGCGCCCTGGTCCTGCTCGCGGCCTGGTGCGCGTTCCGCTTCGGCGAGCTGGCCGAGATGCGCCGCCGAGACGTAGACCTGACGAACGCGGTCATCCGCGTACGCCGCGGCGTCGTGAGGACCTCCGAGGGCCGCCTGATCGGCACGCCCAAGTCGGACGCCGGGTCGCGCGACGTGGCGATCCCGCCCCACCTCGTGCCGTTCGTGAAACGCCACCTCGCCGAGCACGCCGAGCCTGGCCGTGACGGGCTGCTGTTCCCCGCCGCCAACGGCGGGCACCTCGCGCCGAGCACGCTGCAGAAGCCGTTCTATCGGGCCCGTGCTGCCGCCGGCAGGCCGGATCTGCGCTTCCACGACCTCCGGCACACCGGGGCCGTCCTCGCTGCCGCCACGGGCGCAACCCTGGCCGAGCTCATGGCTCGCCTCGGGCACTCGACGGCCGGCGCCGCTCTGCGCTATCAGCACGCCGCCCAGGACCGAGACCGGGCCATCGCTGAGGCCCTGTCCAAGATGGCGGGTGGAGCGCTGTGAGCCGCCGGGGAGCCGGGCGTGTGAAGACCACGGGCTTCGACAAGTCGGGCGAGTGGATGGTCGCTCTGGTCTGCACCGGACGCGGCCAGCACGCGGCCTGCCAGCTCGCTCTGTTCTCCTGGTGGCCTGGCGGAGAGCGACCAGGACTTGGCTACCTCGAGCCGCACCATTCCGAACGCGGCGGAACGAGGCGTGCTGGCGCTGTCATCACCCCCCGTCCATCTATCGCTATCTCGCGTGAGGGCAGAGTTTGGGGATATAGGACCAGGTGCCCGCGGTGTCGCCGTGATTACCAGTGGCGCCGAGCGACGATGGCGGAGCTGGTGCAGGGCGCGTTCGTGGCCGGCGTGTCTGAGATGGACATGAGCGGACTGTGATAGCGTTTCAGGCAATAGCCGCGAGGCCGGTCTGCTGATAGGGGCCGTTGACATCTGCCAGGGCTCTGTCCCTTCTTCGAGGGGCGCACTTCTCATGCCCTGGAGACCCTCATGCATGACCGAGGAATCGCTGCTACTCCCGCTCTTGTCAGTCTGAACGCCGCCGCCGAGACGCTCGGTGTGAACCCGCGGACACTGCGCCGTCGCATTGCGGACGGCTCGCTCCCGGCCTATCGCGTTGGTCGTCTGGTCAAGGTCAAGCCAGAAGACCTACAGGCCCTTGTGCGCCCCATCCCCACGGTTCGGACCGCCTGAGGTGGCCGCAAAGCAAAGCCGCCCGGCCAGGCACCGGGCGGCTTCGGAAGACGGTGTGCAGGCGTCTACGGCCAGGGTAGTCGATCTGGCCGCGGTGGCCGAGTCCGACCGCTGGTGGCACTCGTGCGGCTGGCGAGGGATCGCCTGGTGGGCGGAGACCGGCCTCCCGTTCGAGGTGGCGGACGTCGCCGAGCTGGGCGTGCCCGAGCCCGACCGCCCGGAGCGCTGGGGAGCCCTGTTCGCGGGCGCGCAGACCGCGCGGCTGATTGAGCCTGCCGGCCTCACCCTGTCCCGACGTACGGGCCGCCCTACGCGTCTCTGGCGAGGCATCCCGGACGGGGTCAAGCGGTGACCGCCTCGACGATGGGCACCGAGGCCGCCCGGATCCTCGCGCGCGTCGACAGCGCCGAGCAGCTGCGCACCCGCGTCGTGCGGGAGGCTCTGCGCGACGCCACCGCGCACACCTGGACGCGACGTGCTCAGGCACTGGAGTGGGCGCGACCGCGGCCGAGCGACTTCCCCGGCCGTGCGACCCCCGACGAGCTCGCGGCCCGAGATGCCCGGCTCGCCGAGCAGGCCGCCGCCTGCCGTCACCGAGCCGAGCTGCTGGTGCTCGGCCTGCTCGACGACGGGGAGGCCGAATGAGTGCCCTCGACGACGAGCTTGCCGCAGTCATCAATGAGCCGACCGCGACCGAGCAGCTGCACGACGAGCTCGTGCATCACGAACTCCGCCGTCTGCGAGCCCGGGACGCGGCCCAGGCGCTCTACGCGGCCGAGCGAGCGGGCCGCGCCGAGCCATTCGACCTCGACACGCTTGCGGGCGTCCTGGCCCGTCCCGCGCCCCCTCCTGGCCGCGTGCTGGGCCTGATCCCCTGGGAGGCATCCACGCTCGTGGTGGCGCAGCGCAAGACGGGCAAGACCACCCTCCTGCTCAACCTCGCGCGCTGCCTGCTGTCCGGCGATCCGTTCCTCGGTCGCTTCGAGGTGCGAAAGGTCCGGGGCCGGGTCGCGCTGCTCAACTACGAGGTGTCCGGCCACACCCTGGCGCAGTGGGCGCACGAGGCGGGCCTCCCGCACGAGCGCCTCGTGCTCGCCAACCTGCGGGGCCGCCGCAACCCCCTCGGCAGTCCTGACGACCGGACAGCCCTCGCCGAGCAGCTGCGCGCCCTCGACGTGGAGACCCTGCTCGTGGACCCGTTCGGCCGCGCCTACACCGGAGCGAACCAGAACGACGCCGGCGAGGTCGGGGCCTGGCTCGTCGAACTCGACCGGTTCGCCCGGTCCGAGGTCGGTGCCCGAGACCTGGTGCTCGCGGTGCACGCCGGCTGGAACGGGGAGCGTACGCGGGGCACCTCCGCCCTGGAGGACTGGGCCGACAGCATCGTGACCCTCACCCGCGACGAGGACAGCGGCGCCCGGTTCCTGCGGGCCCTCGGTCGCGACGTCGAGCTGGACGAGGATCGGCTCGACTTCGACGAGGCGACGCGCACCCTCAGCCTGTCCGGTGCTGGCGGGCGGAAGACGATCGCTCAGGACCGGCGTCACGATGACCTCGCCGACGCCATCGTCGGCCTGGTCGAGGCCACCCCTGGGCTGAACACCAGCCAGCTGCAGGAGGCCCTACGGGCGAACGGTCACGGGGTGCAGCGAGGCGATACCGGCAGGGTGGCACGGGCCCTGGTCGAGGCTGGCAGGCTCGCCACGGTCTCGGGCCCGAGGGGTGCAAACCTCTACTTCCCGCCCGACCTATCCCGACCTATCCCGACCTGTCCCGAAAACACGTCGCCACCTATCCCGACCCGTCCTTATAGGGACGGGATGGGTGGAGGACACCTCGACACCGCACCTATCCCGACCTGCAGCGTCTGCTCTCAGGCCCTCGATCCCGTGCATGTCGAGGCCGGAACTCACCCTGGCTGTGACGCCATGGGGGCCGCATGAGCAGCACGGAACCCCGGCGGTGGCGCCGGGGGCCAGCGTCCGAGCGGCTCACCGTCGCCCTGGTCCGGCTGGCCAGCGACGACGGTTACCGCCCACCCTGCGGCGAGTTCGGCAAGTCGCTGCTGTTCACCAGCGACGACAGCGAGGACAGGCGCCAGGCCGCCCCGCTCTGCGCTACCTGCCGCGTCCGCACGGAATGTCACGACGCGGCCGAGGAAGGCCAGGAGACGTTCGGCGTCTGGGCCGGCCTCGACCGCAGCGACCTACCCACCACGACCCGAAGCGCCACTACCAAGGAGACCCCGTGACCATCAGAGAGACCATCCACGTCGAGGAGTGCCCCGCCCTGCGCGGTGGCCCCTGCCGCTGCGACGAGCTCGACCCCGTCGAGCCGCTGCCGACCTTCACCTTCGAGCACGAGCCCGGATGCGCCGGCCACGTCGAGCCGGGGTTCCTGATCGGGCCGGTGCTCACGTGCCAGACCTGCGACTTGGTCGTCGGCATCGAGGAGTCACGCGCTGCCGTTCCCGAGCCACCGACCAACCGCGGGGAGAGGCCGAGCCTGCGCCTGGTGCCCAGGGGAGACGAGCGATGAACACGTCCTGGGCAGACACCTCAGATGCCGCCGCGCTCATGCTCGCCAGCTGCGACGACATGGCTGCGGTCGAGGTCGTGCTCACCAGCCTTCTGCAACCCGGTCGGACCACCGAGCTCGCGCGCCTGCTGACCTGCGCACTGATCCTCGGCGGCCAGCTGGCCACCCGGGAGGCGTTGGCTGACGTCGAGCGGACGGAGCGGCCCAGCGTGATCGAGTACCTCGCCGCTGTGGCGGGCGAGGCTCATCGTCAACCTGCTCTGCCACGGCCGGGGGAAGGGGCGTCGTAGCCACCAGGAGCCATCGGGGGGCCGAGCACTCGGGGGCGAGTGTTTCCCCACCCAAGTGACCCCCACCCATCGCGCACGCGCGTGCGCGAGGCGTGTCGCCTAGGTTGCCAACGCATCACGCCGTATCCTGAAAGGGACCGAGTGCATCGGTGCCAGCCAAGTCGCCGGCCGGGACGAGGAGCCGCAAGGCCAAGTCACCCGCCAGGCGATCGAGGAGCGAAGCGCCGACCGTGCCAGGGCCAGCGGTAGCCAGTCCGTCCGTCCGAGCCGCCGAGAGTCCCGCAATCAGGGCCGTTGAGGCCAGGTGATGCCGTGCGCTGTTGGCGCGAAGGTCGCCCCGCTTCCTGCCTCTGCGGACACCAGACCAATCTCTCTGCACCGCGCCTCCGCGCGCGGAAGAACGGATGACCCATGAATCTCAAGAGCCAGCGGGCCGCCGCGATCAAGGCGGCCCAGGACATCATCAGCAAGGCGCAGGCCGAGGGCCGCGACCTCACCCACGGCGAGCGGACGACCGTCAGCGCCAAGCAGGCGGAGGTGACAGACCTCACCGGCAAGATCGATCGCGCCGAGAAGGATGGCGAGCTCATCAACGCCATGAACGGACTCGGCGGCGCGTCGTCCTACGACGGCGACCTCAAGGCCGGAAGCGGCATCCTGCAGCTGTCGGGCGCGGCCACGGCGAAGAAGGCGCTCACCACCGCCGATGGCGCACCCGTACGCAACGTGAAGGCCCTGCTCACGGCGCCGGCCTCGGTCGTCGCTGAGGAGCTGCTGCCCGAGGTCGTGATGAAGGAGCGGGCGCCCGTCTCGGTGCTCGATGTCATCCCCGCGACCATCGTGAGCCGCGACTACTCCTACCTGCGGCAGCTCACGGCAGCGAACAACGCCAAGCCGGTCGCCGTCGGCGAGCAGAAGCCGACCTCGGTCTACACCCTCGACCGGGTGCCGGGACACCTCCGGGTCATCGCCCACCTCTCCGAGGCCGTGGATGAGTACTGGCTCAAGGACAACCTCTCGCTGACGACGTTCCTCGCTGGCGAGATGGACTACGGCCTTCGGCTGGCCGTCGTGAACCAGATCCTCAACGGCGACGGCGAGGGCGAGAACATGACTGGCCTGGCTGCCACCTCCGGCATCCAGCTGCAGTCCCTCGTCGGCGACGGCATCCAGACCACCCGCACAGCCCTCAACAAGGTCGAGCTGCTCGGCCTGGCCGGCATGGCGTTCATCCTTCACCCGAACGACTGGACCGCCATCGAGATGAAGACGAGCACCACCGGCGAGTACCTGCTCGCCGGTGCCGGCGCCCCGATCGACCGCGCCAAGCGCCAGCTGTGGGGTGTCCCGGTGGCGCTGTCAGCCCAAGTGCCTGCCGGCACCGGCTGGCTGGTCGCCGAGGGCTCCGTGCGTCTCTTCACCGACGGCCTGGTGCAGCTGGAGTTCGGCCGACCGGGCGAGGACTTCGTGCGCAACCAGGTACGAGCCCGCCTCGAGACGCGGGCCGATTTCGGCGTGCTCCACCCGGCCGGCGTCGTGAAGATGACGCTCGCCTGACCCAGACCAGGTGCGGGGCGTCAACGTCACCTCGGGCTGGCTTGGTCTCTCAGGCTCCCTTTGCCGCCCGAGGAACGATGGCCGAGCACCACCAAACGCAGGTTGAACATGCCTGCGGCTCGACCAGCGCCCCGCACCCCTGATCTGACATGCTGCGCGCATGGACGACAACACCACCCTCACCCCCGGCAAGCCTGAGTATGCGGTTGCTCAGGACATCCTCTACCACAAGGGCAATCGCGCCCCGTGGGCTCTTCTCCGGTCTCTCCTTGCCCTCTCACACGGGGCCGCGTCACTGGTCGGCTGCTCCTCGACTGAGATCAACGACGACAAGCTCCGATGGACCGTTCTCGCAGTCTGCAACGAGAGCTACATCATCCACATCACGGGCACCGGCCCTGACGAGGACACGCACTACAGCACCGATCGGCCGCACCCGGTGATCGAAGATCTGGTTGCGTCCGCCTACCGTGGTGACGTCCTGACCCACGTGACCACGGACCCCCATCCCTCGGAGGACAAGCGCAACACCCAAGAGCTGCGGCCGGGCTACACCGCCCACCTGGCTGGCCTTGGCTCTGTGAGGGTGGACGCCGCGACCGGTGCGGCCTGCTTGGCACTCCTGTCAGGATCATGACGAAACCGCGAGGGGTAAGTCACGGTGTGAGCCCCCTCGCGGCTTGATTCCGAGTCACCCCATGCCGTGGGGTACGGTCGGCGTACCCCGTCAGCGCCGCTCGGCTTCGTCGGCTGCGGCCGTCAGCGCGGCGCCCAGCGCCCGCGCCTGCTCGGGCGTGACCTGCCGCCCGTCCCAGAACGTCACGAGGGCCTGGTGCTGCTCGACGCCGGCGAGGGAGACCTCGACGACGGCGGACAGGAAGACGCCGAGCGCCTCCCCGGTGACGGACTGCACCTCGCGATCCGCGCCCTCGTGAACGGTCTCGGCGCCGGCGCGCGAGCTGGCCCACTCGTGCTTGACGGCGCACCAGCTCGGGCACGGGATCAGCGGGTTCGCGGCCTCGCTCGTCATGCCTGGCACCCCGCGTCACCCCTGTTACCAATCGGAGCAGGGGTGACGCCCCGTGCGAGGCACACCCCATCGTCGCTCTGGTCGAGCGGGTGCTCGGCGATCCACGCCCGGGCCTGGGCGCGCCTGGCCTCGTCTGCCGAGCGGCACGCGCCGCAGAGCCTCATCGGCCCTACGGCCGTTGGCGCGCCCCAGAGGCAGCGCTCACAGTCCGCCACAACCTCGCGGCCCTCGATCCGGGCCGAGAGCACTTCGGCGGTCAGGCGGTCGAGCAGGGCCTCGGCGCGAGCGCGTACGCCCCGCCACTGCGCATCAGTGAGCCCCTCGGGCCGCGTCACCCGCAGCCACCCTGCCCCGGACGTCACAGGGCCGGCCGGGTTCTGGTCGAGGGTCGCTCGGCAGGCGTCGCAGGCGTACAGGCCGGTGCCCTCGTGCACGGCCGTGGTGCCAGACGCCGTACGGCACGCCTCGCACTCGACGAGCTGAGGCGCTCTGGTGGTCGTGGTCATGGTGCTGTCCTCTCGTGGGACAGGGCGACCGATGTTCCGCGTAAGTTGTGCAGAACCGGAAAGCCGCCCTGACTGGTGGGTGTTACCCCTAGTCAGAGCGGCTTTCGTGCGGTGGGCGTAACTGGGTTCGAACCAGTGACCTCTTCGGTGTGAACGAAGCGCGCTACCACTGCGCCATACGCCCGTGCGGTGACCCACCATAGCGGACTGCCGGGGGTTCTCGCACGTCACGCCGGGCCGGCCGGCTCGGGGGCCGGCCGGCACGGCGTGAGGTCTCAGGCGCGACGGTCGTGGTAGACCCAGGCGATCTCGATGTCGGCGCGGCTCGGCGTGGTCGGGCCGGGGACGCCGTTCGGCACGCAGTCACCCCAGCGAGCGGCCTCCGACCCGGGGGCGATGGCACCGGTCTGGAACGTCATCCGCATGGGCGTGTCCGTCACCTGCCAGCCCCAGAACTCTCCGAACACCTGGCCGTCGAACAGCCACTTGATGTACCGCCCCGGCTCGTACTCGACGCCGTAGGTGTGCCAGGTGTGGGGGTCGTCGATCTGGGCCCACTTGAGGTCCTGGTGGTTCTCGGCCCCGTAGTGGTAGGCCGCCTGGGTCGTGCGCTGGTTGGCCCGGCCCTCCGCGAAGTCGATCTCCGGCGGCCAGACCTCGTTCTTCGGCCAGAGCAGGAAGGCGTAGCTGAGGCCCTCCATCCACGGCATCTTCGCGCAGATCTCCCAGCGGCCACCCACGGCGCTGAACGAGGGAGCGGAGCAGATGCCGCCGCTGGTCCACTGGCCGTTGCGGTACTCGGTGCGGATCTTCAGCACGCCGTTCTCGACGAAGCAGTTCTCCGGCTTGTAGACGCCCATGGCGCCGTGGCCGATGGGCTGGTAGCCCCAGCCGTACTTGCCCCACTGCATGAGGTCACCAGCGTCGAAGTTGTCGACGAAGTCTCGTCTCCAGCCGGGCTGCACGCGGGGCGGGTAGATGTTGATGTCCTCGTAGAACCCCGGCGGGTACGCCGGGAGGGCGCCGTCGATCGGGGCCGCGGCTGCCTGCTGAGCCCCGGCCACGGCGGCGGGAGCGATCACGGACGTGGCGGCTGCGGCTTGAAGTAAGGTGCGTCGCTGCATCAAGGGGGCCTCTCGGTCTGTTGGGGGGTACTCCGGGGGGCGGAGACCGCGTGAACCTTAACAATCCTCAGCCGATTCTCAGTCAATAACGAGGTTTTGGCGCGCCGATCAGGGCGAATGCAGCGTCCGATTCCTGAGATTTCCTGCCAGCACACAATCTTTTCCCACCCTTTGGGAGGCCGTGAACGGCGGGCCAGGTGCCGCGTCGAGAGCCGTCACCGCGCGCTTCGCGTCGGCGGTGGCCTGGTGCGACACAGTGTCTTCGTGACCGCGACGACCCGCCACCGGCCCCGATGAAGACGTTGCACCTGTCCGTGGGCACCGTGGAGGTGCCGTTGCGGCGCCGTTCCGCACGGCTCTGCGGTCGACGTCAGCCGTACGCAGCGTGGTGCTGCGCCTCGACACCGACGCCGGCACCGGCTGGGGCGCGGCCTCCCCGACCGTCGCCGTCAGCGGTGACACCGAGGAGGGCATCGTGCGCGACGCGCTGCTGGCGTCAGCCCGGCTCGACGGGGCCACCTGGGACCACCCGGCGGAGGTGCTCGCCGGCCTCGGCTGCGAGTCTGCGTCAGGCCTGGCCGCCGTGGACATGGCGCTCCACGACGCCTGGGCCCGGTCCCTGGGCCAGCCCCTGTGGCAGCTGCTGGGAGGATCCCGCCCCGCGTTGCTCACCGACCTCACCGTGAGCGTCGACGACCCTTCAGCCATGGCCGCCGCGGCCGAGGCGGCTGTCGCGGCCGGGTTCTTCGTGCTGAAGGTGAAGGTGGGCGCGGATCCCGAGAACGACCAGACCCGTGTGGAGGCCGTCGCGGCGGCCGCCCCCGGTGCCACGCTGCGGATCGACGCCAACCAGGGCTGGTCCGCCGACGAGGCCATCCGCATCGTCACCGCACTCGAGGAGGCCGGCCTGCCCCTCGACCTCGTCGAGCAGCCCGTCCCTGCTCACGACCTCGCGGGCCTCGCGGCCGTACGGAGCGCCATCCGCACCCCGGTGCTCGCCGACGAGGCGGTCTTCTCCCCCACCGACGTGCGGCGAGTGCTCGAGCTCGGCGCGGCCGACCTCCTCAACGTCAAGCTGCTCAAGGCCGGCGGGATCGCACCGGCGCTGGAGATCGCCCAGGTGGCCGAGGAGGCGGGCGTCGGCTGCATGATCGGCGCCATGATGGAGTCCACCGTCGGCATCGCCGCCGCGGCCGCCGTCGCCTGCGGGCGGTCACCGTTCGAGCGGGCCGACCTGGACCCTCCCCTGCTGGCCGCCACCGAGCCCGTCGTCGGCGGGCTGGTGGTCGAGGGGCCCGCACTGGCCCCGGCGGACGCGCCGGGCCTGGGGATCGACGACGTGCTGGGGGTGTCGTGGATCAGCTGAGCCCGCAGAGCCTCCCCCGGCTGGTCGACGGGGTCCGGTGGTCGGTCCTGGTCCGCGACGCCGAGAGCGGAGAACCGCTGGGCGGCGTGGACCCGGACGCGGTGCTGCGTACGGCATCTGTCGGCAAGGTGTTCCTGCTCGTCGAGGCAGCCCGGGCGATCACCGCCGGAGAGGCCGATCCCGAGGAGCCGTTGGGCTGGGCCGAGGAGGAGCATGTCGAGGACTCCGGCCTCTGGTACCGGCTGCGGGCCCGCACCCTCCCCCTGGCCGACCTCTGCGTACTGGTGGGATCGGTGAGCGACAACCTCGCCACCAACGTGCTGGTGCGGCGGTTCGGCGTGGCGGCGGTGGCGCGCACCGCGGCCACCTACGGGGTGGTGCGGTCCGGGCTGCTCGACCGGGTCCGCAACGAGCGGTTGCCCGGCATGCCCTGGACGCTGTCCGTGGGGTGCGCGAGCGAGCTCAGCGACGTGATGGCGCGGCTCCACCGCGACGAGGTGGTCTCCCCCGCCGTCTCCGCGCAGGTGCGCACGTGGCTGGTGGGCAACGTCGACCTCTCCGGCGTGCCGGCCGGGCTGCCGCTCGACCCGCTGGCGCACACCGACGCCGACGAGCCTCCGGTGCGGCTGCTCAACAAGACGGGGTCGATCTCGGTGGTCCAGGCCGATGTCGGCGTCGTCGCCGGCGGCAGCGGCGCGGTGGCGTACGCGGCCCTGGCTGAGTGGACCGAGGACGTGACGCCCCGCGAGGAGGTCCGGGCGGAGATGCGCCGACTGGGCATCGCGCTGGGCGACCTGGTCTCCTGACGAACCCGCCGCCCCCCGGGCGCGTGCGCTCAGACGGTCTCCAGGAACCGCCGCAGCACCCGGTCGCCGGCCTCCAGGCCAGCCACCGTGTTGCGCTCGTCGATGCCGTGGATCCCGCCCGGGCGACGCCCCTCGGGGTCGAGGCCGAGCGGCGTGAATCCGTACGTGAGGAGCCCCAATGAGGCGAACGCCTTGGCGTCGGTCCCCCCGCCCATGCACAGCGGCACCACGCGGGCCTCCGGGTCGTGCTCCACGATCGCCTGGGCCATCGCGTCGAACCACGGGGAGTCCACGGGCGACTCGCACGGCTCCGACGGGGCCGCGATCTCGATCTCGACCTCCGGGCCCACCAGCTCGAGCAGCGTGGCCCTGGTCTGCTCGAACGTCCCGGGCGGGGAGCGGACGTCGATCTCAGCGCTGGCCTCCGACGGGATGACGTTCACCTTCGTGCCGGCCGAGAGCATCGTCACGGTCGCCGACGGCCGCACCGTCCAGGGCAACGGCCCTGCCGTCTCGGGTCCGACCGCCCCGCAGAACGCGGCGAACGACGCCTCGTCGTCGACGTCGACCAGGTAGCCCAGCGCCGACGACATCGCCTCCACCTGGGCGCGTACGGAGTCGGGCACCTGTCGCGCCCACACATGGGTCTGGACGCGGGTGAGGGCCGCCAGCAGCGTCGCCACCGCGTCGCGGCCGGTGGGGCGGGACCCGTGCCCGGGGGTCCCCCGGGTGACCAGCCGGGCGTGCAGGGTGCCCCGCTCGGCGACGGCCACCGGGTAGAGCCGGACCATCTCGCCGTTCGCGGCCAGGGTCGGGTACACCTGCCCGCCCTCCTCGCCGATCGCCGCCTCGCAGCCGGTGAACAGCTCGGGGTGGGCGGCGGTCAGCCAGGCAGCTCCCCATTGCCCGGCGTCCTCCTCGTCGGCCACGAAGGCGAGCACGGTGTCGCGGCGGGGGCCGGTGCCGGTCGCCGCCCAGGCCAGCAGCGTGGCCAGCATGCACGCGACCATGTCCTTCATGTCCACGGCGCCTCGCCCGTACACGTAGCCGTCGCGGACGACACCGCCGAACGGGTCGACCGACCACTCAGAGGCGACGGCGGGCACCACGTCGAGGTGGCCGTGCACCACCAGTCCCGGCAGCGACGGGTCGCTGCCGGGCACCCTGACCACGACGTTGCCGCGCTCAGGGGCGTCGTCGCGGTGCAGCAGCACCGGTGCGTACCCGGCCTGCCGCAGCCGGTCGGTGATCCAGGTGGCGCAGGCGGTCTCGCCGGCCGACCTGCCGTGCCCGTGGTTGGTGGTGTCGAAACGGATCAGCCTGCTGAGCAGTGCCACCACGCCGGTGTCGTCCATGGCCGAGAGCCTGCCAGAAGCACTGCTAGGTAACGATCTCGCGACGCTCCCCGCGGCGAGACCCGCAGCCGGGGCGGGTTCGTGGCAGGGTGACCGGACCAGTCCCCCACGGAGGAGATCCCCCCATGCCCCACCCCAGGCTCCTGGCCCTCGGGATCGCGGTCGCCCTGGCCACCGGGCCCGCGCTCGCCGTGCCCGCGCCGGCGCGGGCGGCCGACGCCCGAACCTCAAGATCGCGATCACGTCCGACTTCGAGACGTTCAACCCCTTCACGACCATCTACGCCGCCCCCATCAACATCAACCGGCTCCAGTTCGAGTCGCTGGTGGAGATCGGCAAGGACAACGAGGTCGCCCCCGGCATGAGCTGCCGCCCCGGCGAGATCGTGGCGCTGGTCGGGCAGTCCGGGTCGGGCAAGACCACCCTGGCCCGCACCGTGCTGGGGCTGCAGGCACCGAGCTCGGGCGAGGTGCGCTTCGACGGGCAGCCGCTCCCCCGCGGCCAGCGCGGCCTGCGGGCGTACCGGCGTCAGGTGCAGTTCGTGCCGCAGGACCCGGCCGCGTCGCTGAACCCGAAGCTCACCGTGTACGAGGCCGTGGCCGAGGGGCTGCGCATCCACCGTGTGGGCGGCGACGAGACCGAGCAGGTGGCGAAGGCCCTTCGGCAGGCCGAGCTCGAGCCGCCGGAGCGGTTCTTCGGGGCGCTGCCGCAGGAGCTCTCCGGTGGGCAGCGGCAGCGGGCCGTCATCGCCGGCGCGCTGGCCCTGGAGCCGCGCTTCCTGGTGGCCGACGAGCCGGTGGCCTCGCTGGACGCGTCGGTGCGCGGGGAGGTGCTGGCGCTGCTGCTGACGCTGAAGAACACGCTGGGGCTGGGCGCTCTGGTCATCACGCACGACCTAGGGCTGGCGTGGAACATCGCCGACCGGGTGCTCGTCATGCACCGCGGTCGGATCGTCGAAGAGGGGCCCGTGGAGAAGGTGCTGCTGGACCCGCAGCACGAGCACACCAAGACGCTGCTGGCGGTGGTGCCGAGCGCGGTGGCGACCTCCGAGCGCGACTTCGCCGACCTGGGCGGGGCATCGTGAGCGCCGCACTGGGCCCGTTGCACGCCGGCGACAAGGTGGCGCTGCTGTCGGTGTCCGGCCCGCCGTCGGAGGGGCAGCTCCGGCGAGGGGTGGAGCTGCTGCAGGGCTGGGGCCTGGACCCGGTGGTGTACCCCAGCGCCACCACCCGGCACCCGACGGCGCAGTACCTCGCCGGGCCCGACCAGGTGCGCGCCGACGACCTGGTGGCGGCCTGGTGCGACCCCGAGGTGGCGGCCGTGTTCTGCGTGCGCGGCGGGTACGGCAGCGTACGCGTGCTCGACCTGCTCGACGCGGAGCGCATGCGGGCCGCCCGGCCCAAGCCCTTGTACGGCAGCTCGGACGTGACGGCGCTGCACGAGTGGTTCGCCGCCGAGCTCGGCGTCCCCACCTGGCACACGCCCATGGTCGCGACCGGTGACCTCCTGGACGACGAGGTGGCCACCGGTCACCTCCGTGCCGCGGTGCTGGACGACTGGCGCGGCTGGACGTACGCGAACCCCGCGGCCGAGGTGCTGGTGCCGGGGAGCGTCACCGGGCCGCTGCGTGGGGGGAACCTGTCGCTGCTGGCGATGACGCTGGGAGCGCGCGCGGGCGACTTCAGACCGCGCGACGGGGCGGTGGTGCTGCTGGAGGACGTGGACGAGGACACGTACAAGCTGGACGGCTACCTGCTCGCGCTGCTGCGCGCGGGCTGGTTCGACGACGTCGCCGGGCTCGTGCTGGGCAGCTGGCGGGGATGCGTGCTCGACGAGGTGCGTGACCTGGTGGTCGAGCTGCTGGGGCCCATGGGCGTCCCCATGGTGTGGGAGTTCGGCTTCGGTCACGGGCCGGCCTCGCTGTGCGTGCCCCTGGGTGTACGGGCGCGGCTGGACGCGGTGGAGCTGCCCACGCTGACGCTGCTGTAGGTCTCCCAGAGGGCCCGGCGCGCCCGGTTTGTGCATCGGGCCAGGCACCCGGTAATGTCATCCAGGCACCCCGCGAGGGGGGGCACGCGGACGTGGCTCAGTTGGTAGAGCATCACCTTGCCAAGGTGAGGGTCGCGGGTT
>ERZ501016.177-NODE-177-length-26527-cov-16.924222_pt1 | contig 26527 bp, 30 predicted proteins | sample MGYA00248889_ERZ501016 | MGnify/ENA primary metagenome ERZ501016 (study PRJEB25958, sample SAMN03398594) | human skin metagenome | study: EMG produced TPA metagenomics assembly of the Human Skin Microbiome Metagenome (human skin metagenome) data set. | reverse complement strand
CGCGACCTGTGAACCGCGCGGAGAGACGGTGCGCGGGGCTGGTGGGGGAGCGTCAGCTGCGTCCGTACCGGCGGTTGAAGCGTTCGACGCGTCCGGCGGTGTCCATGATCTTCTGCTTGCCCGTGTAGAACGGGTGCGAGGCGCTGGAGACGTCGACGTTGATCACCGGATAGGTGTTGCCGTCCTCCCACTCGATCGTGTCCTGGCTCGTGGCCGTCGAACGCGTGAGGAAGGCGACGTCGGCCGTCGGGTCCCGGAAGACCACGGGGTGGTAGTCCGGGTGGATGCCGGGCCTCACTTCTCGCCCTTGCTCATGGCGTCGGCGGTGGGGTCGGCGATGACGCGCTCGAGGGCGCGCCGCTCCTCCGCGTGGCGAGCGACGACCTCTCGACGCTGCTGGTCGTGGGCGATCTTGGACCCCGTGGCCATCAGCGCTCCTCCTTGAACTCGATGTGCTGGCGCACGACCGGGTCGTACTTGCGGATCACGAGGCGGTCGGGGTCGTTCCGGCGGTTCTTGCGGGTGATGTACGTGTAGCCCGTGCCCGCCGTGGAGCGGAGCTTGATCTTGGGTCGCACGTCGGTGGACCTGGCCATGCGGTGGCCTCCTGATTCCGTCTAGTAAGAACGATTACCATAACGGATAGTGCTCGCGCTCTGTTCCCGCGCCGAGGGGGCGCAGATGTCGCTTGCTGCGGCCAGCTGTCCATCGGCCCGGTCGGCGGCTGGGGCGACGGGGCGGCTTCGAGCCGTGGCTCGGCGAGGAGGGATCCTCCGACGTGGCCTCCGCGCCGGCCGTATGACGCCGGCCCGCCGGGAGGGTTTGCCCCGGCATACGGCCCGTGCGAGCCTGGACGAAGGCCCCACGAGCGGGCCCCGGACGAGGGAGCCGTACCCGGTCACGCGACAAGACGGCCACGAGGAGTGACCATGTCCTGGGTCGTGCTGGTGCTGTCAGGGGTGCTGGAGGCGGTGTGGGCGACGGCCCTCAGCCGCAGCGAGGGGTTCAGCCGGCTCGGGCCGAGCGCGGTGTTCGTGGTGGCGTGCGCCCTGAGCATGGCGGGCCTGGCCTACGCCCTGCGCGAGCTGCCGGTCGGCACCGCCTACGCCGTGTGGGTGGGGATCGGGGCGGTGGCCACCGTCGCGTGGGCGATGGGGACCGGCGCCGAGTCGATCTCGCTGGTCAAGGTGCTCCTGCTGATGGGCATCGTCGGCTGCGTCGCCGGCCTCAAGCTGCTGCACTGAGCCGCCTCGAGCTCGGTCAGTGCCTGACGCAGGTCCCAAAGACCTCTAGCGTGTGCGACACGTCGCGGAAGCCGTTCTCCGCCGCGACGCTGTCCGCCCACGACTCCACGGCCGGTCCCTCGATCTCCACGGTGCGGCCGCACTCGCGGCACACCAGGTGGTGGTGGTGCTCGTCGCTCGCGCACAGCCGGTAGCGCGCCTCGCCGTCGTCGACCCGCAGCATGTCGACCCGCCCGTCCTCGGCCATGGCGTTGAGCGTGCGGTAGACGGTGGCCAGCCCGACCGTGTTGCCCTGCGCCCGCAGCCTGGAGTGCAGGGCCTGAGCCGAGATGAAGTCGTCGGTCTCGCGCAGGACCTGCTCGACGGCGCGGCGCTGCTTGGTCGCTCGGCGCTCGGTCTCCGGCATCGTGGATCAGCTCCTGCTGGTCGGTCGCCCGACGGCGGCGTCGTCCTGACCCGTTGGGTCCGCGGGATCGACATGCTCGTGGTGCGCGTAGTGCTCGTGGTGCTCGTGGTGTTCGTCGTAGTGGTCCCCGTGGGGGGCGTGCAGGTGCCCATCATGAAGGTAGTCGACGTGATCTCCGTGCTCGACCTGCTGGTGGCCGCACGCGGGCTCGTGCTCGTGGACGTGCATCTCGGCGTAGCGGTGGTGCCGTGCCCCGACCGCGTGCGCGACCGCCGCCACGAGGCTCAGGGCGACGAACACCGCGAGCACGAGGAGCACGATGGTGCCCCCCGAGGGGGTGTCGAGCTCGTAGGACAGGGCGACGCCGCCGCTGGCGCACAGGATCCCGATGACCACGGCGACGAGCCGCATCGACCGGAAGGACCGCGACACCTGCTGGGCGGCGGCGTTGGGCAGGATCATGAGCGCGCTGATGAGCAGCAGCCCGACGACGCGCATGGAGACCACGACGGTGACGGCGGTCATGACGGCGAGCACGATGTTGAGCCCGAGGACCGGCAGCCCCGCCGCGCGAGACCATTCCTCGTCGTTGGCGACGGCGAACAGCCGCGGTCTCAGCACCCACGTGGTGACCATGACCACCACCGCGAGCACGGCAAAGACGACCAGGTCCTCACGGCTGGTCGTCGTGATCGCCCCGAACAGGTAGGACGTGAGGTTGGCGCCCGTCCCCGTCGCGCGCGACATCAGGACGACGCCCAGCGCGATCCCGCCGTAGAACATGACGGCGAGCGCCACGTCCCCGCTGGCCTTGCCGAACCTCTGGATCAGCTCGATCGCGACCGCGCAGACCACGGCGGCGACGAGGGCCGTCAGCACCGGCTGGTTGCCGGTGAGCAGGCCGATCGAGACGCCGGCAAGGGCCACGTGCCCCATGCCGTCGCCGATCAGCGACAGCCGCCGCTGGACGAGGAAGGTCCCGACCATCGGCGCGGCGGCGCCCACGAGCAGCGCTGCGAGCAGGGCCCGCTGCATGAACTCATAGCTCCACAGCTCAGCCATCCTGACCCCTCCTGGTGGCTCGGGCCGGTCCGCCCGCCCCGATGGCCGGGGCGGCCTCACGCCGTATGCCGGACGCGCCGACGCCGGCCCGGTGGACCCAGGGCGCGGGGGGCCGGCCATCACCGGGAGCGTGGTCCTCGTCCTCGTGATGGTGGTGGTGCGGATCACCCAGGGCGAGGACGTTGGCCCTGCGGGCCTGCTCGAACTCCGCGACAGACCCGTCGAAGGTGATGCGGCCGGCCGACATGTGCACGATGCGGTCCAGGACCGGGGTCAGCGCCTCGACCTCGTGGGTGACGATCAGCAGGCCGACGCCGCGGTCGCGCAGGCGCTGCAGCACCGTGGTGAGCAGCCGCTGGTTGGCGACGTCGACACCCGCGGTGGGCTCGTCCATCACCAGGGCGTCGGGCTCACCGGCCAGGGCGCGGGCGATGAGCACGCGCCGTTGCTGGCCGCCTGACAGCGTCGAGACGTCCTGGCGGGTCTGGTCCGTCAGACCGACGACGTCGAGGGCCTGGTCCATGATCTGGCGGTCGCGCGCACCCAACCGGGCCAGCAGCCCCTGGTGCGGCAGGCGCCCGGTGGCGACGATCTCGCGCACCGTCGCGGACACCGAGCTGGACAGGGTGTGGCGCTGGGGGACATAGCCGATGCGGGATCGCCGGTGGAAGCGGGCGAGCGGGGTGCCGAACAGCTCGACCTCGCCGCCCAGGTGGTCGTTGAGCCCGAGCAGGCCCTTGACCAGCGTGGACTTGCCGCAGCCGTTGGGTCCGAGCAGGGCCAGCGCCTCGCCGGGCCGCACGGTGAGGTCGGCGCCCGAGACGACGGCGCGGTCGGCGTACCCGAAGGACGCCGACCGGAGCCGGATGACGGGGGCGCCGGTGTCGTCGGCGCGAGGGGTGGTCACGGACAGCTCTGCCCCTTCTTGAGAGCGGCGAGGTTGGCCTGCATGACGCCAACGTAGTCCTTGGCCGCGGACGCGTCCGTGATGCCCTCGATCGGGTCCAGGACGGCGGTCTGCGCGCCGGTCTCCTTGGCGACGGTCTGCGCGATGGCGGGGCTGACCAGCGTCTCGGCATAGATCGTGGTGACCCGGTGGGCCTTGGCGTAGGTCGCGATCTGGGCGAGCTTGGCGGGCTCGGGCTCCTCCTCGGGAGACAGGCCCGAGATGGCGACCTGCCGCAGCCGGTAGCGGTCGGCGAGGTAGCCGAACGCGGCATGGCTGGTCACGATCGTCCTGTTGGTGCAGCCCTTGAGGCCCGCGGCGAGCTCCTGGTCGAGCGCCGTCAGCCGGCCGGTGAAGGCCTTGAGGTTGGCGTCGTAGTCGGCCGCGTGAGCCGGGTCGACCTGCACCAGGCGGTCGGCGATGGCCTGCGAGACCTTGGCGTAGCGCAGCGGGTCCAGCCAGAAGTGCGGGTCCTTGGCGCCCTCCCCGTGGCTGTGCCCGGCGTGCTCCTCGGCGGACTCGCCGGCGTGGTCGTGCCCGTCCGCGCCGATCGTCTCGCCGTGCATCAGCGAGAGGTCGGCGGCCGTGGCCACGTCGAGGGCCTTGTCGGGGGCGGTGTCGGCGACGGCGGTGTCGACGGCCGACTGCAGACCCTTCTCGTAGATGGCGAGGTCGGCCCGGGAGAGCGTGGCCACGTCCTTGGGCGTGAGCTCCAGGTCGTGCGGCTCGGTGCCCGGCTTGGTCAGGTTGCTGACCTGGACGTGTCGGCCCCCGATCTGCTCGGCGGCGTGCTGCAGGGGATAGAAGCTGGCGACGACGGTGATCGTGCCGTCCTGGGCCGCGGCGCTGCCGTGGCTGCTCGCGCTGCCGTCGCCCGGTCCGCAGGCGGAGAGGGCGACCAGGCCGAGAGCCGCGGGGGCGGCGAGGAGGCGTCGATCCATGGTCACCAGCCTGAGGTCTAATGGAAATCATTGTCAAATTCCGGCGGCCGTGGGGGGACGGGCAGGACTCGGCGACGCGTGGCGAGCTGGGTACTCAGCTCGGGTCGTCTGCCGGCACCGGCCGTATGCCGGGGACCGGCGTCACGCGGCGCGCACCCCCTGGTCCTCGACGGGGGGCTCAGCCAGGCTGGGGATGCGGCGCAACCACAGGGCGAGGCCGAGCGCCATGAGCAGCAGGGCACCGGTGAATCCCACCACCAGCGGCCAGCCGCCGCGGCTCCACGCCGTGCCGACGACCGTGCCGCAGACGGACGACCCGAGGTAGTACGCGAACATGTAGAGCGAGGTGGCCTGCGCGGTGCCGCGGCCGACATACGTGGCGCGGGCGGCGACCCAGCCCGAGGCCACCCCGTGGGCGGCGAAGAAGCCGGCTGTCAGCACCGCGAGCCCGCCGACGACGACCCACAGCGGCCGGCCGAGCGTGATCAGCAACCCGGCGAGGACGATCGCGAGCGCCGCGGGGACGACCGCCCGGACCCCGTGCCGGTCCGCGAGGCGCCCGGCCCGCTCGGAGCTGACCGACCCCAGCGCATAGACGACGAAGACCAGCCCGGCCACGGCGAGGCTCAGGTGGTAGGGGGCGGCGGCGAGCCGGAACCCCATGGCGTTGAACACCGACACGAAGGCCCCCATCGCGCAGAACGCGATGCCGTAGAGCGCGAGCAGCGCGGGGTCGGTGAGCATGCGGCGGTTCATGGCGACGAGCTCACGCGGCGACAGCCGCGCGGGGGCGAACCGCCGCGACCCCGGCAGCACCGCCCTCACCGCCAGCGCGCAGAGCAGCCCGAGGGCCCCGATCGAGCCGATCGCCCAGTGCCAGCCGAGCAGGTCGGCGACACCTCCGGTGACCAGCCGGCCCAGCATGCCGCCGAGGGCCGTCCCGCCGATGTAGAGCCCGGTGGCGCGCGCCGTCGCCGAGGGATGCACCTCCTCGCGCAGGTAGGCCACGGCCACCGCCGGCAGCCCCGCCACGGCCAGGCCGAGCAGGCTCCGCAGGACCAGCAGGAGCGTCCACGAGGGGGAGAGCGCCGTGAGGAGGGTGACCACGGAGGACGCGGACAGCGACAGGTGCATGACCCTCGTGCGTCCGAGCACCTCCGAGGACGGGCCGACCACGAGCAGCGCCATGCCCAGCGCCAGCGTCGTCGTCGAGACCGACAGCGCGGACTCGGCCGGCGTGAGCGCGAAGGCGCGCGCCAGCTCGGGCAGCAGGGGCTGGGTGGTGTAGATCATCGCGAAGGTCGCGAGCCCGGCGAGGAACAGCGCCCACGAGATGCGGCGGTACTCCGGGGTCCCCGGCCGGTGGCCCTCGGGCGGTGGGGACGGCGGCGGGGCGGCATACGGCTGGGGCACACGACCACCGTATGCCGGACCGGCCCCTCGGACGCGTCCACCCCGACGACCTCGGCGCAGGCACCCCCCAAGACGCCGAGTGGTCACCTCCCGACGTCGGGAGGTGACCACTCGGCGATGGTGGGGGGCGGGTCAGTGCTGGATCGCGCCCGCGGTGCCGTGGCCGGACAGGGACCGGACCTCCATCTCGGCGTACTTCTCGGCGTTGGGCTTCTCCTTGTCGGTGATCGAGCCCAGCCACCCGAGCAGGAAGCCCAGCGGGATGGAGACGATGCCGGGGTTGTCCAGGGGGAACCAGTGGAAGTCGATCGCGGGGTTGGTGATCATCGACAGGCTCTTGCCGGTCGCGTCGACCTTGCCGGACACCACGGGGCTGAACAGGATGAGCAGCATCGCCGACCCGAGCCCGCCGTAGATCGACCAGAGCGCTCCTCGGGTCGTGAACTTCGACCAGAACAACGAGTAGAGGATCGTCGGCAGGTTGGCGCTCGCGGCGACCGCGAACGCCAGGGCGACGAGGAAGGCGATGTTCTGCCCGTTCGCGAGGATGCCGCCGATGATCGCGACGACACCACCGGCGATGGCGGCGCGGCGGGCGACCTTGACCTCCTGCTCCTGGGTGGCCTTCCCCTCCTTGATCACCATGTTGTAGATGTCGTGCGCGAACGTCGCCGAGGTGGTGATGGTGAGGCCGGCGACCACGGCGAGGATCGTGGCGAACGCGATCGCGGAGATGATCCCGAGGAAGACCGAGCCGCCGAGGTGGAAGGCCAGCAGCGGCGCCGCGGAGTTCTCCTTGCCGGGAGCGGCCAGGATGGCGCCGGGGCCGACCAGGCCGGCCGCGCCGAAGCCGATGACCAAGGTGAACAGGTAGAACAGGCCGATGAGCCAGATCGCCCATTCGACCGACTTGCGGGCCTCCTTGGACGTGGGGACCGTGTAGAAGCGCATGAGCACGTGCGGCAGGCCGGCGGTGCCGAGCACCAGGGCCATCGACAGCGAGATGAAGTCGATCTTGGTCATGGTGGTCTTGCCGTACTTCAGGCCGGGGTTGAGGAGCTTCTCGCCGACCTTGGGCGACCTGTCGACGGCGCTCTGCATCACCTGCGACAGGTTGAAGCCGAACTTGCCGAGCACCCAGACGGTGATGAGCCCGGCGCCGGCGATGAGCAGGCAGGCCTTGATGATCTGCACCCAGGTGGTGCCCTTCATCCCGCCGATGAGGACGTAGGTGATCATCAGGATGCCGACGATCGCGATGACGATCGCCTGCCCGGCCCAGGACTTGACGCCGAGCAGCAGCGACACGAGGCCACCGGCGCCGGCCATCTGGGCGAGGAGGTAGAAGAAGGACACGGCGAGGGTCGACGTGGCGGCGGCCATGCGCACCGGACGCTGGCGCAGCCGGAAGGACAGCACGTCCGCCATCGTGAACCGCCCCGTGTTGCGCAGCAGCTCCGCGACCAGGAGCAACGCCACCAGCCAGGCGACGAGGAAGCCGATGGAGTACAGGAAGCCGTCGTAGCCGGCGACGGCGATGGCGCCGGCGATGCCGAGAAAGCTCGCGGCGGACAGGTAGTCGCCCGCGATGGCGATGCCGTTCTGCCGCCCGGAGAAGGCTGCGCCGCCGGTGTAGTACTCGCCGGCGGTCTTCTTCCTGCCCACCGAGACCCGGATGACGACGGCCAGGGTGACGATGACGAAGATCGCGAAGATGGCGATGTTGAGCAGCGGAGAGCCGACCTGGCTGCTGGCGGCGGCGGGGACCATGCCCGCGGGGATCGTGGTGGTCATCAGTCGTCCAGGCCCTTCTCCTCGACCATCTGGTGGACCCGCTCGGCCCGGGGGTCGAACACCCGGTCGGCCCAGCGGACGTAGACGATGGTGATCGCGAAGGTGGTGATGAACTGCAGGAAGCCGAAGATCAGGCCGATGTTGATGTTGCCCATCACCTTCGTGCTCATGAATGCCGGGAAGAACGCGGCGCAGATGACGTAGAGGAAGTACCAGGCGAGGAACGCGCCGGTCATGGGGAAGACGAAGGACCGCAGCCGCGAGCGCAGCTCCTGGAACTCGGGCGACCTCTGCACGTCGCCATAGGCGGCGCTGTAGTCGCGGGTGGGCTTGGTGGCGCTCACGCGGTGCCTCCTGCGGGAGTGGGGGATCGGCACGTCGTCGTGCCGACCGTCATTGTGTGTCTGGCCACCGGCCGTGGACGAGAGGCACGCGATCACGACGGGCCGAGCGGTCGGTGAGGCTCGGCAAGCGGTCCGGACCAGGTCGTCCGCCGAGACGCCCGACCCGACGGTGGCCCGTCACCGGGCGGCGGACCGGCGCGCGGACCGGTCGAGGCGCACGTCCTCTGGGGTGTGCAGCCGCACCATGGTGCGGGAGGTGCCGCGCGGGACGCTGCCCGGCGTCAGCAGGGACACGACCACGGCGACCAGGAAGGCCGCGGGGGCGGTCCACGCGGCGGGGGCCGCGGTCAGGGCGCCTGCCCAGCCGTCGCCGCCTCGCCCGGTGAGGCTGATCAGCGAGGCGCTGACGGTGAGGGCGGCGCCGACGCCGATGGAGGCGAGGGTGCCGGCGCGTGACAGACGCGGCCACCACACGCCGAGCACCAGCAACGGCGCGAAGGTCGACGCCGTCACGGCGAAGACCATGCCGACGAGCGTGTTGACGCCCACGTGCGGGATGAGGTGGGCCACTGCGAGGGGGACGAGCACGGCGACCGCGACGGACACGCGGAAGCTGTGCAGCCGGTCGACATCACCGCCGGTCACCCGCAGCAGGGCCGGTCCGACGATGTCCTGGTCGACCACGCCGGCCACGGCGACGACGAGGCCGCTCGCGGTCGACAGGAACGCGACGAACGCTCCGGCCGCGATCAGGGTCGTCAGGGTGTCGCCCGTCCCCCCGGGCAGGGCGCTCGACGGCAGTCGCAGCATGACGGTGTCGGTGGAGGCGCCCGCGGGCAGCGAGGGGACGTAGACGCGGCCGAGGATGCCGTAGAGCGGCAGCGCGAGGTAGAACGCGGCGATCAGGCCGATCACCGTGACGGTCGTGCGCCTGGCCGCACGCCCGTCACGGATCGTGTAGTAGCGCACGACGACGTGGGGCAGGGCCATCGTCCCGAGCGCCTGGCCCAGCAGGGTCGACCAGACGGTGTAGAGGGGGTGGGCTCCTCCGGCATACCCGCGAAGCGGCTCGGACCAGGTCTCGAGCCGCTCCGGGGGCAGGTCCGGCCCGGGGGCGCCCGAGCGGACCCACACGACGAGCAGCACGAGGGCCGGCAGCCACAGCGCCGCCAGCTTGAGCCAGTAGTGCCAGGACTGGACGAGCGTGATGGTGCGCATGCCGCCCGCGCTCACGACGGTGAGCACCACGGTGCCGACGAGCACCCCACCGAGCCAGGGGGGTGCGCCGGTGAGGAAGCGCAGCGTGAGGTCCGCCGCCTGCAGCTGCACGAGGAGATAGACCCAGCCGATGACGACCACGAGCAGGGACACGACCCGGCGCACGCGTCGACTCTCGAGGCGGTCCTCGGCGAAGTCCGGCAGCGTGTAGGCCCCCGACCGGCGCAGCGGGGCCGCGATGAGGACGAGCAGCATGAGGTAGCCGACCGTGTAGCCCACCGGCAGCCACAGGCGGTCCGCGCCGTCGGCCCACAGGAGCCCGGCCACGCCGAGGAAGCTGGCGGCCGAGAGGTACTCGCCGGTGATGGCGGCGGCGTTGCGCCGCGGCGAGATCGCCCGCGAGGCGACGTAGAAGTCGCTCGTGGTGCGGCTCGAGCGGGCGCCGAGCAGCCCGAGGCCGAGCGTCAGCAGGCAGACCGTCGCCACGGCGACGATGCCGTATGCCGGCTGCAGGGTCGCCGTCACGACGCGTCGCCGGTGGACCCGCCGCCGGTGGACTCGCTGACGGGCGGTGCGGCGTCGTCCCGGGCGACGGCGCGGGCGAAGTCGCGCTCCACGCGCTCGACCGCCCGGGAGTACGCCCGGCCGAGGACCCACAGGGCGGGGTAGATGACGACACCGACCAGGAGCCAGGCCACCGTGACGCCGGACCGCAGCCGCAGGTCGGCGGCCCCGGGCACGGCCGCGAAGGTCAGGGGAAGCCCCACGAGCAGCGTGACGACGGAGGCCAGGGCGGCCGCGACCAGTCGACGCAGCCCGCGCAGATAGGTGCGCATGTAGACCTGCCCGAGGCCGGTGTCCTCGTCGATCTCCCGCGTGCTGGGCCGGGCCGCAGCTGTGCGTCGGGCGGCGTTGCGCCGGGGCGAGGTGATCCGGACGCGCGGCGGTGTCGGGCTGGTCACGCCGTCGGGCTCTCCCGGCGCCGGGCCTCGCCCGGCCGGCCGAGCCGGTCCCGCAGGGCGCGGGTGTGCCGCCGCGAGACCTGCAGCTCCACGGGGCCGAGCAGGACCGAGCAGTGGCCCTTGTCGGTGCGGACCTGGGTGACGTGGCCCAGGGACACCAGCGTGCTGCGGTGGATGCGGGCGAACCCGGCCGAGGCCCAGCGCTCCTCGAGGGTGGACAGCGGGATGCGCACGAGGTGGTTGCTGTCGCGGGTGTGCAGGCGCGTGTAGTCGCCCTGCGCCTGGGCGTAGAGGACGGAGGACCGCTTGACGAAGGTCGTGACGCCGGCGAGCTCGACCGGGATGACCTCGTCGTCGTCCTGACGCTGCGTCGGGGCGGGTGGCGGCGCGGGTGCGGGCCGCGCAGCCACGACCCGGCGGACGGCCTCGGCCAGGCGCTCCTCGCGGACGGGCTTGAGGACGTAGTCGATCGCGTCGACCTCGAAGGCGTCGACGGCGTGCTGGTCGTGGGCGGTCACGAAGACGAAGGACGGCGGCTCGGGCTGGGCGGCGGCCGCCCGCGCCACCTCGAGACCGTCCTGCCCCGGCATGCTGATGTCGCAGAACACGACGTCCACGTCGTGCTGGGCGAGGATCGTGAGGGCCTCGGCGCCGCTGCCCGCGAGGTGGATCCGCCCGAGCCGGGGGTCCTCCCCCAGCAGGTAGGCGAGCTCGTCCCGCGCCGGTGGCTCGTCGTCGACGACGAGCGCGGCGAGGCGAGGTCGGGTCACGTCTGCGTGCTGCTCGGCCATGGTGCCCCCTATTGTCCCGCGTGCACGCCGGGAGCCCACTTGGGCACGGTGAAGGTCACCCGGGTGCCCGCCCCTGGCGCGGTTTCGACCACGACGCCGTGGGCGTCGCCGTAGACCTGGCGCAGGCGGGCGTCCACGTTGCCGAGGCCCACGTTGTCGCCGTCGTGCTCCCCGGAGAGGACCGATCTGACGCGCTCCGGGTCGGACCCCGCGCCGTCGTCCTCCACGATGACCTGGGTGACGGTGCCGAGGTCGCGCGCGGTGATCCGGATGGTTCCATCGCCCACCTTGCGCTCGAGGCCGTGGCGGACGGCGTTCTCGACGAGCGGCTGGACCGACAGGTAGGGGACGGCACTGCCCAGCACCTCCGGCGCGATGTCGAGGTCGACCTTGAGCCGCGGCCCGAAGCGGGCCTGCTCGAGGGCGAGGTAGCGCTGGATGTTGACCAGCTCCTCCTCGAGCGTGGTGAAGGCGCCGCCGCTGCGGAAGGAGTAGCGCGTGAAGTCGGCGAACTCCAGCAGCAGCTCGCGGGCCCGGACCGGGTCGGTGCGGACGAAGCTCGCGATCGCGGCGAGCGAGTTGTAGACGAAGTGCGGGGAGATCTGGGCCCGCAGCGCCAGCAGCTCGGCCTCCATGGTGCGCGTGCGCTGGCGGCTCAGCTCGGCGAGCTCGACGTTGGTGGAGACCCAGCTCGCGACCTCGCGGGTGGCGCGCGCCAGGCCGTAGCTCACGTCCGGGGCATAGGCCACGAGGGCCCCGATGACGGTGTCGTCGCTGACGATCGGGGCCGCCACGGCCGACCGGATGAGGCAGTCCTCGTCGACGCAGGCCAGCCCTCGCAGCACCTCGAGGTCCCCCGTGGCGAGGACCTGAGCGACGAGGTCGACGGCACCGGGAGCGTGCCGCTCGCCCGTGCCGTCCCACCCGAGCAGCGCCTGGGTGTCCAGGATCGCGAGGGCGGGGACCCCGAGCAGGGCTCGCAGGTGTCGCGCGGCTCTGGCGCTGCCCTCGGGCGTGAGACCGTCCTTGAGGTGCGGTGCGGCGAGCCCGGCGGTGTGGAGGGCGTCATACGTGGCCTCCTCGGCGGGCGAGGAGAAGGTGCGCCGCACGCGCACGACCCGCAGCGCCAACCACGCGGCGACGACCAGGAGGGCCGCGAGGACGGCGACCAGCACGGCGGAGCTGCGCGCGGGCCCTTCGAGCATGGACCGATGGTAGGGCGTGAGTCCCTAGGCTGACCCCGTGAGCTCCCCCGTCGCCATCTCCGTCGAGCCCCTGCTGCGCCTGCCGGGGGTGAGTGACGCGGTCGACGAGGCCCGCGAGGCCTGCACCCGGCTCCGCTGGCACCAGGCCTTGCGTCGCCGCATCCCCGAGGCCGCCGCCGAGTCGCGGGTGCGGGGGGCTCGGGAGAACGCCTTCCTGGACGGGATCCAACTCCCCCTCGAGACCGTCCGCGACCTCAGCCGGGGCGCACTGACGTGGCGCGCGGACCCGCTGCCCGACGAGCAGGTGGTGCGCGGGGCGGTGCAGGTGACCGCCGAGGCCGAGCACCTGCGCGGCGTCCTCTCGGCCGCGCCGAGGCAGGTGGTGGCGAGGCTGCACACGGCGGCCGCGACGCCGCTGGGGGTCGCGGCGTCGGGGCTCGGGCGTCCTCGCGACCCGGGGGTGGGCTGTGCCGAGCTCGTCGAGCTGGGCGAGCCGGTCGACGCCCGCCTCGTCGCGGGGAGGTTGGACGGGATCGTCGGGCTGCTGCGTGCGGTGGGGCCGGTGCCCGCGGGCGTGGTCGGCGCGCTCGTGCACGCCGAGGTGGCCGTGGTGCGGCCGTTCGAGCGCGGCAACGGTCTGGTGGCGCGGGCGCTGGAGCGGGTGGTCGTGCAGGCGGGGGGCCTCGACCCCACCGGGGTCGCCGTGCCCGAGGCCGGTCACCGGTCCCTCGGTCAGACGGCGTACGTCGGGGCGCTCGCCGCCTATGCCACGGGGACGCAGGACGGGGTGCGGCTGTGGCTGCTGCACTGCTGCGAGGCGATGGTCGCCGCGGCGGCGGAGGGCACCCGGGTGGCGGACGCCGTCCTCACGGGTCGGCTCGGGTGACGGCTGGGCCGCCGTGGACCGACGCCGTCACCCGATCGGCGTCGTCCCTGACGGCCGTCGGGGCCCCGACGTCGGACTAGTCATGAAAAGCCACGGAGTCACCTTCATCGATCTAGGGCCTCGCTGAGTGCATCCATGTAGGCCAGACGGGTGACTTTCAGGCCGTCATGGAGGTGCTAACTAGTCATTTGTCCGGGTCCGACGCATCATGGATGTACGCGCTCCCTTCGGGTCGAGCGCAGTGCATGGGCTCTTCCCCCCCAGAGCCTATGCACGGCGACCCCCGTCACCCCCCGACGGGGGTCGCCCCATGTCCGCACCCCCTCCGCCGACTGGTCACTTCCGGGCGGGGCTGGTGCGCCCCTTCGTCCGCGACTGGTCACTTCCCGACGCAGTTGTCCCCAGGTCGTCGCGTTCCCGTGGCCCGTTGTCCACAGGGGCGGCCCCTCCGCTCGCTCGATGCCGAAGGCAGCCGCCACCCTGACCGCATGACGATCTCGATCGGGGTGCAAGGCGCGAGTGGCGGCCTGGGCGCCAGCTCGCTGGTGGCGGCGCTCGGCCTGCGGGCCGCCCAGTCGGGGCGCAGCGTGGTCTGCGTCGACCATCGCAGCGCCGGCGGGGGGCTGGACGTGGTGCTGGGGGTCGAGCAGGTCGCGGGACTGCGGTGGCCCGACCTGCACCGGGCCCGGGGCGCCCTCGACGGGACCGAGCTCCTGCCCGCACTGCCGGTGGTGCGCGGCGTCGGCGTCGTGGCGTGCGACCGGCGGCAGCCCCACGAGGTGCCCCCGGACGCGATGGAGGCACTGCGCCGCGGACTGGACGGGTGCGTCGACGTGGTGGTGCACGACCTCCCTCCGACCGTGGCCTCAGGCTGGCCCGCCGCCGTGCTCGGGCACGACCTGCTCGCGGTGGTGGCCGGTGGGGCAGCGAGCCAGGTGGCCGCTGCAGCCGCGGTGTCCGTGCTGCTGCGCCAGGTCAGGGCGGTGGGAGCGGGTGTCGTGGCCCGCACGGAGGGGATGGACGCGGCGGCCTGCATCGCCGACCTGCTCCACCTGCCGATGCTCGGAGTGCTGCGCAGCGACCGCGGGGTGCAGGCCTGCCTGGACCGCGGTGTGGTGCCCGGCAGCGTCCGAGGGCCCCTGCGGGACCTCGCCGACGAGGTGCTCCTCGCCGCCGTCCTCGAGGAGCGTGCGGCATGAGTCTGCCGCCGGGGGCCTGGACCGACATCGAGCAGGGCGTGGGGCCTGACGTCGGTCGCGTGCGCGAGGCTGTCGCCGGTGATCGGGTGGTGCTCGGCTCGCAGGGGGTGCGTGACGAGCTGGGCCGGGTGTTGCGCGACACGTTGGGCGCCGGTCCGCTGGAGGTCCTGCTCCGGGAGCCCGGTGTCACGGACGTCCTGGTCAACGGTCCGCGCGAGGTGTGGGTCGACCGAGGAGCGGGTCTGGAGCGGGTGCCGCTGGACCTCGGTGAGGACCGAGCGGTGCGGGCCCTGGCCGCCCGGCTGGCGGGCCTGGTCGGTCGACGGCTCGACGACGCCAGCCCCTGGGTGGATGCCGTCCTCCCGTCGGGGGTGCGCCTGCACGCGGTGGTGGGGGCCATCAGCCCCGGCGGCACCCATGTGTCCCTGCGCGTGCCCCGCTCCGAGTCATGGACCCTGGACGACCTGGAGGCCCGTGGCGCGGTCGACCCATGGATCGCCCGCGCCCTGCGGGGCGTCGTGGCGCGCCGGGTCGCCCACCTCGTCACCGGTGGCACGGGCAGCGGCAAGACCACCCTGCTCGCCGCGATGCTGTCGCTGGTCCCCGCGCAGGAGCGCATCGTCCTCGTCGAGGACGCCTGCGAGCTCGCACCGCGCCACCCCCACGTGGTCCGGCTGCAGGCCCGCCACCCCAACGTCGAGGGGGCCGGGGGAGTCGACCTCACCGCCCTCGTGCGGCAGGCGCTCAGGATGCGGCCGGACCGCCTGGTCGTGGGTGAGGTCCGCGGTGGCGAGGTGCGGGAGCTGCTCACGGCCCTCAACACGGGCCACGAGGGCGGCTGCGGCACCGTGCACGCGAACTCCGCGACGGACGTGGTCTCCCGGCTCGAGGCCCTCGGTGCCCTGGCGGCGATGCCACCGTCCGCGGTGTGGGCGCAGGCGCGGAGCGGTCTGCGCCTGGTGATCCACCTCACCAGATCCCTCGGCGTGAGGCGGGTCGGTCAGGTGGCCGTCCTGTCCCCGGAGGGTGACGGACGCCCCGTCGTCCTGCCCGCCCTCACGCACGACGACGACGCCGGGGTGCGCCCCGGCCCCGGCCTGCCGCTCCTCGTCGAGGTCGTCCCGGAGGCGAGGCCATGACCCCCGACGGCCCGATCGCGGTGGTCGTGGGGATCCTGAGCGCCCTGGCCCTCCTGCTGTGGACCTGGCCGAGGCGTTCGTCCTGGGCGCGGGACGACGGCTCGGGTCGGGGCGGGCCCGACGCTGGACGTGGGCGCGGCCTCACCAGGGTCCGGGGGCTGGCTCGGGGGCCGTCGCCCCGCGGGTCCCTCGAGCACGAGACCGAGCGGCTGGCCGTCGCGGAGGCGCTGGCGTCGGCGCTCGGGGCGGGGCTCGACGTCCGGTCAGCCCACGAGGTCGTGACGCGCGCCGCCGACCACCCGGCCCGGGTGGAGCTCCGTCTCGGTGCCGGAGAGGAGGCCCACGAGGCGTGGTTGCGCTGCGCGGAGGGCGGCCGGGTGTCTCGTTCGGTCGCGCACGCCCTGCAGGTCTCGAGCGAGGTCGGGGCCCCGGTGCGTGGGGCCGTCGGAGCGGCCCTCGACTCGAGCCGCCAGCAGCTGGCGCAGGACGGCGCGGTGGGCGGGGCCGTGGCGGGTGCTCGAGCGACCGGGCGGCTGCTGAGCGCCCTGCCCCTCGCGGGGCCGCTCGCGGTTCTCGGCCTCGGGCTGGACGCCGGCGCGGTCTACGGCTCGGCGACGGCCTTGTCCTGCAGCGCGGTCGGGGTGGTCCTGACCGTGGTGGGACATCGCTGGGTGTCGCGTCAGGTTGCGGTGGCGCAGAGAGAGACGGTCGTCTCATGAGCCCTTCGGAGCTCGCGCTGGCCGTGGGTGCGCTCGTCGTCGCCGCCGTGCTCCTCGCTCCTCCCCCCACCGGCGACGGGTCCGACCGGGTCCCGGTGGCCCAGGCACGGCCTGCTCGGCTGGGGCGGGATCGCCCCCTGCTCGTCGGTCAGGTCGCCGAGAGCGCGGACCTGCTCGCGGTGGCCCTCTCCGGCGGTTGCGGCCTGCTCGATGCCCTGGACGTGGTGGCGGCGGTGGTGGGGGGGCGGGCAGGCCACGAGCTGCGGGTGGTGGCGGCGGCCGTCCGCTGGGGGGTGTCGCCGTCCGAGGCGTGGCGCCTCGTGTCAGCCGGATGGCACGAGGTGGCGGCGGCGTTCGTGGTGGCCGAGCGGGCGGGCGTGCCCCCTTCCGGGCTGCTGCGGGAGGCGGCCACGGCCATGCGCCACGCTGAGGCCCAGGCGGCGGGCGAGCGGGCCGGCGTGCTCTCGGCGCGGCTCGCGCTGCCCCTGGGCCTGACCTTCCTGCCCGGTTTCGTGCTGACCACGATCGTGCCCGTCGTGCTGGGGATGGCCTCGTCCCTCGCCCGCTGAGCTCACCGGTCCGAGGGGAGCCGGTGGACCCTGCGGGCCGCCTTGTCCACGGCGGCCGAGTGGTCGGCGCGACGCACGGCGTCCTCGACATGAGGCGGCCCCTGACGTCCCAATGGAGACATTGTGCGGCGAATGGCGCACGCCCTGGCGCCATTCAGCGGCAATCAGCGGATGAAGACCCGGATGCCGCTGGGAGAACCCTGGCCGCGCGCCCCCGGCGCCCCCGGCGGGAAGTCGAGTCCGCCGGCCCCTCGCTGGGCGCGGCGGCCCTCCTTGTCCAGCCGGGACGCCTCGTCGGCCTCGATCAGCGTCTGCCCGATGCAGCCCCCCGGCCCGCAGCTGGCCTGGCCCAGGGAGGCGGAGAGCCGGACGGGCAGGTCGGAGCTGTGCGCCTGCACCGCCTCCTGGACCAGCCCGATGAGGTCGACGGGGCCACGGCGGCTGGGGGTGACGGTCAGGACCGCGAACTCGTCGCCACCGAGCCGCGCCACCGTGGCGTCGGACGGGACGCAGTCGCGCAGCACCTGCGCGAAGTCGCGGATGAGAGCGTCGCCCAGCTCGTGGCCGTAGACGTCGTTGGCGACCTTGAGCCGGTCGAGGTCGGCGCACAGCACCGTGGCGACGACGGGTCGTGCCGTGTCGGCCACGCGGTCCTGGGCCTCGGCGACGGCCTGCGTCCAGCCGCGGCGGTTGGCGACCCCGGTCAGGATGTCTCGGCGTGCTGCGGCGCTGGCTGCGGCATACGCGTCGTGCATGGCGATCGACTGCGCCAGATAGGTCTCCCGGTCGCTCGCGAAGAAGCGCACCAGCAGGATCGGGACGGCCAGGACCGCCAGCGCGAGGGGGTGGTGCGGGCGTACGGCGACGACCAGGGCCCAGCCGAGGACGGCGAGCAGGACGTCGAGCTTCCACGTCCACAGCAGCGGTCGCACCATCTCGCGCAGGGGCGTCCCGAGCCAACGGTCCGCGAGAGAGGCCGACAGCCCGTCGAGGAGCAGCTGCGCCGCGACGGCGGCGACGAGCGCGGCAGGGCCGGCCTGGACCATGCCGCCCGGGTCGCGGGCGCTCCACAGCACCGCGACCGGCGCCACTACGTGCAGGGCGTTGCCGGCCTCGAGGAGCAACGCTCGTGGTCCGCGCCGCCCGTCCAGCCAGCCACCGAGGAGCACGGCCACCAGGACGGTCAGGCCGACGCCGGGCAGCGGGGTGGCGAGCAAAAGCCCCATGAGCACAGGTTGGGTGGGCACCGAGCCCCCCACCGAGGACTCGAACGGTGACCGGAAGGCCACGAGGTAGAGGAGGCCGAGGCCGACTCCGACCAGGACGCCCCGCATGCTCGGCGGGGTGTACGCCAGGGTCGCCATCAGCACCGTCGCGACGATGGCGAGCGCGCCGGGCAGGAGCGACAGGATGCGCGCGCCGAGGGACGCATCGCGCCACTGCTCGTCGTAGTCCCGTGGCTCGGGGTTGCGGGAGGGAGGCGCGGACGCGTGCGAGGGGTATGGCGACGCCCCCGCCACCTCCTGGTGCCAGGGATCGATCGGCCTGCTCGTCAGCCGTTCCGAGATCGCCATGGGTCGATCAGGACGTCGTCGACGAGGATGGTCCGGACGGAGTCGAAGGGGGTCGTGTTGACGAAGGCGATGGAGAGCTGCTGCACCGTGTCGGTGGCGTGGTTGGGGACGGGCACCACGGGGGACAGCTGCCACCCGGCGCGGGACGCGTCGAGGGTCGTGCCGTAGGTATAGGTCCCGGTCTCCGAGCGAACCGTCGTGCGGACGAGCAGCCGGCTGCCGACCTGTCCCGTGCCCTTGTAGAAGAAGCGGAAGGAGTCCTCTCCCTCCCCGACGCACAGCTCTGCCGTGCGTGCGGAGTCGCCCGGCCACAGTCGCAGCGAGCCGGTGAGCGCGGCCCGGTTGACGTACCACGGCTCGTTCTCCAGGGCGAGGCTGTAGATGCCGTTCCAGCCTGCTCCCCAGAGGGCGAACCCGCCGTTGGGAACCGGGAAGTACTCGTTGGTGTCGCCGAGGCGAGAGAGCATCGGTGAGGTGGTGCGCACGGGGCACCCCGACACGGCATGGGTGCTGTCGGCCCCAGCGGCCTGGGCGGTCGAGGCGCCCGCGAGCCCGGCCGTGACGGCGGCGACCGAGGCGATGAGCATCGCTGTGAACCTGCGCACGTGCACTCCTGGAGGGGCGGTCCGCAGCGGCGTCGGCACGCTGCGTGATGGCGTGCCCCTATCTCAGCAGGGGAGACCCGTCCCACGCCCTGGTTGACGGCGGAGGCAACCCCAATGGAGAGCGGAAATACCCCGGAGGGGCCAAGTAGCCCGCCAGCACGTGTGCGGACAGTGACCGCCCGCGACGAAAGGTGAGCGGAGCCGTCACGGTGCGCGATGGGCTCGCGAGCCGCCGGTCCTCGCGGGCCCGTAGGGGAAGATGTGGTGATCGTCCTTTTGCCGCACCGGAGGAGTCCACCGTGAGCACTCAGCCCCCGCACGTCCTGGTCCTGCCCACCGAGGGCGTCGCCGACCACGTGGCGACCCAGCTGCGCGAGGAGGGCTTCGACCCGGTGGAGGTGGGTGGGGGCCCCGGTGGCTGGACCGTGCGAATCACCGACTCGCGGCTCCCGGACGCCGAGGGGGGCGGGGCGGTCGAGGGCCTGAGGACGCGCTTCCGGGCGCTCGCCGAGCAGCACCAGGGCACCTACGTCGAGTCCTGAGCCCGGCGGGTATCGAGCCGGAACCCGTGCCGAACGGGTCCTTGTCCACAGCTCGTCGCGTCCCGGCACGCCTCGTCCACAGGCGCGCGGCTCGCCCTGTCCTCCTGGCCCACCCTTCCTGACGATGGACTCGTCCAGCCAGGTGAGCAGGAGGAGAGGCAGTCATGGTCCAGTCGTTGGTGAGGTGCACGGGTCGCGTCCGGTGGTGGCTTCGCGGGCGGTGGCGGGAGGCTCGGGTGGTGGGTCTGCGCGAGGCGGGGATGACCACGGCGGAGTATGCCGTGGGCACGATCGCGGCGGCGGCGTTCGCGGCGGTCCTGATCGCGATCGTCCGCTCGGACGCGGTGCGCTCGGCACTGACGTCCATCATCACGACGGCCCTGTCCACGACGGGCTGAGCCGTGGTCACGACGGAGCTCGCCGTCGGCACCCTGTCGGTGGCGCTGTGCCTCGCGGTCGGGCTGCAGGCGGTGGCGCTCGGCATCGACGAGGTGCGCTGCGTCGACGCGGCGCACGTGGCGGCCCGGGCCGCCGCCCGTGGTGAGGACGGGGCGGCCGTCCTGGGGCTGGCCCGGCGACTGGCGCCGTCGGGTAGTGCGGTCGGCTCCGGCGTCGGGGCCGGGACGGTGAGGGTGCGGGTGCAGGCACCGGCCCGTGGCCTGTCGCGGCTGCTGCCCGGGGTGCCGCCGGCGGCGGCCGAGGCGTCGGTGCCCGTCGAGGTGGGCGCCGGCGAGCAGGTCGGTCCGGGTCGGGACGGGGGCTGACGACCGTGCCGGGCGTGGCCGCGGGAGGTACGCGGCAGCCGGGTGGCAGCCCGTCCCGGGAGCGGGGCTCCGGCTCGGTGCTCGTCGTGGCGGTCTGCCTCGTGGTGCTGCTGGTGTCGGTGGGTGCCCTGGCGGTTACCGACGTGGTGCTGGCCGGGCACCGGGCCCGGTCGGCCGCGGACCTCGCGGCGCTCGCGGGTGCGGCGAGGGTGCGGGACGGGGCGCCGGGCGAGGCGTGCGCCCAGGCGGGACGGGTGGCCTCGGCCAACGGCGCGACGGTCGACGCCTGCCGGGTGGCGGGAGACGTGGTCGAGCTGAGGGCCAGGGTGGAGGTGGCGGGTCGGCTCGGTCCGGCGAGGGCCGAGGCCCGGGCCGGCCCGGCACGCGACGAGGCCCCGCCCTGGGTGGGCGGGGCCTCGTGATCCGGTGAGGGCGCCCTGGGTCCCTCGGGACGGGTGGAGCGCCGGCGCCGGGCGTCTCCGTCGCGGGACCGGTCGAGCGCTCGCGCGGACCGGCTCAGCGGCGGGTGTCGTCCCAGCTGGTCGCGCCGTCGGCCCGGTCGTCGCGGCCGGTGCCGCCGGCGCGCAAGGTGCGGGTGTCGTGGGCGGTGCCGTCGTCACGGGTGTCGCGGACGTGGTCCTGCCGGACGGCGTCGGTGCGCGGGTCGACGCCGGTGCGGCGGGGCTCGTCGCGGCGTCCCCGCTCGGCCTGGCCGATCCGCTCGTTCTCGCGCTGCTCGCGGCGCAGATCCTTGAGCTCTCGACGCTTGCGGGCGCTGCGCCTGGCACCGAGGGACATCAGCCACAGGCCGAGCGCCAGCGCGATGGCGGACAGGACACCGATGAAGAAGATCAGCGTCGGCGACAGGCTGACCGAGTTGCCGAGCAGGTCCCAGCTGATCGTGGCGCCCGAGGTGGGCAGGCCGTAGATCGCGAGGACGCCCGCGACGAGCGCCGCGAGGACGAGGAGGAGACCGAGGACGACCATGGTGATGCTCCTGACGATGGGGGCCGGGGCGGGGGAGCCGGTTGGGAGGTCTGGACCGTTCGTGGGTCGCGCGTGGTGGAGCGCAGGTGGGGGTGCGCGGTGACGATTCGTGCAGCAGGGTACGCGACGGGAGGTGCAGCGTGGGGCCGTTCGGGTCAGTCGATCGACGCGCGGTGCTCGCGCAGCGTCGTGACGACCCCCGACAGCAGCCGCCTGGCCCCATCCTTGTCGAGCGGCTCGTTGCCGTTGCCGCACTTGGGCGACTGCACGCAGGACGGGCAGCCCGCCGTGCAGGCGCAGGCCGAGATCGCGTCGAGCGTCGCCGCGAGCCAGGCCTCGGCCCGGTCGTAGCCTCGCTCGGCGAAGCCCGCGCCGCCCGGGTGACCGTCATAGACGAGGATCGTGGGCAGACCGGTGTCGGGGTGCAGGGCGGTCGAGACGCCACCCACGTCCCATCGGTCCGCCGTCGCCACAAGGGGGAGCATCCCGATCGCCGCGTGCTCGGCGGCGTGCGTGGCACCGGGGATCGTCTCGGGGTCGACGCCCCGGGCGGCGAGCCACTCCTCCGTCATCGTCCACCACACCCCCCGGGTGCGGAGCACCGCCTCGGGCAGGTCTAGGGGGTGCTCGCCGAGGACCTCGCCGGACGGGAGGCGCCGCAGGAAGGACGTGACGCGCGAGCGGACCGCCACGCTCCCGAAGCACAGCCGCAGCTCCGCCCCCAGGTCCACGTGCCGATCCTCCGACAGCAGGTCGAAGGCCGAGTCGGACCGCGCCGTGGTGGTCCACCCGGGGTCGCCCTGGACGACGAGGGCGCAGGACTGGTCCAGGTCGAGGTCGGTCACGACGTGCGGGCGACCCTGGTGCAGGTAGACCGCACCCGTGTGCACCTGACGGTGGGCGGCGGTGTGGTCCACGGTGCCGAGGACCGCCCCGGAGCGCCGCTCGACGATCGAGACCACGGGCTCCCCCGAGCCGCGCAGGGAGACGTGGTCGTGGGCGCGGTCCGGTCGCGCCCAGTACCACCGACCGTTGGGTCGGCGGCGCAGGACGCCCCGCCGGGTGAGCGTGTCCAGCAGCGCCGGCATCGTGGGGCCGAAGGTCTCGGTGTCGTCCAGCGTCAGGGGGAGCTCGGCGGCCGCCGCGGCCAGGTGCGGGGCGAGGACGTAGGGGTTGTCCGGGTCGACGACGGTGGCCTCGAGGGGCCGCTCGAAGATCGCCTCGGGATGGGTCACCAGGTAGGTGTCGAGCGGGTCGTCGTCGGCGACGTAGACCGCCAGGGCCTCCCGGCCGGAGCGCCCTGCACGCCCTGCCTGCTGCCACAGGGACGCGAAGGTCCCCGGCCACCCGCACAGCAGCACGGCGTCCAGGCCGGTGACGTCGATGCCCAGCTCGAGGGCGTTGGTGGCGGCCAGACCCATGATGCGGCGGTCCCTCAGGGCACGCTCGAGCTCGCGGCGCTCCTCGGGCAGGTAGCCGCCGCGGTAGGCCGCGACCCGGCCCTCGCGCCCACGACGCATCGACCGCGTCGCCTCCGCGAGGACCTCCACACCCTTGCGCGAACGCGCGAAGGCGACGGTCTGGGTGCCGTCGTCCACCAGCCGGGCCAGCAGGTCCGCGCTCTCGGACAGGGCGGACCGGCGCGCGACGGTGGCGCCGCGGCCGACGCCCTCCGGGTCGACCGTCCCCGCCCCTGCGCCCGCCTGGACATCGAGGGGGACCGCCCTCGCCTGGCCACCGGGAACCGCGTCGCCGTGCTCGTCGAGCAGCGGGGGCTCCCACAGCGCGAAGGACATCGGGGCGCGGGGCGAGCCGTCCTCGGTGACGGCGACGCAGGGGAGGCCGGTGAGACGTGCGGCATGCTCGGCGGGGTCGGCGACCGTGGCGGACGCCAGGACGAACGTCGGGCTGGCGCCATACCGGCTCGCGACCCGGCGCAGCCGGCGCAGGACCGCGGACAGGTGGGCCCCGAACACCCCGCGGTAGATGTGGCACTCGTCCACGACGACGTAGCGCAGGGCGCGCAGGAACGGCGCCCAGCGCTCGTGCCTGGGCAGCAGGGAGTGGTGCAGCAGGTCGGGATTCGTGAGGACGTAGGCCGCGTGCTCGCGGATCCACCGCCGCTCGTCGGCCGGGGTGTCCCCGTCGTAGGTCGCGGCGCGCAGGCCCGGGAGGCCGAGCGCCGTCAGGCGCGCGAGCTGGTCGGCCGCCAGCGCCTTGGTGGGGGAGAGGTACAACGTGGTCGCGCCACGTCCCGACGGCGCCTGCGTCCCGTCCAGGACGGCGGTGAGCGCCGGCAGCAGGTAGCCCAGCGACTTGCCGGACGCCGTCCCCGTCGCGAGGACCGTGTGCTCCCCGACCCGCGCGTGCTCGGCCGCCGCGACCTGGTGGCTCCACAGGCGATCCACCCCGGCGCCCTGGTAGGCGCCGGCGACGGCCGGGTGGACCCAAGCGGGCCAGTCCGCGGTCCGCGCCCGCCGCTCCGGGATCACCTCGACGTGGCGCAGCCGATCGCTCCGGCCGCCACGGGTCAGGTGGTCGAGGCTGGTGCGGGGGTCGAAACCGCGCGGTGGAGCGCTGGCGGTGGAGGAGGACATCGACACCACGGTACGCGGGGTCGGCGGGGGACCCGCGCCCGAGGGATGAACATCGTCACGCGCCGCGTATCAACGGTCGCGCGGCGGGTATGGCACGAGCACGAGGTCGTGCGGCCGAGACCGCACCGTCAGCGGTCGAAGCAACGGCCGTCCGGCCCCCTGCGGGGCGACGTACCCGGGCCCTGGGCCCGGTCAAGGAGGACCGATGACCGTTCACCTCACCCCCACCGTGCTCCGCGACCGCGTCACGATCCGCGTGACGGGCGAGCTCGACCTCGTGCAGGCCCCCCGGCTGCGCGACGCGATCGACACGGTGGTGACCGCCGGTGCGCGCCAGGTCGTGCTCGACCTGCAGGACCTCGACTTCATCGACTCGGACGCCATCGACACCATCGTCACCTGCCTGCGCCTCATGCGCCCCCTCGGCTGCGACCTCGGGGTCGTGGCGAGCCGTGAAGCCATCGTGCGGCCGTTCACGTCCACCGGCACCGACAGCGTCGTGCGGCTCGTCCGCGACGCGGGCGAGCTCGGCGAGGTGTGCGGCCTTGCCGCCGCGCGGGACCGCCGTCGCGGCGGGGCGATGGCCGCCGTCGCCCCACGCAGCAAGGCCTCCTGAGCCGGCCGTCGACGGCCCGCCATGCCGACGGCCCGCCATAGGGTGGCGGCCATGACGGATCCCCGGCCCGTTCCGCACCTGGTCGCTGCCCTCCGGGCCGACCTTCAGGACCTCGACTACTGCGTCGACAACGTCAGCGCGGTGCTCGGCCCGGTCGCCTCGGCGGCGCTGCACCGCGAGCAGCCGCTGCCGGCCTTGCGCGCCACCGCAGCCACCGAGGACCCCGTCGCGCTGCTCGTCCGCGCCTTCACCCTCGCCCGGCCCGTGCCCGCCTCACGCCTCGACGAGGCGCTGCCCCGCACCACGGCCGCCGGTCTCGTCGAGCTCGGCCTGGCCCGGCGCGAGGGGGACCAGGTCCGGGCCACCGTCGACCTGCGGCCCTACGCGGACGAGAGCCACACGTGGTGGGTGGTCTCGGACCTCGGCGAGCTGGCCCTCGGGCGAGCCCTGCCCACCGACCACGTCCTTGGCATCGGCGGCGCCTCGACCACGCTCGCCTCCTGGACCCCGCGCCGCCGCGTCGCGCGCGCCCTCGACCTCGGCACCGGGTGCGGCATCCAGGCGCTGCACCTCACCGGCCACTGCGACCGGGTCGTGGCCACCGACCTCGCCGATCGCGCGCTGCTCGTCGCCCGCTTCAACGCCGCCCTCAACAACCAGGACTGGGACGTGCGTGGGGGGGACCTGCTCGAGCCGGTGGCCGGCGAGACCTACGACCTCGTCGTCTCCAACCCGCCGTTCGTCATCACCCCGCGGGTGGCCGGCGTCCCGGCATACGAGTATCGCGACGCGGGAGCCGAGGGCGACCAGGTCGTCGAACGCCTCGTCCGTGCGCTGCCCACTCACCTGGCCCCCGGCGGGCTCGCCGTCTTCCTCGGCAACTGGGAGATCCCCGCAGGTGCGACCTGGCGCGACCGCTGGCACGACTGGCTCGACGGCACAGGGCTCGACGCCTGGGTGCTGCAGCGGGAGGTCCAGGACCCTGCCGAGTACGCCGAGCTGTGGGTGCGCGACGGCGGCACCAGCGGCGGCCCCGAGTTCGAGCGCCTCTACGCCGCCTGGCTGGACGACTTCGCGTCGCGAGACGTCGCCCGGATCGGCTTCGGCGTCGTCGTGCTGCAGCGGCCCGCGTCCTACCGGCCGACCTTTCGCGACCTGGTCGAGGTGCCCGGGCCGGTCGCCTCTCCCATGGGGCCGACGATCGACGCCGGTATGTCGGCGCGCACCTGGCTCGCCGAGCACGGTGACGCCGCGCTGCTCGACACGGCGTGGCGGCTGGCCGACGACGTGACAGAGGAGAGGTTCGGGCGGCCCGGGGACGCGGACCCGGCGATCATCCGGGTGCGGCAGGGCGGCGGGCTCGGGGTCGTGCGCACGGCCGGGACGGCGCTCGCGGCCTACCTCTCCGTCGCCGACGGCACTCTCACGGCGCGCCAGGCCCTCGTCGCGATCGCCGCGCTGCTCGAGCGCGACACCGACGAGGTCGTGGCCGAGACGCTGCCGGTCGTCCGAGACCTCGTCGCGGACGGTCTGCTCGTGCAGACCCGCCGGTGACGGGCCGGTATGCCGTCCGCCCGCCGCCTCCGCTACGGTGACCCCGACGGCGCCCCGACCTGCCAGCGACGACGAATCCGCCGCACGGGGCCGGTCAGACAAGGTAGGGAACAGACACGTGGCAACCAGCACCGGGCGCAAGCTCGTCATCGTCGAGTCCCCCGGAAAGGTCAAGTCCATCCAGGGCTACCTCGGGGACGACTACGTCGTGGAGGCCTCCATCGGCCACATCCGCGACCTGCCCAACCCGCGTGAGCTCCCGGCCGACCTCAAGAAGGGGCCCTTCGGCAAGTTCGCCGTGGACGTGGACAACGGCTTCGAGGCCTACTACGTCGTCGACGCGGACAAGAAGAAGAAGGTCACCGAGCTGCGGCGGCTGCTCAAGGACGCGTCCGAGCTCTACCTCGCCACCGACGAGGACCGCGAGGGCGAGGCCATCGCGTGGCACCT
>ERZ501016.175-NODE-175-length-26745-cov-16.878082_pt1 | contig 26745 bp, 22 predicted proteins | sample MGYA00248889_ERZ501016 | MGnify/ENA primary metagenome ERZ501016 (study PRJEB25958, sample SAMN03398594) | human skin metagenome | study: EMG produced TPA metagenomics assembly of the Human Skin Microbiome Metagenome (human skin metagenome) data set. | reverse complement strand
GGACGGGGCCAGGCGATCGACACGTTGCCCGTTCAGATCCACCACGTTCGGGCCCGCCCGCCCCGCGACGTGCTCGTCGCGGCACGCGGACAAGAACGCGAGGACGGCGTTGGTGTCGACCTGCTCGACCGAGCGGCCCGTCGCGGCCAGCCAGCGGGTGAAGGCCAGCAACCCGTACCCGTACGTGCGGATCGTCGCGGGTGAGTAGCCCCGATCTGCCAGATACCCCAGATACGCGTTAGCGTCCGCGACCACCCGCGGGTCCGAGCTGGTCAACCGCCACGACCGCGCCTCGTCACGCACCAGGACTACTGCCGCAACACCACTCATGCCTCATCCCTACGCCCGAACACGCAGGTCAGCGACCTCACCCGACGCGATTAGCCGGTTAACAGGCAGGCGCCGACTCGACCCATGGACCCGAGGAGCTGGTGGTGCCGTAGGCGGTGGATGTATCGGCGGCTTCGAAATTGCGAGCCTCGGTCGCTGTGCACGATGCACCCGGCCACGTCGGCGCCGTCAGCGGCGCGGCGTGCGACGGCTGAGTTCAGCGCGGTGACAGCCAGGTGCGACGTCATGCGTGAGTCGATGCTGTAGCCCACGATCCGCCCGGAGCATGCGTCCTTGATCGCGCACAGGTACAGCTTGCCCTCGCCAGTCCAATGCTCAGTGATGTCGGTCAGCCACACCTGATTCGGTGCCGTCGTGCTGGTGAAGTCGTGGCGGACGCGGCCCGCCTCGCCCTCGACCGCGAGGCGGTCATCGTGCACCGGCGGTCCCGGCCTGGGCCGGGCTGAGCGCTTCTTGCCGAAGATCGACCACCATGCGTTCGCTGAGCAGATCCTCCACGCCGTCCGGGCCGACATGCCTGCTCCGGCGTGGGCGGCTTCTTCGTGGAGGTACCGGTACCCGAACGCGGGGTCATCGCGGTGGGCGTCGAACAACGCGTTCGCGCGATGGGCCCAGACCAGCTCGGCCTCGGTCACCGGACGAGCAAGCCACCGGTAGTACTGCGCTCGACACAACTTCAGTACCCGGCACGTCACCGACACAGGCACCCGGATCCGGGCGCTCTTGTCGGCCAGCTCGCGGACGAGCGGGAACATCATTTTGGGGGCAGGTTCGCCTGCGACAGGTACGCCGCCGCGCGCCGCAGGACCTCGTTCTCCTGCTCCAGCAACCGGTTACGGCGCTTGAGCTCACGAAGCTCGGCCGCCTGCTCGCTTGTGATAGCCGACGCGTTCCCGTCCTCGACATCGGCACGCTTGAGCCAGTTCGTCAGGCACGACTCACTGATCCCGAAGTCAGCAGCGATCTGCTTCAACTGCTGACCCGGCTGACGATTCCTCGCGACCCGAACCACGTCATCGCGGAACTCTTTGGGGTAGGGCTTGGGCACGGTGTCCATCCTTCCAGCAGCGCCCCTCGACGCCACAGATCAGATGTCACCTATCGGTGCAGCAGTCCCTGTGGTCGAAGTCCGGGACATGAGACTGCTGCAGCGACCGATGGACCCCGACTTCGGCCATCCACTGAGCGTCCGAGGTCCTCGTCAGCGGGTCTTGTTGGGAAGGGCCCAGGGAAAGCTGGACTACCGAGGTATGTGGATGGCGGGAAGGGTCGGGGAGTACTGGCGCACGATGCCGTTGACGTACCTGACCACTCGGTTCCGTCGCAGCTTGAAGGATCTCAGCTGTTGGTGGTCTAGGTACCACACCTGTTGCCCACGCTGCGCCACCCAGCTGTTCATTTCGTGGATCAATCTGACCAGCTCTCCGATTTCCTGCGTGTATTTGGGTGTGTACTCCGTGTATCTCAGCGGAGCGGGCGAGGACATCGAGGGCGACATCGGCTGGCCGCTGCGATTGTTAAGGACCCCGGTGTTCAGGAAGATGAGGGTGTCCTTCACTGCATCCATCAAATCGGTCCAGCTGACCTCCATTGGCAGCGGAACCGTCCAGGCGGGCCTGTTGAAGGCGAGGTGAAGCCACTGGACATGGAGCGCAGGGTCGTTGTCGCTTGCGGCAAAGTGAGGGTACTGGACCTGTGCGAACGGCGGATGCTGGTTGAGGTACTCGTTGATGTCCTCCCAGAACCACAACTCCAGTGGCAGCCCAGGGTGCGGCGAAGATGCCACCGTCGCATGGGACTGCAGCACGGTGTCCCTGGGTGAGGTGGTGAAGATGTACATCATGCCGACGCGGTGCAGGCTGCTAGGGATGGCCAGCACCTTGGCATACTCCTGGTCGATCATGTCCGTGGTCAGCTGGGTGTGCTTGCACTGGATCGCTACATCGATCCGACCGGTGCAGTCCTTGCCGATGACGTCGATGCCGTGTTGAGTTTGGCCGCTGCGGCCGTAGGGGTGGGCCCCGTGCCCACTGTGGTCGGTCCATAGGTCAGCCACCAGCGCCTCGAAGTCCTGATGATGCAGCGGCTGCGGGTACTTCAGTTTGAATGCCATGTCTCTCCTCGTCCACGCTGCACAGTCGCAGCAACGCGGCCCGCTGGGTACGTCGACCAGCCTCGTCGTTGTGAGGGCTCGCGGCGGCGTTGATCGTCTCGTCCATGAGTCGGCGAGTAAGTCCATCCCTAGCCGCTAGCATGCCCCCGTCTTTTCCTCTTGCATCGAGCATCCCTGCTCACGCCAGGCGAGGGGACTGCTCACCGGTTGGTGCCAAGTTTCTCGCTAGGACGCTACTGGTGGACGAATCTGCGCCTCGCGCAGCCAAGCATGGAAGTACCACGCGCAGCCGGCGAGGCAGTACCCCTGCCGCGGCCTCGTTACGCCCCCAGCGACCCGAGTCGGCGAAGCCAGCTCGCGAGGAGTCCGCCCCGCATGGCCTCGTGGAGGACGTCGGGGTCGTAGTCCTGCTCGAGCGCGAGCGTCATCGCGATCGCTGACAGGAGGGCGTCTGCGCTGGCGGCGGCGATGGTTTCGGGCTTTTTGAATGCGGGGTAGGGCGTCCCGCCTAGCCCCTGCTTGGGGTCGGCTGGTGCCAGAGGAGCGAAGGAGGTGCGGAACTCCTCGCGGAGGTTCGCGGTGTCGTCGGGCTCGATGTTCTGTCCGACGAGCTCTTCGACTCGTGGCAGGAACTTGGTCACGATCTCGTACGGGGCCGGATCGCGGTCGGCGGCGTCCGCCCGACCAGTCGGCGTGTCCTCGTCCTCTGCGACGGCGGCGCCACGGAGGGTGAACATCAGCGAGTCGGGGTCGATGCCGATGCGCTCGAAGACGCCGCGGAGAACGTTCATCTTGGTGCGCGTGTCGGTGGCGGTGTAGACGGCTAGCGCAGAGTCGACTCGTTCGTATCCCGGGGTCGGCTCCTCCGATGCTAACAGCAGCTTGATGTATGTGTGCTTCTCGGCGATCTCCAGAAGCTGGCCGCGGTGATCGCGGGCGACCAGCTGCAGGACCGCCACCTGCATTTCCTTCCAGGACGCGACGGTGCGGGTCGTGTCGCCGAACTCGAACGCCGCGATGTTGCGGCTCCGGAAGTCGGTGTCCTCACCCATCGGCTCGACCGGCAGGACAGGTGTGGGCGGGGCGAAGTCCGTCGAGACGTACGGCCATATGGCCTTGGCCTGCTCGGCTAGACGACGGGTCCGCTCGCGCATCTGCGCCTCACCCCACACCAGCTGATTCCGCACATCGGCGTTCAGGCGGTAGGGCGAGTCCGCGAGCCCGTTCTCCGCGTGCATCTTCTGCTCGAAGGAGGAGTTGGAGTAGGAGGAGTTGTAGCCGGTGACGGTCAGGTTACCGAGGCGGTGCAGCCATTCCTCGTGCACCCGTTCCGCGTCCTGGCCGAGGGCATCGCGCCATGGGCGGCTGAGCTGCTGGGGCATGATGTGCTCGATGCTCAGGTCGCCTTCGCGGACCTTGCCGACGATGTCCCGGTTGTCCGCCGACTGGCCGTTTTCGAGGCGGTCGAACAGGTACGTGCGCGTCTCTGCCGGCATCCGGTAGACGTTGCGGGTGTGCAGGGCTTCGACGAATTCTGCGTCGGTGGGGAACTGCCCGGTCGTCCCGTCCCTCTTGCGCAGGTTGTAGATCAGCAGGTCAGCGTAGGGCTGCTCCGTGGTCCGCAGGTGCCGCAGCTCCTTGTAGGCGATCGCGAAGATCTTGTTCAAGGCGTTGGCGTAGTAGCCCGTGATCTGCCGGCGTAGAAGGTAGGACTCGAGGATCTCCAGGACGCGGACCATGTCGGCCGTGGTGATGATCTTGCTGCGGAAGTCTCGCAGCACGGGAAGAATGAACGGCAGCAAGACGTCGGAGCGGAACGTTCGGAACCGCGCTAGCACCTTGTCGACCGCAGCGTCGCCGGTGCCCGCCATGGTCATCTGCTGCACGAGGGTGGCGTAGTCGTACATGTCGGCGAGCACGTCCGCCACGGCGCTCTTCTGGCGTGCCAGGTGCGCCTTGAACGCCTCGTACACCTCGGCCTCGTTCGGGGTCTTGCCCGTCACAGTGACCAGGTACCAGCGCACGAACCAGTCAGTGCGGTAGTCGACCGCGCGCTCCATCGGGTTCCAGAAGTGCTCGTAGAGCCGGTCCTGCTCCTTGGTGGGCTGTCCCATCAGGACGAAGTTCCTGATCTTGTCGGACTCCTTCAACGCCAGGCCCGTGGAGTTCAGTGTCTCGAAGATCCGCTGCGGCTCGTCCTCGCTCTCCAGGTCCAGGAGCATCACCTGCAGGCGCTGGACGGCAGTCCACACCTCATCGGCCGTCAACGAGGTCGAGCGCAGCCGGTCGCGGAAGTAGCGGTAATTCGCCGTGACGCTCGAGGACTCCAGGAACTGCTCGGGGGGACCGAACAGCCGCTCGTACGCCGCGGAGTCGTTCTTGACGGGCTTGAGCTTGATCCGCGCCTCTTCGCCAAATCCGATCTCCAGGTAGCTGGAGACGAGGTTGCTTGGGAGGGCGGGATCGCGCAGCTCGATATCGCCCGTCTTGGCTGCGTGCGCCAGGGCGAGGATGAGCAGGCTGACCGTGGTGAGTCGTTGTTGGCCGTCGATCACCACCCACGTGAACGAGTCCTCGTTGACGCCGACGAGCGCGCCGAAGAAGTGGGCTTTGCGGCCTTCGCGGACGATGGACTCCAGGTCGTCGAACAGCCGCTCGCACTGGACCTGTGACCAGTCGTAGTTGCGCTGGTAGACGGGGATGACGAGCTTCTTGTTCTGGCCGTCGTAGACGCGCCAGACCTCGGTGACGTTGCCCTTCACAAGACGCTCCTCGCTCCGCGCCCTGGTGAGGCTCTTCAACCGTCGGCGCTGCCAGGGCACGGGCGCCATGTCCAGCCTGCACGACGGAGCCGGGTCTGTCACGGGCCCACGTCGATCCCTGCCCCTCAGAGGCAGTGCACATATGCACCTCGCCGCGGTTCAGCCACGGCGGCTGACCCCCGGGGTCGCTGCCCTGCCTGTCAGGCCGCGTTGAGATTGTGCCGACGCCAGGACTCTCGGACCTCACCGGCGAAGACGGTGCCGGACTTCACGGCCCGAGCCGCGTCGTCCTTGAACTCGTGGAAGGCCTTCACGACAGGCGGATCCTGCCGCACGGCGTTGGCGGTCTGAATGTTCTGGGTCGCCAGAGCGACCAGCTGGTCACGATCGAATCGCATGATATTTCCCCCTGATTGGACGAGACGGCGTCAACGCATCCCGTTGACACATAGCATGACTATACGTCAAACTAAACATGTTTAGTCAACCCTTTGCCGTGAGGACACACGATGCCGCAGTACTCGCTCGCCGCACTCGGACAGGCGGTACGGCTAGCCCGCGCCGAGCTGCAGATGACCCAGGCAGAGCTCGGCACGAAGGCGGGCTACACCGGAACCGGCGCCAGCCTGTCAATCTCCCGGATCGAGCGAGGCACGATGCGCCCCAGCGCCGACCGACTCAGCGCCATCGCCTGCGCCCTCGGGAAGACCCCGGAACAGCTGATCGACCACGCCGCCCAGCTCACGCCGAAGAAGCCCGAACACGAGGACGCTGCGGACGGGCAGACGCTGCGCGCCCGGAAGGCACACACCGAAGCCCGTCACGCTGCCGTCACCGAAACGGTCGCCGCCCGGGCCAAGGAAACCGAGGAAGCGCTGAGGGCGTTCAACAAGGCCCATGACGCCGCCCGCGACGACTTCTTCCTGCCGTTCGTCGCTACCGCGAAAACCATCGGGGACGCCGCCGCTCCGGAGCAGACCGTGGACGAGGAACCGACCGGCGACGGCCAGCCGGCCACCGCCCTGCGCCTGGAGTCCATGTCCGCCAGAATCTCCCAGGCCATCGCGGCCGCCGCTGCAGGAGGCATAGGGGGCGCCGCTCTCGGAAGCGCTGCTGCCTACGGCACCTTCGCCGCAGCCGCCGCCTTCGGGACCGCGTCCACCGGGACCGCCATCTCGACCCTCAGCGGGGTTGCCGCCACCAACGCCACTCTCGCGGTCCTCGGCGGAGGAACCCTCGCCGCTGGCGGAGCCGGCATGGCTGGCGGCACCCTACTGCTCACCGGCATGGTCGCCGCTCCGGCGGCCGCTCTCGCCGCCGCCGGGTTCTACTACTTCAACCGACGCCGCAGCGAGACGGAAGAGCGCCGCCTGCGGCAACAAGTAGGGCAAGCCGAGGCGGCCCTCGACAGGTCCGCAGACGGCTATGGTTCCTTGATCGGCTGGCTAGAAGATGCGACGCCGCTATGCGAATACATCGCGGTGCACGGGAAGCACGCCCTCGAACGCTGGACCGCGGGCCTCGGTCCCACCCCCCTCGCCTGGAACGACCTTGACGATGACCAACGCGCCAGCTACCAAAGCTTCCTCAAGGCTTCAGCGTCGCTGGCCATGATGAGCAGCATCAACCTTGGCGCCTTCCTCACCGCCGAGCCTGAACCGCTCGCTGAGATGAAGCGCGTCATCGACGAGACCCTCCACCACGTGAGCCAAGTCATCCGCGACTGCTTCTGAGGGCGCGTTCAACGACGCACGAGCAAGCCGCTGCAGCGCCCGCGCGGAGGGTCTGTCCGGCACTTTGTGTAAGTGGCTCCTCGTCGTCAGCCCGCGTTGGCGGGTAGAGAGAAGGCTGCGCGACACGGGCGAGCAGCATGCACAGCGTAGGACCGGTCACGTGACCGAGGCGGGGCGGATCAGCCGCGGCGCGGTCGTGTGCCAGGGGCTTCAGACAGCGCACCAACGGACGCGCCTTCGTGCCGGCGCCCCACCCGCACATCCACACGTACGCCTCGAGCACGTCATCCGGGGTCCGCAGTTCCGTGAACCTCGCGAACACGTCCTGCCGCGTCACTGGCACTCGCGCACGACCCTCGGCCACCACGGGCGGCATGTCCGTGGTTGTCGTGGGCCAGCGCTTGCGCCAGTACGCGGGCGAGAACGCGAAGCCCTGCCCGCGCACCGCCTCATCCGTCAACGGGAGGGCCGATAGCTCTGGGCGGCTCGCGACCGCTGTCTCGATCTGCTCCACAACGGCGCTGACATCCAACGTCATGAGCGAACGGTAGTCCGGCTGCCTCGCAGTCAGACCCGGGCAGGCCCGGCGTGGCGAGGACGGAGTGAGACCTTGAGAGTTGCGGGTCGCGGTCCCCCTCTGGCGGCCACGAGCGCGCTGGCGCTGGCTGTGCCGCCCGACGCTCAAGGGCAACCACCTGGCCTTAGGCGGCGACTCGGTCCCTCAAGGCGGTCCACCAACGCAGCTTGTCGTCAGGCGACATGTGCGTGTTGGCACCGCTGCTGCTCGGGAGCACAAATACCCGGCTCTCGCCCAGCGTCCACGGCTGCTCCCCGAGAGCCACGGACGCGCCCCTACCCAGTGCGCGTGCGGCCTCTCGACCCGCTGTCACCCCGTTGAATGCCACCCACCGTGGACGGGCCGCAAGCAGATGTGACACAACCGCTGCCGACCCGCTGAAGTCCAGACCGCGATCATGGCTCTGAGCAACGTCCTCGACCAAGTCCGTGATGCCGATCCCGAAATCAAGCAGTGAGGCATCCTCCTCAGGAACCAGTCGCCTCGGGGTGAACTTTGCTTCGTGCAGGAGCTGCCAGAACCGGTTCGTCCTCCCCGCGTAATAGTGGCCCCGGTCAGCAGAGGCCGCACCGACCGCGGTGCCCACGAACACCACGCCGAGGCCCGGTCGCAAGATATCCGGCAGAACGGAAACCATGTCGCCCTCTTCGCGAATGCCCTCTGCCACGGCCTCGTCCCCCCTTGTGTCGTTCGAGTCGGGGCGATTCTATGGTCGACGTTGACCCCGGGTGTCACCAATGAGGTGCAACCGATCTTTGGGGCGATCGGGCTTCACCCAGGTACAGCAGCGATGGGGGCCCGCTGGCCACTTGTTCACGGCGTCCAGGCTGCCTCCTGAACTCCCCTGGCGCGCGAGGCCCGTGCTTCGACATCTCGCAGAGCGGCCAGGGCGTCTGGGGACCACTTGTACTCCCAGTGAAGCCCGTCATGCGCTTGGATCGTTGGGCGGGACAGGCGGTCGAACCCGGCGTACAGGTACACGGCGGCTTTGTCGAAGCGGATGTGTCGGTCGTGAGGCAGGTGCGTTGTTCGGCCCCGACCGGGCGGGACCAGCTTGACGGTCACTTCGTTCAGTCCGCCGTCGCGGCATGCCTCGTCGACCACGCGAAGCACCTGATCGAGGTCGGCCTGGGAGTCTGGGAGTGCTTCGCCGATGAGGGTGAGGCGTCGTGGTTTCCTCCCCGACGTCCCCGCCAGCCGCTCGAGCAGCCATTGGACGTGTTCCCCTCGAGTCCCCCACCAGACCTTCTTGAACAGGTAGCGGTCCAGCACCGTTGCGCGGCTAGACATGTCCCAGATGGGGCGGAGGACCTCCTGCCAAAACTCGTCGCGCGAGGCGCCTTCGGGGTGGAAGCCCTTGTCGCGGAGGTTCTTGATGTGAGCGAGGTGGACGGTCTCCCCAACCGAGTCCGCCAGAGCCACTTCAAAACCGGTGGCTGGGTCGGTGAGCCGCCCGTCCTCGTCGGGAACGCCCAGTGCCACTGCGGTGTCGCCGTCGACAACTGCAACGTCGACGGCTTGTCCCCACGTGCGTCCAGCCTCTGCCAACTTGGCGGACCGCAGCGGTGGCGCGAGCGATGGCTCTGCGACACGCATGCGATTCGTCTGGAGAAAGTCGAGCGCCAGCTCATTCCAGCGTTTCCCCACTCCGGCGGGCAGTGGCGCGTTCGCATCGCGGACCCTGCGCATGAACTGCTTTGCTGCCTCACCGTCAGCGAAGACCAGGGCACCGTGTTCGCGGACGAGCTGCAGGAGTCTTTCGTGCTCCCGCTTGGCTTGGCGTGTGCCGGGCTGCCCCAGGTCCCCGAGTGCCTCATGGGCGATGGCTATCCGCGCGATCACGACAGGCCCCCGAACAGTTCCTCCATGCGTTCGTCGAAGAAGCCGTCCGGCCATTCGTCGATGAAGTCGCCGTCCTCGTCCACCCGGAGACGCTGCACCCGGGCCGCGCCTTCGTCGTCTTGGTCGACGTACAGGACGCAGAGGTCATCAGGGTTCAGGTCACCTCCACGAATGCGGCGTTGCAGCCGCAGCATGAGGTGCTCACTGTGGGTCTCGACGATAACCTGGTTGGCTCGGTACTCGACCTTGGTCGCGTCAATCAGCAGTTCGGCGAGGCGTGCCTGCAGCCGAGGGTGCAGGTGGGTCTCGGGCTGCTCGATGCAGATGACAGACCTGGTGCGGGCCGTCAGCTCGACGACCAGCGGCATGCTCTGGCTGATGCCGTAGCCGACGTCAGCCGGTGTCACCGTGACCCCGGAGCGCAGGTCCTTGAGGGACACAGCGATGAGATCTCCAACGAGGCCCTTGTTCTGGCCGGCCACCAGGGGCACGATGCCGATCTCGTAGGGGATCTCGAGCCGCCGGAACCACTCGTTGACCTGGTCCATTGCGGACTCGTGGTCGTAGAGGTACAGGACTGAATCGCGGCCGTCGCCGGGGAGGCCAGCCGTGGTCGTCCTGCTGTAGAACCGTTGCGGAGCTGACCGCAAGGGCCCGAGGTACGCGAGATCGGACAGGATGATGCTCAGCTCATGGCCCGGGCCGGCCATCAACCGGGCCGTGCGGTCGACGTAGGACTGGTTGACCGACGCCTGGCGATGTGTCGCGTGGTGCGCGGGCAAGCGGGGTGCCCTTCCGCTCGCCTGGATCCCGTCCCAGTCGAGGGTGAGTCTCTCGACCCCGGTGCGCGCCAGCTTCTTCGCGTAGCTCTCCCCGCGTTTGCGGTTCTGCTCGGCACGAGTGCGCGTTGCTTCCTCGTCCTCTCCGTGGTGGTCGTGCCGTGTGTCGAACGGGTAGAGGAAGGTCCCCGTCCCGAGGTGGCCGAACACTGGCGCGAGATCCTGCACCGCCATGGACATGGCGCCTGCTTCTTCGCTCACCCAGGAGGTGTGCATGGGTCCCGCGTTCACGACGGTGGCCTGCAGGGAGCCGCGCCCGTCTCCGGCGTCCTGGTAGACGAACTCGAGGTGACGGGGGCATGTGGGGTCTGGGGTGCCTTCGGCTGGGAGGTCCCACACGGGCGCTCCGAAGTCGAGGCTAAACCGCACCGTGGGGGCCTCGTGGCGGTTGCGGATGCCTGTGAAGCTTCCGACGTCGGTCACGTCTCCCTGGGTCACCAGGTGTGGCTGTCCCATGGACTGCTTGAGCAGCAGCAGCGACTGAATGAGGGAGGACTTGCCGGAGGAGTTGGGCCCGTACACCACCGTCAGTGGGGCGAGGGGCAGCTCCGTGCGGTCTCTGAAGGACTTGTAGCCCTCGATCGTCAGGCCCGTCAGGAGGTGCCCGGACGGTTCCGGCAGGACTTCCACCTGCTCAGGTGGCTCATCGAGATGGACAGCGGGCGCGATGCCGCGCTCAGGGAGCACGTCGCCGCGGGAGAGTGCCTTGGCGACGTGGCCCGGTGCCTCGAGGTCATGACCGTCCCGGAATCGGCTGACGAGACCCGTGAGCATCTCGATCGCTCGGTCGGACAGCACGCTGCGTCCGGGGCGCCCCAGGGTCTCGGCGAGGGGTGAGGCATCTGCGAAGAGCATCTTCTCCGGGGCCTCGCCCGGCGCACGGACGAGCCAGAGCTGCCCGGCGATAGAGGTATTGAAAGCGAAGCTGGCCGGTAGGGAGATCAAGCCCTCAACGATGCCTTCATGCATCAGGAGCTCGAGACCTCGCCCCGCAAATGTGCTGCTGTTCGTCAGAACCACGGCGGCGCGGCCCCCCGGCTTGAGCAGACGGGCCACGAGGTGCAGCCAGAACAGCCCTGTGCGCTGCTCTCGACCTCGCAGAAGCGCCTCTGGGACACCAGCGTTCTCCAGACCCGCTCGCTGCTCATCGAAGAGCATCATCCCGAAGGGAGGAACCACCACCACGGCGTCGACCGGCCCCTCGAGGTCACGCGCGCCCGTCAGAGAGTCCCCGCGGCGGACATGTCCAGTTGCTCCGAGCATGGTGAGCCGCGCCTGCGCCTGTCGAGCGACGTCCTGGTTCACGTCGATGCCCACCACCCGAGTCCCACGCTCCGCAAGGGCCACCAGGCCGGACCCTGTCCCGGCAGCAGGGTCTAGAGCAGACTCGGCCGGACCCACCAGATCAGCCATCAGTTGCGCCAGCCAGGCAGGGGTGGCGTACTCGCCACCCTCCCGGCCGCCGCTGACCGCTTGATGCTCGAGGAGCGACTCTGCCAGGTCACGGACACCGTCTTGCCCACCGGTCGCGAGGACGCCGTCGATGATCTCCAGAGCCCGGTGGACGGTGTGGTCCGGCAACGCCGATGTGAACTCTCGCAGGTCGCGCGCGTCGGGGACCAGCGCGGCGAGGACGTCGGCCCCACCACTGTCTGCGCCGTTGACCAGCTGCTCCCACTTTCGCCGGCCGGCAGGACTGCCAGCGAGCCCCCATGCCGCGTACGTGAGGCTGAACGCGAGCCGGTCTCCACGGCTCAGCCCAACACCTCGGAAGATGTCCAACAGGGGAAGGGCCGCCCTGTGTTGCGCGGCTGGTCGGCTGGTCACGTGGCATGTCCTCCATGTCCGAAGCCCGGCGCGATGACCGCTCCCGGCCGCTCCGCTGGGTCTGGCTGGTCAATCAGTAGTGTTCCGAGATGTAGTCGTGTGCCCGGTCGAACAGGCCGGGGACCTCGTCGAGCTGGTACTTCGCTAGGACTGTTCGGAGTTCGCGGGAGACGGCGCGGTCGCCCTTCTGGGTGGAGGCCCAGCCGGAGTTGTCGGCCGTCCACCCCGCCACTTTGAACGATCGTTCAATTTTCCCTGCATCTCGACATTCGCTGCATCTCGACAACATCCGTCTAAAAGTTGGTGGCCATGTTGGTGAAGCGGGAGTAGTGGCCCTGGAAGGCGACCACGATCGTGCCAGTGGGACCGTTTCGGTGCTTGGCCACGATCACGTCAGCCTCGCCCTCGCGGGGAGATTCCTTCTCGTACATCGACTCTCGGTGCAGCAGCACGACCATGTCGGCATCCTGCTCGATCGAGCCCGATTCGCGCAGGTCGGAGACCATCGGCTTCTTGTCGGTGCGCTGCTCGGGCCCACGGTTAAGCTGCGACAGAGCGATGACCGGCACCTCGATCTCCTTGGCCAGGAGCTTGAGGGCGCGGGAGAACTCCGAGACCTCCTGCTGGCGGGACTCGACGCGCTTGCCGGAGCTCATCAGCTGCAGGTAGTCGATGACCACGAGCTTGAGGTTGTTGCGCTGCTTGAGACGGCGGCACTTGGCGCGGATCTCCATGAGCGACATGTTGGGCGAGTCGTCGATGAAGAACGGCGCCTCGCTGAGCCGCCCGGTCGTGCGGGCGATCTTGGTCCAGTCGTCGTCCTGCAGCTCGCCCTTGCGCAGCTTCTGCAGCTGGATCGAGGCCTCGGCCGAGAGCAGACGCATGGTGATCTCGGTCTTGCTCATCTCGAGGCTGAACAGGACGGTGGCCTGCTGGTTGTGGATCGCCGCCGACCGCGCGATGTCAAGCGCGAGCGTGGAGTTGTGGGTCGGGATCATTGACCTGCCGGCGAGATACAGGTGGTCGTCGTTGCTCACCTGGATGCAGCGCACGGGCACCGAGGCGATGGGCTTCACCTTCGTGATGAAGCGGGAGTTTCTCCGCTGGAACTGGCGGCGACGAAGCTCCTTGTGCAGCAGCCTCTTGCGCTCCAGCACGAACACGTCCTCGTCCGAGGAGAAGGTGATCGTGAAGGCCGTCGAGCTCGCCGCCGAGCGGCCGCGCACCTTCTTGCGGCACATGCCACTTCGGTAGCCCAAGCCGGAGATGAGTTCATGTACGTCCTCGGCGAGGCGCAGGCTGGTGGTGGTGAATTGCACGCACCCGCCTGCAGACACGGTCCCGTCGGTGTCAAGGAGGCCAGCCAGCAGGGCGCGCCGCTGGGACTCGCTGGCCCGCTGGTACTCAACGGGGATGTGCTTGTCGCCGAGGACGCCGATCGTCCGGAGGCGGGCCTGGAGGGTTCCATGATGCTTCCGGCATGCCATGCACTGGCGGCCCGTCGTGGTGGGGCCGCCGCAGTCGGGGCAGACTGGCGTGGCGATCGGCTTCTGAAACGCCTTGAGGCGCCCCCCGCACGACTTGCCGCACGTCCTGACGTAGGCGACGGGGTTGGTGAACGGCGTCCCACACACGGCGCAGCCCCTCTGCTCCGCGACCACCTCGGTGGCGAGCTGCATGAGATAGCGCATCGGGGACGACGTCTTGGTCACGACCAGTCCATCGGCCTCGAGCCTCATCACGATCTCGGGGTCCGCCGTCGTGATCTGCGCAGCAGCAGAGGTCCCGTCTCCCAGCCAGGCCCCCAGCGTGTACGGCTGGACCAGGAGCTCCCGCTCCGCGAGGGCGAGCGCAGCCGCCAGCGGCACGCTGTGGTTGAGGCGTGCGTCGGCTGTGCCCGTGCGCACCGTCGCAGCAATCTCCTCCGTGGTCCGGATCGCGGCGAACGTCCGCTGATTGCGCTGACCGTTCCTGCCGTCACGAGCGGCCTGAAAAGACTTGCGGCTGGCGCGCGTATCCGTCAGCCACTGGTGCTGAGCGTCGGCCACGATGGTCGAGCCGTCCGAGAAGGACACCTCGTAGCAGGGTCGGTCGGTCATGACCTCGGTCGCAGCGACCACGCGGGTCGGACGACCGTCGGCCCCAATGACCTCGTCACCGACCTGGACCTCACCCATCGTGGTCCAGCCGGTCGGTGTCACGAGGGGGGTGTCGAGCGCAAGCGCCTTGCCGACGGCGGGGCGCGCGGCGATCACGATCATCTGGCCGGGGTGCAGTCCGTTGGTGAGCTGGTCGAGCTCGGTGAAGCCGGTGGGCACGCCGACCATCTCGCCGTTCTTGCCCGAGGCGTGCTCGATCTCGTCGATCGTGGCCTCGAGCACCTCGCCGACAGCGATGTAGTCCTCGCCGCCGCGCTTGTCGGCGACCTGGTAGACCTCGGCCTGCGCGGCGTTGACGATGTCCTCGACGTCGCCGCCCTGGCCATAGCCCATCTGCACGATGCGCGTGCCCGCGTCGACGAGGCGGCGCAGGACGGCGCGCTCCTGCACGATCTCGGCGTAGTAGCCCGCGTTGGCCGCCGTCGGCACGGCGTCGATCAGCTGGTGCAGGTAGGCCTGGCCGCCGATGCGCTGGATCTCGCCGCGCTTGGTGAGCTCGTCGGCGACGGTGATGGCGTCGGCCGGCTCGCCGCGACCGTAGAGGTCGATGATCGCCTCGTAGATCGTCTCGTGCGCGGGGCGATAGAAGTCGAGCCCGCGCAGCGTCTCGACGCAGTCGGCGATCGCGTCCTTGGACAGCATCATCGAGCCGAGGACGGACTGCTCCGCGTGCACGTCCTGGGGCGGCACGCGGTCGTCGCCACCGCCCCCACCAGGTCCCCCCACCGCGGGGCCGTAGTCCCGACGGTCGTCCAGCTCGGCGATCGACACGTCCGCTCCCTCGTCCTAGCCCTGCTCTGCCCGGTCCCTGCTCGTCAGTCCACCACCGACCTCTGACAGACCCTCCACCGGCGCCTCCGAGGCCCCCTGGGAGGGCCTCGCGCGCGTGTGGACAAACCTGTGGACAAGTCGGATGGCCCTGGGCGAACGACATCACCCGGACGGGCTGCTGCGCCACGTTAGGGGCCGGGAGGAGAGCCGGGCAAACGGGGGCTGTGGACAAGGTGGGGACAACACGCCGTGGCGTGTGCGCAACCCTGGGGACAAGCCTGTGGACGGAGTGTGACTTTGCCGTGACCTATCGCTTCATCACCGCTATGACCAGCCCGTATGCCGTCCACCGCCTGTGCACAGAAGATTTCTGCGGGAGGTTAGGCCATCTGAGCACGCCGCCGCGCGGTGTGGACAAACCGTCTCATCACCGACACGCCGACCCCCGCCCTGCCGCGCCAGATCTCGCTGAATGTCACCACTACATCACTCACAGGAACCGTCCGGGCTTCTGACCTGCGACTTCCCACATGGGGCCGACGGACCTGTCACATCTGTGGACAACGACACACCCGAAACCCGCAGGTCACCGCCCCGTCACCAGACTCACCCCCTGACACCGACTGGGGGCGCACACCGCCGCCCACCTATGCTCGGCGGGTGACGAGCGACCGGGGGGCCCAGCCGCCGCCCTCCCCCGCCCGCGAGATCCTGCGCCTCGCCGTCCCCGCCTTCCTCGCCCTCGTCGCCGAGCCGCTCTTCCTCCTCGCCGACAGCGCCATCGTCGGCCACCTCGGCACCCCGCAGCTCGCCGGCCTCGGCGTCGCGAGCGCCGCCCTGCTGACCGCGGCCAACATCTTCGTCTTCCTCGCCTACGGCACCACCAGCATCGTGGCCCGCCACGTCGGCGCCGGTGACGAGCGCGGCGCCGTCGCCAACGGCCTCGACGGCGTGTGGCTCGCCGCGGCCCTCGGGCTCGTCACCAGCCTGCTGGTCGCGGCCTTCGCCCGCCCCCTCGTGGCGGCGTTCGGCGCGAGCCCGGACGCCCTCGTCCACGCCGAGCACTACCTGCGCGCGAGCGCCGCCGGCATCCCCGCGATGCTCGTGGTCCTCGCCGCTACCGGCATCCTGCGCGGCGTCCAGGACACCACCACGCCCCTGGTCGTGTCCGTCGCCGGTTTCACGTGCAACGTCGCCCTCAACGTCCTGCTCGTCTACGGCCTGCACCTCGGGATCGTCGGCTCGGCCATCGGCACGGTGATCAGCCAGTGGGGTATGGCGGTCGCCCTGCTCCTCGTCGTGGTGCGGGCAGCGCGGCGGCTCGACGCCTCCCTGCGCCCGCATCCGGGGCGGGTGCTGGTGGCCGCGCGGGGCGGCATACCGCTGCTTGTCCGCACGCTGGCGCTGCGCACGGTCCTGCTGCTGACCACGTGGGTCGCGGCGGGTCTGGGTGACGTGCCGCTCGGCGCCTACCAGGTGAGCGCGACGGTGTGGAGCTTCCTCACCTTTGCCCTGGACGCGCTGGCGATCGCCGCGCAGGCCCTGACGGGCAAGGCCCTCGGCGCGGGCGACACCGCGGGGACCCGGGCCGCCACCTCCCTCATGATCCGGTGGGGCCTCATCGGCGGCGCGGTCCTCGGCGCCCTGGTCCTCGCCCTGCACACCGTGCTGCCGCACCTGTTCACGAGCGACCCCGAGACCCAGGCCGCCCTCGCCGCCGGGCTGGTCGTGGTGGCCGTGACGCAGCCGATCTCGGGGTGGGTCTTCGTCCTCGACGGGGTGCTGATCGGCGCCGGCGACACCCGCTGGCTGGCGTGGGCGCAGCTCGCGCTCCTCGTGGCCTATGTCCCCGTCGTGCTGGTCGTCCGGCACGTCGCCGGCCCGCTCGACGACCCCGCGGCCGTGGTGTGGCTATGGGTCGGGTTCAGCATCTTCATGACCCTGCGCGGCATCGCGCTCGGCCTGCGCGCCCGCTCCGACGCCTGGCTCGTCACCGGCGCCACCCGCTGACCCCAGCCCGAACCGACCCGGGATCAGGCGCCCACGGCCTCCTGGGTGGGGCTCAGCGCCAGCGCCACGCACCCACCCACGGCCAGCGCCACGCCGACGAGAGCCAACGCCCCCCAGCCGTCACGCACGCCGTCCCCCAGCACGGCCACCCCCGAGCCCGAGCACATACGCGGGGTGCCGGACCACGCCCGCCCCGGCGGCCCGGGATGCGGCGTAGCCCTGCGAGACGGAGGCGACGGCATACAGGAGCATGCCGACCACCGAGGCGACGAAGCCGAGGATCACAGCTCGAGACCCAGCAGGGCGTTCTCGACGACCTCCATGATTGCGGGGTGGATCCAGTACTGCCCGCGCGCCATCTCGGGCACGGGCGTCCCCAGCGACATCGCCTGGATCAGCGGCTGGATCAGGTTGCTGGCCTGGTAGCCCATGAGGTGGGCGCCCAGCAGCAGCCGGGTCTCGGGGTCGGCGAGCAGCTTGACGACGCCCACCTGGTCCTCCATGGCCCAGCCGTATGCCGTGGCGCCGTAGTCCTGGATCTTGACGACGTAGTCGCGCCCGGCCGCCTGCAGCTCGCGCTCCGTCAGGCCGACCGACGCGATCTGCGGGTGGGTGAACACGGCGGCGGGGACGTAGCGGTGGTCGCTCGTGCGCAGGTCGTCGGGGTGGGTGAGGTTGTGGGCGACGACCCGGGCCTCGTGGTTGGCGACGTGCTTGAGCTGCCAGTGGCTGCTGATGTCGCCCAGCGCCCAGACGCCCTCGACGCTGGTGCGCTGCTGCTCGTCGACCCACAGGCGGGGTCCGTCCATCCGATAGCCGACCTCGGCGAGCCCGAGCTGGTCGGCGTTGGGCACGCGCCCGGTGGCGACGAGGACGGCGTCCGCCACGACCTCGCCCGACCCGGAGGGCCCGGTGGTCGTGAGGTGCCACGCGCCGTCGCGGCGCTCGGCCGCGCTGATCTGGGTGCCGAGCCGCAGGTCGTAGCGCTCGGCCGCCAGCTCGGTGAACCGCCCCGAGATCAGGTCGTCCTCCTTGCGCAGCAGGCTGCCACTGCGCTGGAGCCAGGTCACCTCCACGCCGAACGCGTCGAAGATGTGGGCGAACTCCGCCGCCACGAAGCCGCCACCGACGATCGTCAGGCGGCGCGGCAGCTCCTCCATGCGCATGACGGTGTCGCTGGTGTGGACGCCGAGCTCGGGGGCCGCCTCGCGCAGACCGTCGACGGCGAGCATCGAGACGCGCGAGCCCGCGGCCACGACGATCTGGTCGGCCGTGATGGTCGCGCCGGTGCCGGTGTCGATCTCCTTGGGTCCGACGAACCGTGCGCTCCCGTCGAACACCGTGATGTGCGGGTCCTGGCGCCGGTACTGCTCGCCGCCGGCCGCGATCTGGTCGATCCGCCCCGCGAAGATCCGGTCGCGCACCTCGCGCCAGCGCACCTGCGGGTCGCAGGGGAAGGACGCGCCGAGCCGGTCGAGGTGCTGCGCCGAGGTGATGACGTCGGCGGGGTAGGCGTACATCTTGGTGGGGATGCAGCCGACGTTGAGGCAGGTGCCGCCGAAGGTGCCCCGCTCGAGGATCGCGATGTCCTTGTCGGCCAGCTCGGGGGTGATGAGCGAGTTGCCCGAGCCCGTGCCGATGATGATCAGGTCGAAGTGACGGTCAGCCATGCGCTCGAGCCTAGACGTGCAGGCTGAGCACAGGCTGCCCTCAGGACTCCCCGGCCAGTCGGTCGCCCGTCACGGCCCTCACCTGGTCCATCGCCTCGAGGGTCGCGATCGTCGCGTCGAGGGGCCGTATGACGCTCTCGGTCCTCCCCTCGCCGAGGCAGCGCGCGACCTCGAGCGCCTCCCAGAACAGTCCGTCGTGGGCGGTCGCCGCCTCGAGGTGGCGCAGCTGTCCCCCGCCGCGTCCGTGCAGGGTGAACGACCCCGGTTGGTACCACGGGCCGTCCAGCGACACCCACGCGTCGGTGCCGCTGATCGCGGCGACGGTGGGGGTCTCGACGAGGGCGCTCGCGTGCAGCGCCGACTGCGCGTCGCCGTGCCGCAGCGTCATCGTCGTCTGCGCCATCGTGCCCGTCGGCCCCCGCACGCCCTGCGCCGCGACCTCGGTGGGCGCCCCCAGGACCCACGTCGCGAGGGTGAGCGGATAGGTGCCGAGGTCCATCATCGCGCCGCCCGCGAGCGCCGGGTCGTGGATGCGGTGGGCGCCGGGGAAGTACTCGCCGATGTCGGCGGACACCATCGTCGGCTCACCCAGGACGCCGTCGTCGAGCAGCCGGCGGAGCACGCGGAACTTCGGCAGGCACAACGACCACATCGCCTCCATCGCGAGGACGCCAGCGGCGCGGGCGGCCTCGGCGATGCGCCGGGCCCCCGCGGCGTCGATCGCGATGGGCTTCTCGACGAGCACGTGCTTGCCCGCCGCGATGGCGAGCAGGGCGTGCTCGACGTGCTGCGGGTGGGGGCTCGCGACGTAGACGACGTCTACGCGCGGGTGGGCGACCAGCTCGGCATACGACCCCAGCGGCTCGCCCCCGAGCCGCCCGGTGAAGCGCTGCGCGCCCTCCTCGGACCGGGAGCCGACCGCCACCACCTGGTGGTTCGTATGCCGGAGGACGGACGCGGCGAACCGCTCGGCGATCCACCCCGTGCCGAGGATGCCCCAGCGCAGGGCGGGGCCCCCGGTGGGATCCGGCAGGCGGGGCGCGGGCAGGCTGTGCGGGAAGGACATCGGCGTCGCTCCTTCGACCGTTGCTGGACAGTGGCCGGTTCATGTCAGATAGTACTGACAATTGTCCAACGAAGGAGATCTCGCATGCCCCTGCAGCCCGTCCGCATCGGTCTGATCGGCTGCGGCCGCATCGGCCGGGTCCACGCCCTCAGCGTCACCGCGGCCCCCGGGGCCGTGCTCACGACCGTCGTCGACGCCGTCCCCGCCGCCGCGGAGTCGCTGGGCGAGCTGCACGGCGCCCGCGTCGCCGCCACCCCCGCGGAGGTGCTGGCGTCCGCCGACGTCGACGCCGTCATCATCGCGTCCCCCACCGCCACGCACGTCGACCTCATCGATGCCGCGATCGACGCCGGCAAGCCCGCCCTGTGCGAGAAGCCCATCGACCTCGACATCGCCCGCGTCGAGGCGCTGCGCGGCAAGGCGTCGGCCGCGACCACGCCGATCATGCTGGGCTTCAACCGGCGCTTCGACCCGCACTTCGCGACCCTGCACGCGCGCGTCGCCGCCGGCGAGATCGGCCGCCTGGAGCAGCTGTCCATCATCAGCCGCGACCCCGCGCCCGCGCCGACGGACTACCTCGCGGTGTCCGGCGGGATCTTCCGCGACATGACGATCCATGACTTCGACATGGCGCGGCACTTCGTGCCGGACGTCGTCAGCGTGTTCGCCTCGGGGACGGCGCAGTTCAGCGAGGACATCCGCGGTCTCGGCGACTACGACTCCGCGGTGGTGGTGCTGACGGGCCGCGAGGGCCAGCAGGTGACGATCACCAACTCGCGGCACGCGGCCTACGGCTACGACCAACGGCTGGAGGCCTTCGGCTCGGAGGGGCTGCTCGAGGCCGGCAACGTCACCGACACGGTCGTGCGCCGCTGGACCGCCGACGCGGTCGAGGTGCGCGAGCCCTACCAGAACTTCTTCCTCGAGCGGTATGCCGCGGCCTACCAGCGCGAGCTCGCGGCGTTCGTCGCCACCATCCGCGAGGACGCTCCGGTGCCGGTGGGCTTCCACGACGGGTGGGCCGCCCTCGTGCTGGCCGACGCCGCCGCCCGGTCCGCCGCCGAGGGTCGCGTCGTCGAGGTCGACCTCGACGCCTGACCCGTCCGGTCAGGCCGGGTCGATCCACCGCGTCGGCAGGTTGTAGCGCGTGATGATCTCCAACGACGCCGGCACGGTCAGCGGGGCGCCCGACACCAGCCGGTGGTGCCTCAGCACCTGACGGACGGCCCGACGGCAGTCGCTCTGCAGGTCGTGGTGGATCACCGCGTCGATGGCCCCCGAGCGGAGCAGCGCGACGTTGTCCTCGTCGAGGTCGTGCGCGACGTAGGCCTCCACCCGTCGCCCCCGGCGCCGCAGCTCGGCGAGGGTGGCGCGGTTGCCACCACCGACGGAGTAGACCGCGCACACGCCCGGCTCCTCGTCGAGCGCCGGCCCGACCAGGTCGCCCGTGGCGGCATCGAGCCCGTCCGCGTCCGACACCACGAGCACGGGCTCCTCCGGCCGCAGCACCGCCAGCTCGTCCTCGAACGCCCGCACCCGCTCATGCTCCCCCAAGAAGGTCGAGCGGCTCATCGTCACCAGCACCCGCCGCCCCTCGCCGTCACCCACGCCTCGCGGGGTCAGCCAGCGCGACACCAGGAAGGCTGCCGTCGCCCCAGCCTGCTGGTTGTCCAGTCCGACATACGCCACCCGCCTGCTGCTCGGGACGTCGGTGACCAGGGTGACCACCGGTATGCCGCGCCCCGCCGCCCGGTCCACCGCCGCCGCGATGGCCGGGTCGTCCGGCGCCTTGAGGAGCAGCCCCTGCGAGGTGCGGCCTCCCGACCCGACCCGGTCGATCGTCTCCACGAGCTCCTCGACGTCGGCCCGCTCGCGCAGGTGGAACCTCGCCCGCACGGCCGCTGGCCGCACCCACGCCAGCTCGGCCTCGAGCGCCGTCCGCACGGCGCCCGTGAACCGCGCCGGCGCCTGCATCACGACGTCCACCAGCACGGTGCGGGCGCCGAGCCGCAGCTGCGACTGCTGGCGGTCGAGCTCCAGCACGGCCTGCTCGACGGCCCGCACGGCCGCGGCGCTCACGTTGCTGCGCCCGTGCAGCGCGCGATCGACGGTGGCCTCGGACAGGCCGGCCTGGGCGGCGATGTCCTTGAGGGGGTGCGGCGGCCTCATTCCCCGACGGTAGGCCTGATCGCGACTGAGGTCTATCTGAGGTCTTTGACCCCAGCCGACGGCCGGTCCGCGAGCCACCATGGAAGGGAAGGACCACGACGACGAGGAGACGCCATGCCGACCACGACCCGCCCGGCTCCCAGCCCGACCTACACGGCGCAGGACTGCCGCCTCGAGGACCTGCGCGCGGTGCTCGAGGCCCGCACCGACGTCACGGCATACCCGCACGCCCAGGCCGTCGAGCAGGAGGTGCTGCTCTATCGCGCCGACCGGCTGCGCGAGGCGCTCGGCAACGGGCCCGAGGCCGCCCGCGAGGTGCAGGCCGAGCTGGCCCGCGCCCTGTCCGAGGGGCCGGGGATCGTCGTGCTGCAGGGCGCCTTCGAGCACGACGTGGTCGACCGGGTCAGCGACGGCTTCCGCACGATCATCGAGGAGCAGCGCGCCTCCGGCCGCGTGGCGGGCGACCACTTCGCCAGGCCCGGGGCCAACGACCGCGTCTGGAACGCCCTCGAGAAGCTCGCCGTCACCGACCCCGAGGCGTTCGTCGACTACTACGCCAACGACCTCGTGGCGCTGGCGGCGACGGCCTGGCTGGGACCTGGCTACCAGGTCACCTCGCAGGTCAACGTGGTCAACCCGGGAGGCGCCGGCCAGACCGTGCACCGCGACTACCACCTGGGGTTCCTCGGACCGGAGGTCAGCGAGCGCTACCCCCGGCACGTCCACATGATGTCGCCGATGCTGACCCTCCAGGGCGCCGTGGCGCACGTCGACATGCCCGTCGAGAGCGGCCCCACCCTCTATCTCCCCCACTCGCACCGCTACGAGCCCGGCTACGTCGCCTACTGGCTGCCGGAGTTCCAGGACTACTTCCGCGAGCACCACGTGCAGCTGCCGCTCGCCAAGGGCGACGCCGTGTTCTTCAACCCCGCGCTGTTCCACGCCGCCGGCACCAACCACTCGACCGACATCCTCCGCATGGCCAACCTCCTGCAGATCTCCTCGGCGTTCGGCCGGGCCATGGAGCGCGTCGACCGGCGCCGCGTGGTCGAGGCCGTCTATCCGGTCCTGCTCTCCCGCCAGGACGCCGGTATGCCGACCGCCCGCCTCCACGACGTCATCGCCGCGTCGGCGGAGGGCTACGCCTTCCCCGCCGACCTGGACGTGGAGCAGCCCGTCGACGGGATGGCGCCGCCCACGCAGGCGGACCGGGTGCGGGACGCGCTGGCCGCTCGGCTCCCGCTGACCGAGCTGGCCGCGGCGCACGGCGCCCCGACGACCGGTCCGCTCGCGAGCGCAGCGACCGAAGCCGCCACGGCCGCGGGCCCCACCACCGGGGGCGCGGCCTGATGCGCGAGCTCCTCCAGGACCGGGTGGTCCTCGTCAGTGGCGGTACCCAGGGCGTGGGCGCCGCCGTGGCGCGGGCCGCCCTGCGCGAAGGCGCCCGCGTCGTCGTCACCGGGCGCCGCGCGGACGTCGGGTCGGCGGCGGCCGAAGAGCTGGCACGCGAGCACGGCTCGCACCGCGCGGAGTTCGTGCAGACCGACCTGGCCGACGTGGACCAGGCACGCGCCTCGGTCACCGCGACGGTCGAGCGCTTCGGCCGGGTCGACGGGCTCGTCAACGCCGCCGGCCTCACCTCGCGCGGGTCGCTGCTCGACACCACCCCCGAGCTGCTGCAGCAGCACCTCTCGGTCAACCTCGTGGCGCCGTTCTTCACGATGCAGGCGGCCGTCGAGGACATGCGCCGCCGGGGCGCCCCCGGCACGATCGTCAACGTGCTGACCATGTCCTCCCACGGCGGCCAGCCCTACCTCGCGCCCTACGTCGCCTCCAAGGCCGGGCTGGCCGGGCTGACCCGCAACGCGGCGTACGCCCACCGCTTCGACCGCATCCGCATCAACGGCCTCAACATCGGCTGGACCGAGACGCCGGGCGAGGACGAGGTGCAGCGGCGCTTCCACGGTGCGCAGGACGGGTGGCTCGAGGAAGCCTCCGTCGCCCTCCCCATGGGCAAGCTGGGGCAGGTCGACGAGATCGCCGACATGGTCGTCTACCTGCTGTCCGACCGCAGCGGCGTCGTGACCGGCTCCGTCATCGACTGGGACCAGACGGTGCCCGGCGCCCACGACTGACGCCTGCTGCCTCCACGCCACGGGCGTCCGGGAAGTGACCACTCGGCGGGGGGTGCGGGGCGCCGGATCACCGACACCCCGCCTCTCGGCATACGGCTCAGACGAACTCGCCCCTGGAGAAGCTCTCCTCGAGCTCCTCCAGGGAGCGGCCGCTGGTGTTGGGCAGCATCTTCCAGAGGAAAAAGATCGCCGCGAGCCCGATCACGAAGAACAGGCCGAACATCCCCTGCAGGCCAGCCTTGCCCACGACCACGGGGAAGGAGAAGGTCAGCGCGGCGTTGACCAGCCACATGCACAGGATCGAGATCCCCATCCCGAAACCCCGGATCCGCAGCGGGAACATCTCGGAGAGCGCGACCCAGACCGGCGCGTTGAGGCAGCACTGCATGAAGAACACGAAGGTCACGCAGAGCACCAGGATCACCCAGGCGCGGGTGGTGCCCGCCGGGAGGATCGTCGCCGCGAGGGTGATGAGGCCGTGGATCGTGGTCGTCGCGCAGAAGCCGAAGATGATGAGCCTGCGGCGGTGGACCTTGTCGATCACCACGAACAGGCACAGCGCCGTCCCGACGACCGCGAGGACCCCGTTGGCGACGTTGGCGATGATCGCCGCGCTGGCCGAGAAGCCCGCCTCGGTGAGCAGCTGGGTGCCGTAGTACATGATCGAGTTGATGCCCGTGACCTGCTGCGCGGCCGCCAGGCCGCAGCCGATGATCACCAGTCGGCGGATCCACGGGATCGCCATGTCGGACCAGCCGCCCTTGTGGGACTCGGCCTCCTCCGCGGCGAGGTGCTCCACCTCGCCGAGCTCGGCGCGGGCGCGGTCCTCGTTGCGGACCTCCAGGAGCACCTGCAGCGCCTCGTCGTAGCGACCCTTCGAGATGAGCCAGCGCGGGGACTCCGGCATACGGAGCATCCCGAAGAACAGGAACACCGCGGGGACGGCGCACACCGCGAGCATGTAGCGCCAGACCCCCTCGTGCTCGCCCCAGACGCTGGCGATGATCGCGTTGATGATGAAGGCCAGCATCTGCCCGAGCACGATCGCGAGCTCGTTGCGCCCGCTGAGGGTGCCACGGCGCTCGGTGGGCGCGAGCTCCGACAGGTAGACGGGGACCGTGGCGGATGCCGCGCCGACGGCGAAGCCGAGGATGAAGCGGGACGGGAGCATGACGCCGAGCCCGGGGGCAAAGACGCAGCCGAGGGTGCCGACGAAGAACACGACGGCGATCATGGTCAGCGTCCGCTTGCGCCCCAGCCTGTCGTTGAGCAGGCCCGAGACGATGGCACCGACGGCTGCGCCGATGAGCAGGGTGGCCGTCACGAGACCTTCGGTCACGTCGCTCAGGCCGAGGTCTTCCCTCATGGGCGCCAAGGCGCCGTTGATCACGCCCGTGTCATAACCGAACAGCAGGCCGCCGAACGTCGCGACGACGGCGATCAGGTCCAGGCGCCGCTGGTGCGGGCCCGGGCGGAGCGGCGGGAGCGTCACCCCGCCGGGGCTGCTGGTGGGACTGCCGTGGGACATCCTCGTCTCCTTCTGCCTTCCGCAGCACGCGGATTCGTAGCGTCCGTGCTCGTATCGTTATCACAAGTGAAGAGGCCGGTGTGGACACTGTCAATAGATTGTCCTTACATTTGCCCCACACCGTTGCACGACGAAGGAGTCCGCATGACCCTCACCGCCGGACCGTCCGAGCAGGTCTCGCAGCACCCGGGGTTCGACCTCGCGGTGTGCTCCGAGATGCAGCTGCTCGATCTGCCCCACCTCGACCGCGTGCGGCGGCTGCACGCGCTGGGGTTCGCCGTCGAGCTGTGGGACTGGACGGCGCTGGACGTCGACGCGCTGGCGGCGACGGGTGTGCGCTTCACCTCGATGACGGGCTACACGCGGGGCGAGCTGATCGACCCCGCGGGCGCGGACGAGCTGCTGCGCACCGCCCAGGAGTCCGTCGCCGTCGCCCATCGCCTCGGCGACCCGCACCTCAACCTGCACGGCACGGGCCTCGGAGACGGCGGTATGCCGAACCGCCCGCAGAGCGTGGTGACCCCTCGCGACTGGCTCGCCGCCGAGCGGACGCTGCGTCGTGTGGCCGCCCTCGGCGAGAGCGAGGGCGTGACCTTCCAGCTCGAGAACCTCAACCTGGACGTCGACCACCCCGGCGTGCCGTTCGCGCGGGCGGCGGACGTGATCACGCTGCTGGAGTCCGTCGGGTCGCCTGCGCTGCGCATGAACCTCGACCTCTACCACGCCCAGATCGGCGAGGGGAACCTCATCGAGCTGTGCCGCCGGGCCCTGCCCCTCGTCGGCGAGATCCAGGTCGCCGACGTGCCCGGGCGGTGCGAGCCGGGGACGGGCGAGATCAGCTATCCCGGCATCGCCCGGGCCCTCGCCGAGATGGGGTATGCCGGGGTGGTGGCCCTCGAGGGGTGGGCGTCCGGCGACAGCGAGGAAGCGCTCGAGCGCTTCCGGGACGTCTTCACCCTCTGACCCGACCCCCGCCCCACCCCGCATCACCCCGCCGCCAAGGCGAGCCGCTGCTCACGCGCAAGAGGGCAAAGATGGTCCCCGCCACCGCGCGGGAGCAGCCCTTCACGCCCACTCACCCCGGCAGGCCGCCAAGGCGAGCCGCTGCTCACGCGCAAGAGGGCAAAGATGGTCCCCACCACCGCGCGGGAGCAGCCCTTCACGCCCACTCACCCCGGCAGGCCGCCAAGGCG
>ERZ501016.174-NODE-174-length-26845-cov-7.938447_pt1 | contig 26845 bp, 22 predicted proteins | sample MGYA00248889_ERZ501016 | MGnify/ENA primary metagenome ERZ501016 (study PRJEB25958, sample SAMN03398594) | human skin metagenome | study: EMG produced TPA metagenomics assembly of the Human Skin Microbiome Metagenome (human skin metagenome) data set. | reverse complement strand
TGGAGGAACAGGCGGGCCTCGGCGTCGACGAACGCTGCGGCGGAGCGGTGGCTGACGGCCACGCCCTTGGGCTTGCCGGTCGAGCCGGAGGTGAAGATGACCCAGCAGTCGTCGGTGAGGCCGGGTTCCTGCGGTTGGCGGGCCTCGCGCGGGGCGGCGAGGCGGCTGGTGATGACTAGGTCGGCGGAGATGACGGCGGCGACCTGGGCCTCGCCGAAGACGGTGCGGGCGCGTTCGTCGGGGTCGTCGGCGTCCACCGGCACGTACGCGGCCCCGTACAGCACCAGCCTCGACGGCTATGCGTACGACGCCTCGTACGCGACCGTCGAGGGCGGCAACCTGCGGCTGCGCTGGGACCCGACCCCGGTCACCGACGGCGGCATCACCTTCCCCTACCGGGCCGGCATGGCGTCGACGGCGAACGGCTACGCCTTCCAGTACGGGATCGTGGAGGCGCGGATGTGGGTGCCCGCCTCGGGCGACGGGCTGTGGCCGTGCTTCTGGCTGCTGCCCTACCCCGTGGACTCCGCCTGGCCCCCCGAGCTGGACATCGCCGAGTTCACGTACGACCCGGGGATGGTGACCGGCCACGGGAACGTCCACTACCTGAGCAACGGCAGGCAGCGCGACATCCCGGGCTTCCCTCCGTACGCGGAGAACGTGGGCGGCGCCTGGCACACGTACGGGGTGCGCTGGGCCCCGGACCGGCTGGACTTCATGCTCGACGGCCAGGTGCTCTACTCCTACACCGGCGAGGGCATCCCGCAGCAGAAGATGTACATCGTCTTGTCCACCGGCATGAAGCGCGGCAGCGACCCGGGCCCGGGCAACGTGCTGGTCGACTATGTACGGGTCTGGCAGTCCTGAGACGCGCACGGAGGCCCGGCTCTCACGCGAGCGGGCGGGCCTTCTTGCCGCTGCGGCGTCCCTGCCAGTAGGCGCCGGGCCCCTGCAGCACGGCCCGAGCCTCCAGCCGGCCGAGCCGCGCGACGAGCTCAGCGGGGAGCGAGCCCGACCCGGCGTGCCGGGCCGAGACCGACCCGCTGCGCACCGCGGCGAAGCGACGCAGGCCGACGATGCCGCGACGGGCGGCCAGCGGTGCGGTGGCCGGTGACGACATGACCTTGGTGAGCCAGGCGCCGAGCCCTCGCCCGTAGCCCCCGACCTGGCGGGTGAGACTGGCCTCGTCGGCGCGGTGACGGTGCCACGTCACCGCCGCCGGCTCGACGACGAGGGTCCAGCCACCGAGGATCACCCGCACGAACATGTCGAGGTCCTCACCGCCGCCCGAGGGTGTGCCGACGCCCAGGGCCTCGTCGAAGCCGCCGAGCCGGAGGAGCACGTCGCGTCTCACGGCGAAGTTGGCCCCGGTGCCGTACTCCCCGACTTGGAACGGGAACAGCGGCATGCCGGCCGGCGGCTGGTCCAGGGAGAAGACACGGCGGGTGACCGCGTCCGACCAGGTCACCCGCTGGTCGAAGTACGCCTGAGCGGGCGTCCTCAGCTCCCCGGACGGGACGAGCCCGCTCACGCAGCCGACGTCGGGGGTCAGCTCGAAGGCGGCCACCAGTCGTCGGACCCAGGAGCGGTCGACGATGACGTCGTCGTCGGTGAAGGCCACGATCTCGCCGGTGGCGGCGCGGATGCCGGTGTTGCGTGCACCCGCGAGCCCGGCGACGGGTTCGAGGACCCGTCGCACCCGGGGGTCGTCCAGCCCGGAGAGGAACCGTTCGGTGCCGTCGTCGCTCGGTGCGTTGTCGACCACCACCACGTCCAGGTGGGGGTAGTCGACCGCGAGCACCGACCCGAGGGCCACCGCGAGCATGTCGGGGCGGTCCTTGGTGCAGAGGACGACGCTCACCAGCGGCAGCCGGGACGCGGTGAGCACGGCGTCGCCGTCGCCCAGGGAGGCGATCTCGGCGCGGAGGGCATCGGCGTCGACGCGACCGTCGTTCACGGCCAGGGACACGAACCCGCGCACCCGCTCGGCCTCCCGGACGAGCAGCCGGGCGGTCCGCTCACCCTCCCAGCCGTCCAGGACGACCATGCCCTCGGCTGGGATCGCCTCGGTGTCGATCTCACCGACCCAGCACGCGTGCTCCCAGGTCACCGGGCCGCCGTTCGGCATCGGACGGTGCACCGATGCGACTGACTGGGACAATGCGCCACCTCCGCTCGAGACCGTCCATGTCATCGTACGACTCACGCCTTCGGCGCGCCGACCCACCGGTAGACGGTGACCCCACCCACGTGGGCGGCCTCGCGCCGGAAGTCGGGGCTCGCGGCCACCAGGTCGACGAACCGGTCGTACGCCTCCGGCGCCATCAGCCCGTAGAAGCGGGCGTAGTTGCGCATCGCGGGTGAGAAGACGAGGTAGACCGGGTCACGCTGCGGCCCCACCAGGTCCTTCAGCTGGTCGAGGTCCGCCTGCGTCTCGAACGTGAGCTCCCTGAAGTCGGCCCTGCCCGCCAGCGAGGTGTCGAACCGGCTGTTCGCGCGCGCGAGCTCGGCGTACTCGGCGACCGGCCTCACCGGCGCGCCCGGGGCCAACGGGAGCACGAGAGCCGGGGCCGGCAGCTCCTTCAGCACCGCAGCCGTACCCCGGACCTCGTCTGGCGACACCTTCTGCACCGTCCAGCTGCCGAGGGACGCCTGGGCCCCGAGCAGGGTGTAGGCGAGCAGCACCGGGAGCACCGCTGCGCGCCCCAGCCGGGCCCGCGACGCGTTCCCCGCCTCCCAGCCGGCGGGGTCGAGGGCGTCCTCCACCGCCTCCGCGAGGAGGAGCGCCGCCCCGGGGATCGAGTAGAGGAGCACCCGGAAGATCGCCTCGCCTCCGTAGCTCTGGCCACCGAGGATCAGGAAGGAGGCGAAGGTGAGCCCACCACGCAGCAGGACGGGCTGACCGCGACGCCACCGGCGAACCAGCACCAGCACCGCCATCGCCCAGAGCAGCACCGCCGTCACCCGGACCACCAGCTGCGCCAGCTGACGGCCTGCCGTGCCCGCGGTCGGGATGTTGGAGTCGAGGTTGTCGAGCGCGGGCTTGGTGAACAGGCCGTACGGAGCGACGACGTCGAGGTGGATCCAGACGTAGCCGCCCACCATGGCTGTCATCACCAGCGCGAGCGGCCAGAGCCGCCGGGAGTGGACGAGGACGATGCCCCAGACGACGATCAGGAGCCAGACCGGCGTGAGCTGGTGGGTCAGCACGGTCGCGGCGGTGATGGGCAGCACGATCCAGGTGCTCCGGCCGAGGCCTCGGGTGAGCAGCGTCGCCAGCACCACCAGCGCCATCACCAGGGCTGCGGCCTGCGGGGAGTAGTAGTCCTGGCCCACCCAGTTCGCGATCTCCCCGATGAAGGCAGCCAGGGCGGCGGCCCGCGGCGAGAGCCCCAGAGCCCGGGCCAGCGCCACGATCGCGACCGCCTGCAGCACGTGGAAGCCGAGCGGGAACCAGCGGGCGATGGTGTCGCCCATGGCGCCGTGCGCGTCGATCCAGGCCATCTGGGCGAAGAAGCCCGGCCAGCTGGAGTAGATGTCCACCTCCGGGTGGACGCGCCCGGTGCGCGTGAACAGGTCTACCACTCCCAGGTGGGCGTAGGCGTAGAACGGTGTCGCCGCCGTCGTCTGCAGGATGGGTGGGAGCCGAAGGGTGAGGAGGGTGACGCCGGTGGCGACCGCGGCCGCGACGGAGTCGTTGCGCAGCACAGCCAGGACGAGGGCGACGACGGCGAGCACCAGGCCCAGCGCCAACGGGGGCATGGCGACCAGCAGGCCGGTGTCGCCGACGGGGCGGCCACCCATGAGGGCGACCGTGGCGAGCAGGATGACAAGGCCGGCGAGGCTGGCCGCGAGCGAGGCGGCGCTCCGGGGCAGCGGTGGCCGCCAGGTCGTGACCGTCGCCCAGTCGCGTCTCGTCAGCGCCAGCCCGGCAGCTCCCACGGCGGTGGTCGTCAGCGCGAGCACCCAGGTGAACCAGACGGGGTGCCACCAGCCGGGGGCCTGGATCGCCACGCCTGCCCACCCGGTCCCGACGGCGATCCCGATCGCGGGGACCAGGGCCGCCGCCAGCGACAAGGGGAGCCGTGGCAGCCAGGCCACCGCGGCGCTGCCCGGGCCGACAAGCATGGCGAGCAGGACCAGGAGCCCCCCGGCGGGTGGGGGCAGGAGGAAGGCGCCCACGAGCCAAGCGACACCGGCGAGGACAGCAGTCAGGTGCAACGCGACGGCCCGTCGAGGGCGCCGAGCACCCGCGAGCGCCGGGCGCGGTTCCGCCACTCCCTGCGCCCCAGCCTCGAGGACGTCTCCGACCACGGCAGAGCTCATACCAGGCCCCCCAGCCTCATCGAGCAGCACTCACCTCGTACCGTCGCCCCCCACAGGCTTCGGAGTAGAAGGCTCAGCGTACGCCGGCGCTTTCCGCCGCGCCAACGTTTACCATGAGTGCGGGGGACGGGGGAGGGGGATGCACATGGCGCCTGCGGTCTCCGTCTGCGTGCCCGTGTACAACGGTGCCGCCTACCTCGAGGCCACGCTGCGGTCACTGCTGGCCCAGGACCACCGGGACTTCGAGGTCGTGGTGCTCGACAACGCGTCCACCGACGGCACCGCTGAGATCCTCGCCAGGCTCGACGACCCCCGGGTGCGGGTGGAGCGCAACCCCACCACGCTGCCGTTGCCCGAGAACTGGCGCCGAGCCTGCGAGCTCGCCACCGGTACGTACCTCAAGGTCGTGTGTGCCGACGACCTGGTCGCTCCCACGTGCCTGCGGGCCCAGGCCGAGCTCCTCGACGGTCACCCAGAGGTGTCGCTGGTCGCCTGCCGCCGCGACGTCATCGACCCGCAGGGGTCCACGATCGCCCGGGCCCGCGGGCTCCGCGGCCTCCTGGGCCGTCATGACGGTCGTGAGGTCGCGGCCCAGACCGCCCTGCTCGGCATCAACCCCATCGGCGAGTCGGCCGCCGTCATGTTCCGTCGCCACGACTACGAGCGGCTGGGCGGCTGGGACGGGCAGCTGGTCTACCCGATGGACCTCGACCTCTGGCTGCGGCTGCTGACGGTGGGCGACCTGTACGGCCAGGGGGAGAGCCTCGCGGCGTACCGGATCACCACCACGTCCCTGACCAGCGCGCTGTCCGCCGCGCAGTACGACGAGCAGCGCCGGTTCCTGAGCCGGATGGCCGGCGAGAAGCGCTGGCGTCTGCCGGCGCTGCTCCGCCACGTGGCGCGGGTGACCGGCCCCGTCGCGCTGTGGACCTGGTCGCTCCGGCACAAGGAGGTCGCCGTGCGCCAGGCCCTCCGGAGCCGCCGCGGTCGATGAGGACGAGTCGGCGTGCACTGGTGGCGGGGGGCGTCCTCGGAGCGGGGGCCCTCGCGGCGGCCGGCGTGAGCCGTGCCCTTGATCCCACGCCGCGGGGACTAGACGGGCGTGCCTGGCGGCTGGTGTGGCGGGAGGAGTTCGACGGCCCCCTCGACCCGCAGGTGTGGCTCCCGCTGCGCGGCACCCGCGAGTTCCCGTACCGCACGCCCTTCAACGCCTCGCTCGACGACTCGTCGTTCAGCGCGGACCACGTCGAGGTCAGCGGTGGCTCGCTGCGCATCCGCTGGACACCGCGGGCCAGCACGGTCGGCTCGACCACCTATCCGTACACGACGGGTCTCGCGACGACGGCACCGGGCTTCGCCTTCCAGTACGGCGTGTGCGAGATTCGCGCCTTCGTGCCGGCCGCCAGCGGCATCGCCCCCGCCTTCTGGATGCTGCCCCTGCCGGTGAACGCGTGGCCACCCGAGATCGACCTCGCCGAGTTCACCACCAGCGCCGGCGGGCAGGTCGACGTCCGGTTCAACGTGCACTGGCACCCGGGCGCCGACGGCCAGATCGCGGGGTTCCCCGTGTACGGCTCCGACGTCGGTGACGCCTGGCACACGTACACGCTGGTCTGGGAGGCCGACCGGATGAGCGTCCTGCTCGACGGCGTCACCCGGTACGAGTACACGGGGGAGGGCATCCCGCAGCAGCCCATGTACCTCGTCCTCTCCGGCGGCGTGCTGCGGGGGGCGACGCCGGCGGCCGGGGAGGTGCGGGTCGATCACGTCCGGGTCTGGCAGCGCTGAGGGGGCAGCGGTGCGGACGGGCCGCCGCCGAGCCGGTAGAGTGAGGCGGCCGCCGTACGTGGCGGCACTCACCGGGCGTTCGCGGCACGCCCGCGCGACCGACCGAAGGGACTCTCCATGGCCTCCACCAACGACCTCAAGAACGGCATGGTGCTCGACCTTGACGGCCAGCTCTGGCAGGTCATCTGGTTCCAGCACCACAAGCCGGGCAAGGGCAACACCGTCGTGCGGAGCAAGCTCAAGCACGTCCTGAGCGGCAAGGTCGTCGACCGTACGTTCAACTCCGACACCAAGGTCGACACGGCCACCGTCGACCGGCGCGAGATGCAGTACCTGTACCACGACGGCGACGGCTACGTGTTCATGGACACCAGCGACTACTCGCAGCTGACGCTCAGCGAGGACATCATGGCCGACGCCAAGAACTACCTGCTCGAGAACGGCATGGCCCAGGTCGCGCTGCACGAGGGCAACCCGCTCTTCGTCGAGATGCCGACCTCGGTGGAGCTCGAGGTCACCTACACCGAGCCCGGCCTGCAGGGCGACCGCTCCAGCGCCGGCACCAAGCCCGCCACGGTCGAGACCGGCCTGCAGATCCAGGTGCCCCTGTTCATCACGACCGGTGAGCGGGTCAAGGTCGACACGCGCGACGGCAGCTACCTCGGCCGCGTGTGAGCGCGGACGCCCGTCGCAGCGGGTCCGCCCGCCACAAGTCGCGGCAGCACGCGCTGGAGATCCTGTTCGAGGCCGACCTGCGTGACGCCTCGCTGCGCTCGACGCTCGAGGAGCGTACGGAGGCCGCGGAGCCGCCCGTGCGGGAGCTGACCGCCACCCTGGTGCGAGGCGTGGCCGACAACCTGCGCGAGGTCGACGCGCGGGTCGCCGGCGCCCTCTCCCCGGGCTGGACGCTGGCCCGGATGCCGCGGGTCGACCGCGTCATCGCCCGGCTCGCCACGTACGAGCTGGGCTGGCTGGACACCGACCAGGCCGTCGTGATCTCCGAGGCCCTGGAGCTTGCCAAGGAGCTCTCCACGGACGAGTCCCCGGCGTTCCTGAACGCCGTGCTCGGCAAGGTCGCCGAGGCCGGCCCGGCCGTCTGAGGCCCGCCCGCAGGCGTTGAGGGAGGCCCTCGAGTCCTGACCCAACCCTTGACCGGTGCTCGACGGTCGCGCGCTCGACTAGGCGGATCTGCTGGTCCTGAGCGGTAATGGAGGCATGCGACGCGGGGGAAGCGCGGGCCTGGCAGGCCTGCTGGTGCTGGTGCTGATGACGACTCTGGGGGCCCGGCCGGCGCAGGCGGCCGACACCGCGGCGTACATCCGGTTCGCCGTGCCCCAGGCGCAGCGAGAGACCGCGCAGTACGGGGTGCCCACCTCGGTGGCGATCGCCCAGTCGATCCTGGAGTCCGGCTGGGGCGGCTCGACGCTCGCGACGCAGGTGAACAACTACTTCGGCATCAAGTGCAAGGCGAACAGCCCGAGCGTCTACCAGACCGGCTGCTTTGCGATCTCCTCGCTGGAGTACAACCCGGACGGCACCTCGTACCCGGTGGTGAGCGAGTTCCGCACGTACGCGAACCCGGGCGACTCCTTCCTCGACCACGGCCAGTTCCTCAGCACCCGCAGCTGGTACGCGCCGGCGTTCGCGTACAAGGACAACCCCGACCAGTTCATCCGGGAGGTCGCCAAGGGCGGGTACGCCACCGATCCCGGCTACCCCGACCAGGTCATCGGGATCATGCAGCGCTACAACCTCTACCAGTACGACGCGACGCACGACCCGAACCCGTCGGTGGCCGACCCCGGGGGCTTCGTGGCCCTGTCGCCGACCCGCTACCTCGACACCCGAGCCTCGGCGCCGCTCGGCCCGAACAGCGGCATCAGCCTGCAGATCGCGGGCCGCAACGGCATCCCCGCCGACGCCACCGCCATCGCCCTCAACGTCACGGTCACCCGGCCGCAGGCGGCGGGCTACCTCACCGCGTACGCCACCGGCGGCACGTCCAACGCCTCGATCCTGAACTTCACCGCCGGCCAGACGGTGCCGAACGCGGCCGTGGCGCCGGTGGGCCAGAACGGGGGAGTGACGATCTTCAACGGCTCGGTCGGCGCCTCCCACGTCGTGGTCGACGTCACCGGCTACTACCGGGCGTCCGGCGCGTCGCGTACGGCTGGCTCGTTCGTGCCCGTCGCACCTGCCCGCGTGCTCGATACCCGCACCACCGCGGCGATCGCGCCCGGGGGGACCGTGACCGCGCAGGTCGGCAGCCTCGGCTCGTCGATGTCGGCAGTCGCCGTGAATCTCACCGTCACCGGCCCCTCGCAGCCAGGGTTCGTCACCGCGTACCCGTCGGGTCAGGCCGTCCCGGCGACCTCCAGCGTGAACTTCGTCCCCGGCCAGACCCTGGGCAACTTCGCCATCGTGCGGACGGGTGCCGACGGCTCCATCACGCTGCGCAACGGCAGCGCCGCGCCGGTCCACGTGATCGTCGACGTCTCCGGCTGGTTCGTCGGCGGCAACGTCACCATGCGAGGCGGCTTCGTCCCGGCCGCGACCCCGGAGCGCGTGCTCGACACGCGCGCCGGCACCGGCTACCCGGGCACGGTCGGCGCCAACGCGGCGTTCGGCCTGGACCCCCGGCGCCCGGGTGCAGGTGCGGTGGCCGTCAACATGACGGTCACGCAGCCGGCGGCGGCTGGGTACCTCGCGGTATGGCCGGCCGACCGCACCCGCCCCAACGCCTCCACGGTCAACTTCGGTGCCCGGGAGACGGTCGCGAACTTCGCCCAGGTGCGTCTCAGCAGCACCGGCGGGCTCTCGGTGGGCAACGTCTCGCCCGGCACCACCCAGGTCGTCGCCGACCTCGCGGGGCACTACACGGGCTGACCGCGTCCACGGCGCCCGGCCCGGGTGCTCGACCCGTCCCTGGCGTGGTCGGGGAGCCAGACCGTGCCCGCGCAGGCACCCTCGGCCGGCCGGACGAGGTGAGGGGGGCGCGGGGTGGCTGGTACAGTCCAGCACGACCCTCGACCGCTGACTCCTGCTCGCCAGAGCCGGGAAGGACGGGCATGACCGCTGAGCCGACCGACTCCCACCAGGGAGGGTCGCCGGTCCCGGCGATCCTCGTGCTCGAGGACGGGCGGAGCTTCCGCGGCCGCTCCTTCGGCGCCCCGGGCGAGACCTTCGGCGAGGCGGTCTTCTCCACCGGCATGTCCGGCTACCAGGAGACGCTGACCGACCCCAGCTACCACCGCCAGGTCGTGGTCGCCACCGCGCCGCACATCGGCAACACCGGCTGGAACGACGAGGACGACGAGTCGCAGCGGATCTGGGTGGCCGGGTACGTCGTCCGGGACCCCGCCCGCATCGCGTCCAGCTGGCGCTCGCGCCGCTCGCTCGACGAGGAGCTGCGCGCCCAGGGGGTGGTGGGCATCAGCGACGTGGACACCCGGGCGCTGACCCGTCACCTGCGCGACCGGGGCGCCATGCGGGTCGGCATCTCGACGACCACGCTCGACCCTGAGGAGCTGCTGGCCAAGGTCCGTACGTCGCCTGAGATGGCCGGTGCCAACCTGGTGGCCGACGTGACCACGCCCGAGACGTACGTGGTGCCCGCCACCGGTGAGCGCGCGTTCACCGTGGCCGCGGTCGACCTGGGCATCAAGGCGATGACGCCGAGGCACATGGCCAGCCGAGGCATGGAGGTGCACGTGGTGCCGGCGACCACCACGGCCGAGGAGATCGCAGCCCTCGCGCCCGACGGCCTCTTCCTCTCCAACGGCCCCGGTGACCCCGCCACCGCCGACGAGCAGGTGGCCCTGGTGCAGGCCGCCCTGGAGCGCGACATCCCGTTCTTCGGCATCTGCTTCGGCAACCAGATCTTCGGCCGGGCGCTGGGCTTCGGCACCTACAAGCTGAAGTACGGCCACCGCGGCATCAACCAGCCGGTGCAGGACCGCACCACCGGCAAGGTCGAGATCACCGCCCACAACCACGGCTTCGCCGTCGACGCGCCGACCGACCGCAGCACCACGACCCCGTACGGGGAGGTGGAGGTGAGCCACGTCTGCCTCAACGACGACGTGGTGGAGGGCCTGCAGCTGACCCGCGACGGGGTGGTGCGCGGCTTCTCCGTGCAGTACCACCCGGAGGCCGCCGCCGGCCCGCACGACGCCGAGTACCTGTTCGACCGCTTCGCTGACGTCATGACCGCGGCCCGCGCCGCCAAGGAGTCTCAGGCCTGATGCCCCGCCGCACCGACATCTCGTCCGTCCTCGTCATCGGGTCGGGGCCCATCGTCATCGGCCAGGCCTGCGAGTTCGACTACTCCGGCACCCAGGCGTGCCGGGTGCTGCGCGAGGAGGGCTACCGCGTCATCCTCGTGAACTCGAACCCGGCGACGATCATGACCGACCCCGAGTTCGCCGACGCCACGTACGTCGAGCCGATCACCCCGGAGTTCGTCGAGAAGGTGATCGCGCAGGAGCGCCCCGACGCGATCCTGGCCACCATGGGCGGCCAGACCGCGCTCAACACCGCCGTCAGCCTCCACGAGAACGGGGTGCTGGAGAAGTACGGGGTCGAGCTGATCGGCGCCACCGTGGAGGCCATCCAGCGCGGGGAGAACCGGGAGACCTTCAAGGAGATCGTCACCTCGCTGACCGGCATCGCGGGTGGTGCCGCCGAGGTGGCGCGCTCGGTGATCTGCCACACCATCGACGAGGTGCTCGCGGCGGCCGAGCAGCTCGGCTACCCGGTGGTCGTACGCCCCTCGTACACGATGGGTGGCGTCGGCTCCGGCTTCGCCCACACCGAGGCCGATCTTCGCCGGATCGCCACCGCCGGTCTCGACGCCTCGCCGGTGACCGAGGTGCTGATCGAGGAGTCGATCACGGGGTGGAAGGAGTACGAGCTCGAGGTGATGCGCGACCGCGCCGACAACGTGGTCATCGTGTGCTCCATCGAGAACCTCGACCCCATGGGCGTGCACACCGGGGACTCGATCACGGTGGCCCCGGCGATGACGCTCACCGACCGGGAGTACCAGCGGATGCGCGACGTGGGCATCGCCATCATCCGCGAGGTCGGCGTCGACACCGGCGGCTGCAACATCCAGTTCGCGATCAACCCGGCCGACGGGCGCATGATCGTGATCGAGATGAACCCGCGTGTCTCGCGCTCCTCGGCGCTGGCGTCGAAGGCGACCGGGTTCCCGATCGCGAAGATCGCGGCCAAGGTCGCCGTGGGCTACACGCTCGACGAGATCACCAACGACATCACCGCCGAGACCCCGGCGAGCTTCGAGCCGTCGCTGGACTACGTCGTGGTGAAGGTGCCGCGGTTCGCGTTCGAGAAGTTCCCGACGGCCGAGGACACGCTCACCACCCACATGAAGTCGGTGGGGGAGGCGATGGCGATGGGCCGCTCGTTCACCGAGGCGTTGGGCAAGGCGCTGCGCTCTCTGGAGGACCCGCGGGCTCCGTTCGTGCTGCACGGGCCGGTGGAGCGGCCGGTCGACGAGCTGCTGGCCGAGGCGTCCCGGCCTCACGACGGGCGGCTCGGCAAGGTCGTGCTGGCGCTGCGCGCCGGGGCCACGCCGGAGCAGGTGTTCGAGGCCACCAGGATCGACCCCTGGTTCGTCGACCAGCTGATGATCGTCGTCGGTCTCGCCGACGAGCTGGCCGCGGCCGACGAGCTCACGTACGACCTGCTGCTCGACGCCAAGCGCCACGGCATCTCCGACGCCCAGATCGGGCTGATCCGGGGGCTCACGCCGCTCCAGGTGCGCGACCTGCGCCACGAGCTCGGGCTGCGCCCGGTGTACAAGACCGTCGACACCTGCGCGGCGGAGTTCGCGGCGCGCACGCCGTACCACTACTCCTCCTACGACGAGGAGACCGAGGTCGCCCGGCGCGAGCGGGAGGCGGTGCTGATCCTCGGCTCGGGGCCGAACCGCATCGGGCAGGGCATCGAGTTCGACTACTCCTGCGTGCACGCGGCGATGGCGCTGTCGGCGGCGGGGTACGAGACCGTGATGGTCAACTGCAACCCGGAGACGGTGTCCACCGACTACGACACCTCCGACCGCCTGTACTTCGAGCCCCTGACGCTCGAGGACGTGCTGGAGGTGTACGACGCGGAGCTCGCTGCCGGACCGGTCGCCGGGGTGGTGGTGTCGCTCGGTGGCCAGACCCCGCTGCGGCTCGCGCAGGCGCTCAAGGACGCCGGGCTGCCCATCGTCGGCACCTCGCCCGAGGCGATCCACCTGGCCGAGGAGCGAGGCGAGTTCGGCGAGGTGCTGCGCCGGGCCGGGCTGATGGCGCCGCGGTACGGGATGGCCGAGTCGCGCGAGGACGCGCTGCGGATCGCCGGCGAGATCGGCTACCCGGTGCTGGTCCGGCCCTCGTACGTGCTGGGCGGCCGGGGCATGGAGATCGTCTCCGACGACGCCACGCTCGACGACTACGTCACCCGGGTCACGCACGCCTCGCCGGAGAACCCGGTGATGGTCGACAAGTTCCTGGCCGACGCGGTCGAGATCGACGTCGACGCCCTGTACGACGGCACCGACCTCTACCTGGGCGGGATCATGGAGCACATCGAGGAGGCCGGGGTGCACTCCGGCGACTCCGCGTGCTCCCTGCCGCCGATCACGCTGGGCACCGAGATCGTCGACCAGATCCGCGAGGCTACGCGCCTGATCGCCGACGGCGTCGGGGTGCGGGGGCTCATCAACATCCAGTACGCGCTGGCGGGGGAGACCGTGTACGTGCTGGAGGCCAACCCACGCGCCTCGCGTACGGTGCCGTTCGTCTCGAAGGCCACCGACACCCAGCTGGCCAAGGCCGCGGCCCTGGTGATGATGGGCGTGTCGGTCGCCGAGCTGCGCGAGCGGGGTGTGCTGCGCGCCCGCCACGACGGCGGCGCCACCTGGATGCAGTCGCCGATCGCGGTCAAGGAGGCCGTGATGCCGTTCAACCGGTTCCGCACCGCCGAGGGCGAGTCCGTCGACACGGTGCTCGGCCCCGAGATGCGCTCCACCGGCGAGGTGATGGGCTTCGACACCACCTTCGGGGTGGCGTTCGCCAAGTCCCAGACCGGCGCGTACGGGTCGCTGCCGAGCAAGGGCCGCGTCTTCGTCTCGGTGAGCAACGCCGACAAGCGCCACGCCGTGTTCCCCATCAAGCGGCTGCAGGACCTGGGCTTCCAGGTCCTCGCCACGGCGGGTACGGCGGCCGTGCTGGCCCGTCACGGCGTCGACGTGGTGCCGGTGCGCAAGGCCCACGAGGGCGCCGACGGGGAGCCCACGATCATCGACATGATCCATGCCGGCGAGGTGGACTTCGTCTTCAACACCCCGCAGGGCCGTTCGGCGACCGGGTCGCCGCGGCGCGACGGGTACGAGATCCGTACGGCCGCGATCCTGCGCGACATCCCCTACATCACGACCGTGCAGGGCCTCGGTGCCGCGGTGCAGGGGATCGAGGCGGCCCGCGGCGGCGAGATCGGCGTCCGGTCGCTGCAGGCCTGGGCCGAGGAGGTCTCGGCCGCCCTGGAGACCTTGTGACGCTGGGCGCTCTGTGAGCCGGCACCGGGTCACGCTGCGCACGGCCCTGCTGAGGGAGGGGTACGGGTCCGTGCTGCGGCCCCTGCTGTTCTCGAGGCACGGGGGAGAGCCGGAGGCGGTCCACGAGGAGATGGTCGAGCGGCTCGCCAGGGCCAGCCGGTCGCCCGCCCAGCTCGCGGCGCTGCGCTGGGTGTCGGGGCGGCCGCAGCACCCGGTCACCGTCGCAGGCATCCGCTTCCCGGGCCGCGTGGGCGTCGCGGCGGGACTGGACAAGAACGGCCTGTGTGGCCCGGCGTGGGCGGCGATGGGGTTCGGGTTCGCCGAGCTCGGCACCGTGACGGCGCTGCCGCAGCCGGGCAACGACCGCCCGCGCCTGTTCCGCCTCCCGGCGTCGCGGGCGATCGTGAACCGGATGGGCTTCAACAACCGGGGCGCGCAGGCGTTGGCCGGCCACCTCGCCGCGAGCGGCGTCCGTCGCGGTGAGGCGACCTTCGGCATCCCCCTGGGCATCTCGCTGGGCAAGTCGAAGGTGGTCCCGGTCGAGGACGCGGTCGGCGACTACCTGGCGGGCTTCCGCCTTCTCGCTCCGTACGCCGACTACGTGGCCGTCAACGTGTCCAGCCCGAACACCCCGGGGCTGCGCACGCTCCAGGACGCCGGCGCACTCAGTGACCTGGTCCGCGCGCTGGTGGCGGAGGCCGCGGCGCAGGCGCACCCGCTGGGCCCCCTACCGGTCTTCGTGAAGCTGGCCCCCGACCTCAGCGACGCCCAGCTCGACGAGGTGGTCGGCGTGGTGACCGACGCCGGGGGCCGGGGCCTGATCGCCACCAACACCACGCTCGAGCGCGACGGGCTGGCGGCCGGCGACAAGGTGGTGGCGGCCGAGGCCGGGGGGCTGTCCGGCGAGCCGCTGCGCCGACGGGCCCTGGAGGTGGTCACGCGCATCTGCCGGTCGAGCGAGCTGCCCGTGATGGGCGTGGGCGGCATCATGACCCCCGCCGACGCCGCCCGGATGCTCGACGCGGGCGCCGCGCTGGTGCAGGTCTACACGGGTTTCATCTACGAGGGGAGCGCCCTGGTGAGCGGGATCAACGACCTGAGGAGGCCGGCGTGACGGGGTACGGGGAGCGGCTCGCCGCCCGGGTTGCCGAGCGCGGCGCGTTGTGCGTGGGCATCGACCCGCACCGCTCTGTGCTGGATGCCTGGGGGCAGCCCGACGACGTGCGGGGGCTAGAGGCGGTCGCCCGCGGCATGGTCGAGGCCATCGGCGACCAGGTCGCGGTGCTGAAGCCGCAGTCGGCGTTCTTCGAGGCGTACGGATCGGCGGGCGTCGCGGTGCTGGAGCGGACCATCGCGGCGGGTCAGGCGGCCGGGGCGCTGGTGATCGTGGACGCGAAGCGGGGCGACATCGGCTCGACCATGGCGGCCTACGCCAGGGCGTACCTCGACGACGCGTCCCCCCTCGCCGGAGACGCCGTGACCGTGTCGCCGTACCTGGGGTTCGGGTCGCTGAGCCCGGCCTTCGAGACCGCGCACGCGACCGGACGTGGCGTGTACGTGCTGGCTCGCACCAGCAATCCCGAGGGCGGCGAGGTGCAGCACGCCACCCGTGGCGACGGTCGCAGCGTGGCGCAGGGGATCGTCGACGACGCGCGCCGGCTCAACGAGACCACCGGTCAGGGCGCGGTGGGTCTGGTGGTCGGGGCGACCCACGCCGACCCGGGCTGCGACCTCTCCGGGTTCAACGGCTCGATCCTCGCTCCCGGCATCGGCGCGCAGGGCGCCACCATGGCGGGGCTGGCCGGGACCTTCGGCCCTGCCACCGGTCTGGTACTGCCGTCGGCCAGCCGCCAGGTGCTGCTGGCAGGGCCTGACCCGACCGCGCTCCGTAACGCTGTCATGCGCCTCCTCGGGTGAGCTTGCCGTCGGCCCGAGATTGGCTACTGTTTCCCCGAAAGGGTGAAGGTTGGGCTTCACCTGCAGGGACTTTCCGGCTGGCCTTGCCCTCGGTAGGGTTCGCCTCGGAGCGGCGTCTCGGCGCCGTGGCATGGATCGGAGACGTTGTGGCGATACCCCAGCTTTCGGCCGAGCAGCTGCACGCTGCGCGTGAGGCGGCCGCGTCCGCGCGCCGTTCCCGCGCCGACCTCAAGGAACAGGTACGCCAGAGGGAGCTGACACTGGGAGCCGCGCTCGACAAGGCCGCGACCGACGACGTGCTCGCCCACGTGAAGGTGCTCGACCTGCTGAAGTGCGTCCCTCGCGTGGGGGAGAAGCGAGCTGCTGAGGTGATGGTGCGTCTCGACATCGCCGCCAACCGCCGCATCCGTGGGCTCGGGCGCCACCAGGTAGCGGGGCTCAAGGCCGAGTTTTCGTGACGGCCAGCGTCACCGTTCTCTCCGGGCCCTCCGGGGTCGGCAAGGGCACGGTCGTCGCCGCCCTCCTCCGTGAGCACCCGGAGATCTGGGTGTCGACGTCGGTCACCACGCGCCCGCCGCGCCCCGGTGAGGTGCACGGGGTGTCCTACTACTTCGTCACCGAGGCCGAGTTCGACGACCTGGTCGCCACCGATGCGTTGCTGGAGTGGGCGGTCGTGCACGGCCGCCATCGCTACGGCACCCCGCGCCTCGGGGTGGAGCAGGCCGTCGCGTCCGGCCGGTGCGTGCTCCTGGAGCTCGACCTGTCAGGCGCCCGGCAGGTGCGGGTCGCGCTGCCTTCTGCCCGCCAGGTCTTCCTGCTCCCGCCCACGCGGGAAGAGCTGGAGCGCCGGCTCCGCGGGCGAGCCACCGAGACCGCGGAGGCGGTGGCGCGGCGGTTGCGTACGGCCGACGAGGAGCTGGCTGCGGCCTCGGAGTTCGACGTGTCCGTGGTGAATGTCGATGTCGCCGACACCGTGAGGCAGTTGGTACAGTTGCTCGGTCTGGGCCCAGGTCAGTCCGGGCCACCAGCGACATCCCAGAGCGAAGGTACGCAGTGACGGTTCACCCTGAAGGCATCACCAACCCCCCGATCGACGAGCTGCTGACGCAGGTCGACTCCAAGTACCGCCTGGTGCTGTTCGCCGCGAAGCGGGCGCGCCAGATCAACGCCTACTACTCCCAGCTGGGGGAGGGCCTCCTGGAGAACGTGGGCCCGCTGGTCGACACGGCCGTGCAGGAGAAGCCCCTCTCGATCGCGCTCCGCGAGGTCAACTCCGGCGTGCTCGAGTGCACCCCCGTCGATCCCGAGGCCGAGGCGGCCGCGATGGCTGAGGCCGTCGCCGACCCCGATTTCGTCTTCGGCGACCCGTTCGGCGACTCCGAGCTCTGAGCACCACCTGAGGCCGGGCTCCGGCCCCGTCCCGGCACGACTGCACGCAGGTGCCGGCCTAGGCCTCCGCCCGAGGCCCTACGCAGCAACGTGAGGAACATCCCGTGCACCGTCTTTTCACCTCCGAGTCCGTCACCGAGGGGCACCCCGACAAGGTCTCCGACTCGATCTCCGACGCGGTTCTCGACGCCCTGCTCGCGCAGGACCCGTCGAGCCGGGTCGCCGTCGAGACGCTGGTCACCACCGGCCTCGTCGTCGTCGGGGGTGAGGTCACCACCGAGGCGTACGCCGACATCGCCAAGATCGCCCGCCAGCGGGTGCTCGACATCGGCTACACCAGCTCCGACATCGGTTTCGACGGCGACTCGTGCGGCGTGATGGTGGCCATCGGCAGCCAGTCGCCCGACATCGCGCAGGGTGTCGACAGCGCTGAGGAGCGCCGCGAAGAGGGCTCCGGAGACGAGCTCGACAGCCAGGGTGCCGGCGACCAGGGCCTGATGTTCGGGTACGCCTGCGACGACACGCCCACCCTGATGCCGCTGCCCGTCGACATCGCCCACCGGCTGTCGGAGCGCCTCACCGCCGTGCGCAAGGACGGCGTGCTCGACTACCTGCGTCCCGACGGCAAGACGCAGGTCACGATCGCGTACGACGGCGACCGTGCCGTCGCGATCGACACCGTCGTCGTGTCCACCCAGCACCACGCCGACGTCGAGCACGCGACCATCGCGGCCGATGTGCAGCGCGAGGTCATCGACCCGGTCCTCAGCAGGTACGAGATCGCGCGTCCCGAGCTCAAGGTGCACGTCAACCCGACCGGCAAGTTCGTCATCGGCGGTCCCATGGGCGACGCCGGGGTCACCGGTCGCAAGATCATCGTCGACACGTACGGCGGCATGGCCCGTCACGGAGGCGGCGCCTTCTCCGGCAAGGACCCGTCCAAGGTCGACCGCTCCGCCGCGTACGCGATGCGCTGGGTCGCCAAGAACGTCGTCGCGGCCGGGCTCGCCCGCCGCTGCGAGGTCCAGGTCGCGTACGCCATCGGTCGCGCCCACCCCGTCGGCCTCTTCGTCGACTGCTTCGGCACCGAGACCGTCCCCCTCGACCAGATCAGCGACGCGGTGCGCTCGGTGTTCGACCTCCGCCCCCGCGCCATCATCCGCGACCTCGACCTGCTCCGGCCGATCTTCGGGCTCACCACCAACTACGGCCACTTCGGCCGCGAGCTCCCAGAGCTCACCTGGGAGCGCACCGACCGCGCCGACGCCCTGGCAAAGGCAGTCAAGGGCTGAGGCCCTGTCGTCTGTCGCCCTCCGGGCTCCGCGGGCGGGAGGCTGAGTCCCCGCTCTTCCTCCTCTCTCCGCGAGGCGGCCTGGGGTTCGGTGAGGGCTAGGCGTCTCGCTGCGTTCGTCGTGCATCGCGGGTGCCTCCCGGTGGTTGAGTGAGGATCTGCTGAGCTTGCGAAGCAGATCCGAGTCGAGACCCAGGCACGCTGAGCGGAGCGAGGCGTGGCGTCACGCGGTCCCTGACCGAACGACTTGGGTGAGTGCGTCCGGACCCGGTCAACGCGCCCACCATGACGGGCGCAGTCACCGAGTCTGGGCGCGTTCACCGCGTACGCGCGCAGTGACTCAGGAGAGTGTCAGAGCCTCCCCCTAGGGTGACTCGCATGGGTGAGGTGGCTTTGCCAGTGGCGCGGGTCTACGTCGACCTGGGCCTGCCGCACCTCGACCGGCCGTTCGACTACGCGGTGCCCGAGGAGATGGACGAGACCGCCGTCGCGGGATCACGGGTCAGGGTGCGGTTCGCGGGCCGGCTCATGGACGGGTTCGTCGTCGAGCGGGCAGACACCACCGACCAGCACAAGCTCGCGCCGCTGACGAAGGCGGTCAGCGCCGAGCCGGTGCTGCCGCCGGAGTCCATCGAGCTCGTCCGGGCGGTGGCCGACCACTACGCGGGCACGTTCTCCGACGTGGCGCGGCTGGCGATCCCGGCCCGGCACGCCACCACCGAGGCCGCCACCCCCCGGCCAGACCCGGAGCCCCCTGAGCTGAGCGACGACCCCGGCCCCCTCGCCCACTACCCGGCGGGGCGGGGGTTCCTCGACGCCCTGCGCGGCGGCGGGTCACCGCGAGCGGCCTGGACGCCCGTGCCCGTCGAGGGGGAGGCAGGCGACTGGGCTGCCGGGTTCGTCGCCGCTGCGTCGGCCACTGTGGCGTCGGGGCGGTCCGTGGTCGTGGTTGTCCCTGACACCCACGACGTGTGCCGGGTGGCCCCGTTGCTGGAGAAGACCCTCGGCAAGGCCAGGGTGGCCCGGCAGATGGCAGAGCTCGGCCCGTCGGCCCGCTACCGGGCGTTCCTGCGCGGCCTCCGAGGGCAGGCCAAGGTCGTCGTCGGCACCCGGTCGGCCGTCTTCGCCCCCGTGGTCGACCTGGGGCTGGTCTGCCTGTGGGACGACGGTGACGACCTGCACGCCGAGCTGCGGTCGCCGTACCCGCACGCCCGCGACGTCGCCGCCATCCGCGCCAGCCAGCGTGGGGCCGGGCTGCTGCTCGCCTCGTACGCACGGACCTGCGAGGTGCAGGCCCTGCTGGACCGGGGCTGGCTGGCGCCGGTCAGGCTCACACCCGACGAGGCGAGGCGGCTCGCCCCGGCGGTGCGGATCACCGGGGACGACGACCGCACGCTCGACCGGGACCCGACCGCACGCGTGGCACGGCTCCCGCACGAGGCGTTCACGGTCGTCCGCACCGGGCTCGCCCAGGGCCCGGTGCTGGTCCAGGTGCCGCGCGCCGGCTATCTCACGGCTCTGGCGTGCGCCGAGTGCGGCGAACGCGCCCGCTGCCCGACGTGCGCCGGACCGTTGCGGAGCTCTGCCGCGATCAACCGGCCCGACAGCCATGTCTCGTGCGGCTGGTGCGGCCGGATCGTCACCGCCTGGTCCTGCCAGGAGTGCCACGCGACGCGGCTGCGGTCGTACCGGGTGGGTTCGCAGCGCACGGCCGAGGAGCTGGGGCGGGCGTTCCCGGGCATCCCTGTGAAGCAGTCGGCGCAAGGCCGGGTCCTGGAGACGGTCACGGGCGAGATCGCCCTCGTCGTCGCCACCCCCGGGGCTGAGCCGAGGGCCGAGGGCGGGTATGCGGCCGCGCTGCTGCTCGACACCCAGGCCCTGCTCGCCCGGCCGGACCTTCGGGCCACCGAGGAGGCCCTGCGCCGGTGGCTGCGGGCCACCGCCCTCGTGCGGCCCGCGGCCGACGGCGGAAGTGTCCTTGCCGTGGGGCCGCCCGACTCCCGCGCCCTGCAGGCACTCATCCGCCTCGACCCGGGGGGATTCGCTGTCCGCGAGCTGGCGGAACGAGCCGACGCCGGCTTCCCGCCAGCCGTGCGATTCGTGTCCGCGGAGGGGGAGTGGAGCGTGCTCACCGAGCTGGCCGCCGCGGTGGGCACCGCGACCGGGGTGTCCACCCTCGGCCCGGCCCCCGGGCCGGACGAGGAGACGGCGAGGCTGTTCGCGCGCGGTCCCGTACGCGCTGGCGCCGATCTCACCAGGGCTGTCCAGGCGTTTCTGGCGGGACGATCGTCACGCAAGGACGCGAGACGCCTCAGAGTCGCTGTGGACCCGGCGGTGCTGGAGTAGCCTCAGCGGCTAACCGAAAGGAGTCACGACGTGGCGAAGGACTCGAAGAAGGCGGATGCCAAGGCCAAGGCCGCCGACAAGCTGACGCAGGCGAAGGCCAAGGAGCGCGCCAAGGCGGCCGAGAAGCTGAAGGCCATGAAGGACCGCGCCAAGACGGCCGAGAAGGAGCTCAAGTCGATGTCGCGCACCCGCGCGAAGGAGGCCGAGAAGCTCAAGGCTGCGAAGGACCGCGCGAAGGCGGCCGAGAAGGACCTCAAGTCGCTGTCCAAGACCCGCGCCAAGGAGGCGAAGAAGCTGCAGCAGGACCCGACGGCTGCCCAGGACAAGCCGGTGATCGAGCAGGAGGGCACCCCGTCGAAGTCCCGGACGACGTCGGGGCGTCAGGCGGACAAGCTCGCCGCCACCCGCTCGGCGAACGTCGAGGACACAGCCACCGCGGCGGTCGCACCGGTGCGACCCACCAAGGCCGACGCCGACCTCGGCACGTCTGCGGAGTCCAGCACCAAGACCGACGAGGACGGCCAGCGCTACGCCGAGCCGGTGTCGGGGTCGCAGACCGGGGCGAAGCGCCCGGCCCGTACGCCGCGCACGCCCGCGACCCGCAAGCCGACCGCCACCCGCACGCCGCGCACCCCGAGCGACGGCACCTCGCCCTCCCGCACCGACCTGCTCCGTCAGGCCGGCGAGAAGGGCATCGTGGGCCGCCACCGCATGTCGCGGGAGCAGCTGGAGCAGGCGCTCAGCTCCTCTAACGACACTGTAGGCGCGTCGGCGGGCGCCCCCACCGCCTGACACCGACGGCCGAGGCCGCCCCCCGCCCCGAGCCCAGCTCGAGGCGCGGCGGGCGGCCTCGTCGCGTCCTGCTGTCTCCATGCGCAACGGACACTGGGAGCCGATCCCGTCCGTGGCGACTCGATAGGCTGCCGGGATGCGCGTCGTCTTCGCCGGGACCCCGTCCCCGGCCCTTCCCAGCCTCGAGGCGATCGCGGCGAGCCGCCACGACCTGGTGGCCGTGGTCTCCCGGCCGGCCGCCGCCCAGGGCCGCAGCTCGCGGCTGGTGCCGAGCCCGGTGGCGCGGTGGGCCGAGGACCGCGGCATCGAGGTGCTCACACCAGACCATCCGCGCGACCGCGAGTTCCGGGCCCGTCTGGCAGAGATCGCGCCGCAGTGCTGCCCCGTGGTGGCGTACGGGGCGCTGCTCCCGGAGCGCACCCTCGCCATCCCGACCCACGGGTGGGTCAACCTGCACTTCTCGGTGCTCCCCGCCTACCGCGGCGCAGCGCCGGTGCAGCGCGCGATCATGGACGGCGCCGCCGCCACCGGCGCCACGACGTTCCGCATCGTCAAGGAGCTCGACGCCGGGCCTGTCTACCGCACGCTCACCGACGAGATCGGGCCCGCCGACACCTCCGGCGACCTGCTCGACCGGCTGGGCCTCCGCGGCGCGGACCTGCTGGTCGAGACCCTCGACGCCATCGAGGCGGGGGAGCAGCCGGTGCCGCAGCCCACCGACACCATCTCGTACGCCCCGAAGGTCGAGCCCGAGGACGTCCGCATCGACTGGTCCCTGCCCGCCGCGGAGATCGACCGCCTCGTGCGCGGGGCCAACCCCGAGCCCGGCGCGTGGACCACCCTGGCGGGCGAGCGGTTCAAGGTGCTGCTCGCCGAGCCGACGGCAGACGCGCTGCCCCCCGGTGGCATCGAGGGCCGCCGCAAGGAGGTCCTGGTGGGCACGGGGGACGGGTCGTTGCGCCTGCTGCAGGTGCAGGCCCACGGCAAGAAGCCCATGGGCGGTGCCGACTGGGCGCGCGGCGCGCACCTCACCGGTGACGAGGTGTTCGCGTGAGTGCCGCCAGGCGTCCGTCCCGTGGCAAGGCCCGCACCCGCCCCGTCGATCCTGCCCGCCGGGTCGCGTACGACGCGCTGCGCGCGGTGACCGCTGCCGGCGCGTACGCCAACCTGGTGCTGCCCGAGCTTCTCGCCGAGCGCCGCCTCGACACCCGCGATGCCGCCTTCGCCACCGAGCTGGTCAACGGCACCTGCCGGCTGCAGGGCACGTACGACGCCGTCATCCAGCGCGCCTCCGGCCGTCCGCTGAGCTCCCTCCAGCCCGCGGTCGTCGACGTGCTGCGCCTCGGCGCCCACCAGGTGCTGTCGATGCGGGTGCCGGCGCACGCCGCGGTCGCCGCCTCCGTGGACCTCGTGGCCAACGCCGTCGGGGAGCGGGCCACCGGCGTCGTGAACGCCGTCCTGCGCCGGGTCTCCGAGCGCGACCTCGACGCCTGGATGGACCTCCTCGCCGCCGGACTGACCGGGGTCGAGGAGGCGGCCGTCCGCCAGCACCACCCACGCTGGGTCGCCCAGGCGTTCTCCGACGTGCTCGGCCCGGTGGGCGCCGAGCGGGTGATGGAGGCCGACAACCGGCCGCCGGTGACCGCCCTGGCCGTACGTCCCGGGCTGGCCTCGGTCGCCGAGCTCGTCGCCGAGGGCGCCAGGCCGGGCTCGTGGTCCCCGTACGCCGCCCTGGTCTCGGGCAGCCCGTCGGGTCTCGCCGCCGTCCGTGAGGGCCGCGCCGGCGTGCAGGACGAGGGGTCCCAGCTCGTGGCGCTCGCCCTCTCCCGCGTCGACGCCCCCACGGGCCCGTGGCTCGACCTCTGCGCCGGCCCCGGCGGCAAGGCGGCGCTGCTCACCGGGCTCGCTGCCGGCCAGGGTCAGCCCCTGGTCGCCTCCGAGCGCCAGCCCCACCGGGCCCAGCTGGTCGCGAAGGCGCTGCGCGGGTACGCGGGTCGCCGCGGGCCCGGCGGGATCGATCTCTCACCCCTGGCGGTCGCGGCCGACGGGACCCGGGGCCCCTGGCAGCCCGCCACCTTCGCCCGGGTGCTCGCCGACGTGCCCTGCACCGGGCTGGGCGCGCTCCGCCGCCGCCCGGACTCGCGCTGGCGCCACCGGCCCGAGGACCTGGACGAGCTGGTCCCGCTCCAGCGCGCGCTCCTGGCAGCGGCCATCGACGCCACGATGAGCGGCGGCGTCGTCGCGTACGCCACCTGCTCGCCCCACACGGCCGAGACGGAGGAGGTCGTGGAGGCGGTCACCGCCGACCGTGACGACGTGGAGGTGCTGGAGGCCTGGCGCTACCTCAGCGAGGTCGACGACATCGCCCGCGGCCCATACATCCAGCTCTGGCCCCACCGTCACTCCACCGACGCGATGTTCTGCGCCCTGCTCAGGAGACGGTGACGCTCAGCAGGCGGTGACCCGCCGGGTTCTGTCAGAGCCGCCCACTAGAGTCTCGGGCGTGACCATGCGCATCACACCGAGCATCCTGAATGCCGACTTCGCCGACCTGCGCGGCGAGATCGGCAAGATCCCCAGTGCCGACGGCATCCACGTCGACGTGATGGACAACCACTTCGTGCCGAACCTCACCATCGGCCTGCCGGTGGTGGAGGCGATCCGCAAGGTCACCACCCAGCTGCTCGACATCCACCTGATGATCGAAGACCCCGACCGCTGGGCGCCCGCGTTCGCCGAGGCCGGGGCGGAGTCGGTCACCTTCCACGCCGAGGCGGCATCGGCTCCCGTACGGCTGGCGCGCGAGCTGCGCAAGCAGGGTGCGCGCGCTGGCGTGGCACTGAACCCGGCCACGCCGATCGAGGCCGTCGCGGGGATGCTCGGCGAGGTCGACATGCTGCTCTGCATGACCGTCGAGCCGGGGTTCGGTGGCCAGAAGTTCCTCGACCTGGTGCTGCCCAAGATCAAGGCCGCCCGGAAGCTCGTCTCCGAGGCCGGATTGGAGGTGTGGATCCAGGTCGACGGCGGTGTCTCGGTCGAGACCATCGAGCGCTGCGCCGAGGCGGGGGCGGACACCTTCGTCGCCGGCTCGGCGGTGTACAAGGCGGACGACCCCGACGCCATGGTCGTGAAGCTGCGGGAGCTGGCGGAGGGGTGCGTGCACTGATGAGGTACGTCTCGACCCGCGGCACCGAGCCCGGCCTGCCGTTCTGCGACGTGCTGCTGGCGGGTCTGGCGCCCGACGGAGGCCTGTACGTGCCGGAGCACTACCCGAGCGTGGACGCCGCCACGCTCGACCAGTGGCGAGAGGTGCTCGACACCCAGGGCTACGCCGCTCTCGCGTACGAGGTGCTGCGGCTGTTCATCGACGACATCCCCGGGGATGACCTCCGACGCCTCTGCGCCAATGCCTACACGGCCGAGTCCTTCGGCGACCCGCAGATCGTGCCGGTCACCGAGCTGGGCGACGGGCTGCGCCTGGTTCACCTGTCGAACGGGCCCACCGCCGCGTTCAAGGACATGGCGATGCAGTTGCTGGGGGAGCTGTTCAGCTATGAGCTGAAGCGCCGCGGCGCGAGCATCACCATCCTGGGCGCCACCTCCGGCGACACCGGGTCCGCGGCCGAGCACGCGATGCTCGGCAAGCCCCAGGTGGCGGTGTTCATGCTCAGCCCCAAGGGGCGGATGTCGCCGTTCCAGCAGGCGCAGATGTTCTCCCTCGACGAGCCGAACATCGTGAACATCGCCGTCGATGGCTGGTTCGACGACTGCCAGGACCTGGTGAAGACCGTCTTCGCCGACGCCGAGTTCAAGGCGCGCTACTCCATCGGTGCGGTGAACTCCATCAACGTGGCGCGGCTGCTGGCGCAGGTCGTCTACTACGTGGCCGGATGGCTCCGCGCGAGCACCCAGGCGACCGACCAGGTCTCGTTCACCGTGCCCAGCGGCAACTTCGGCAACATCTGCGCCGGCCACATCGCCCGCCAGATGGGTGTCCCGATCCGCCGCCTGGTGCTGGCCACGAACGAGAACAACGTGCTGCACGAGTTCTTCGAGACCGGGGTCTACCGGGTGCGGGGGAGCGCGGAGACCTACGAGACCTCCAGCCCGTCGATGGACATCTCGAAGGCCTCCAACTTCGAGCGGTTCGTCTTCGACCTGCTCGGCCGTGACAGCGAGCGCACCCGGGAGCTGTTCGCCGACGAGCTGGTCCGCCAGGGATCGTTCGACCTCTCCGGTGCCCCCGAGTTCGCCCATCAGGGCGAGCGGTTCGGGTTTGCCTCGGGCACCTCGACGCATGCCGACCGGGTGGCGACGATCCGGCGCGTCCACGACACGTACGGGGTCGTGGTCGACCCCCACACCGCCGACGGGGTCAAGGTGGCCGCCGAGCAGGTGGGTGCGGAGCCGATGCTGGTGCTGGAGACCGCGCTGCCGGTGAAGTTCTCCGCCACCATCGTGGAGGCGCTGGGCACCGAGCCCGATCGCCCGGAGCGGTTCGTCGGGATCGAGGACCTCCCCAAGCACGTGGTCGACCTCGACGGCGGCATCAGCGAGCTGAAGCACCTGATCGCCACGCACCGGGCCTAGCGTCCGGGCGGCTCGGGGCGTGGGCGTCGCGCAACGGCCCCCGCGGCCGGACCTGTCGGCCTCACGCCGGCCGGCCAGGCGCCCCGCACGACCGGTGTCCGGGGCATCGGGGGCTGGGGCCTCTCGCAGGCTGCGTCCCCACCGGGGACCGTCTCGGGTCAGGGCTCCCGGTACGGCTCGGCGGGCTCGACCATGCCGCGCTGCTCCCCGGGGTGGCGCCGCAGCACGATGCGTTGCGCCACCTTGTCGACCAGATAGCCCACGGCCGCGGAGACGGTGGCCGCGCCGAGCAGCGCGAGCACCGGGTGGTGGCGGAACCAGTGCCCGGCCACCCACCCGGAGCCCACGATGTACGTGCACCACACGGCCGCCGTGACCCCGCTCAGCAGCAGGAACCTCGACCACCGGACCCCCGCCATCCCGGCGGTGATGTTCACCGCCACCCGGAACACGGGCAGGAACCGGGCGATCACGATGATCACCGCGCCTCGCTCGGCGAAGCGGGTGTGCGCCCAGTGCAGCGCCTTGCTGATCCGGGGGGCCTTCAGCAGGCGCGACGCACGCAGCCAGCGGTTGTGGCCGACGAGGAAGGCCAGGTTGTCGCCGATCCAGGCGCCGGCCCACGCGGTCAGGAAGAGCACCCACAGCAGCTCGGGGTGGGCGCTGCGCACCATCGCGGCGAACGCGACCGTGGTGGTCTCCGACGGCACCAGGGGGACCAGGCCGTCGGCCACGATCAGCAGCAGCAGCACGACGTACGCCCAGGGGTCGGCCGAGGTGCGCAGCACCATCTCGACCACGTCGTCCATGCCGCCCCCTCTCCGGCTCGCCAGGGAAGT
>ERZ501016.171-NODE-171-length-27432-cov-16.511524_pt1 | contig 27432 bp, 25 predicted proteins | sample MGYA00248889_ERZ501016 | MGnify/ENA primary metagenome ERZ501016 (study PRJEB25958, sample SAMN03398594) | human skin metagenome | study: EMG produced TPA metagenomics assembly of the Human Skin Microbiome Metagenome (human skin metagenome) data set. | reverse complement strand
GGCCGGCGGCCTGCCCCCCGGTGCCGCCGACAACGCCCAGGGCGCCGGTCGCCAGGGCGGCGTCGCCGACGTCAACCCGCACCAGGAGGGCGGCGCGCTGAGCTGGCCGTCCACCCAGCCGGACAAGCCCCAGCAGTAGGCGACGGCAACAGGTCCTCAGCACGCAGGACGCCCACCCCGATCCTCGGGGTGGGCGTCTTGCGTGGTGCTCAGCTGCTGCGGTGCTGAGCCGGGCGGCGAGACTCAGGCCTCGTGGTGGGTGCTGCCCGCGCCGGGGGTGGGGTCGACGGTGGCGCGGGCTCGGCGGCGCCGGTGCATCCACCACTCGAAGACCATGGGGAGCATCGAGATGGCGACGATCAGCAGGATCGCGGCCTCGAGGTTGTCGTGCACCGCGGGGATGGCGCCGAGGAAGTAGCCGAGCAGGGTCACACCGCACGCCCACAGCACCGCGCCCACGGCCGACCAGGTGAAGAACCGGCGGCGGTCCATCTGGCCCACGCCCGCCACGACGGTGATGAAGGTCCGCACGATCGGCACGAACCGGCCGATCACCAGCGCCTTGTTGCCGTACTGGTCGAAGAAGGCGATGGTCTGGTCGAAGTACTTCTTCTTGAGCAGACGCCCGTCCCGGTGGTAGAGCGGGGTGCCGATGGCCCGACCGATCTCGTAGCCCGCGACGTTGCCCGCGAACGCCGCGACCGACAGCAGCAGCAGGGCCAGGCCGAGGCTGATGTCCACGTCGCCGCGCTTGATGAACATGCCGATGGCGAAGAGCAGCGAGTCACCCGGCAGGATCGGGAACAGCAGGCCGCACTCGACGAAGACGATCGCCATGGACAGCCAGAAGAAGGCATTGCCGTAGTGGTCGAGGAGGTACTGCGGGTCCATCCAGCTCAGGGAGGACATCAGGTGGGGGGTCATCACGCCGACCAGGGTACGGGGGATTCCTGTCCACCCGCTGTCGCACCGCTGAGGCGGTGGCGGGCTGTGGTGCAGGACCCACCTCGTATGCCGGTAGCCTGCCGCGCGTGGGCGAGCAGGCATCCGGCGGAGGAGCCGCGACGACGAGGGAGGTCCCTGGCGCGACGGTCGGTGTCGGGCCGTGGCCGGGGCCGTGGCCCACGCGGGCGGACGGGTCGCCGGACCCGCGCTACGACCCGACCCTGCTGCGGGACGGTGACCGCCGCAACGTCGAGGACCGGTTCCGCTACCTGACGATGGAGGCGATCGTGGCCGCGCTCGACGAGACGCGGCACGAGCTCCACGTCGCCGTCGAGAACTGGGAGCACGACCTCAACATCGGGTCCGTGATCCGCACGGCCAACGCGTTCAACGTCGCGGCCTTCCATGTGGTGGGCCGCCGCCGCTGGAACCGCCGCGGGGCGATGGTCACCGACCGCTACCAGCACGAGATCCACCACCCCGACGTGGCGGACCTGGTGGGCTGGTGCCGCGCGCAGGGGGGTGACGAGGTGCCGGGCGGGCGCCCCGGCATACGGCCGGGGGCGGGTCCGGGGCAGGGCGGAGGTATGCCGCTGATCGCGGTGGACAACGTGCCGGGGAGCGTGCCGCTGGAGACCTTCGAGCTGCCGCGGCGGTGCGTGCTGGCGTTCGGCCAGGAGGGGCCGGGGCTCACGCGCGAGCTGCTGGACGCGGCGGACGCGATCGTGCACATCACGCAGTTCGGGTCGACGCGGTCGATCAACGCCGGGGCCGCGGCCGCGATCGCGATGCACGCGTGGGTCCGGCGGCACGCGTTCGGACCTACCGGGGGTAGGGGCATCAGCCTGGCGGACTAAGGCCGGTCGATGTGACTACCGGGGGTAGGGGCATCAGCCTGGCGGACGAAGGCCGGTTGATGTGACTACCTGGGGTAGGTACGGATACCCATGTGCGAGCCCGTGGGGTGCTCCTAGCCTGGTCGTGCGCGATGCACCAGGGGGGGAGGTGCATCGCGCACCATCGTCCCGGCCCTCGCCGGCGTCCAGCCCGTGGCCTTTCGCGCCCACCAGCTGGACCCCTGCGGGGGCCGGTCGCCGTCCTGGGCCTGGTGATGGAAGGATGGGAACGTGCCTCCGGCCGTGCGCCGGTCACCGACAGCCCAACCGAAGGAGAACTCGCACATGCCCATCGCAACCCCTGAGGTCTACCGCGACATGCTCGACCGCGCGAAGGCTGGCTCCTTCGCGTACCCGGCCATCAACGTCACCTCCTCCCAGACCGCGACGGCCGCGATCCGCGGTTTCGCCGAGGCTGGCAGCGACGGCATCATCCAGGTGTCGACCGGCGGCGCGGAGTACCTCTCCGGCTCGACCATCAAGGACATGGTGACCGGGTCCCTGGCCCTCGCCGCGTACGCCACCGAGGTCGCCAAGAACTACGACGTCAACATCGCCCTGCACACCGACCACTGCCCCGAGAACAAGCTGGACGGGTTCGTCCGGCCGCTCCTCGAGGCGTCCAAGGCCAACTACGACAAGTACGGCGTCCCGATCTTCCAGTCCCACATGTGGGACGGCTCGGCGGTGCCGCTCGACCGCAACCTCGAGATCGCCCAGGAGCTGCTGGAGATCTGCAACAAGCTCGACGTGGTCCTCGAGGTCGAGATCGGTGTCGTCGGCGGCGAGGAGGACGGTGTCGCCAACGAGATCAACGAGCAGCTGTACACCACCACCGACGACGCGCTGAAGACCGTCGAGGCCCTCGGCCTCGGCGACAAGGGCCGCTACATGGCCGCCCTCACCTTCGGCAACGTGCACGGCGTCTACAAGCCCGGCAACGTCAAGCTGCGCCCCGAGATCCTCAAGCAGTGCCAGGACGCGATCGTCGCCAAGTACGGCAGCGACAAGGGCGACAAGCCGCTCGACCTCGTCTTCCACGGCGGCTCGGGCTCGCTGCCGCAGGAGATCTCCGACGCGGTCGACTACGGCGTCATCAAGATGAACGTCGACACCGACACGCAGTACGCCTTCACCCGCCCGGTCGCCGACTGGATGCTCAAGAACTACGACGGCGTCCTCAAGATCGACGGCGAGGTCGGCAACAAGAAGCAGTACGACCCTCGTGCGTGGGGCAAGGAGGCGGAGGCCGGCATGGCCCGCCGCGTCGTCGAGGCCTGCGAGAACCTCCGTTCCGCCGGCACCCACCAGTGAGTCGAGGACGACATGACTGAGCGCCCCAATCTGCTGGGGCCCGAGCCGACGCGGCTGCCGGTGGACCCGGCGGCCGCGTCGCTCGCGTCCGGGCAGGACGCCACGGCCGTCGCGGCGGCCAACCCCACCTCGTCGCTGGCCTGGGCCACCCTCGCCGAGTCCGCGCTGCAGGGCGGCCGCCCGGTCGAGGCCTATGCCTATGCCCGCACGGGATACCACCGCGGGCTCGACGCGTTGCGGCGCGCCGGGTGGCGTGGCCAGGGCGAGGTGCCCTGGGAGCACGAGCCCAACCGCGGATTCCTCTGTGCCGTCGCGGCGCTCGCCTACGCGGCCGACGCCATCGATGAGGAGGACGAGCGGGAGCGGTGCGCCCAGCTGCTGCGCGACTCCTCCATGGAGGCCGCCCGTCAGATGGGCCTGGTCCCGCCGGCCTGACCGGCCCCGCCCGGCGGGGGTCGCCATGCCCGACCCTCCCCGGACATGGGTGGTGCCGGGGCATCCCCTGCCCCGGCACCCGTTTCCCCCTGTGAGGCTGGCGCCGCCATCAAGCGCGTGGCCTCGTTCGGCGGACGAGAGCGATGTGGTGCTCAGTCACATCGCATGTTCCTCGTTCGCGTTGTCCCCAGTATGTCGCAACGGAACGTGCCCGGGTGTCGCTTTTTGGCCAATGGCACTAACCTGCCAGGGATGATCTGTAACACCCCCTCTGAGCAGGTGCGATGACCTCTTTCCTCAGCTCCTTGGACATCGACCGCGATGCCGAGCGACTCTACCGGCGGGTGCTCCGCAGCGCCCCCGTCAGCGTTGACGAGCTCGCCGCCAGGCTCGGCTGGTCGGAGGACGCGGTGCGCTCGGCCGCGGTGCACCTGATCGACCGAGGCCTGGTCAGCGAGAACCCCGACGGGACCCTGGACGCCGACGACCCGCGGGCGGCGATCGGCAGGCTGGTGGAGTCCGGGCTGCATGACGTGCGCCGACGCCAGGGCAACCTCGAGCGCACCCGCAACGCCATCGCTCACTTCGCGGTCGACCACGCCGGCGTGCGGGCGGGGGTGCGCCGCCCCACCTGGGAGGTCGTGCCGTCGGACCTCATGACGGGGGTCGTGCTGGAGGGCATCCAGACCACCTCGGGCGTGATCCGGTCCTCCGCCATCAGCGCCGAGTGGAGCCCGGACGGCATCGACCAGGTCCTCGACCTGTCGCGGCGCACGATCGAGTCCGGCCGGTCGATGCGCTCGCTGTACCCCATGGCCGCCATCGCGTCGGCCTCCTCCCGGATGTGGATGGCTCGGTTCGCCAAGGTGGGGGAGGAGCAACGCCTGGTGCGCGAGCCTCTCAGCGAGTTCGTCGTCTTCGGCGATGACCTGGTGCTCGCCACCACGGACTGGGGCAGTCTCGAGGCCGACTACGTCAAGGTGCGCGACCCCATGCTGGTCGCGGCCTTCCAGCGGCTCTTCGACCTGGCCTGGGAGGCGGGGCAACCCCCGCCGGACGCGGCGGCCGACGACGGGGACACGCGCCGGCTGCTGACCCTGCTCGCGGCCGGGCACAAGGACGAGGTGATCGCCCGCCACCTGGGGGTCTCGCTGCGGACCGTGCGCCGGCGGGTGGCGCTGCTCATGGACGAGGCGGGCGTCGAGACGCGGTTCCAGCTGGGCATGGCGGTGGCCCGGCGTGCGGCCGGCAGCGGCGGCATACCGGGTCGGCAGCGCCCCTGATCAGGCCCGTCCCGTAAACTCGGGGGGCACGGGCGCCTGTCTCGTGCGCACTGACGCAGGGAAGGGCGAATATCTGACATGCCAGGCATCGTGCTGGTCGGGGCGCAGTGGGGCGACGAGGGCAAGGGCAAGGCGACGGACCTGCTCGGCCCCGACATCGACTACGTCGTGAAGTTCAACGGCGGCAACAACGCCGGCCACACGGTGGTGATCGACGGCGAGAAGTACGCCCTGCACCTGCTGCCCTCCGGCATCCTCACCCCCGGGGTCACGCCGGTCATCGGCAACGGCGTGGTCGTGGACCTGTCGGTGCTCATGGAGGAGCTCGACGGTCTCGACGCCCGCGGCATCGACACCTCCCGGCTGCGGATCAGCGCCAACGCCCACGTCATCGCGTCCTACAACACGACGATGGACAAGGTCGGCGAGCGCTTCCTCGGCAAGCGCAAGATCGGCACGACCGGCCGCGGCATCGGCCCCACCTACGCCGACAAGATGAACCGCGTGGGCATCCGCGTCCAGGACCTCTTCGACGAGTCGATCCTGCGGCAGAAGGTCGAGGCCGCCCTGGTCTCCAAGAACCAGGTCCTCACCAAGCTCTACAACCGCCGGGCCATCGAGGCCGAGGAGGTCGTGCAGGAGCTCCTGTCGTACGTCGACCGCCTGCGTCCCATGGTCGCGGACACGTCGCTGGAGATCTCCGAGGCGCTCGACGCCGGCAAGGTCGTGCTGTGCGAGGCGGGGCAGGCGACGCTGCTCGACGTCGACCACGGGACCTATCCCTACGTCACGTCCTCCAACGCCACGGCGGGTGGGGCGTGCACCGGCGCCGGGATCCCGCCCACCCGCGTCGACCGGGTCATCGCGATCCTCAAGGCGTTCACCACGCGCGTGGGGGAGGGGCCCTTCCCGACCGAGCTGCACGACGAGGTGGGGGACCGGCTGCGCGAGATCGGCCACGAGTTCGGGACGACGACGGGCCGCCCGCGGCGCATCGGCTGGCTGGACGTGGTGATCGGCCGCTACGCGACGCGCATCAACGGGGTCACGGACTTCGTCATCACCAAGCTCGACAACCTCGACACCTTCGAGCAGATCCCGGTCTGCGTGGCCTACGAGATCAACGGCGAGCGGGTCGAGGAGATGCCGGTGTCGCAGAGCGACTTCCACCACGCCACGCCGGTCTACGAGGTGCTACCGGGCTGGCAGGAGGACATCACCGGCTGCCGCACCTTCGACGACCTGCCCGACAACGCCCGCCGCTACGTCGAGTTCGTCGAGCAGCAGATCGGCGCGCGGGTCTCGGTGATCGGCGTCGGGCCGGGTCGCGACGAGGTGATCGTGCGGCACGACATGCTCGGCCGCGACTGACTGCACGACGCGTCAGCCGTCGGCGTGCTCGCGCTCGCGGATCCGCTCGTGGTGGTGGATCACCTCGTCGATGACGAAGCGCAGGAACTTCTCGCTGAACTCGGGGTCGAGCTGGGCGGCCTCGGCGAGGCGCCGGAGCCGGGCGATCTGCCGCTCCTCGCGCTGCGGGTCGGCCGGGGGCAGCTCGGCGGTCGCCTTGTACTCCCCGACCTTCTGCGTGACCTTGAACCGCTCGGCCAGCATGTGGATCAGGGCGGCGTCGATGTTGTCGATGCTCTGGCGGTAGGCCGCCAGGACCGGGTCGTCGCCGGCGGCCTCGGTCGACCGGTGGTCCTGCTCGCTCATGGGGCCCGAGTCTGTCCTGTCCCCTCGCGAGCGGGTAGGTCCGTCTCAGCGTGTGTCGGGTCGGCGTGCGTCAGGACGGACCACCGTCATGCGGTGGGCTGCGCGCGTCAGCACGACATACAGGGTCCGTATGCCGCCCGCGGTCTCGGCCACGATCGCGTCGGGGTCGACGACCACCGTCGCGTCGTACTCCAGGCCCTTGGTGGACAGCGGGTCGATGGCGACCACCCGGTCGCCGAGCGGCCCCAGGGCCGGCCGCAGCGCGTCCCAGGACGCCGGCAGGATGACGGTCACCAGGCCGTCCACCTCGTGCAGCAGCTCGCGGGCCGCCGCGACGACGCGCTCGGCGAGCTCGGCGCGGGGGACGGTCAGGTCCAGGGGGTCGACGCCGGTCTCGCGGACGGCCTGCGGGATGTCGGCGTCGGGCACCGCCGCCCGGATGACGCGCGAGGCGTAGTCGAAGATCTCGGCGGCGTTGCGGTAGTTGGTCGTCATGTGGAAGCGCGCGGGCTCCTTGCCGCCCCAGGCCTCGTCGCGGGCGGCGGCCGCCTCGACCGGGTCCGGCCAGGAGGCCTGGGCCGCGTCGCCGACCACGGTCCAGGACCCCCATCGGCCGCGTCGGCCGAGGGAGCGCCACTGCATGGGCGAGACGTCCTGGGCCTCGTCGACGAGGACGTGGGCGTACTCGTCGACCTCGCCGATCCGCCCGGCCAGCAGGCGCTCTCGGGCCGTGGCGGGGGTGAGCTCGGCGCGCGGCTCGACGGCGGCGAGGCGCTGCCGACCGACGGTGACCTCCTGGACGCCGTGCCGCTCGGTCGCGTCCAGCTCCTCGATCTCGTAGAAGCCGCGCTCCTCCTGCTCGAGCTCGACGAGCGGCCCGAGCCGGGCCGCCAGGTCGTCGACCAGCGCGACGTCGGCGACCGACCAGGTGCCGGTCCGCAGGGCGACCTCGAGGGAGGCGACGACCTCGGCCTGCTCGGCGTCCGAGAGGATGCCCCGCGCGTGCCGGGCGAGGACCTCGGGGTCGGCGAGCCACAGCAGCACCTCGCGGGGGTCGAGCGGCCGCCACCACTCGCGCAGGAAGGCGTCGACCTCGAGGTGGTCGTCGTAGGCGTCGAAGAACTCCTCGCGGTCCCCGCCGTGCACGGTGCCCCAGGCGGCCTCGCCGAGCGCCTCCCCGGCGGCGTCCCAGGAGCCGTTGCGGCGCTGGCGGCGCAGGACCTGGCGGCGGACGCGGTCGAGCGCGCCGGCGTCGAGACGCACCGGGTGACCGGCGATCATGGCACGAAACTCCTTGGGCGCCAACGGGTCTCGTCCGCGGACCGCGCGGGACAGGACCGAGCGCATGCGCAACGACCCCTTGACGGCCGCCGCGGCGGGTGCGTCGACCCGGTCGGTCGAGATGCCGTCGACGAGGTCGCCGAGGGCCCGCAGCGACACCGAGTCCTCGCCCAGCGAGGGCAGCACCCGCTCGATGTAGGCCGTGTAGGCGGCGCTCGGCCCCACCACGAGCACCCCGCCGCTCTCGAAGCGACGACGGTCGGAGTAGAGGAGGTAGGCCGCGCGGTGCAGCGCGACGACGGTCTTGCCGGTGCCGGGACCGCCCGTGATCTCGGTGACGCCCGAGGCCTTGGCGCGGATCGCCTCGTCCTGGTGCTGCTGGATGGTCGCGACGATGTCCCGCATGCGGGCCCCGCGCGAGCGGGTGAGGGCGGCCATAAGCGCCCCGTCACCGATCACGACGATGTCCTCGGGCGCCTCAGGGACCAACAGGTCGTCCTCCACGCCGACGACCCGCATTCCGCGGCACCGCAGCACCCGACGGCGCAGGACGCCGAGGGGCTCGACAGGGGTGGAGCGGTAGAAGGGGGCGGCGGCCGGCGCGCGCCAGTCGATGACGAGCGGCTCGTAGTCCTCGTCCCGCACGCCCAGCCGACCGACGTAGCGCACCTCGCGCCCCTCCCCGGGGCCCGGCGGGTGGTCGAGGTCGAGCCGGCCGAAGACCAGGCCCTCGTGCTGGCTGTCGAGGGAGGCCCGGCGGCGAGCCGCGTTGAACATCAGGGCGTCCCGCTCGAAGAGCGCGGACGCCTCCTCGTCGCGGACGTCCCCGACACGGTCGGTGCGGCCCCGGCTCAGGCCCTCGGCCTCCAGCAGGCGGGCGCGCACGGACGCCCGCTCGAGCTCGGCGTAGACGCGGTCCACGTGCTCCTGCTCGATGGCCAGCTCGGTACGCAGGGCGTCCTCCGCCGCGGTGGCGGGGGTCTGCTCGGCATCCGTCACGTGTGCTCTCACCTGCTGGTCTCGCGTCGGGGTGGGTCGCGGGGGCGCGACCACGCAACCATCCACTCTAGTCGCGTCGACCAGCGCGTGCGCGGCACTCGCGCCACCTGGGGAGGCGGACGGAGGACCAACTAGGGTTGGGCGCGTGAAGGTACTCGTCATCGGCACCGGTGCCCGTGAGCACGCCATCGTCCACGCGCTGACCCGGGACCCCACCGTCGAGGCGGTCGTCGCCGCGCCCGGCAACCCGGGCATCGACCAGGTGGCGCTGTGCCGCGACCTGCCCGGCGGCATCACCGACGGGGCCGCGATCGCCGACCTCGCCGAGGAGCTGGGCGCCGACCTGGTCGTGGTGGGGCCCGAGGCGCCGCTCGTGGCGGGGGTGACGGACGTGGTGCGGGAGCGCGGCATCGCGTGCTTCGGGCCCTCCGCCGAGGCGGCCCGGCTGGAGGGCTCCAAGGCCTTCGCCAAGGAGGTCATGGCGGCTGCGGGCGTCCCCACCGCGATGGCCCATGTGTGCAGCACCGTCGACGAGGTGGCGGCTGCGATCGACGGTTTCGGGGCGCCCTACGTGGTCAAGGACGACGGGCTCGCGGCGGGCAAGGGCGTCGTGGTCACCGACGACCGGGCGGCAGCCCTCCAGCACGCGCAGGACTGCCTGGACAAGCCGGGCGGTCAGGTGCTCGTGGAGGAGTTCCTCGACGGCCCCGAGGTCTCGCTCTTCTGCCTCTGCGACGGCAAGACCGTCGTCCCGCTCGCCCCGGCCCAGGACTTCAAGCGGGTGGGCGACGGCGACAGCGGGCCCAACACCGGTGGGATGGGCGCCTACTCGCCCCTCGCCTGGGCTCCCACCGGGCTGGTCGACGAGGTGCTCGCGCGGGTCGCGCAGCCGACGATCGACGAGATGGCGCGCCGGGGCACGCCCTTCGTCGGCGTGCTGTACGTCGGGCTGGCCCTCACCGCGCGCGGACTGCGGGTCGTGGAGTTCAACGCCCGGTTCGGCGACCCCGAGACGCAGGTCGTGCTGGCCCGCCTGGACGCCCCCCTCGGCGCGCTGCTGCGGGCTGCCGCCATCGGGCAGCTCGACGAACAGCCCGTCCTGCGCTGGCGCGACGAGCACGCCGTCACCGTCGTGATCGCCTCCGAGGGCTATCCGGCGGCGCCGGTCACCGGCGGCCCCATCAGCGGCGTCGAGGAGGTCGGCACCGGACCCGAGGCCTATGTCCTGCATGCCGGCACCCGCCTCGACGACGAGGGCCTGCTCGTCTCCGCCGGTGGCCGCGTGCTGTCCGTCGTGGCCCTCGGGGCCGACCTCGCGCGGGCCCGCAAGCGGGCGTACGCCGCCGTCGACCGGATCGACCTGCCCGGCTCGCACCACCGCACCGACATCGCCCTCGCCGCCCAGCGCGGCGAGGTCGTCGTCTGACACCCGCACGCCCGACCACCTGTCCGACCCCCACGAGAGGCCTGTTGTGGCACCCACGCTCGCGCTCCCCGGCTACACGCACGTCTACTCCGGCAAGGTGCGTGACCTCTACGCGCCGATCGACCCGGCCACGGGCGAGGCGCGCCCCGACCAGCTGCTGCTGGTGGCGAGCGACCGACTGTCGGCCTACGACCACGTGCTCGAGACGCCCATCCCCGACAAGGGTGCGGTCCTCACCCAGCTGAGCCTGTGGTGGTTCGACCAGCTTGCCGACCTCGTGCCCCACCACGTCGTCTCGACCGACGTGCCGGCCGCCGTGGCCGGTCGCGCGGTGTTGTGCGAGCGGCTCGAGATGCTCCCGGTGGAGTGCATCGGGCGCGCCTACCTCACGGGAGGCGGGCTCGACGACTACCGCAGCACCGGCGGCGTGTGCGGCGTCCCCCTCCCCGAGGGGCTGCAGGACGGGTCCGCCCTGCCCGAGCCGATCTTCACCCCCACGACCAAGGCGCCCGTCGGCGAGCACGACCTGCCCATGACGGTGGCCGAGGTCGAGGCCGAGATCGGCGCCGACCTCACGGCCCGCGTCAGCGACCTGACCCGGCGGATCCTGGCCCGGGGCAACGCGATCGCCGAGGACCGCGGCATCCTCATCGCCGACACCAAGGTCGAGTTCGGCGTGCGCCGCAGCGAGGGCGCCGAGCCCCAGCTGGTCCTCGCGGACGAGGTCCTCACCCCCGACTCCTCCCGGTTCTGGCCCGCCGCGACCTGGCAGCCGGGCGCCCGGCAGGAGTCCTACGACAAGCAGTACGTCCGCGACTGGCTCACCTCGACCGCGTCCGGCTGGGACAAGGACTCCGGCGACGCGCCGCCCCCGCTGCCGCAGGACGTCGTCGAGCGCACGCGCGCCAAGTACGTCGAGGCCTTCGAGGCCCTGACCGGCCGTCGATTCGCCTGACCGGCTCGCCTCGGAGCGGTATGCCGGGGGCGCCGGGACGGCATACGAGGCCGGTCGATATCCTGGGCGCACCCGTCCGCCGGACCCAGGAGGCTCTCGACATGGGACGCATCGTCGTCAACATCATGCCCACCGCCGACGCCCCGGACGCCGAGGGGCACGAGGCGCTGCCGCGGGCGGTTGAGCTGGGCTACGGCGAGTTCACGCGCATCCGTCAGGGCCGGCGCTTCGTCCTCAGCGCGCCCGGCGAGGTGACCGAGGAGCTGCTCGCCCGCGCCCGTGCCCTCGGTGACGCGCTCGCCCCCGAGCACCACGAGGTCGCCGGGGTCCACGCGGAGGGCGCGACCATCACGGTGGGGGACTACGACGACGACTGGGACGCCTACGATGCCGGGATCGGCGCCGTCGCCCCCATCCCCGAGGGTGCGGGGCGGCGCGAGGTGCGCCGCACGGCCCACCACGACGTCGACCTGGCCCGCGTCACGGACACCTCCAGCACCGGCGTCTACACCGGTGAGGACGACTGACCGGGAGCCGGTAGCCTAAAGGGCGCTCGACCGTCGCGCCCCGAGGAGCCCTCCATGTCGTCGCCCGCCCACGTCCTCTCCGTCGTCGAGGGGGGTCGGGCGCTCTCCGACTTCCGGGCAGCGGCGCTGCTGGACCGGGTCCGCGCAGTCGTGCCGCAGGTCACGGGGATCGACGCGCGCCACGTCCACTGGGTCGCGAGCGCGCAGGAGCTGACGCCGCAGGCGCGGGCCACCCTCGAGAGCCTGCTGACCTACGGCGAGCCGTGGACGGGGAGCAGCGACGGGACGCTGGTCGTCGTCGCGCCGCGGCTCGGCACCGTCTCCCCCTGGGCGTCCAAGGCCACCGACATCGCGCACAGCTGCGGGCTGGACCTGCACCGCGTCGAGCGGGTCGTCGAGTACCTCCTGCACGGGCCCGCCCTCGACGACGACCAGTGGGCCGCCGCGGCCGCGGTGCTGCACGACCGGATGACCGAGACTGTCCTGATGCGCCGCGAGGACGCCGCGCTGCTCGCGACCGAGCGCGAGGCCGAGCCGCTGGAGCACGTGGACGTGCTGGGGGCGGGGCGCGGTGCGCTCGAGGCTGCCAACCTCAGCCTCGGGCTCGCTCTGTCCGACGACGAGATCGACTACCTGGTCGAGGCGTTCACCGGGCTGGAGCGCAATCCCACCGACGTCGAGCTGATGATGTTCGCCCAGGCCAACTCCGAGCACTGCCGCCACAAGATCTTCAACGCCGACGTCGTCATCGACGGCGAGCCGCAGGCGCGGTCGATGTTCGCGATGATCCGGCACACCGAGCAGGTCAACGGCCAGGGCACCGTCATCGCCTACAAGGACAACGCGTCGGTGATGGAGGGTGGCCGCCGCACGCGCTGGATGCCGGAGCAGCAGGACGGGCCGGGGCGGTACGCAGCCTACGAGGACGAGGTCCACGTCCTGATGAAGGTCGAGACCCACAACCACCCCACCGCCATCTCACCCTTCCCGGGGGCGGCGACCGGTGCGGGCGGCGAGATCCGCGACGAGGGCGCCACCGGGCGCGGGTCGGCGCCCAAGGCCGGGCTGTCCGGCTTCGCGGTCAGCAATCTGCACCTCCCGGGCACCTCCGAGCCGTGGGAGCAGTCGCCGTACGGCGCCCCCGGCCACCTCGCGAGCCCGCTGCAGATCATGGTGGAGGGGCCGATCGGGGCTGCGGCGTTCAACAACGAGTTCGGGCGGCCGGCGCTGGGCGGCTTCTTCCGCGTCTACGAGCAGACCGTCGACGGGGTCCGCCGCGGCTACCACAAGCCGATCATGAGCGCCGGTGGCCTCGGCACGATCTCGGCCTCGCAGACCGACAAGGTGACCTTTGCCCCGGGGACGCTGCTGGTGCAGCTCGGTGGCCCCGGGATGCGGATCGGCATGGGTGGCGGCGCGGCGTCCTCGCTGGCCGCCGGCGCCAACGCGGCCGAGCTCGACTTCGACTCCGTGCAGCGCGGCAACCCTGAGATCGAGCGGCGCGCGCAGGAGGTCATCACCCACTGCTGGGCGCTCGGCGAGGACAACCCGATCCTCGCCATCCACGACGTGGGCGCGGGCGGGCTGTCCAACGCCTTCCCGGAGCTCGTGGACGGCGCCGGGCTCGGTGCGCGGTTCGACCTCGCGGCGGTGCCGCTGGAGGAGACCGGCCTCGCGCCCAAGGAGATCTGGTGCAACGAGAGCCAGGAGCGCTACGTCTTGGCCATCGCGCCGTCGTCGCTCGGCCTGCTGGCGTCGCTCGCCGACCGAGAGCGCTGCCCCTGGGCGGTCGTGGGCGTCGCCACGGATGACGGGCAGCTGCGGCTCACCGACGACCGGCTTGGTGACGACGTCGCGCAGCCGCTCGAGGGCCGGGCCATCGACCTGCCCATGGAGGTGCTGCTCGGCAAGCCCCCGCGCATGACCCGCGACGTCACCCGCGTCGCGCGACAGGGGGACTCCTTCGACGCGGCCGGTGTGGATCTGCGGCGGGCGGCATACGACGTCCTGCGCCACCCCTCCGTGGCGAGCAAGAGGTTCCTGATCACCATCGGCGACCGCACGGTCGGCGGCCTCACCCACCGCGACCAGATGGTCGGGCCCTGGCAGGTGCCGGTGGCCGACGTGGCGGTGACGCTCGGCGACCTCGTGGGCTTCGCGGGCGAGGCCATGGCAACGGGGGAGCGCATGCCGCTCGCCGCCGTCGACGCTCCCGCCTCGGGCCGTATGGCGGTGGCCGAGGCCATCACCAACCTGCTTGCCGCCCCGGTGGAGCTGTCGCGGGTCAAGCTGTCCTGCAACTGGATGGCCGCGTGCGGCGAGGAGGGCGAGGACGCCGCGCTCTACGACACCGTGTCCGCCGTCGCGATGGAGCTGTGCCCCGCGCTCGGGATCGGTGTGCCCGTCGGCAAGGACTCGCTGTCGATGCGGACCCGGTGGAGCTCGGGCCCGGAGGCCGGGGGCACCGACAAGCAGGTGACCTCGCCGGTCTCGCTGGTGGTGACCGCCTTCGCGTCCCTCGAGGACGTGCGCGGCACCCTCACGCCGCAGCTCGCCGGCGGTGGGTCGCTCGTCGTGCTCGTCGATCTCGGCGCCGGCCGTGACCGGCTCGGTGGCTCGATGCTCGCTCAGGTGCACGGCGCCTTCGGCCAGGAGGTGCCGGACCTCGACGACCCGGCGCGCCTCGTCTCGTTGGCGGCCGCGGTCGGAGCCCTGCGCTCGCGCGGCCTGGTCAGCGCCTACCACGACCGCTCGGACGGTGGCCTGTGGGCGGCGGCGTGCGAGATGGCCTTCGCCGGCGCGACGGGGCTCGAGCTCGCCGTCGACTCCGTCCCCGGCCTGTTCGCCGAGGAGCTCGGCGCCCTGTTCGAGTGCGCCGAGGACGACCTCGACGCCGTGCTGCGCGTGCTCGCCGACCACGGGCTCGCCGACCTGGTGTCGGTCGTCGCCCGCACCACCGACGACCGGCGCGTGCGCGTGCGGGTCGGCGAGGAGGACGTGCTCGACGAGGACCTGCGCGACCTGGCGCAGGTCTGGGACGAGGTGTCCTGGCGTATCGCCCGCCTGCGCGACAACCCCGGCTGCGCCGACGAGGAGCACGCGGCGTTCGGCGCGGAGGCGTCCGGTCTGGTGGTCGCCCCCACCTTCGACCCTGGCGAGGACGTGGCGGCGCCATACCTCTCGCGCGGAGCGCGACCCCGGCTCGCCGTGCTGCGCGAGCAGGGGGTCAACTCGCACGTCGAGACCTCGTTCGCGTTCGACCGCGCCGGGTTCGACACCTACGACGTGCACATGACCGACCTGCAGTCGGGGCGCGCGCACCTGTCCGACTTCGTGGGCCTGGTCGCGGCGGGCGGCTTCTCGTACGGCGACACCCTGGGTGCCGGTGCGGGCTGGGCGCGGTCGGTGCTGTTCGACCCGCGCCTGACCGACCAGTTCCGCGCGTTCTTCGAGCGGGGCGACACGATCGGGCTGGGCATCTGCAACGGCTGCCAGATGTTCGGCGAGCTGGCCGAGCTGATCCCCGGGGCGCAGGCCTGGCCCCGCTGGACGCGCAACCGCAGCGAGCAGTACGAAGCCCGCCTCTCGCAGGTCGAGGTGCTCGACAGCCCATCGATCTTCTTCGCCGGGATGGCCGGGTCCCGCCTGCCGATCGCGGTGGCGCACGGCGAGGGTCGCGCGGACTTCTCCCGGCACGGGTCGCCGACGGACGTGGTGCCGGCGATGCGCTACCTGGACGGGTCCGGCGCGCCGGCCGAGACCTACCCGGCCAACCCCAACGGGTCGCCCGGGGGGCTGACCGCCGTGACGACGCCGGACGGGCGGTTCACCGCGATGATGCCGCACCCCGAGCGGGTGCAGCGCAACATCCAGCTGTCGTGGACCGACGGCCCGGTCGACGAGCCGAGCCCCTGGCTGCGGATGTTCCGCAACGCCCGGAGCCACCTCGGCTGACCGCGAACCGGTATGGCGGACGGGCCGGTACGGGACCAACTCGCAGCCGCGGACCGTCGAGGCCATGCTGCGCCTGCTCGACGTGCGGTTCGTGCCGTTGCGGTGAGGTCGCCCCGAAGCGGTCAGCGCAGGCGCCAGCGTCCGAGGTCCGGAGGCCGCGGGGACGAGGCGGCGTCGGGGTCCGCGGCGGCGAGCGCGTCGGTGAGCGCACGCGCCGACCGGGCGCGGCGGGCCAGCTCGGCACCGGACCGCATGCCCGTGGGGAACGGTGACCGGGCCACGTGGCGGCGCAGCTCGACCAGGTCGAGGTCGGCGGTCGAGCCCGCCGCCACCAGCACCGAGTTGCCGAAGCGACGGCCCTTGAGCACGTCGTGCGTCGCCAGCACCGCCTGGGTGCTCAGCCCCGCCTCGACCGCCCCGGCCGCCACCGCCGCGACGTAGCGCCCCGCCGGCTCGTCGGCCAGGTTGAGCATCACCACCCCGTCCGGCCGCAGCACGCGCCGCACGTCGGCCAGGAACTCCACCGTGCCGAGCTCCGGGGGGACCCGGCCGTCGGCATACGCGTCCACGACCACGACGTCCGCGGAGCCGTCCCGCAGGGCCGCCACCCCGGAGCGGCCGTCCACGGGCCGCACCCTGATCCGGTGCCGCCGGGGCAGCGGCAGCTCGCGCCGCACGACCTCGGTCAGCTCGGCGTCGGGCTCGAGGACGATCTGAGGCGACCCCGGCCGCGTCGCCTCGACGTAGCGCGCCAGCGACAGACCCGCCCCGCCGACGTGCGTCACGGCGAGCGGCCCAGGCGGCCCCGGCGACAGGGAGTCCAGGACGCACGCGAGGTGCTGGACGTACTCGAACGCCAGGATGGTCGGGTCGTCGAGGTCGACGAAGGACTGCGGGTGGCCGTCGCGCATCACCGTCGCGGCGCGCCCGGCGGCTCGCCCCTCGACCCAGTCGATCCGTATGCCGTTGTCGCTCACCGCTGCTCGCAGGTCGCCGTCACGGCGTGAGCAGGACCTTGATCGCGCGGCGCTCGTCCATCGCGCGGTAGCCCTCGGCGACGTCGTCGAGCGGCAGCGTCAGGTCGAAGACCGCGCCCGGGGCGATCTGCCCGGCGAGCACGGAGGAGACGAGGTGGGGGAGGTAGCGCCGCACCGGGGCCATGCCGCCGGCCAGGGAGATGTTCTTGCGGAACATCCGCTCGACGGGGAGCTCGACGCCGTGCGGCACCCCGACGAAGCCCACGCGTCCGCCGGGACGCGCCGCGGCGAAGGCCTGCTCCATCGAGCCGCCGGTGCCGACGCACTCCAGGACGCTGTGGGCACCGAGGCCCCCGGTGAGCTCGCGCACCCGCTCCGCGCCCTCCTCGCCACGCTCCTCGACGACGTCGGTCGCCCCGAACTCCCGGGCGATGGCCTGCCGAGACGCGTGGCGGGACATGGCGATGATGCGCTCGGCGCCGAGCTCGCGGGCGGCCAGCACCCCGCACAGACCGACGGCGCCGTCGCCCACGACCACCGCCGTGTGGCCCTCGCGGACGTCGGCGGAGACCGCGGCGTGCCACCCGGTGGCCATGACGTCGGACAGCGTGAGCAGCGACGGCAGCAGGTCGTCGGACGGCATCTCGGGGGTGGCGACGAGGGTGCCGTCGGCGAGCGGGACGCGGAGGTACTCCGCCTGGCAGCCACCCACGGGCAGGCCGGCGCGGTCCTTGGCGCCGTAGAACCCACCGTGCAGGCAGGCGCTGTGCACCCCGGCCTGGCAGATCTCACAGGTGTTGTCGGAGTACGTGAACCCGCCGATGACGAACTGGCCGGGCGCGACGTTCTTGACCTCCTCGCCGACCTCCTCCACGACGCCGACGTACTCGTGACCGATCGGGTGGGGCTCGTCGGTGGGGTTCTCCCCGCGGTAGGGCCACAGGTCTGACCCGCAGATGCAGGACCGGACGACCCGGACCACGGCGTCGGTGGGGGTCAGGACCGATGGGGCGGGGGCCTCCTCGAGACGGATGTCACGGGCTGCATGGATCATCGTTGCGCGCATGCCACCATCGTGACATGCCGACCCGTCGCCGCATCCCCGCCGACCAGGGCGCCGAGGCGCTCGCCGCCTGGCAGGCTGATCCCGCAGCGCCGCGCCAGACGGTGGCCACGGCCGTGCGATACACGCTGGAGGAGCTCGGCGCGCGATACCCCGGGCGCTCCCTGGAGGTGCGCGTCCCGCCATACGGCGCGGTGCAGGCGGTCGAGGGTCCGGTGCACACCCGCGGCACCCCGCCGAGCACGGTCGAGACCGATGCGACCACCTGGCTGCAGCTGGCGACCGGGGCCCTGACCTGGACGGACGCCGTCTCGGGCGGCCGGGTCCGCGCGAGCGGCCAGCGCTCCGACCTCACCTCGCTGCTCCCGCTCGTGCCCGAGGAGCCCGTATGACGCCGCGCATCGGCCTGACCATCCTGCCCGAGCTGCGCTGGCGCGAGGCAGAGCCCCGCTGGCGGGCGGCCGAGGACCTGGGCTTCGACCACCTGTGGACCTACGACCACCTCACCTGGGGCGGCCTGCCGGACTCCCCGTGGTACGGCACGGTCTCGACCCTGACGGCCGCCGCCCTGGTCACCCGGTACGTCGGGATCGGCACCTTCGTGGCGTCCCCCAACTTCCGCCACCCCGCGGCGTTCGTGCGCGACGTGCAGGCGCTGCAGGACATGAGCGACGGCCGGCTGCTGCTCGGGCTCGGGACGGGCGGCGACCTGGACTCGCGCGTCCTCGGGGGGCCCGAGCTGAGCGTCCGTCAGCGGGTCGACCGGTTCGAGGAGTTCGCCCGCTTGCTCGACCGGCTGCTGCGCGAGGACCACGTGGACCACCACGGCACCTACTTCGCCTGCCGGGACGCCCGCAGGCTCCCCGTGGCGGCCACGCGACCCACTGTCGTGATGGCGGCCAACGGGCCGCGCTCGCAGCGGCTCGCGGTCGCCCTCGGCGACGCCTGGGTGACGACGGGCACGCACGGCGACGACCGTGAGGCCTGGTGGCGCAGCCTGGCCGGGCTGTCGGCCCGGATGGACGACCTCGACCCGCCCGAGGGCTTCCGCCGCTACGTCCACGTCGACCCCACCTGCGGCTTCTCCCTGTCGTCCGCCGACCACTTCGAGGACGTGGTGGGGCGGGTGGCCGCGCTGGGCTTCACCGACGCGATCACCCACTGGCCCCGCCCGGACGGCCCCTACGCCGGGGACCCCGCCGTCCTCGAGGAGGTCGCGGCTCGCCTGCTGACGCCGCGGGGCGGGTCCGGCGGGCGCTGACGCGGTCCCCGTGCACGGGCGTTCACGGTCCGTCACGGTTCGACTAGGGTGGCCCGGAGGCGACCCGGACGGGTGCCGGGCTGGGGGAGGACGACCATGGCGACGTCGCGGTTCTGCTACGTCCTGATGTGCCACACCGACGCGGCGGCCATCGTGCGGCTGGTGCGTCGGGTCCACGAGCTGAGTCCCGAGGCGGCGATCGTGGTGCGCCACAGCGTGCCCGACCTCGTTGCTCCCGAGGCGATCGCGGCCTTCGGGGCCACCGTGCACCGCAGCGCGATCGACATCGTCTGGGGCGACTGGTCGATGACCCGGGCCGCCCTCGAGGTGCTCGACCACGCCCGGCGCACGGTCGAGGCGGACCACTACGTCCTGCTGTCCGGCCAGGACTACCCGATCCGCGGCCTCGCCGCCTGGGAGGACGAGGTCCGACGCTGCGGCGTGGACGCCCTGGTCGACGTCTACCCGCCGATGACGGACGACTGGTACTACCGCTGGTGGACGGTCGACCCGCCCCACGTGGGGCCGGTGCTGGCCCGCCGCGCCGTCAAGCTCGCGTGGCGCCTGGTGGCGCGCCGCTGCCGCCCCGCCGTCATGTTCTACCGCGGCCGACGCGACCCCCGCTGGATCCTCGGCGTGCGCCGTCCCGAGCTGCTGCGCGGCGAGGCGCCGGTCGTGGTCCTCAAGGGGAGCCTGTGGCTCACGCTGTCCGGGCGCGCCGTGGACAGCCTCCTGCGGCGCCATCGCGAGGACCGTCGCACGCTGGACTTCTTCCGGTCCGTGCGCATCCCCGACGAGTCCTACGTCCAGTCCCTGCTGCTGGCCGACGCGAGCCTGCGGATCATGGACTGCCCGACGACCTTCGCCCGGTTCCGCTACGACGAGTGGAGCCCCACCTGGGTCGACCTGGACGAGCTCGCCCTGGCGGCCCGGACGCCGGCCGCCTTCGTCCGCAAGCTGCCGGAGGGGGTCGACGCGGCGGTGCTCGCCGAGGCCGACGTCCTGGCGTCGCGCCCAGCCGACGCGGTGCCGCCGATCCGGGACGCCGTGCCGGGCCAGACCAAGCTGACCGGGGCCGAGGTCGCGCCCGGCGTGCCGTCGGTGGCGACCGGGCTGCCCGTCCCGCGCGGCTAGACTGCGCCGGTGAGCGACCACCCCGGCACCAGCAAGGGCTCCGCGCCCGGCCCCCGCCCCGCCACCTCACCGAGGCCCCGCGGGCGCCGGCCGATCTTCTCCCGGTTCATCGTGGTGGGCGCGGTGCTCGGCTTCGTCGTCGCCACGGGGGTGGCGCTGCTGCTGCGTCCCGACCCCTCCGCGGTGAGCAGCGCGAGCCAGACGGCGACCTACGGGCTCGGCCGGGTGATGATGTTCTTCGGCGTCCTCGGGGGCGGGCTCGGGGCCCTGCTCGGTGCCCTGGTCGCGGTGCTGCTCGATCGCCGGAGCTGAGGCGACCGCGCGACCGCGGCGCTGTGGGACACTGGCCCCGTGGCACGAGGTGACGGTCGACTCAATCACGACATCCTGCCCGGCGAGACCGGGCCGCAGGACGCCTGCGGGGTCTTCGGCGTCTGGGCACCGGGCGAGGAGGTCGGCAAGCTCACCTACTACGGTCTCTATGCCCTGCAGCACCGCGGGCAGGAGTCGGCCGGGATCGCGACGTCCGACGGCGAGCGTGTCCTCGTCTACAAGGACATGGGCCTGGTGTCGCAGGTCTTCGACGAGACCTCGCTCGGCTCCCTCACCGGCCACCTGGCCATCGGGCACACCCGTTACTCCACCACCGGCGCGAGCAAGTGGGAGAACGCCCAGCCCACGCTGGGCGGCACCGCGCACCACACGATCGCTCTCGCCCACAACGGCAACCTGATCAACACCTCCGAGCTGCGCGGCCTGCTGTCCGCGCGTCACGTCGACGGGTTCGGCACGGCGGGCGGGGAGCTGCGTCGTGGCAACACGACGGACACCGCCATCGTCACCTCCCTGCTGGGCAGCCGGGCCGAGGACGTCTCTCTCGAGGAGGCGGCGATGGAGCAGCTGCCGTTGGTCAAGGGCGCCTTCTGCTTCGTCTTCATGGACGAGCACACGCTGTATGCCGCGCGAGACCCGCAGGGCGTCCGCCCGCTGGTGATCGGGCGGCTGGAGCGGGGCTGGGTCGTGGCCTCCGAGACGGCGGCCCTCGACATCGTCGGCGCCAGCTATGTCCGCGAGGTCGAGCCGGGGGAGCTGGTCGTCGTGGACGAGCAGGGCCTGCGCACCCGCCGGTTCGCCGAGCCCGAGCCCAAGGGCTGCGTCTTCGAGTACGTCTACCTCGCCCGACCCGACACGACCATCGCCGGTCGCGGCGTCTACGAGGCGCGGGTCGCGATGGGACGCGAGCTGGCCCGCCAGCACCCGGTCGAGGCGGACATGGTCATGCCGTCCCCCGAGTCGGGCACCCCGGCGGCGATCGGCTACGCCGAGGAGTCGGGGATCCCCTACGGCCAGGGCCTGGTCAAGAACGCCTACGTCGGGCGCACCTTCATCGCTCCCTCGCAGACCATCCGCCAGCTCGGCATCCGCCTCAAGCTCAACCCGCTGCGCGACGTCATCAAGGGCAAGCGGCTGGTCGTCGTCGACGACTCGATCGTGCGGGGCAACACGCAGCGGGCCCTCGTGCGCATGCTGCGCGAGGCCGGTGCCGCGGAGGTCCACGTCCGGATCTCCTCGCCCCCGGTGCGCTGGCCCTGCTTCTACGGCATCGACTTCGCGAGCCGCGCCGAGCTGATCGCCACGGGCATCGACATCGAGGGCGTCCGGCGTTCGGTGGGCGCGGACAGCCTGGGCTACATCAGCGAGGACGGGATGATCGCCGCGACCCACCAGCCGCGCGAGCGTCTGTGCACCGCCTGCTTCTCGGGCCAGTACCCCCTCGGGGTCCCGGACGACCAGGCCGTCGTCCTCGACCCCGCCCACGCGTGACCCGCCTGACCCCCCTGCACACCCGCGACGAAAGGCCCCTCGTGAGCGAGCCCATCACCTACGCGTCGGCAGGGGTCGACGTGGAGGCCGGCGACAAGGCCGTCGAGCTGATGAAGGCGTCGGTCCGCCGCGCCACCCGCCCCGAGGTGCTGGGCGGGCTCGGCGGCTTCGCGGGGATGTTCGACGCCTCGGCGCTGGCCGGGATGCGCCGTCCGGTCCTGGCCACGTCGACCGACGGCGTCGGCACCAAGGTCGCGGTCGCTCAGGCCGTGGACCAGCACGACACCATCGGCTTCGACCTGGTCGGCATGGTCGTGGACGACATCGTCGTGTGCGGGGCCGAGCCGCTCTTCATGACGGACTACATCGCGACCGGCAAGGTCGTGCCCGAGCGTATCGCCGCCATCGTGTCGGGCATCGCGGCTGCCTGCGAGCAGGCGGGCGTGGCCCTCGTCGGCGGCGAGACCGCCGAGCACCCGGGACTGCTGGACCCGGACGAGTACGACTGCGCGGGTGCCGCCACGGGCGTCGTCGAGCACGACGACGTCCTCGGGCCCCATCTCGTGCGGGCCGGCGACGTCGTGCTGGGGCTGGCCTCGTCAGGGCTGCACTCCAACGGCTACTCGCTCGTCCGTCGCGTCTTCGCCCACGCCTCCTGGGACTACGACCGAGAGGTCCCCGAGCTGGGCGGCACCCTGGGCCGCGCCCTGCTGACGCCGACGAGGGTCTACGCCCGGGACCTGCTCGCCCTGATCCGTGCCGACGGCGTCGACGTCCACGCCCTCAGCCATGTCACCGGAGGGGGGCTCGCGGCCAACCTCGCCCGGGTCCTCCCGCAAGGGGTGCTCGCCACCGTGGACCGCGCGACGTGGACGCCGCCGCCGATCTTCGGCCTGGTCCAGGCGCTGGGCCGCGTGCCGCAGCCGGACCTCGAGCGCACCCTCAACATGGGTGTGGGATTCGTGGCCGTGGTGCCCGAGGACGCCGTCGACCGCGCGCTGGCCGTGTGCGCCGAGCGAGACCTGCCGGCCTGGGTGATGGGGCGCGTGAGCGACGCCGCCGACGCTGCCGTGGACCCAGCCCACGAGGTCGTGCGCGGCGCCAAGGGCGTCGACGGGGGAGCGGTCCAGCTGGTCGGCGCCCACCGGGCCTGAGACCGGCCCTGCCTGGGGCGGTCCTCAGGGGCTCCAGGGATGCGCGAACGGGGAGGGTGTCACCTGCTGGTGACACCCTCCCCGTTCGGTGTCCGGTATGCCGACCCGCCCGTCACGAGTCGGGTGGTGCGACCACCTGGTGCCGACGAGACGCCGGCCCCCGGCTGCGAGCCGGGGACGCGCCGTCAGCCCCCGCCGGCCGCCCACCGGTCGTAGTCGTCGTAGCCGTCGTCGTCGTCGGGCTCCCGGCGTTGGTCGCCGGGGTCCCGTTGCGTGGATGCGTGCAGTTCTCGCTCAAGAGCACTCAGGTCGGTGTCGGGAGAGAAGTACTTCAGCTCCCGGGCAACCTTGGTCTGCTTGGCTTTGGCCCGGCCGCGCCCCATGGCGTGACCCCCTCGCGCGTCTGCCGGAGTGGCATCGCTGGCTGCGTCTGGTGCCGTAGCGGGCGGAGCGACCCCGGGAATCTCGTGTCTTCGTGAAGGACACGGTACATGCTGGGAGGCCCATCTGTGGAGTCGAGCGTCGAGGCGTGCCCACGGGCAGTTACGTCAGGTGATGTCGGAGGTGGCCGGGTTCGCGTTGATTCGGGTCGTCATGCACCCACACGGGCGTAGAAGATTGCTCACAACCTGCATATGTCACGATACGTAGTAATCTATCAGCGACGTTGAGCCCCTTTCTGCCCGTATCGACTACTCAGAGTTACTGCCGCGACGACATCGGCCCTGTGAGTGGGTCGGCGGGCGTGTCTCGGGGCGTCGGAGCACGGGGGAAGGCCTCCCGTCGAGAAGCGGGGAGATCACACATGCCACATCGTGAGCAGGACAGCGAGAAGTTGTTGACGCCGGCCGAGGTCGCCGAGCTCTTTCGGGTCGACCCCAAGACCGTCACCCGGTGGGCCAAGGCGGGCAAGCTCAACTCCATCCGCACGCTCGGTGGGCACCGGCGCTACCGCGAGAGCGAGATCCGCCAGCTCCTCGACGGCGTGGGCGACAACGCCCGCATGAGTCAGCCGCTCTGACGACGGCCACTGATATCACGTCTGATATCAGTTATAGGCTGATGGTCTCGAGGTCATGAGCTATCCTCTGATGCCGTGAGCTCCTCCGGGTCCGCGCAACCCGTGCGCTACGCCCTGCTGGGCGACGTCGTCGAGTCCCGGCGCGCCGCGAGCCGTCGCGCCCTGCATGAGCGGCTCGGTGCCGCCCTGCGCCGGGTCGACGAGACGGTGCCCGCCCTCGAGCCGCTCACCACCACGGTCAGCGACGAGTTCCAGGGGGTTTACCCCGACGTCGGGTCCGCCGTCCTGGCGTCGCTGCTGGTGCGCCTCCACACGCTCCCCGACGTCGACGTCAGGTGCGGCATCGGGAGAGGGCTGGTCCAGGTGATCGACCGCGACCACGTCCCTCCGCTGCAGGACGGCAGCGCCTGGTGGGCCGCGCGCGAGGCGGTCGAGGAGGCGGAGCGCCGGGCCGCGACGGCGGCCACGCGGTCCTGTCGCACGTGGTACGTCGAGGACCCGGACCGCCCGTCCGGCGCCGCCGGTGTGGTCCTGGCCACGCTGGTCCTGCGCGACGATCTCGTGGGTCGGCTGGACGCCCGCCCGCTGAGGGTGCTCCTGGGGGTCATGTCAGACCTCACGCAGACCATGGTGGCCGAGCAGGAGGGGATCACGCAGTCTGCCGTCTCCCAGCTGGTGGCCAGAGAGGGTCTCGCGGCTGTCAGGGAGGCGCACGCGATCCTCGCCCCCTCGGCTCGTGACACCTGAGGAGCACCATGACCTATCTCGCCGTGTGGCTGCTGGCGCTGGGCGTCGGCGACCTGGTGCGCCCCGGCGCGGAGCTCGGGGGGCGACGACCATGGTGGTTGCCCGCCCTGGTCTCCGTGCCCGTGGCGGTCCTCGCGTGGCCGCTGCTCGGGCAGCGCGGCGGCTGGCACCTGGTCGCGCTCCTCGGGATCGTGCTCCTGCTGGTCGTGTGGGCACGGTCGTCGGCGGGGGCCGTGAGCAGCGCCCTGCGGACGCGCTACGACCCCGACCGCACCCTCGTGGCGGCGGCCCGACGGCACCGGCTCGTGGCCGGTGGCTGCCTCGTGGTGGGGCTCACGGTGCTGTTCGCCCTGGCCGGCGTGGACGCGGGCGCCGGCGGGCCCCTCGCCCGCTGGTGGGGCTCGCTCGGGCTACCCCGGCTCGCCCCGGTGCCGCTGGACCGCGCGCTGATGGTCCTCGCCGTGATGGTGGCCCAGGTCGGCACCGGCAACGTCGTGGTGCGCCTGGTCCTCGACGCGGCGGGTGCGCACAGCCAGCCGGGGGTCCTGCGCGGGGGGCGCTGGCTCGGCCCGATGGAGCGCGTCTTCGTCGTCGGCCTCGCCCTCGCCGGTCAGGCGACCGCGGCCTCGGTCGTCATCGCGGCCAAGGGGATCCTGCGCTTCCCCGAGCTGCAGGACCAGCGAGGACCGGGGCAGCGGATCGACGTCGTGACCGAGTACTTCCTCCTCGGCAGCTTCACCTCGTGGTTGGTGGCGCTCGGGTGCTCGCTGCTGGCGCTGTGACCGGGCGCGCCGGGCCGGTCACGGCCCGTGTCCCGGGCCATGCGTGACAATGGCGTCCATGAGTGGAGACCTCGTCCTCGCCAACCGCTACCGCCTCGAGCGCCAGATCGGCCGGGGCGGGATGGGTCAGGTCTGGTCGGCCGTCGACACCCGGCTGCAGCGCCGGGTGGCCGTCAAGACGGTCGACCTCGCGGCGACGGGCGACGAGGTGGCTGCCGAGCGATTTCAGCAGGAGGCGCACGCGACGGCTGCCCTGTCCCACCCCAACATCGTCACGATCTTCGACAACGGGGTGGACGGCCACACGGCCTATCTCGTCATGGAGCTGCTCAGCGGGCCCAGCCTCGACGAGCTGGTCCGCGAGCAGGGTCCGCTGGCGGTGGACCGGGCCCTCGCCTACACCCAGGAGGTGGCCTCGGCCCTCGGGGCCGCGCACCGAGCGGGGGTCGTGCACCGGGACGTCAAGCCCAGCAACCTCATGCTCGACGAGCGGGGCACGCTCAAGATGGTGGACTTCGGGATCGCGCGCCTCGACCAGGCCCGCACCAGCCAGCTGACGGCGACCGCGACGGTCATCGGCAGCGCGCCATACCTGTCTCCCGAGCAGGCCACCGGGGGCACGGCGACCGCGCAGAGCGACCTGTACTCCCTCGGCTGCGTGCTGATGACCCTGCTGACCGGCGAGCCGCCGTTCGAGGGTGAGCACCCCTTGTCGATCCTCCACCACCACCTGAGCACGCCGCCGCCGCTGCCGTCCGAGCGACGCCCCGGGGTGCCGCGGGCGGTCGACGACCTCGTGGCCCAGCTGCTGGCCAAGTCGCCGCAGGACCGGCCGGCCAGCGCCGCCGACGTGGCGGCCCGGACCGCTGCGATCCGTCGCGGCGCCGCACCGTCCACCACCGTGCTGCCCGTCGCGGGCGCCCCGGCTGCCGCCACCACCGTGCTGCCACCCGTGGACCGGGGCCCGCAGGCCCCGCCCCACACAGCGACGCAGGCGACGGCCTACCGCGACGATCACGACCGTCCCCGCCCCCGCGGCACCGGGGCGCTGTGGGTGATGCTGCTCCTGCTGGCCGCCACCGTCGGGGCCCTGTGGTGGTTCGGGCTGCGCGGCTCCGGGCCGTCGACCGACCAGCCCAGGACCCCGACCACCACGGCCACCAGCACCTCCGCGCGCACCACCGCGCCGAGGACGTCCTCGACCCCGCCCGCGACCGTGACCGCGACCGCCACGGCAACCCCGTCGCCCACCGGGTCGCCGTCGTCGACCTCCGCGCCGACCCCCACGGAGACGACCAGCCCCACCGAGCAGCCGACGGCAACCCAGGGGCCGAGCGACCCGGCACCGACGTGGTCCACGTCGGCCCAGGCCGCGTCCACGCTCGACGGGGTCGTGCAGCAGGCCCAGCTGTCGGGGTCCTCCGGCAAGGACGCCTCCAAGAGCCTGCGCTCGCTCGACAAGGCGATTCGTCAGGAGGACGCCTCCGGGGCGCGCCAAGCGCTGGGGGAGCTGACCGGGTCGGTCCGCAGTGGCGTCGAGGACGGGTCCGTCTCGAGCGACACGGCACAGACCATCAGCTCGGCCGCCGATGCCGTCGCCAGCGCACTGCCGACGGCCTGAGCCTGCCGAGGGAGGGCGCAGGCAGCACGACGAAGCCGCATCCCGTGGGGATGCGGCTTGCTGGTGGCCAGGGGCGGGGTCGAACCGCCGACCTTCCGATTTTCAGTCGGACGCTCG
>ERZ501016.170-NODE-170-length-27475-cov-56.492414_pt1 | contig 27475 bp, 41 predicted proteins | sample MGYA00248889_ERZ501016 | MGnify/ENA primary metagenome ERZ501016 (study PRJEB25958, sample SAMN03398594) | human skin metagenome | study: EMG produced TPA metagenomics assembly of the Human Skin Microbiome Metagenome (human skin metagenome) data set. | reverse complement strand
ACGAGCAGGAGATTAGAGCATGAGTGATTAGGAAGTCAAGCATCTAGGTCTGCTCTCCTGAGGGTTGTAATTGGTCTCTCTAGAAAGAGCATACCACAGTTTCAGGCAGGCGCAAGTCAAGATGATGAAGGCTTTGAGACTAAGCAACCTTTGGCCGCCAGCGCCCGCATCTTGGGTGGCAGGCGCCAACCCCCGCGCTGGCGGGGAAGATGACACGGATTTTGCGATGACGATTCACCCCCGCGCACGCGGGGAAAGTCCTCGTCTTGGTGGTGCGTCGAGCACCTCGCGGATTCACCCCCGCGCACGCGGGGAAAGGCTTCCTCGACAGTCAGTAGCGTGCGCGGGACAGATTCACCCCCGCGCACGCGGGGAAAAGAAGGCTCAGCAGCGCACCAACTTGGCTCGTGCGGGATTCACCCCCGCGCACGCGGGGAAAAGAGGTCCTGACCTGCGGAAATGCAACTGACATCACCGAAGTTCGCATCTCACTCTAGCACGAGCGGGCGCGTGAACTCAGTCAGGTCTCCCTCTTGCGTCAATAGACCGTGGATGCTACGGTGTCAATAGCCGCTGTTGCATCATGCGGCATCAAGCGAGAGAGCCGAAACAGGAAGGAGGGGCGAATGGCGCACCGTGACGACCGTGATGTTCAAGCAGCGACCCAGGATGAGTTCATCCAGATGCTGCGCGATGCGCAAGCAGAAACTGGGACGGACCGCGCTCGCCTTACCCCCTTGACTGAAGGCGTCGCGCTGGTGACTTTCGACCCGCCGCCAGCGCCAACTCGCGACTGAGACCCTCTGCGACCCCTCTCCCCAGCCGGGAGGGGGTCGCACTTCTTTGGTGGGCCTGTGGTGAGACGGCTATCGTAGCGCCATGTGCCGGTCTTGCGTCGAAGGTAAGCGTCGATGCAAGGAGAGCGACAACCCCAGCAAGAAGCGCCGCCGTCGTGCCGCAAAACGCCAGCAAGAAGCCCAGAAGACTGTGCGGGCATTCATCGGAGCGACTCCTTTCCGGCCCGAGTCTGAGGCGCTCCTGTCGATGTCGTCACGCGACTCCTACTACGACTCCGACGAGTGGGCGGAATGGTCAGATCGCATTCGCGTGGTTGCTGAGCGGCATGGAGTCGAGATCCGCGAAGGTTCAGGAGTGGAGCACGCAGACGGATTATGGATGGGCGAGAAGGAGCCTTCCGGTGCTTACGTGGTCGAGGGCTCGCGCGAGGCGGTGACTCGATGGGCGGCAGAGATTGCTGGACGCTACGAGCAAGACGCCGTGATGGTGCTCTTCGCGGACAAGGACGGCAAGGACAACCTCTACCGCTTCGAGGGCAATCAGACCCAGGTCCAGGATGCGCTAGATGCGATGCAGGCCGCAGGTATTCCTGGGGGTCGAGTTCTTGACGGCAGGCTGGAGATTGTCTCCACCCACGACAACCCCGTCTCTCCTAGGGCGCTGGAGTTGATCCGTCAGCGCCTCGGAGCCGACGAAGTAACCCGAGCCCCGATCACAGCCACCTTCGTGGAGAAGGACGAGTCCTTCCTTGCCTATGCCCCGATCAAGGAGATTCAGTCGATCCGTCAGCAGCACGCAGAGCGCCACGGGTTGCCGGTTCGGCCTGCATGCCCTCATCTCACCGACCAAGACGACATTGCTCTAGCCATGGCCTACGAGAAGGGCCAGCACGACCCTCATCACCCCAAAATCAAGCGTTCCTATCGCGCCCTACGCCGTCACATCGTGGAGCAGCACGATGCTTTGACCGCCGCGGGCTACACCTTCACTCCATGGACGGGTGAGGGGCAGCCCTATGCCAGTAGCGCGGAGATGCTGGCCGACCTACGGAGCAATCGCCACCTCTACTTCTTTCGCACTGAGGTGAGCCAGGATACGAACGGTGCCCTACCTCTCGATCATCCAATGGCTCAAGAGGTCACCGTCCGCGACGCAGATGGCAATGAGCAGCATATGGTTGCCAATGATGTGTTCCGGGCCGTGCATGATGCTATTAGCCACAGCGAAGGGCACAAGTTCGGACCACACGGCGAGAAGATGGCGTGGTTTACCCACCGCTCCAGCCTTCCCCGGGAGGCGCATCTCGCCTTGCTCAATGAGACCCGAGCGCAGAATGTCGTGACGAATGCTGGGCGGCATATGCGAACCTCAGACGGAGCGGGTGGACAGAGGTTGCTCAAGAAGGGGGAGCCGGGATGGACGGACATTGCAGATAGACCCTATGCCGAGCAGAAGTGTGTGGTGCTCCCCGACGCCTTCACCTGAGGACGAATGTCGGGATCTCTACCTGCAACTGGCATGGCGACCCTCGGAAGGCAGCATCAGGACCTGACTAGACCCCCCACTGCTGCGCGCATACGCGCCAATCCTGGTCTCGCATGTCGGCGCTCTGGGGCCAGTGATGACGAGATCAGGAAGACTGAGGCCAACTCGGATCGGGTCGCAGACTAGTTCAGGCGCCCATTCACCGTATCGGCCCGGTCATCGAGGACTACTAGGTCCGACACCTGGTGACGGACTGCGGCCTCTTGCAGCCAATGCGTCAGGTAGCGCCCGGCCAAGCGAATGGTCAGTTTGCTGGCGTGGCGATCCAATAGGACCATCCGCACCAGTTGATCTGCGAAGTCCGCGGTCGAGCCCGCCGTCTGGTGTCCGTCCAGAATGACCTCGATCCCACGCAGGTCTTCAGGGACTCGATTGCGCTCAAGGAGCGGCGCAACAGCCGGACGGCCCCCGGTGAGTTGTGGCGTTTGGATGACCACCGTTCGCGCCCCACCCACCTCAGGCTCATCAGCCAGGGGCAAGTCTGCGTCGACGCCAGGGGAAGCACCGAAGGTGTCCAGCAGGCAGTTGGCAGCACTTGCCAGTCTCCGGTATGCCTCGGCTCGCATTGCCTCGGAAAACTTCGGCGCGAGCAGGTCCTCCATGGAAATGTAGAAGACGAATCGCAGCGGCTCCTTGAGCATGGACTGCTTCACATTCAGCCCGACATGGACTCCCGCGAGGTAAGCGTCACCGTGCAGGGTAACGTCGTGATCTTCGAAGAAGAGGCTGGTCCCTGCGGCCAGTTCCGCCATCCGACGAGCAAGGAAGTAGATGTCGGTTGCAGCGTCAGAAGGCGACCCCGAGAACGTCTTGGCGAACTCCATGCGAGAGCGAAGAGATCTGCCCGCATTGAGCAACGTCTCCGCTTCATCGCGGTCGAGGGGGAAGCGGAAGTCGTGTGTCTTGGAGTCGGCCATAGGGGGCGCCTGCTTTTCGGTGGAGTGGGGTCTCGGGCGAAGGAGCCCAGCCAGAGCCGCGAGGTGCGCCTCTGGCTGGGCTAGAGAACTCAGTAAACGCCAGAAGTCATGCTCACTGCTCCCTGTTGTCAGGATCGTCGGACACGATGACTCGGGGCACCGCACCCGACCTGTCCACCTGCAAGGCGGGATTAAAGCCGAAGGTGGAGAAGAGGCTGTTCATCTTCTCAGCAAGGACGAGGTAGACCCCGAAGAGCGCGTCTTCGTCCAGGAACTCGGGGACGTCATAGACCGAGACGCCCACGCTGATCGCGAATTCGGTGGACGGCAGACCGAGGAAGAGGCTCATGAGGTAGCCATCTTCCCCGTTGTGAACGCCAGAGGAAATCTGCCCAGCGCGGCCCACCATGCGCTGATTCATGGCCTGGATGAGGGTTTCGATTGCCGCCTCGAAGTCCTGCGCCCAGGAGTAGGTGTTGCTGGTGAACAGGGGTCCATCCCCCTCCAGCGAGTTCTCGAAGAACTTATTGGCTTCGTCCCGGTCGAGCGGGAAGAAGGGAGTGGTGTAGATGGTGTTAGCCTGGGGCTGCTTGCCAGTCATGAGGTGCTCGGTTCTCTCGTGGTTGGTCTCTCCTGTTCAGGATAGCATTCCGTCGAGGGCAGGTACAAGCGTTATACGGCTTCCTTGGGAGTAAGTGGGTGCACCCACCCACCTCCAAACTCACCCACGCGCATGCTGAATGGTCCGCCCCGGAGCCCCAGGACGGACCATTCGAATCGCTGCCGTGATCGGACGACGGCGACCATCTCACTTCTGCGCGGCGACCTGCTGGCGGTATCGCTCGCGAGCGGTGTTGTTCCGAGCGTCGACATACAGGGACAGCCGAGACTGCCAGGTGGAGAACCTGTCGGCCAGGTCGGCAACCGGCGCCGCGGTGTCGTTGATGATCGCGAGGACCGTGGACTTCAGGTGGTACTTGCGCAGTTCGGGGGACATCTTCTTGAGGTCGCGCGCGAACTTTCGGAGGGTGTGTAGAGCATTCATCGTCAGGCTCACTTTCGGGTATAGAAATCGAGACCCCAGAACACTTCGTCCTGAGTCGTGGCGTTGGCCTTCAACCATTCCTTGGCCGCATCCTCGGCATCCTTCTCGGTGTCGAAGCGACTCACCTCCATGCCTTCCTTCCAGCCGTCCCGGGAGTCGAGCCGGTTCAGTTCCACGGCCTCATCAGCCGTGATCTTCCGGAACATCTCGTGGATGGAAACCGAGCCATCCGGCAAGAACTCGCGGATGCTGACATAGGCGTGCCTCGCGCTGCTCACCATCCCAGAAAACGACGTGAGTTGGACATGAAACGTCTTGCTTGTCATTGGCTTTCCCTCTTCCATGCGGTCAGCCGAGGGTCTGCTTGGATAGGAGTTCAGCCTTGATGGCCTCGCGAGTGTGCACCATGTCAAGATCAGTGCCTCGCAGGTCGATCCATTCCTGCACCCACCGACACAGGCGATTGATGTCAGCCCATTGGTCCCCGGGCGGAGCGCCCTGGGTCAAAGAGCAGTGCGCCGTCATCATCTGCCCGCCGATGCCGCCGTGCCACTTGGTGGTGGAGCCGAAGACAGGGTGCGCGTCCCGGAGAGTGATGTCCAGGACGGCAGCCATTTCGTCGGCAACCGCGACCGTCTCCACTGGGACCAGCGCCAGGCCCTGGGCTCGGAGGGCCTCAATGAGCCCCTCTTCGAAGGCGAGGTCAGGCTGGTGGACCTTGATGTCGGCATGGCCCGCCCGCACCTGCTGGACTATGGCGCCGTTGAGGCGCTGAGCGATCTCACTTTTCTTCATCAGAGATCTTCCTCGTCATCGAAGGAGATCCCGGCACCTTCGAGCAACTGGTCGCGCCAGGCGGAGATGGACTCGGCTCCGCCCGAGTTGGAGAGCCACTCGGGGAAGTCCGAGAGCCGCGGGGCAATCCGACTCCACTCCTCGTCCGTCAGTTCGCGCGAGAGGTCGGACTCGAAGTCGTCACGTCCCTGGGTGTAGAGCGCCACGCCGAACATATCCGCCAGCGCGAGAATCGCCGCATAGGCGTCTCCGTCGAAGTCGACGTCAACCATATTGCGCAGGGCTTCGCGGCGAGGATCGGACTGGGACGGAAAGAAGAGGCTCATGACGCACTGGCTCCTGTAGTTGGTCTCTCTATGTACCCCATTACTGTAGCAGGAAATTGTGGCAAGTGATAGTCAGGTGCAGAAGTGGTTTTGTCGGCCTGTCACCGCGCGGAAACCCGGGGGTAGAGAAGGAGAGGTGGGTATAAGGGTCAGCCAAGAGGGTCAGCCGGGCTCCGACGATTCGCCCCAGCGCGAAAAAGGCCCCAGGTGAGCAGAACGCTCACCTGGGGCCTTCGCTGCCTACTCAGTCGGGCTGCGGGTACTCGTCCCACAGTTTGCCGTCGAGCATCCGGCCAGCATTGCGCTTGCCCACCCGAGCGAGGTTGGCCCAGTTATCCGGAAGGACGAAGCGTTTGAGTTCGTTGGTGCTGCGCACCTCTCCAGCCTCGTCCAGATAGATCGACCGATGCCCGCCCTGAGGTGTCTTGCCCATGCCTCCCTCGGTGCGGGGCCGCTCGAAGTGCAGAGCGTCCGAAGGCGGCGCCCACTCACCCCACTGCTTGAAGAAGAACGGGGTGTCGCTCTCGACGCACTGATCCCGCAGCACCTGCGCCCACCGCGGGTGCATCGGCTTAGCTTCCTTGCCGCTCTCGCCGCCGACGATCACCCAGTGGATGCCCCAGTCCTCAGTCTCCCGACTGTCCTCATAGGGGCGCGGAGTCATGAAGGGGGTCAGGTCGACGGCGCCAAGCAGGGGCTCGCACGACAGGAACCGGACGACAGCAGGGGTGGACTGCAACGCAGGAATGCGCAGATCAGCCCACTTCTGGTTTTCGACGGACACGCCGAGCCAAACGTTGGGCAGCGGCCACGAGGACGCAGGAACCGCCCACGACCACGACCAGGAACCGCACGGACAGGACTTGCCCTGGCACCGTCCCGCCTTGGTGTGCCGCGCCTTGGTGTGCCGACACATCACGCAAACTCCCGGGATCAGCCAGTCGGAGGCAGTGAGCACCAGCCCCCTGACCATCCTGTGAAACTCGGACGAGTTCAACAGAGACCGCATCCGGGCGTGCCGCTTGGTGAGCACCTGGAAGGTGTGCTGCGGGGATAGGGCCATGACGGCGAAGACCTTGGCGATGTACTCGTCCGAGATGCTGGCATGGAAGAGGTCGGACATCGAGTTGACGAAGATCATCCGAGGCGTCTTCCATCGCAACGGCAGGTTCAAGGCCTCGGGCCGCAGGGTCACTGCGAAAAGGTTCGGGTAGTGGGAGCGGTTCCTGGGGTCCTCTGCAACCGTCTTGGCGTAGCAGTTGTCACACCCGGGCGACACCTGGTCGCAACCAGTAACCGGATTCCAAGTGGAACCGTCTTTGGTCCACTCGATTTTAGTGTCCTTGCCCATGTTCTCGCTCCTTTCTGATGGCCGTGAATAAAGAGACGGTGGTCTCTCTAAAGTCATAATAGCAGGCGATGTGCGAGCCTACAACTCAACCCTCATCCGGCAGAACGCCTTCGACAACCTTCCATCCTGCAATTTCCTCGGTCAGTATCATGCGACGGGCAGTACCGAGCGAGAGGTACTGCACCTACTGTCGCGCGCAACTCAGGTTGCTCGGAATCATGCCGACCAGCAAGCCTTCACTGACGTGACGGCGCATGTGTGATTTGGTCGCCAGGGCATTGGTACTGATCTACATGCCACAGTGGTTGCACTGACGCTTGTGGTAGGTGCGAGCCATGATGCTCTCCGTAATGTGTGAGTCGGTCTCTCTCAAATAAACTATAGCCCTCATTTGGGATACGCACAAGTCAGATCGGCAGACTTTCAAGCCACCCACGACAGCAGCCCAGCCCACCGAAGCGGGCTGGGCTGCTGTCGTAAGGTTTGAGGCGACTACTCCGGCTTGACGATCTGAGCCGGGATCGGGTTACGCGACGGGTAGAGGGCGCTCATGAGGGCCTCCTTCGAGACCTCGATCACGACCTCGGCCCAGGCTTTCGCTTCGTCAGCGAGCGCGCTCTTGCACGTTGCGACTTCCTCAGCCCAGGCGTTGGGCGCTTCGTCCATGACGAACTCGTCCATGGCGGCGGCGATCTCGGGGCCGTATTCGCCCGGGTAGTTCTCCTTACGGTGCATGACAAGCATGGTGATCTGCATGGTGTTCCTCCCTATAATGTCGGTCTCTTGATATGACAGTAGCAGACGGAGGCACCCGACGCAACGGGGGGTGGGCGCTGTGTACTGCAAGCAGTTTTCAAGCCAGCCCGAGCGCTTCTCAAGAGACGGCTGACAGGTGGAGTTTCACTCGCACATCCAGAGGCGCCCGGCGCATGCAGCAAGCCCACCCGAGAGGATCACCCGGGTGGGCTTGTGGCACCGAAGAAGAGTCAGCGGCGACTTCCTTGGCCCAGGCGTCTGGCGCCTCATTCATGACGTTATCGGTCACGCTCCGCAGCATACATGCCGGGCTCTCACGGGCGGCGATGGACCCAGATTGGTCGCAGTCTTTGCCAAAAATACTTCCCCACGGGGTTGCATTCTTACTGCACTCGTGTACAGTACTGTCTCAGAGGGCAGGAGATACCGGCCCGAGAGAGGAAGCAATGAGCACCGTCCAGCGTCACGAGGTCGAGGCGTGGGTCAACCCGCCCGCGTGGGAGGACCCGGCCCAGGCCGAAGCCGTGGTCGAGGCGATCCTGGCCAGCGGCACCACTGATGAGGAAGCGTGGGTCAAGATCGCCGGCGGCGCGGTCTCCGACCAGCAGGCAGCGGCTGAGCGGGAGGGCGACCGGGCCGCGCTCGCCAAGAGCGAGGCGATCATGACCAAGACCAACCTGACCGTAGCCGCCGTCCAGACCAACGCCGGGGACGTCGTGGTGAGCGACGGCCACACCGCTTACGGGATGGGGTCCCACTTCGCGGGCGACGACGGCGTGAGCATCGACCGTGAGCGTTTCGTGGCGGACATGGCGTCCCTTGCCAGGGGCGAGTGGGACCTCGACGAGTGCGGTGGTGGCGAGGTCACTCTTCCGGAGTATGCCGAGATCTGTGAGCGCGCGGACAGCCGAGTCATCGACGTGACCACCGGGCTCCCGGCATGACGCTCGATCCAGTCGACGCCCTTGAGCCACACATCAGGCGCGTCAGCGAGGCGCGGTCGTTGCTAGAGGAGGCGATCCGGCGCCGGGATGAGGCGATCCGGGCGGTGATCGCGTCGGGTGTGTCGGCATACCGGGTGGCGAAAGTGACCGGGCTTGGGGAGAGCTACGTCAGCCGTATCCGCCGCGCAGGCTAGGCCTCCTATCGAGAGGCGGCGGGCCGAGTATGGTCATCCATCGTCCGAGTGGCGCCGACACGCACGGGATCAGGCATCGCTAGCCAACCGAGCCCCCATCGTCTACCATCACATCTCATAACGTGTTCCCGACTCGGACTGCATCACTGCAACCTCGGGGAGGAAACACGAAAGCCGCCCCTGGTTCCCAGTGTTAGCGCACTGGGGGAGCGGCTTTCGATACCCAAAGACGATGGCTCTAGTATGACACGTACTCAGCAGCCATCGCAAGTGGGCCATGCCGGAAAGTTCTTCCGCGTGTCGCACTCGCGATCTTGGTGCTCCTTCTGAGCAGATCAGGAAACCCGCAGACCTGCCACCTGCGATACCAACGCAGCCCGACTCACCCTCGGTGCTCCCCCGTCAGATGGGTGAGGTTTCCTATGGAGTGCCCGGCAGCGGGTGTTACCCCTCACCGCGTGAGCAGAGGGGAATCACGGCAGGCCCAACCCGACGACCGCAGAGGCGTCTCCTGGTGCGAGACCAGGAGCAGATCGCGGCACACTTCCCGCCCTGACGTGGACGTAATGACCCACGTGGCTAATAGGCGACCGACCGACCGACCGACGGAATAACCTTCCTCTGCGGATCAGCAGCGCGCAGCCCTTCCTTTGTTGGACTATCTGAAGACGCCTCTGTGCGCCTTCAGACGGTTCACAAGGGGGGCTGCGCTCCCTCCCTCCCTCCCTCCGGAATGGGGGCCGGGGTAACTCACCCTCCGCTCGGGGAGGGAGGGGGCGCCCACCGAGGGCACGGAGTGCCCGGGAAGAGCAGCCTCGGATACGAGTCCGCATAGGACTAGAGGCAGAAGAAGAAGAAAGAGGGAGGGTTACGTCCGCCTGCGAGCGACGTACACAGCCCTAGGCCGAGGCATCCAGGCTCACCCTAGAGGTGGTGTTTTTCCGACCCCACCCACCTCTCGCCTCCTCACCTTGAGGGCCTCGCCGTGTATATGTCTCACTAATCACTATAGCACTCTTGGATGTAATAAGGGATCGTCTTCGAGCAAAGGTTAAGGGTGGGTGGGGGGCAGGCAGGTGCCGCACGGATCATCCACTCTGATCTGCTTTCCAGGTCGCAGTTGAGCCCGCCCCCACTTCAGGGGCGGGCTCAATACCTGCTCGGTCGCCTCAGGCCGCGACGAGCCGCGGGTTCAGCACCTCGTCGCCGTCGTAATCGAGAGCGAGCAGCACGCGGCTCAGGTTCCCGCAGTCGACGTCCTGGGCTGAGAAGTGCGTGACGGGCTCCTTGAGGCCGTAGCGGTCGCCGTGCTGGTTGTGGGTGACCGTGATGTCGTAGTAGTCGGCGGCGTTGAGCGAGATCACGACCTGCATCACGCGAGGCATACCCGAGCGGGTCCCCTTCTTGTTGAAGGGGAGGATGCGAGCGTTGAAGATCAGCGAGGGGAGCGCCGGGGCGTCCTTACTGGCGGCGATGCTGCCGTGGCGCAGGTTGTGGGCGCCGAGGCTCATGAACACACCCACCTCGATCTGGCTGCGGATGGTGTTGGCGACTTCCTGGGTGTAGTTCGCGGTGGCCGTGCTCATGGTTTCTGCTCCTTGTGTCGGTTTCTCTAACTTGAGCATAGCACACCTCTTCAGTGGAGCGCAACTACTCGACAAGTCTCGAACTGTGACAAGGAGGGTCGAAGGGTGAGGGATTGGGTGGGCCAGAGAACGGCAGAAAGCCACTGCTCGCCCCATTTGGAGTGGAGGCGAGCAGTGGCTATGAGCCGCGAGTCTGGTCTGCGCTTCAGTCCCCGGCTTGGGGCATGGCGGACGCCGATTCGTCCTGCGAGTTCATGGCTCCAAGTATCGACGCGATGAGCACACGAGCCCACATGGCATCAGTGGTCTCCCCGCTCATAGTTTGGCTGTTCTCCCTCTGCACGGCGGTGAGTTCATATCCACCCGCGGGCAGGATGCCTATAACGGCCAGGCCATCGGAGTTCATCCACTCGATGCTGAGTCCGCCGCCTTCTGTGGCGAAGATCGCGGGGGACTGGAAGGGGGCGAGTTCCTTGGACTGCATCAGATCGCGCGCGGCTTCCAACACCTCGGACGAGAGGGACGGACTTTCGATGTCCGGGTCCCAGCCATCCGGGAGTGCAGCCAGTTGGTCCAGGCGTCTCTGCCAGGATGGGATGTCGGTCATGTGATCGACTGCCTTTCTTGGGGCTCTAGTCCTTCTGGGCGGGCTTGCCCTGGGAAGCGTGTCCGCAGGTTCCGCAGATGGCCCACACGGTTGAGGTGACCGCCACCTTGTCCTGGGCGCCCGCGACGGAGTAGGTCCCCAGTGGGACAACCTCAAAGCGATCCACGATCCGCACGTCAGTGCCGTGGCAGTAGCGGCAGGCGAAGGGGGCGGGGTCTCCCTTGGCGTGGTCGGCGGGGACCTGCTCATGCAGGCCGCACTTGGCGCAGGTGGCCGCGGGAGCCTTGGGCAGAACGTCGCTCACGAGGTCACTCCTCTCAGAACTTGATGGCCTTGGCGGTGAAGGGGCTGTCGTCAGCCGTGATCTCGGCGGCAATCGCGGTGGCGCGGGCCTCGCTGAAGATGGAGGCGAAGATTTTGCGAGTGGTGACCCCACCCTGCGGGGTCAGTCGACCAATCTGCTTGCCGTTCTCGTAGCACAGGACCGCGTAGTGCTTGTGGTCGGGCCGGGTGTCGCCGCAGCGCCAGCCGCAGACCTGCTCCTGGGTGGCGGTGGTCTCGGGGGCGGTGGTCATGGTGCTCATGGTGTCTCCTTCGGGGATGGTCGATTTCTCTGTTACCAGCATAGCATGACTTTCCGATGGAGTGCAACACGTTTGATCCATGAGATTCGGGCTCGCCAGCCCCGGACAAGAGGGGAAGAGATGGATGCACCTCCCAAAAAGTCCCCCGCCCGGGGCTCACCTTGCGAGTGAGCCCCGGGCGGGGGTAGTGGGTACTAGCTCAGTCAGCCAAGGTCAGGCCCGGCCAGTAGATGATGGTGCGCTTGCCCATCGAGTCGACCCGGAACTTCTCGAAGGCGTTCACAGCCTCGGTGGTGTCGGACTCGAACTCCTCGTCCTCGTCTTCGACCAGCAGGGCGGCGTTGCCCTGGGCCACGACCGCGCCCAGCATGAACAGGAACTGCATGGGCTCCTCCACGATGACAGTCTCTGATTTCGTAGAACTTCGTCTACTCAACCAGTTGACCATCGGCATAAAGACCGATGGGAGCCCGACTGAGTGGGCGTGAATGTCGCTCGCGCACCCGGTCAGCAGGGACACCCCAACGGATACTGAACTGCTGATCAAGATGGGCGAGAACCTGCGGCTTAGACATGGGCCGGGACGCCTGTAAGGACGAACGTCGCCCCTCGATTACGCGCCCAGCGTTCACGTCAGCATGCAAGGTCTTACCGCAGAACTGGCACCTGAAGCCGCTCTGGGAGATTCGGTTGGAGCGAGAGGCGAAGCCGCACCCTGAGCACTCCTGGGATGAGTAGGGCGCATGCACCCGCGTCACTGCAATTCCTTGATCCTCGGTGAGCGCCTCCAGCCGTTGGCGAAGGATGGCGCGGCCCGCGCGGGAGACGATGCGTCGTAGTCGAGGAGAAAGGCCACCTCCCCGGAAGTCGAGAGATTCAACCACGAGGCCGCGGACGCTTTCATCCCCAATGCGGTTCAGGATGCGCCCGACCTCATTCTTCACGTAGGCGCGCACCCGTGCATTCAGGCGACGATAGCGCCGCGAGTCGCGCAGACGGATGCCTTGGCGCTGGAGGGATGCGGCCAGGTCGGTGATTTCACCGTCCCGGGCTCGCAGCCAGGCATATAGCGCCTGCCCGTAGCGCCTGCCGTCCGAGGTGGTGAGCAGATTGGCGAGACCCCAATCCAACCCGAGTATCCGCCCCTCAGTGCGCTCGGGAGCCAGCACAGAGGACTTAACCAGGCGCACCCGGATCGTCTCGTCCTCGCGCACAATCACTTGCGTGAATCGCCGCACATCTCCAGGCTGCGCATCCATGTAGGGGTTGCTCGTCAGGGGAATGCGAACTGGCTTCGAGCCGGTCTGCATCGTGAACCGAACCCATCGGCTGAACCTCGGGCTCTTGGACTCTTCGATCTGCGCGATAGGTCCATCCATGAGCATCGTGCGACACCGAGAAAAGTTGGGGAAGGGATGACTCGTCCGAGCAAGGGCGGAAATGAGGCTCGTGAGGTCGTCGTCCTCCCACCAGCGCCCCGACTTACTGAGCGTGAAGAGATGCTTGCGGCGCTCGTCGTCCACGTCGAGTGCGGCGATGATTGGGCGCATCTTTACCACGGCGCGCTCCTGCCAGGATCGCAGACCAGCATTGACCTGATTCACCACGGACTTCCATTGGCGCTGAGCGAGGTACGGCGGAAGGTCCTTGGTATCGAGGAAGCCGATTCGATGGCCCGCCTTCATCTGACGCACCTGGATCATCTGGACGTGGACAAGACCGCGTTGCCACCACGGCAGAAGCGCCACCAGCGCAGCCTCCTTACCGGGATTCGCGCTATGCGCCACCTCATAGGAGCGCATCCGCTGGCTCACAACGGGTTCGCCTCCAACGCGGCCACGGCCTGATCGGTGCGGCGCCTAGCAGAGCGCAGTCCGTAGAGTCGAGCGGCGAAGGAGTAGATTATCGACACAAAGTCGTCCATCAGGTCTGCGGTCTCCTCTTGTGCCGCATTCGCCACGACGATTCGCTTTCCCTGGGTCGCCAGCAGCACCTCGAACCAACCAAAACCGACGCGAGAGAGTCGGTCCTTGTGCTCTACCACGAGGGTTCCCCTTTCCAAGCCACCCACCCCCTGCCCCCGCTCGCGACCCCTTCGAAGCCTCCGCGTGTCACGAGACTTCCTTTTCTGGTTCGTGGTTTCCTCTTGTTGTCGGCACCCTTCGAGGCTATCGTAAGAAGCGAGAGACCGACACTAGGAGACAGGCATGATCGACGCGGCGCAGCCCCAGGTCACCTGTCGCCAGCGTGTCCGCCTCCTCGCCTCTCCCACACCAATAGCGACTGATCCGACCTGACCCCACGTGCTCGCGGGGCCAGGCGCTCCACGGGCCTGACCCAAGGAGCACCATGAGCAGCAAGCACTTCATCCTGATCCCCGTCGAGGGGCCGGTCGTGGCCCTGGAGGTGGAGGAGGGGAAGGATGGGTATGTCTTTCTCCAGGAGGCGCTGGAGGGAGGGCATCCTGAGCCGGTCTTCCTGAGTGGGCTGGGGCACGTCCTCCACTACGAGGAGGAGGCCGAGATCGACGGGATGCCGGTCAACCCCCGCGCCAGCAGGCTCGCTCACGACGACCATCATCACGGGCCCATCCACGGTGATGTTCTGGTGACCGCGATGCCCGTACGCCATGTCGTCCTTGACCCGGAGCGTGGCGTCACCAGGATCGTGACCGAGCAGTACCCAAGCGTGCGGGACTCCTTCTGGGAGGCACTGAACGCGGAGGTCATCACCGGGTCGTCTCACCTACCCCGGGAGCGCACCTGGGGCTGAGCCGCATCTTCTTGCGCGGCGGCCCGGCCAGTGCTATAGTGATTCTAGAGAGACCAACTATCCCAGAGAGTCACTGACGCATGAGCGAGAACCTGCCTGCTCCGTACGAGCCAGAGCGCCCCACCACCCCAGGGCCACAGGGCCCAGGCATGGTGCTCCCGCGTGGAGCCGATGCGGTGGAGATGCGCAAGGCCGCTGCCACGGCGCGGGCCGAGGCCGCTCGCAAGATGTCCGAGATCAAGCGCCAGCAGGCCGAGGCCACCGAAGAACTGGAGCGGATGCGCCGCGACCTGGAGGCTGAGTTCGCACGCAAGAGGGCCGAACTGGAGGCCCAGGTCGCGCCGCTGAAGGCCGAACTGGAGAAGATCGAAGAGGTCTCCTGGACCGTCGATCTCTACCTGGGCCGCAACGAGGACCTGGTGCTCGTACGCGACGGCTCCCCCGCTCCTGCTGACACCCCCATCTCGATCCGCCAGAAGGTGCTCGTGATGGCCGAGGAGTCCCTGGTGCTGATGGACAACGGCAAGGAGGGGATGGACTACCGCGACATCAACACCTTCGTCTCCTGGCTGACCGAGGCCCCGCAGAACCTCGACCGCATCCTGCCTGAGCCCAAGGGCGTCGTCGTGCTGATCCCGACCCGTGTGGCGTCCAAGACAGGCAACCCCTGGGAAGACGGCTTCAAGGACGCCCAGAACAAGGCGTCGTACTGGCTCATTCGCAACGGTGAGCGCCTCTACCTGCTCACCGTGGACCCCGAACTGCGAGTCACCCAGCGCGTGCTGCCGCGTCGTGCGGAGTTCGTGGAGGTCTTCGACCAGCGCCTCTTCGGCTTCGGAGGGTCGAAGTCCGAGCCCGTCCGTCCCGGCTCCGAGGAGTGGCTGAAGATGGAGAAGGTGGCCGACGCCCGTCGTCGCCACTACATGCGCATCATGCTCGTGCTCCAGGGCATCATCGACCGCACCCCCGCCTGGGCTCCGCTGCCTCCTGATGGCGTCAACCTGCTGTCCGTCGATGCCCAGGACAGCGGCAAGGTCGTGCTGATCCAGGACGCCGAGGAGAGCATCCAGTTGGGCGACGGGCACGAGACCTTCGCTGCCTTCCAGAAGCGCCTGAACGGCCTCCTGCGCCCCGGCCTGCGTGTCATCGGGGACTGGACCGCCGAGGGCTTCCGCGAACTCTGGGAGCGCGGTGACCGCTACTACCGTGACCGCCACCCCCGGCTGTACCCGCCAACGACGGGTGATCGTCCTGAGGCTGGCGTCCCCCACCTGATCGAGGGACGCAAGGACGGCGGCTTCGTGATCCGCTTCAAGCGCACCGAGGAGATTTGGAAGCGCAACGTCCCGATCCCCGACCGTCCGGGCTGGGTCTACCGCGAGCACCCGGTTACCCCCACCCAGCGTGCCTCCTGCGTCGTGATGCCCGGAGACAACTGGGTACTGCCCTTCGATCTGCTCACCGTGCGCGACCTGGAGTACTTCCTGGCGAGCCGTGAGGAGCGCTCCAGGCACTTCCTGAGCATGGTCCCGGTCCTGCGTGCCGCCCTGGCTGCCAAGCGCGCCGAGGCCGAGGCCGAGGCCCCCTTCCGTGTCCTGCTCCGCGACCTGCTGCTGGCCGAGGGTGCCGAGCACGAGTCCGTGGACGTCCTGCTCGATGACCTGGTGACCCGGTGGAAGGTCGCCAAGACCTGGAGCAAGCCGCTCAACGGCGAGCCCAAGCACGAGGCCAAGGCAGCACGGGAGATCGTGGCCGAGTACCGCGCCCGCGCCAACCAGGCTGACAGCGGCTCGACCGAGGCGATGGTCAAGGCTGGCCGTACCGTGCCTGGAGCGATCTGCGTGGGCCGCACCCGGCGCAACGAGTGGTTCGCCTACGCTCCCTCGACCCCTGCCCACGACCAGGGCGTCTTCCTCGACGTGACCCCGATCCGCAAGGACGGCACCCTGGGTGAGACCAAGACCTGGCAGCGGGTGCAGCAGCGCACCGCGAGTGTTCTTCAGGTGGCCTGGAGCACCGAGGAGTGGGACGGCTGGAAGTTCACGGCCAACCCCATGCACTACCTGACTGACCCGGAGCGCCAGGACATGCTGGCCCGAGTGCTCGATGGAGTGGCGTCCCCCATCTGCGTGGTCGAGCACTTCGACCCGCTGAAGCCGGACAGCCGTCAGGTCGCCGTCTACCACTGGTTGGGCAAGGCCGCGCCTGCTGACACCCCTGCATGGGCGACCGACGAGCCCTTCCGGACGACCTACGGGTTCATGGGCAAGAAGGATCGGGAGACCCTCGTCTCCTCCAACGCCTTCCGGGTCACCAAGGACAAGGCTGGAGTGCACCTGGAGAAGACTCGGGGCGAGGCTGGTTTCGGGCACTACAGCCCCTCTTCCCCCTCCCTCCCCTCCGACCTCGGCCTCATCCCGTGGTGGCCTGACGACGCTCAGCAGTACGGCTCCCGTCCCCGGCTGATCTGGTCCGACGCGGACATGATCGAGAGCATGGCTGAGCACCGCAGGCAGTGCATCAAGGTGCTGAAGGAAGGGCGCGAGGCGGACGAGCGCTTGTCGGCTGAGGCGCGACGTTACTGCGGCCCCATGCTGGACCTGATCGAGCAGCGGCAGGTGGCGGTGGTCCACGATGCCTTCGTGGTGGACTTTGGGCTGGACGCCGAGGACCTGTTCCCCGCCCATCTGGCCTCCCTGAACCTCAGGCAGCCGATCCACCAGTACGACCTGACGAGTACCGTCAAGATTCTGCTGGAGCATGGAGAGGTCGTCACCGGCAGGACGCTGGCCGAGGTCTCACAGTCTGCGTACGAGAAGGGGACGCCCGACACCTGGGGTCGTCTCCCCAAGGCGCTCGACGTGGGCGAGTACGGCGATCTGATCTTCCCTGAGCCTGAGTCCGAGCCGGAGGACTGACCTTCGACACTCCTTGCACACGTCGATCAGACCTGCTATAGTGAATGCAGAGAGACCGACTAACTGACCGAGGAGTCATCATGGAGAACACCCAGACCGAGCGCATCATCCCCTCCCTGACGTTTGCGGGGTCGGAGTGGACCGACGTCCTCGTGGAGGAGGGCGAGTACGGCAACGGCGACCTCGCGGTGATCCTCTACGTCGACTACGACCTACTGGCCGACGCCAGCGTGAACCTGGCGGCGTACGGGCTCCGCCCCGAGGCTGGCGCGTTCTTCGTGCCGAACTCCAGCGAGAGCGAGGGCCTGGCGCAGGCCCTGGTGGACGCGGGTGTCATCGAGACGACGGGTCGCACCGTCACCTTCGGCCCGTTCAACACCACGGCCATCGAGGCCCGGCTGAAGTAGCCGCACCGAGACCACCACAGGCCCACGGGCCTCCTGCTTGGGGGGAGGCCCGTGGGCCTGTGGCATTGTGTGCTATGGTCATGGGACAGGGCGTGCCATCCGCCGCCCGCCGCGACGACCGACTGCCAGCCTCGCGCCCAGCCAGACGGTCATCTGAGCCAAGGTCCCCTGGGCCGGATGGAACCCTCTCACTGCATCCCTGGTTGGGCATAGCAGGTGAGCGCGAGTCACCAGCACCGCCCGAGACCAAGGAGCATTCCTCATGCCTCGCACGAACACTGCCGCCAAGAAGGCAGCGCGCCAATGGCAAGCCCAGACGGGCGAGCCCTACACCAAGGCCCTGCGAGAGTCCTCCGCGTACGAGCGCGACTGGCTTATTCAACTGGGGCCCACCGAGTCCGGGTCGCTGCCATACCCTTTCGTGGTCGCGAAGAACGGGGACACGTTTGGTTTCATCGACGTTGGGACCGTCATCGGATTCACCACGAGCCTGGCGGACTACAGGATCAGTCTCTTCTGGAGCGATGTCACCGAGCCTGAGCAGATCATCGGCCTATATATGGTTGCGGCGAATCCCTTCACGGGTAGGTGGAGCACGTGGAACGGAGCAGTCGAAGAAGTCTCGGTTGCGCCCCCGCGGGCACAGCGAGATGCCTGGCATGGTGGCCCTCTCGATAGTGACCAGTCGCTGACTCGGCTGAATCGCATGATCTTAGAGCGTCGGGCTATGGCCCGACAGCGTGGGGACAGTGACGATCTGTTTCAGTTCGACTGCATGGACGGTTCTTCGCTTGTGGTCGCCAGCAATCGTCGCGCCGAGGACCCCAACACCGATATTGCACTCGGGGTCGTAGAGGGATTCTGTCGGGGGACGTATGGCCCCGATGAGCATTCTTCCATCTTCCTCACTTGGGAAGATTTCCTTGCCCTGCCCAAGATGGCCGTGGGTCTGGTCCCTGTCATCTGGTCCTCCGACCTGACTCGCCATCAGTCCACGATGGTGCTCAAGGTGCGCGCCGTCAACTAGTCGACCTGCCGTCATGAGGCGCCTCTGGTCATCGTGTCCAGAGGCGCCTCATGCTACTCTAAGAGTAGAGAGACATCGACAATCGGAGGGAGGCGAAATGGCGCCCAAAAAGCGCAGCGGACCTGCTGCTGTCGGCTTCGATCTGCTCCGCGGCACTATCTACGGAGCGGAGCACGTGGACGAGAAAGTGCACGCCATCAAGATGTCTGGTCGCTTCATGCGCACCCCGGTGCACTCCGAGGTCCCTCGTGGACGCCACCTGCATATCGGGGACGGCATTTTCCTTTTCCGATGCCCCGAGTGCGACGCCTACGTCCGCTCCTATGGCGGCATCCTTGTCATCCCAGCCTTCGACCAACACTTGGAGCAGGAGCACGGCATCATCACCGGACCCCTGCTCCCTCCACCTCGACCACGGAAAGCGCGAACCTCATGACTCCTCAGGCCAACATCAAGCGAACCTCGCTTCGCGACCAGATCGGTTGGTTGCTCGCCAGCCTCGGTTTGCGGATTGCCAGTCCTCGATATCGGCTGATGGTCCAGGGAGCGATTCAGTACGGCCTCGATGCGGCAGTTCGTGACGAGCGAGAAGGCCGTTCTCACCCCGAGAATTGGCGAGACCAGGCGGCTCGCGCCAAGTGAGCCAAGAAGAGAAGTTGTCTGAGATGATCCTCGACCCTGAGACCCTGACGATGCGCAAGAACGGGCGCTGGGGTGAGGTGCCCACCGTCTCCCTCTCTCGTGAAGGTAGGCAGATTCCCATTTTCGGCATGGTCCACTACTCGCCTCTGCCTTTTGGGATGAGGTGAATCGAGAGATTGCCGATCTTGCCGAGGAGGGCTGGGCCATTCACCTGGAAGGAGTTAAGGAGGACGGGCGCACTGACTCTGCACTCAGGTGGGCATTTCGGCAGATGTTTGAGTTGCAGAAAGTGGTGGTGATGGCATGTCCGAACCTGGTCCACCAGCGAGTGCACTTCATTAGGCCGAAGCGGGCACAAGTCATCGACCTCACTCTTGGGCAGATCATCGACCGCATGCGGGCGCAAGATCGAGCAGTCCTGCTGGCGAAGATTGGTGCAGCGAGTCTTCTCGTTAAACCTTCTTTTCTCTCTCGCTCTCCGCGCTGACTCACAGATGATGGAGAAGCAATTGCTGGAGACGCTGGTGAAGAGACGGAAGAAGCCCACAGGAGCCTTCTCCAGGCTGATCCTTGGCCTGGATTCGATCATCCTGGACGACCGCGACGCCTTTGTGCTTCAGCACGCTGTGGCCGAGGTCGAGGCCGGGCGAGACGTGGCATTGGTCTGGGGCGCAGGACATGTTCCCGGCATGGTCACCTCGCTGTGCGAGGCAGGCTGGGAGGTCAAAGACGTGCGGTGGCGCCAGTGGCGTGAATTTTCCGCGCCCGCCGCGGCCTGACGCATCTGCATGGAGATCGCAGAAGGCCCCCAGTCACATGACTGGGGGCCTTCTGCGTGCCTAGGAGAAGTGCGGGAGCAGCACCTGGGGCGAGAGGCGGTCAGGAGCCCGCGGAGCCCTTCTTAGCCAGCGCTGCATTGTCTTTCTGGTCCTGGCGCTGCTGCTGGCGGTACTCGGTGGGGCTCATCCCCATTCGAAGGGCGAGGGAGCCGCTGACGGTCGAGTGTGTCCGTCCCACCTTCTTGGCGATTTCCTTCACGGTCATCCCGTTCTCGAAGTCTTCGAGGGCACCTGTGATCCAATCGCTCGTCGGCTTGCGGTGGGGAGCCACGTTCATGTAGCGGTATGCCGTGGAGAGACCCCAGCCGTTCTTGGCGGCGATGTCGGCCACGGAAACACCCTTGGCGTATTGCGCCTTGGCCTTCTCGATCAGCTTCTTCCGCTTCAGGGTCTTAGGGTTCTGGGTCTCATTCCATTCCCGGAAAGAGATGTCACCCTTCTTCTTGCGCACCCAATAGGCGGCAGTGGTGGGAGAGATGTCGTAAGCTCGGGCGATTTCGCTGAGACGCTCTCCCTTCTCGAACCGGGTGACGATTTCGACGCGCTGCTTGGGAGTCAGCTTTGCTCGGGGGCTAGACACTGTGTGTTCCTCTTCGTTTGGACTCTAGGTCGGGCGGATGCCCGGGAAGGCGTGGAGCCCTCCTGCTTCTCTCGCGTGTCACAAGATTTCTCCTGTATCACTATAACACATGTACCACATAGAACAACACAAGGCAAGGGGTGACTTTCAAAGTCACCCCTTGCCTTGTGTGAAGAGTTCTCAGTCGAAATCACTCTCGCCCTGAGCGAGCCCGCCGAAGTTGATCATGTCGAAGAGTTTGCGCTCATCCTCTTCGCTGTAGCCATTCACTCGGAATGTGGCGACCATCGGACGTTGGGCGATTCGCTTTCCCGTGTCGGTGAGGTCATTCCACGTCACCATGCGGTCCAGGGATCGCTCCCCGATCACCGCTTCCGGAAGCATCCAGACGCTCGGCAGGCTCAGAGACCCATTGAAGAACGCCAGGACGGCCTCGATGCGCTGCTTGCCGTCCACGACGGCGAGAGTGATCTCCTCGTCGTCACGCACGGACAGCATGATCACTCCGACCGGCAAGCCGGTGAGAAGGGATCGCCACAGATTGCGCTGACGCTCTGGGCCCCACACGCTACCTCGTTGATAGGGAGGGTCCAGGAGCAGATTGGGGTAGACGCAAATCTGGTCCAGTGACTCGTTGGACGGGGAGTATGGGAAGCGCATGAGCGGCTCGGGAAGCATGGTGATTCTCCTGTTGGTGTTGGTTTATGTTGGTCTCTCTGGACCAGCATAAACCATACGACTCGATGACGCAACCACTCAGGCGGGCGACACGCGGGCAGCGTCCTGAATGTTGAGAGTGGGGACCATGTTCTGATCCGAGATGATGAGCCCGGGGGAAGCGGGAGCATCCTGGATCATCAGGCGCGGCGCCGCGGCCTCGATGGCGAGGACGGACGTAGGTGGCATATCGGGGATCAACTTCTTCAGCAAGTCAATGGCGCGGGCGTAGGCGGTCTCCCGCTCGCCGTCATGGTTGCTGGTGTCCTCGGCCCGGGACAGGAGGTTGATTACCGTTCGAAGCGTGGCACGCTCCTCTCGTGAGAAGTTCTTGTCCTTCAGCACTTGTGCGTGCTGAACCGCAGCCTGCATGGAGACGCGCAGTTCCTCGACCGCCTTGACATAGGGGTGGTCCTTGGCGCTCTGACCGAGGTCGAAGTGAGGCATCTGGTCAAGATGCTGGAATCGAGCCTCACTCATGGCTGCCACAGCCTTGGCCGTCTTGGAATCGCGAAGGTCGACCATTGCGGGGTAGAGGGCGATCTTCATCGCGTCACTTTGGAAGGAGAGGTAGGTCTTGGCCCACTTGTCCTCATCTTGGACAGCCTGATCCCAGATCAAGGCGTTCTCGCGCTTCGCGGCTTCTAGGATTTCACGCTTCTCCCGTGCCGCCTTGTGCCGCTTTTGCGCCACCCAAGCCCCGGTTGCCAGAACTCCGAGGGCCAGAAGTACTCCCACGTAAGGAAGAAAAGACATCCAGTCGACGTCAGGAGCCGAGATGGGGTCACTGGAGGGAGTTGGCGCAGGGGTGGGCGCAGGGGTCGGCACGGGGTCGGCAGAGGATGGAGAAAGGAGCGAGTCAAACGACTCGCTTAGCTTGACAATCAAATGTGGGTCTGTGATCAGGGTCATGATTGTGCCTGTCAACATGACACCCACAACTGGGGCCATTCGTCGCGTACTGAAGAACGCAGCCGCAGCGAGCACAAAGGTCATCGTTGCCATGAGAGGGAGAAGCATTTAGAGGTCTCGATTCGTGTCGATGTTGGGACGCAGGTAGTCAAGCAAGGGCGCCGCCTGCGGAAGGTCATACAAGGGTTCGCCATGACGCTCGGTAAGAGCAACAAGGGATCGCTCGATATGGCCTACAGCCGCCTGGGGAGTGCTCACCGCGAGCGTCTCATCGACAGACCGAATGGACATGCTCAGCAGAATGGTCATCTGATCGAGGTTTGCCATGCGAGCAGATACCTCTCGGGCGCTCTTCTCGTCCAGGTAATTCCGAAGAAGGCGCCCGTCCTGGATGGCTCCGGCAATAAAGTCGCGAACGGTCGCGAGAGCAGACCTCTGGATGTTGAGACAGTCGACAGAGAGCCGGATGGCGTCCAGCAGGGTGTCCATCTTTACGACGAGGCGCAAACCCTCTGCTACCACGTCTCGGCGTTGGAGGATTCGTAGACCCTTGCGCACCATGTTCTCCGGCTGAGTCAAGATTCCCACCTGATTAGCAAGACTGGACACCTCAGCCTGTGCGGCACTGAGGCAGGCCACCTCCGCCTGAGTGCGATCAAGAACCTGCTCAGCATTCCGCAGGGCGTCCGCACCGAGACCCTGGATCACCGCGGTGCGGGAGTAGTCACTGCGCGCAGCAACCTCCGCCAGGGTTGACTTGGGGAGGCTCATCGGTGCTGCTCCTGAGGAGAGGTGGTTTGAGGCACGGCAAGGGGGCGCTCCCAGGGTGGAGTGATTCGCCTACCGGGCCAAGTGTTTCCCTCGCGACGGAAATCTTGAGGCCAATCATGGACGCCGAAGTAGGAATCGAGCGTGCCGCACAACTGCTGCGCGAGGTCCAGGGTGAGCGCTTCGATGGTGGGGACGGACAGCGCTAGTGCCTTACGGGGATTGGGCTTGCCGCCCCTTCGTGTCATCACCCAAGCAGGTTCCGGATGCGCCGGGTTGATGACCACAATGCGCATTTGCCAAACCTCGATGGTGTCGTGAGGCGCCAGCAGCAAGTGCTGAAGGTTGATGGCGTCCGTGAGGTCCTTCGCTCCAATGGCGCCGATTTGGGTCCACGCTTCGATCATTCGATCCCTTGTTAGTTGTCTAGGTCTCTCAGGTTTGCAGCATAGCATAGAAGCATGGCAAGGCTATGCGACGAAGAGGCGGCTACGTGGCCTGGTTTTTGGTTTCCGCTCGTGCAGCCTTCTCGCGTCGTAGGCGACAGGCGCGATCATTGGAGCAGGCGTAACCGCCGTCGAAGTCATGGGGAATGAATGCTCGATTGCCCCAGCGTCCGCAAAGAACGCAGCAACGCGGAAAGTCAGCCATGATGCTCCCCGAAAGTGCCCCACTTCCGGATGACATGCTCAATCGGGAAAGGGCGAGTCTCAGGCGTGTGAGCGATGTTCTGGTCGTCCAAGGTCCACACATCTCCATGGCGGTCGCGCCAGAGGCTTCCAGTATGGAACGTCTGGCCATTGATCGTGACCGGAGAATTCGCCATGCGAACAGTTCAGTAGAGGGACTTCTGGACCGTGGTGCTGATCGGAACCCTCTCGATGTGCATATGGGGGCTGCCGGAGTAGCCCCCATATTGCTTGGAGCGACGCTCGGCCTCCTGATGCGCAGCCTGCTTGCGCTCGTCAAGGTAGACCGCGATGTTGGTCTTGCCGCCGTGGCCGCAGCCGTCCGGGCAAGGCTCCCAGTCGTAGACCAGCCAGACGTAATCCTGGGGTGCCTCCGCAGCACTCTTCTTGGTGCTCATCGCGCCACCTCGATCTGATCACCGATGTGGAGGACCCGGACCTCGTTGCCCTTGACGCGCAGCGGCTGGCCGCTGTTGTAGGAGATCACCTGGCGCAGGCCGGTGTCACCATTGCGCTCCATGAAGGGACGCAGGAAGTAGATGGCTCCGCGAGGGCCGGTCAAGGTGACGTTCTCGCTACCACTGGCGAGGCGCTGAACCTCGACACGGTAGGTGGTCTTGCCGAGGGTGACTGGTTCACACTCGGTGACGATCCAGTCGTCACCCTCGGTGACGGTGCCAACCGGGACAACGGGGCTGGCGGGGATGGTGCGAAGCATCATCGGTTCTCCTTCATCGTGAGGGGAAATCCCCTCGTCGGTCTCTCTATGAATAGAGTAACTCATGTCCTCGTCTGGCGCAAGTCGGGATGACCTGTTTCGTGTCGCCTCCAGAGGGGGACACGAAAAACGGGTGGCGTATGGTCGCTCCCAAGGCGTCTGTGGCGGTCGCGCCTCCTCCATGCGCTCTCGCCGGTTGAAGGCTAGCCGTGAGTCGATCACGGCTTGCTCTCACTCGGCGGAAGGGCGAACGGGGTGAAGAGGTGGGTATAGGTAGAGGCACAGTAGCTTGCACCACGCAAGAGGACTCCCCAGCATCCAGTGCCGGGGAGTCCTCTTGCGTGGTGGGATCAGAACTGCTGAATAGTGCTGTTCTCGCCCTTGCGGAGCCGGTAGACCTGCCCATCCATCCGGACTTGCACGACCGGGTACTGCTTCAGCAGTTCCTCTGCATACCAGTTCGCACGGTCGCTGTTGGCGAAGGAGGCGAAGGTGCTGGGATCGGTTCGGTTCTCATTGTCGGAGAACACCTGCGCCACCACCGCCACGGTGGCGACATTGGTGCCGTCATTGAGGCGAGTCGGAGGCTGGAAGGTGGGGATGTTCACTAGAATGCCCTTCTGGGATTGGTTGGTCTCTCATAGAAAACTATACACGAGAGACCGCGAATCGTCTACGTGATGCGATACTGCTATACTTCACTCATGGAGACCAATTCTGCCGGATGAGGAGGACATCCCCGCAGGTTGGCCCCGCCCGTTCTACCGCCTTGAGGCAGATGGCCCTCGCAAGTATGCCCAGTGGTCTTCCGCTAATGCAGAGTCGCAGATCAGTGCATGCTCGCCCAATAGGACGTTCACTGCGGGTGCCTACAACTTGTGCTCGTCGTGTGGGCAAGGCATGGAGCGCGGCCTGATCTTCGACCGCCAGTGGATCATGGACAACTGCCCCGACCATCTCAAGGGTGAGCGGGAGCACCGGGTAAACCCAGGCGCAGAGCATGGCGTATGGCTCGCGCTGGACAACCTCAGCGTGGGGGAGACGCATTACGGCTCACCGCTGTGCTTTCGCTGCTCGGTCTTCGCCTTGAAGCACTGTCCCTACTTCAGCCTGTTCCGCCAGGCGTTTGGGGACGACCTTCAGTGGTTTGTCATCACTCGGGCCGACCAATACTGCGAGTTCGACTATTCCACCGCACTGGAGGTGCTTGAACCGGATATCCGAGAGCGCATCACCTCAGGAGAAGTGCGGGCTGCCGTCCAGCGCGGCGAACTACACCTCATGGCGGTGGGTGCCGACGACCTCCCGCTGCTCCAGCGCCCCACCAATGCGACCCTTTCGACCCTTCCCAATGACGACGTGCCGAAGTTCACCCCTGAGCAGGTGAGGTCCGGCCAGGTGAACATCTGAGGGACGTAGAAAACCCTCGGTCAGAGCATCCGATACTCCCGGGTGACCTTCTTCTTGGGGTCGTATATCCGGATGACGTTGCCCGCCTCTTGCTCGCCCACGAAGAAGGCCCACACCTCGACGGCTCGCCGGATCGACTCGGCGTAGGTGATGCCTTGGCGTCGGGCCTGCTCGCGCAACTGCCGCGCCGTCTCCGAGTTGACACTGACGGTCAACCGCGCGTGCTCCACATCGACATTGCTACTGGAGGTCTCAGGCGTCATGGCTCCAGTGTGCCAGAGCCATCCCACCCCTGACACCTCTTCGCCAGGTGAGTCCGCCCGAGTGGGCTTGCGTAAACACCCCGAAGGTGTCACACTGATAGAGCACCCACCTGCAAGCGAGAGCCGCTCCTCCCCCAATGGAAACACAAGAGGGTCCAGGAGCGGCTCTCGTTTTTCTTCGGCGGGGTCCCCGCCTTGGGTCAGTCGAAGACGCGATCCCACAGGCCGTGCGCCCAGTCTACGATGTCGTCCAGCCTGGAGCCGTCTGCTATGAATAACGTACTCATTCCTGCTCACGCAGATGTGACGTACTCTTCCTGATTCATCAGGGCGACTTGCTTTTCCGAAATCGGCAAAACAGAGGTCAAGAACTCTCCACAGGAGTGAGTGAGGTGCTCTTCTCTGCCCATAAGGGTAGTAGCCACAAGCCGCACAGAATGCTACGATGTGGACGACCCGCCTCGTCTTTGAATGCGAGACGACCCACTAAGGAGAGTTCCGTGCTTCGACTGCAATCCGCCTCTACCCTGCCTGCCGTCTCGGGAGAGTTCGGCCCGATGATGCGAACCGCCCGAGTGGCGAGCAACGCCCAGGCAATGCGCATCGAGATGAACTGGCGCCAGCGGGCAGCCTCCGAGCGCTGGGCTGGACACCTGCGCAGCGGGGACGAGTGGTGGACGCTCGCGCCGCTGGTGGACTCCAAGAATCCCTGGTGGTGGCCGATGAGCACCCCCACCAAGTGACCGATTCCGAGCACAACTCTCACCCAGGAGAAGACATGTCCGAAACCGGCGAACGTGTGCATATTGCCCTGCCTCGCACCCGGAGCGGCGAGGAAGCTATCGGAGAGGCATTCGAGGAGGCGATGGACGACCTCATGGACGCCCTGGATGACCTCGTAGAGGAGGGGCAGGCGTCCGGGGCCGAGGTCGAAGCCTTCCTGCGCAACCATCCCGACCTGATGGACTGGTGGGCCGACCACCTGGCCGAACTAGCCGACTGACTCCAAAAGACGGTCCCGTTCTCCATCAGGAGAACGGGACCGTCTTTTGCTCCGATCAGATCAGAGTTGTGCGAACTGCGGATCGCGCGCATCCCGAGGGACGATCTGCGCCGAGCCAAGCGGCAGCGGAGCGCCGGGGTCGGAGCGCCGGTCCTTCATCTCGAAGGGGTGATGTACCCCGAGGTCACCACGGTGGTCTGGACGTGCACCAGAGCACCAATGTCGATGAGGGCGCGCAAGGCGTTCTCCTCGATGCCCTGGACATAACCTTCGTTGGTCTGAACCTCATTGACGATCATGGTGACTTTCTGCTATGAATAACTTACTCACTCCTGCTTGCGCAGGCGTGACGTATTCTTCCT
>ERZ501016.168-NODE-168-length-27492-cov-15.880563_pt1 | contig 27492 bp, 21 predicted proteins | sample MGYA00248889_ERZ501016 | MGnify/ENA primary metagenome ERZ501016 (study PRJEB25958, sample SAMN03398594) | human skin metagenome | study: EMG produced TPA metagenomics assembly of the Human Skin Microbiome Metagenome (human skin metagenome) data set. | reverse complement strand
CCCGAGTCGGCGGGACCGGCCAGCGCGACCGCATCCGCGCCACCGGCAGCCTTCGGCCGCGGGACGGGCGACGGCGCCGGGGCGGTAGACCGCCGGCGCTGGTCGGCCGCGACGAGCCTGATGATCTCGTCGATCCCGGTCCGGGCCTCGAAGCCCACGAGGGCGCGGGACTTCGCGTTGTCCGGCACCCGCCGGCGCATGTCCTCGTAGCCCGGCCCGTAGGCCTGGTCATAGGGGACGAGGACGACCTCGCTGCGACTGCCCAGGACGTCGATGATGCGTGCGGCGAGGTCGAGGATCGAGATCTCCAGCGCACCACCGAGGTTGAAGGCGTCGCACCGCGACGCGGGCGCCTCCTGGATGGCCACCATCGCCGGCACCACGTCCCCCACGTAGGAGAAGCAGCGGGTCTGCTGGCCGTCGCCGTAGACCGTGAGCGGCTCGCCCCGCAGCGCCTGCCCCACGAGGTTGGGGACGACCATCCCGTAGCGACCGGTCTGCCGCGGACCCACCGTGTTGAACAGCCGCACGATGGAGACCGGCATGCCGTACTCCGTCCAGTAGGCATGCCCCATGGCCTCGTCGAGCCCCTTGGCGGCGGCATAGCTCCACCGGGACAGCAGGGGTGAGCCGAGGGTCATGTCGGCGTCCTCCGAGAGGGCGTCGGCGGTGTTCTTGCCGTAGATCTCGCTGGTGGAGGTGATGAGCAGCTCGGCGCGCTCGGCCAGGGCGGCCTCCAGCACCGTCTCGGTGCCGTGGATGTTGGTGCGCAGGCTGGTCAGCGGGTCGTCGACGATCCGGTGGACCCCCACGGCGGCCGCGAGGTGAAAGATGCGGTCCGCGTCCCGCACCGCCTCGCGCACCACGGCCTGGTCGAGGACGCTGCCCAGCAGGAAGGTGAACGCGGGGGAGGCCGACGCGGCGTCCAGGTTGGTGAGCGACCCGGTCGACAGGTCGTCGAGCACGACCACCTCGTCGCCCATCGCCAGCAGGTGGTCCGTGAGGTGGCTGCCGATGAAGCCGGCGCCTCCGGTGACGACGGTGCGCATGGTCGTGCCTCTCGTGGTGCGGTCAGAGGGTGTCCCAGCCGTGCGACGACGCGAGCCGGAAGGTCGCGTCGAGCACGAGCGGGACGTCGGTGGTCCAGGACAGGTCGTCCTCGGCGTGGTGGCACACGAGGACGGCGAGCTCGGGGGACTGCTGGGTCGGTGACTCCAGGCCGTATGCCGTGGTCCCGTCCGCCAGGCGGATGCTGGGCACGAACGGGTCGTAGAACGCCACGTCGGCCCCGGCGTCGCGCAGCCCGGCGTAGATCTCGAGGGCAGGGGACTCGCGCACGTCGCTCACGTCCGGCTTGTAGGTCACCCCGCTGACCAGGACCCTCGTGCCCGGGAGCCCTCGTCCGTGGTCGGACAGGACCTCCCGCACGCGGTCGACGACCTGCCGCGGACGGGACGCGATGCTCGCCATGGCCTGCTCGGTCACGGGGGTCCGCATCCGGTGCCGCCGCAGCTGCCACAGCAGGTAGTGCGGGTCGCAGGGGATGCAGTGCCCCCCGACGCCGGGGCCGGGGTAGAAGGGCATGAAGCCGTAGGGCTTGGTCGCCGCGGCGGCGATGACCTCCATGACCGGCAGGTCGAGGACCCGGCACACGTCGGCGAACTCGTTGGCGAGGGCGATGTTCACGGCGCGGAAGGTGTTCTCCACCAGCTTGACCATCTCGGCCGCGGCGGGGGACGGGACGGGGTGGACCCGGGCGGCGTAGCCACCGAGCAGTGCCGAGGCCCGCCGCTCGCACTCCTCCGTCACGCCGCCGACGACGCGGGGGACGTCCTCCAGCAGGTGCACGTCGTTGCCCGGGTCGATCCGCTCGGGGCTGAAGGCCACGAACACGTCCGTCCCCGGCTCGAGGCCGCGGGCACGCAGAGGCTCGACCAGCAGGTCGGCCGTGCACCCGACGTAGGTGGTCGACGTGAGCACGAGGACCTGGCCCGGCCGGGCGTGCTCGACGACGGTGCGACAGGCCCCGCGCAGCGGCCCCAGGTCGGGGACGAGGTGCTGGTCGATGGGCGTGGGGACGCAGACGATCACGGCGTCGGCCTCGGCCAGCCGGCTGGGGTCGTCGGTGGTGACGAGGCCGCCGGAACCGTCGTCCTGGTCGGCGACCTGAGCCACGGGCTGGCGCAGGAACCTCGAGAGCCGCTGCTGGTCACGCGGGAGGAGATCCGCCTCCCCGGCCGCGATCGTGGCCAGCCGCGCCGGGCTGGCGTCCAGACCCAGGACCGAGCGCCCGGCCGCCGCGAACGCCAGGGCGGTGGGCAGCCCGACATAGCCGAGACCCACCACGGCGACGTCGTAGGCGGGGGCGGGGCCCGGCTCGACGATCCTGAGGGTGGGGGCAGGGGCGAGGTCGGGGGTGAGCACGACGGGGCCGGCGGACGGGGATGCGGCGGGAGGAGGTGAGGCGGCGGTCGGGCCCGTCGGCGGCTCGTCCCTGAGGTCGATCAGGCTCATGCGGGCACCTCGATCCGGTCGTGTGCACGACGGCAGCGGTCCCCCCGGGGCGGCGTGCACCATGAGTGACTTTTGTCACATTTGTCCCTGTGAGCGTAAGGACGCCCTCGCGAGATGGTCAACGATTCCACGACCGCCATCCCCCAGGGGGGTGCCTGCGGCGACGCACCGGTGATGGACGGTCGCGCTCGGCTCACGGTCAGCGTCGTGTCGAGGCACCCATGACCTGGCGGCGGGAGGGGCTGACCCATCGGCCGGTGGATGGAGCGGCCCAGGCGCGACCCAGCGCGGTCAGGCACAGGGCCGCATCGAGGATCCGCAGGAGGGGGAAGGCCACGGCATACAGCAGGTAGGACGCTCGACGGGTGCTGACCGCGGCCAGGACCGACAGGATCAGGTCCGGGAGCAGCACCCCCAGCAGCACGTCCTTGACCGTGAGGAGGCCACCGAGCCAGACGAGCCACCCGGGAGGACCGGCCACGGCACCGGCGAGCGCGCTCGCCAGCAGGCTGCACGCCAGCAGGGGGACGACGAGCAGCCACACGAGGGACGCGACCACCACCTCCACCACGAAGGCACCCAGCGCCGTCCAGAACACACCGCGGTGCAGTCCGTGCAGGCGCACCGTCTGCCAGAAGCCGAGCATCCACCGCCGCACCTGGTGGCGGTAGTCCCGCAACCGGTCGGGGTCCTGCGTGTAGGCCGTCGCGGACCGCGGGTGGAAGTCGATGCGGCCGAGGCCCTTGCGATGCACCTCGAAGGTCATGTTGAAGTCCTCGATCACCAGTCCCGGTGCCGCCACGTCGATCTCGCGCAGGGCGCTGGTGCGATAGAGGCTGGCGAAGCCGGGGACGATGGGCACGGCGTTGGCCGCGCGCGCGGCCTGGCCGTACTTGAGGAGCAGCTGCACGGCGACGTAGAGGCGCTCGCGGTAGGCGACGAGGAGGCGCCCGAGCAGGGTCGGGGAAGGCGGGTCGAACAGGGTCCGGGCGCGCCCGGCGACGGCCACCACGTCGGGGTCGGCGAGGTGCGGCAGCGCGGTGGACAGGTAGTCGTCGGCTGGCTGGGTGTCGGCGTCGAGCAGCATCACGACCTCGTAGCGGTCGCAGAGGCCGAAGTGCTCGATGCCGGCGGCGAGGGCGCCGGCCTTCCCGCGGTTGGGGTGCAGGTCCAGGACGTTGACGCCGCAGGCCCGGGCGAGCTCCGCGGTGCGGTCGTGGGAGCCGTCGCTGACGATGTGGATCTGCTGGGGCGGGACCAGGGCCGAGGCGCTGCGGATGGTCTGCTCGATCACGAGCTCCTCGTCGTGCGCGGCCACGAGGACCGCCACCTGGTCCAGGCCCGGCGGGTCCGTGTGCGCACGGTGGGACCCCTGGTGCCTGCGGCTGGTCGTCCTGCGTCGCCCGGCCACCAGACGGCCGACACCGACCAACGACCACACCGTCGTGGAGATGCCCACGACCAGCACGGCCAGCACCAGACCGGTCATCCGTCACCGCCTCGGTCCCGCCGCCGAGACCATGCCGGACGGCCCGGGCGCACGGCGGCGATGGACAGACCATGCCTCGCTCACCCGAGGGCAGGGGAGGGCTGGCCTGGGCGAGGCGGCTCAGAGCCCCCCGGGTGGCGGACGACGACCACGCTCGGTCAGCGGCGGCCACCCTGGTCGTCGGCGCGGCGACGTCGGGTCAGGCGGCTCAGGCTCACCAGCCCACCCACGGCGAGGACGAGGGCCAGGCCGATCCACGGCCACGGGGAGCTGCCACCCGAGGACGGGGAGGCCGACGGGCTCGCGGGCTGGGCGGTCGGGCTCGTCGTCGCGGGGCTGGTCGACGTGGGGCTCGACGAGGCGGGCGCGCTCGTCGTCGCGGGGGACGAGGTGGATGAGGTGGACGTGGGAGCCCCGGACTTCGCGAGCGTGAAGTGGAGCTCGCCGGCGATCCGGTGGGTGTCGGCGCTGACGACGCTGTAGACGACGCGGTAGCGGCCGTCGACCAGCCCGGCAGGGAGCCTGGCGCTGACCACGGGGCCGGCGACCGTGGCTGCCTCGGCGACCTGGCGACCCTCGGGGTCGGTGACGATGACCTTGCTGAACTGCCCCTTGACGTCCTCGTTGAAGGTCAGGGTCACCGCCGTCGGTGCGGTGCGCAGGGTGCTTCCGTCGGCGGGGTCGGCGGACACGAGGGCCGAGTGCGCGGACGCAGGCCCGGCACCGAGCAGGGCGAGCGCTGCGGTGAGGAGGATCAGCAGCGGCAGGGCGACGTGGCGGGCTGGGCTGACGTGGGTGGGCATGGTTCCTTCCGGTCTGGACCCGTCTCGCGGCCGAGTTGTTCACAGGTCGTCGCGATCCGGTCGGCGTCGTCCCCAGGCAGAGCGGGTGCGTCCCGGGGTGGTGCAGGTCCTTCCTAGCATCCTCGCCAGGGCCGTCCATGGGAGGACGGCGGGGCGGCGGAGGTGAGCATGGACGGTGGTCAGGTCGTGGCGTGCGCGGCGGTGCTGGAGCAGCACGCGGCGGGCATGGGGCGGGCGGCGGAGCGGCTCGCGCAGGCGGCCGCGGGGGTGGACTGGCAGTCCCCGGCCGCCCAGGCCGCCCGGGACCGGGTCGACGACCTCGTCGCCGGTCTGCGCGCGGGGTCCGAGCAGGTGCAGGAGGCGGCGGTCGCCGTCAGAGCGCACGGTATGGCGGTCGCCGCCGCCTGGGCCGAGCTCGTCTCGACCGCGGCCGCCGTCCACGACGCCGCCGACCAGGGGGCCGAGGCGGTGCGCCGGGTGTTGCGTGACGAGCCGGTGGGCACGGGCCTGGTGGGCGTCCGGTGACCGGGGACGGGCCCCGGATCACGGGCGTCGACGGCGGCGCCGGCGGCATCAGGGTGGTCGTGGACGACGTGCAGATGCTGGGCGTGCTGTGCCGGGCCGTCGGCGCCGATCTCGACGAGCTGGGCGTCGCGGGCGCCCTGGCAGGCGCGGGTCTCGCGGTCGACGCGACGGCTGTCCTCTCCCCGGCCACCGCGCTGGCGGCCGCCGCGGCGCTGCAGCGGTCGCTGATCGGCCCGTTCTCCCCGCTCGTCGTCGCGGGTGGCGCGCGGGTCGTCGGCAACGCTCTCGTGACGGCGGCGAGCGGCTACGACCTGGCCGAGGTCGCCAACACCGCCCTGTGGGACGCCCGCGACGCGGCCGGCGTGGTCCTCGCGGTCGAGGGCGTCGTCCGTGACCCGGTGGGCACGACCCGGTCGGTGGGGGAGGCCTACCTGACGGAGTCGCTGCGAGCCGGGGAGCCGCTCTCACCCCGGGAGGCGGCCGACCGGTGGGCGTCCGAGCACGCGGGGGAGCTGGAGCACCGCATCAACGGTGCCGCTGCCCTCGCGGCTCCGGTTGTCGCGGCCGACCGTCTCGCGCAGGGCGAGGAGGTCCTGGGGGAGCACGCGCAGCTGTCGCCGGTCGCGGTGGTCGCGCACGCCGCCGCGCCCCTGTGGGTTGACGGCGAACCCGTCCTGGCGGCAGCCGGTCCCGTGTCGGTCGGCCCGGCGCCCGGGCGCACCGCCGACGTGGTGCGGGGCCTCGCCGAGACCAACGCCCGCGAGGACGGCACGATCGCGGTGCGGCGCATCACCAGCCGGCAGGACGGGACGGACCGGCAGGCCGTGCTCGTCGACGTCCCGGGCACCGATGCCTGGAGCCTGCCGGGGGAGGAGACGGACCAGGTCCGAGACCTCGGCGGCAACGTGGGCCTGATGGGTGGAGAGGCCACCGCCTACGCCCGTGGCGTCGAGGCGGCCGTGGTGGCGGCGGGCGTCCCCAAGGACGTGCCGATCGCGCTGGCGGGGCACTCGCAGGGCGGCATGGCCGCGGTGGTGGCCGCCGACCGGTTGCGCAGCCAGGGCTACCGCGTGACGCACGTGCTCGCGGTGGCGTCGCCGATCGCCAACGTGCGGCAGCCTCGCGGCGTGACCACGCTGGCGCTCGACGGCGACCGGGACCTCGTCACCAAGCTCGACGGGCGCGCCAACGGCGACCGCGCCCGGCGGGTGACGGTGCGGTTCGACAGCGGTCTTGCGGGCACGGGCCCCAACCACGACCTGCGGACCTACGCCCGGGCGGCCGACGAGGTCGACGAGCTCGCCGCCACGGACCCCTCGCTGGCTCGCGTGGTCAGCGAGATGCGTGCGGTCGGCGTGCTCACCGAGGACGGGGCAGCGGCGTCGATGGAGACCACCCACGTCCGCATCACCGCCGACCGGCGATGGTGAGCCGCGAGGGCGCGGTTAAGGGCAGGCAGCCGAGAGGCCCCGGACCGTGACGGTCCGGGGCCTCGCATCGACTGGGGTGAGTGACGGGACTTGAACCCGCGGCCACCTGGACCACAACCAGGTGCTCTACCAGCTGAGCTACACCCACCATGCACCTCGACGACGGTCGCCCGCGTCGAGCAGCGCGGACCATATTACCGTGGATCTGAGGTGCTTCCGACCACGTTCGGACCACGTTCGGCCCGGGGCGGCCCGGGACGGACCGGGGCGCTCAGGCCCGGGGGGAGCCGCCGCCCCCGCCCTCGTGTTTCGCCGCGATTCCCCGCGCCTGGTCGGTCGTGGGCCCGGGCTGCGGCACGAACACCGCCTCGCGGTAGTAGCGCAGCTCGGCGATCGACTCGGTGATGTCGGCCAGCGCGCGGTGCCCACCGACCTTCTTGGGGGAGTTGAAGTAGACCCGCGGGTACCACCGCCGGGACAGCTCCTTGATCGAGGAGACGTCGACGATCCGGTAGTGCAGGTAGGACTCGAGCTCGGCCATGTCCCGGGCGAGGAAGCCGCGGTCGGTGGCGACGGTGTTGCCCCCGAGCGGGGCCTTGCCGGGCTCGGGGACCCACTCGCGCACGTAGTCCAGGACGCGGGTCTGCGCCTCCGCCATCGTCACCCCGGAGTCCAGCTCGGCGAGCAGCCCGCTCGTCGTGTGCATCTCGCGCACGAAGTCGTTCATCTGGTCCAGGGCCGCCTGCTCCGGGCGGATGATCACGTCGACACCGTCGCCGAGCTGGTTGAGCTCGAAGTCCGTGACCAGCGCGGCCACCTCGATGAGCGCGTCGTGCTCGAGCGACAGCCCGGTCATCTCGCAGTCGATCCAGACGATCCGGTCGGTCAGGGCCTTGTCGGTGCCAGCGCTAGTCACCCGCCCCACTGTAGCCACCTCACCCGGACGGCTAGCCTGCAGGCATGAGTCGGTCGCCCGGGGGACCCCCGCTGTCCATGGCCGCAGCCGTCCCCCCTCGCCGGACGACGCTGCGCCGCTGGCTCATGGTGGGTCTGCTCATGATCGGCTTCGGGCTGTGCTCGCTCGTGCTCCTCGGCGCGGTCGGCATCTCCACCGGCGTCGGCGCCGGGCTGCTCGGTCTCGTCTTCGCCGCCCTCCCCGTCGGGGTGGTGGTGCCGGCGTTCCTGTGGATCGACCGGCTCGAGAGCGAGCCGCGCCGGATGCTGGTGCTGGCCTTCGCGTGGGGTGCGGTGGTCGCCACGGCCGTGGCGCTGGTCGCCAACACGGGCACGATGGCGATCATCGCCGGTGCCACCGGGACCGACCCGACCTCGCTGGGCGCCGTCGTCGTGGCGCCGGTGGTCGAGGAGAGCGCCAAGGGGCTGGGCGTGCTGGTCATCCTTTGGCTGCAGCGCCGCGAGTTCGACGGCGTGGTCGACGGCCTCGTGTACGCCGGCCTGGTCGCGGGCGGCTTCGCGTTCGGCGAGAACATCCTCTACCTCGGCCGCGCCTTCAACGAGGCGGGAGGCGCTGGCCTCGTCGCGACGTTCGTCCTGCGAGGCGTCGTCGGCCCGTTCGCGCACCCGATCTTCACGTGCTGCACGGGGGTGGGGATCGGGGTCGCGGTCTACCGCAGGCGCGGCCCCCTGCGCCTGGTCGCGCCGGTGGTCGGGTGGGCCGTCGCGGTGGCGCTGCACGCCGCCTGGAACCTCTCCGCCGTGGCCGGCCTCGAGGGCTTCCTCACGGGTTATGTCCTCCTGCAGGTGCCCTTCTTCGCGGCGTTCGTGGCCCTGGCCGTGTGGGCCCGGCGCCGGGAGGCACGGATCATCTCGGTCGAGCTGACGCGCTACGCCAGGGCCGGGTGGCTGGCCCCGACGGAGGTCGCCATGCTCTCCTCCGTTCCGGCGCGGCGCCAGGCCCGGGAGTGGGCGCGCGGCATCGGGGGCCGCCGCAGCCAGGCGGCCATGGACCGGTTCCAGGACGCGGCCAGCGACCTCGCGATGCTGCGGCACCGCATGGAGCTCGGCGACGTCGACGACGGCGTGCTCGCACTGGAACGTCACCTGCTGGCCACCATGATGGAGTGTCGGTCGCAGTTCGTCGGCTCGCGCGCCCTGTAAGGTCTGGGCCGTCGGTCCGCGTCGCGGTCAGGGAGCAGAGCAGGGACGTCATACGTGGCAACGGCACAGCTGATCGGCGGCAGCACGCCGCCCGAGCGCACCCTGGTCGACCTCCTCGACGAGGTCGTCCACACCCACCCCGACGCACCGGCCCTGGACGACGGCACGACGGTCCTGTCGTATGCCGAGCTGCGCACCGCCGCCTCGCGGCTCGCCGACCGGCTGCGGGACGAGGGAGTACGCCGCGGCGACAAGGTCGGGGTGCGCGTCCCGTCGGGCACCTGCGACCTCTACGTCGCGATCGTGGCGATCCTGCTCGCCGGGGCGGCCTACGTCCCGGTCGACGCCGACGACCCGATCGAGCGGGCCGAGCTCGTCTTCTCCGAGGCGGGGGCGGTCGCGGTGGTCGGCGCGGGCCTGCGGCTGCAGCTGCTCGACCTCGAGGCCGACCGGCCCGCCGACCAGCGCGGACGTCCCACGCCGGACGACGACGCATGGGTGATCTTCACCTCCGGGTCCACCGGCACCCCCAAGGGCGTGGCGGTGACCCACCGCAGCGCGGCGGCCTTCGTCGACGCGGAGGGACGTATGTTCCTCCAGGACGCACCCCAGGGCCCGGGCGACCGGGTCCTCGCCGGCCTGTCCGTCGCCTTCGACGCCAGCTGCGAGGAGATGTGGCTCGCGTGGGGCCACGGCGCCTGCCTCGTGCCCGCACCGCGTGCCCTCGTCCGCACGGGCATGGACCTCGGCCCCTGGCTCGTCGAGCGCGGGATCACCATCGTCTCGACGGTCCCGACGCTCGCGGCGCTGTGGCCCGCCGCGAGCCTGGACGCCGTGCGGCTGCTCATCTTCGGCGGCGAGGCCTGCCCGCCCGAGCTGGCCGAGCGGCTGGTGCGCCCCGGCCGTGAGGTGTGGAACACCTACGGTCCCACCGAGGCCACGGTCGTCGCGTGCGGTGCGCGGATGACCGGCGAGGGTGCCGTCTCGATCGGCCTGCCCCTCGACGGCTGGCAGCTCGCGATCGTCAGGGACGGCGAGCTGGTCGCCGAGGGCGAGGTCGGCGAGCTGATCATCGGCGGCGTCGGCCTGGCCCGCTACCTCGACCCGGCCAAGGACGCCGAGAAGTACGCCCCCCTCCCCCTGCTCGGCTGGGACCGCGCCTACCGCTCGGGCGACCTCGTCCGCTACGAGCCTGACGGCCTGATCTTCATGGGGCGCGCCGACGAGCAGGTCAAGCTCGGGGGCCGCCGCATCGAGCTCGGCGAGGTCGACGCGGCCCTGCAGGCGCTGCCCGAGGTGGCCGGCGCCGCCGCCGCGGTCCGCACCACCGACGCGGGCAACCAGATCCTCGTCGGCTACGTCGTGCCGAACGACCCCGGCGGCTTCGACCGCGCCCAGGCCCGCAGCGAGCTCGCGAGCGTCCTGCCCGCCGCGCTGGTGCCCCTCATCGCCGTCGTCGACACCCTCCCCACCAAGACCTCCGGCAAGGTCGACCGGGACGCCCTGCCCTGGCCGCTGCCCGACCTCGCGCCGAGCGCCCCGGGCGCTCCGGGTGGCACGAGCGAGCTGACCGGCACCACGGCCTGGCTCGCCGAGCAGTGGTCCTCGGTGCTCGGCTCACCCGTGACCAGCCCGGACGACGACTTCTTCGGCCTCGGCGGGTCCAGCCTCACCACCGCTCAGCTGGTCTCGGTCCTGCGCTCGACCCACCCCGAGATGACGGTCGCCGACGCCTACGCCCACCCGCGCCTCGCGGACCAGGCGTCCTACCTCGACGTCATGGCGGCGCGCCTGCGCGCCGACGACACCCCACCGCGCACCGTGACCCCCGTGCCCCGGCGGGCCCAGCTCGTGCAGCTGCTTCTCGGCATACCCCTGTCGACGGTCACGGGGCTGCAGTGGCTGGTGGGGGTCGCCGCCGCCAACTCCGTCGCCGCCCTGGTCTGGGACATCCCCTGGGCGCCCGCCGCCCCGTGGTGGGCGATCCTGCTCGGCTGGTTCCTGCTGCTGACGCCCGTCGGGCGGATGGGCATCACGGTCGTCGGGGCCCGCCTGCTCCTGCGCGGAGTCCGCCCCGGCAGCTACCCCCGCGGCGGCTCGGTGCACCTGCGCCTGTGGGCCGCCGAGCGGCTGGCCGAGGCCGTCGGGGCGGTGACCATGGCCGGCGCGCCGTGGATCGTCTACTACGCCCGCGCCCTCGGCGCCAAGATCGGCCGCGATGCCGACCTGCACACCCTGCCTCCCATCACCGGCCTCCTGTCGCTCGGTCGCGGTGCCTCGATCGAGCCCGAGGTCGATCTCGCCGGGCACTGGCTCGACGGTGACGTCCTGCACGTCGGGCAGGTCACGGTGCGCCCTGGCGCGGTCGTCGGAGGCCGTTCCACCCTCGGGCCCGGCGCAGTCGTGGGCCGCGACGCGGAGGTGCTGCCCGGGTCCTATGTCACCGGGGTCGTGCCCGACGGCGAGCTGTGGGCGGGCTCGCCCGCCACCAAGGTCGGCCGGGCGCGCCCGACCTGGCCCACCGAGCGCCCGGCCCAGTCGCGTGCCTGGCTGACGGCGTATGCCGTGAGCTCGGTCCTGCTCGGACTCGTCCCCACCCTCGCCGTCGTCCCGGCCGCCGCGCTGGTGCTCTGGGCCGTCCACGACGCGCCGACGCTGTCCGAGGCCCTGCTGCGGGCGCTCGTGTGGACGCCACCCGCCACCGTGGTCGCGATGCTCACCCTCATGCTCCTGACGCTGGTCTGCGTGCGGCTGCTGGGTCTGGGGCTGCGCCCCGGCTACCACCCCGTCCGGTCCCGCATCGGCTGGCAGGTGTGGGCCACCGAGCGCCTCCTCGACAGCGCGCGCACCCAGCTGTTCCCCATCTACGCCAGCCTGTTCACCCCGGTGTGGCTGCGGCTGCTGGGCGCCCGCGTCGGCAAGAACGTCGAGGCCTCCACCGTCCTGCTGCTGCCCGCGATGACCCGGGTGGGGGAGGGCGCCTTCCTGGCCGACGACACGATGATCGCGTCCTACGAGCTCGGCGGCGGCTGGGTGCACATCGAGCGGGCCAAGGTCGGCAAGCGGGCCTTCCTCGGCAACTCGGGCATGGCCGCGCCGGGGCGCAGCGTCCCCAAGAACGGCCTGGTCGCCGTCCTCTCCGCCGCTCCCGCCAAGTCCAAGTCGGGCTCGTCGTGGCTGGGGAGCCCGCCGGTGCGCCTGCAGCGGCAGGCCACCGACCACGACCTGTCGCGGACCTACCACCCCACGCGGCGCCTCAAGGTCGCCCGCGCCCTGGTGGAGCTGTGCCGCGTGGTCCCCGTCATGTGCACCGTGGCCCTCGCGGTGCTCGTGGTCGCCGCCCTGGAGCTGCTGTGGGCGCAGGCCGGGTGGTGGGTGGCGGCCCTGCTCGCGGGTGTCGTCCTGCTGCTCACCGGGGTGCTGGCCGGTGCGATCACCGTGGCGGTCAAATGGCTGCTGGTCGGCCGGCTCCGCGTCGTGGAGCACCCCCTGTGGAGCACCTTCGTGTGGCGCAACGAGGTCGTCGACACGTTCGTCGAGATGGTGGCGGCGCCGTGGCTCGCGTGGGCGGCCACCGGCACACCGGTCCTCAACGTCTGGCTGCGCGCCCTGGGGGCCCGGATCGGGCACGGCGTCTGGTGCGAGAGCTACTGGCTGCCCGAGGCCGACCTGGTCACTCTGCGAGACGGGGTGAGCGTCAACCGCGGATGTGTCCTGCAGACCCACCTCTTCCATGATCGGATCATGCAGATGGACACCGTCACCCTCGAGGCCGGCGCCACGATGGGCCCGCACGGCGTGATCCTGCCGGCGGCCGGGCTCGGGGAGGCCACGACCGTCGGGCCCGCGTCCCTCGTGCTGCGCGGGGAGCAGGTGCCCGCCGGCACCCGCTGGATCGGCAACCCGGTCGCGCCCTGGACGGGGTCGGCATGAGGCCCCCGGCACTGCCGAGACCCCGCACCGCCGTCGGGATCGAGCCCGACCCCTACGTCCCGGCGCACGGCGACACGAGCTACACCGTCGCCCACTACGACCTGGAGCTGGACTACCGGGTGGCGAGCAACCGCCTGGCCGGTCGGGCGCGCATCCACGTGCGGCCCACCCGCCGCATCGACCGGCTGGCCCTGGACCTCGCCGCCCCGCTCGCCGTGGCCAAGGTGCTGGTCGACGGCAAGCGCGTCCGCTACGCCCACCGCGGCGGTCGGCTGACCGTCACGCTCCCCGCGCAGGTCGCCGCCGGTGCGGCCCCCGTGGTCGAGGTGCAGTGGTCGGGCAACCCCCGCCCCAGCCGCGGCCCCTGGGGCGAGGTCGGGTGGGAGGAGCTCACCGAGGGCGTGCTCGTCGCCGGGCAGCCCGACGGGGCGCCGACCTGGTTCCCCTGCAACGACCACCCCGGCATCACCTCGACCTACGCGACGACGGTGACGTGCGACTCGCCATACACCGTCGTCACCAACGGTGTGCTGGTGCAGCGGGTCGTGCGGGGCTCGCGGACCACCTGGTCCTACGAGCAGCGCGAGCCCATGGCGCCCTACCTCGCCAGCCTGCAGATCGGTGCCTACACCTCGGTGCGCATCGCCGACGCCCCCGACATCCCGCAGACGGTGTACGTGCCGCGCCGGCTGCAGGCCCAGGCCCTGCACGACTTCGGCCGGCAGCCACAGATGATGGCGGTCTTCACCGAGCTGTTCGGGCCCTACCCCTTCCCGGCCTACGACGTCGTCGTGACGGCCGACCCGCTCGAGATCCCGCTGGAGTCGCAGGGCTTCTCGACGTTCGGCGCCAACCACTGCACCGGGCGTCGGTCCGACGAGCGGCTCGTCGCGCATGAGCTCGCCCACCAGTGGTTCGGCAACGCCGTGGGTGTCGCGACCTGGCAGCACATCTGGCTCAACGAGGGCTTCGCCTGCTATGCCGAGTGGCTGTGGGCGCCGCACGGGGGCGGTCAGTCCACCGACGCCCAGGCCCGTCGATGGCACGCCTCGGTCAAGCGCCGCCCGCAGGACCTGGTACTCGCCGACCCCGGTGCGCCCGACATGTTCGACGACCGCGTCTACAAGCGCGGCGCCCTCACTCTGCACGCGCTGCGGATCACGGTGGGGGACAAGGTGTTCGGTGAGCTGATCCAGTCATGGGTGGCCGAGCACCTGCACTCCGTGGTCACCACCGACATGTTCGTGGCCCACGCCGAGCGGTATGGCGGAGCGACCGCCCGATCGCTGCTCAAGGCCTGGCTCGAGCAGCCGACCCTGCCCGAGCTGCCCCGCCGCTGAGCCCGCTCTGCCCTGGCCAGGTGTGCACGCGCGGCGCGTCCGGGGGCCGAGGAGCTAGTCGACGCGCAGGAGCTCGTCGCCGTCGAGTTGGGTGACGTCGATGGCGGCGACCCGGTCGTCGACGTCGTGCAGGGCTACGGCCGCGGCATACGAGCCTGCCACCCGCAGGTCCGCGAGATGCACCGCGGGCGAGGGGGACTCGGGCCAGGCGAGCAGGGCCGGCTCCTCGGTGGGGGGCGTCACGCGGACGGTCGTGGGGTCGATGGTCATGCCGTGGCCGGTGGCCTTGAGGGTGGCCTCCTTGCGCACCCACCAGGTCGCCCGCGCCCAGTCGGCGTCGCGCTCGGGCACCTCGGCGAGCTCCTCGACCTCGACCGGGTGCAGCGACACGGCGGCGAATCCCTCGAAGCCGCAAGCGGACTCGACCTCGACGTCGACGCCCACCGGCGCGGAGGGGGACAGCGCCACCACGACGAGGTCGCCGGCGTGACCGAGGCTGACGTGCTGGTCCAGGTCCGGCGCCGCCACCTTGCCGTGCTCGGCGGACCCGCAGGTGGGGCAACGACGTTCGAGCACGACGTCGAGCGCGTCGAGGCCGCAGCGAGCGGCCAGCGCGAGGCGCAGGAGGGCGTGCGAGGCGACCAGCCGGGCCCGGTCGGCGGGCCGGTGCAGGCCGTCCAGCCGTCGCAGCTCGTCGTCGTCGAGCAGCCCGCGCAGCGCGGGTGTGTCGACCACGTGGGCCAGGTGGACCTCGACGTCCCCGGTGATCATGGCGACATCGTCCCACCGCAGGTCACGAGGTGCAGGCAGCGGCGCGACCGGCCACTAGACTGGCTGGCCGGCCCCCATAGCTCAACGGATAGAGCATCGGCCTTCTAATCCGACGGTTGCAGGTTCGAGTCCTGCTGGGGGCGCCGCAGGAGCGTCAGGACAGGTCCGGCGGTCCAAAGATGTGGTAGCCGTCGGCCCCGGGCTCGTAGGAGTAGCCCGAGGAGAAGACCTGGCGCGTCAGCACCGCCATGTCCAGCGAGAGCGCTCCGGCGAGACCGTCGACCCGGTTGAGGGCCGCCAGGGCCGCGAGCCAGCCGCGGGACTCGGCCTGGTCGAAGACGAACTCCTCCAGCGTGCTCACATGCCCGCGGTAGCGGGCCTCGAAGTCGTGCTCGGACATGCCCTGCTGGAAGGTCATCTCGGCGTAGGCGGCGTACGCCTCGCCGTGCCGGTCGATCCCTTGGGCGACGGCGTTCATGGTCCACAGCTCGGGCTGCGCCATCGGATAGACGTGGTGGAAGCCCATCCGGCCGTGGACCTGCCAGTCCGTGTCCGTCGGGTCGCCGGGCAGCGAGCCGAGAGCCTGCTCGACCTGCCGCTCGGGGCGCGTCATGTCGATCCAGTCGCCGACGCTGCACGCCGACCGGGCGACGTAGAGCATGGGGCGGGGCTGGAGCTCGGCCTCGCGCCCGCCCCAGCCGACCCGGATCGCCGTGGCGCAGAAGGCGCGCAGCGCCTCGATCCAGGCGGCGTGGCCGCAGGGGCGCAGGGTGGGGAGCTGGTCGAGGACGGCGTGCGGGTCGAGGATGTCGTAGATCACGAACTCGCCCAGCGGGGACTCGGCCTCCGGCTCGAGGTGCTCCCCGATCACGTGGCAGAGCGCGGCGCCCACACGACCGTGGGCGGCCAGGTCGGACGCCAGCGCAGCGTCGGTCCAGGCGCCCGTGCGGCGGTGCTCGCGCATCCAGCCGAGCTCGGCCACGTCCGCGGGAAGCGATGGCGGGCGGTGTCGGTAGCTGTCGCTGAGGGGGGTGCCCGACATGCTCGCCTCCATCTGTCTCGCTGGTCTGGCTGGCGGCGCTGGTCTCGCGCCTGTAGAGCAGGGCGCCGTTCGGCCCCTGCTCCCTGGTCCGTCAACGACCGTAGGTGTCCGCACCGACAGGGTCCTGGCACCTGCCGAAACGGGGGGCTTTTGTCCGACGATGACCGCCCGGTCGGATCGCCCGGGTGACGCTCGGTGACCGGTCGTGGCGCAGCACCCGCGAGGGTCCGGGCCTGTTCACCCCCGCGACGCCCCCGTGTCACGCGCAGGTGGTCTTGACGGTCTGTCGGAGGCCGAGGCTAGCGTTCATCTCGCCGGCCCCACCCCCAGGGGCCGGACCACCCGCACGCTCCCGACGACGAGGGCGTGCCATCCACTGGGAGTGACATGTCTCGAGTGCGCACCACGCGTGCCGCCGCCGTCCTCGCGGGGCTGGTGCTGGCCGCCTCCGCCACCACCGCCGCCGCGGCGCCCGCCGACCAGGGCGGCGCCGACGCCAAGGGCAGGAAGCCCGGCAAGGACAAGCTGGTCGACCTGCAGATCCTCGGCTTCAACGACCTCCACGGCAACCTCGAGGGCCCGTCGGGCTCCAGCGGCCGGGTCGTCGTGGACCACCGCCTCGACCCCACCACCGGCAAGCCGGTCGACGTCACCGTCGACGCCGGCGGGGCGGCATACCTCGCCACCCACCTCACGACCCTGCGCCAGGGGCAGACCCGCACGATCACGGCCGCTATCGGCGACCAGGTCGGCGCCTCCCCGCTGCTGTCCGCCGCGTTCCACGACGAGCCGACCATCGAGGCCCTCAACCTCATGGGCGTCGGCGTGGGGACCATCGGCAACCACGAGTTCGACGAGGGCTACCGCGAGATGCTGCGCCTCGTGGGGGGCGGCTGCCTCGACGACGGCGACGGCAAGGACAACCAGAACTCCTGCGCCGCAGGCGAGTTCCAGGGCGCGAGCTACCCGATGGTCGCCGCCAACGTGTTCTACAAGGGCACCAACCGCACGGTCCTGCCGGCTTACACGATCAAGGAGGTCGACGGCGTCAAGGTCGGCTTCGTCGGCGCCGTGCTCAAGGACACCCCCAACATCGTGACCCAGGCCGGCGTGGCCGGGCTCGACTTCCGCGACGAGGTCTCCACGATGAATGCCGCTGCCCGCGAGCTGCAGCGCAAGGGCGTCAAGGCGATCGTGGCGATGGTGCACCAGGGCGGCTCGCTCAAGCAGGAGCAGTGGACGGCGCCCGACGGCAAGACCTACCCCGTCAACCCGGCCTTCGACGTGGTGTGCGGCAAGGGTGGCGAGCTGGACCCCAACAGCGACATCCTGCCCATCGCGCGCAACCTCTCGCCCAAGTTCGACCTGGTCATGACGGGGCACACGCACCAGTCCTATGTCTGCGACGTGCCCGACCCGGCCGGACAGTCGCGCTACGTGACCTCGGCGCTGTCCTTCGGCAGGCTCGTGACGGACGCTCGCATGAAGTACGACACGAGGTCCCGCGACATCGTGCGCAGCTCGGTGCGGGTCGACAACCGCATCGTCACCCGCACGGTCGCGCCGGACGCCGCGGTCACCTCCCTGATCGCGACGTACAAGGAGCTGGTCAGGCCGATCGCCGGCAAGGTCCTCGGCCGCATCACGACCGACGTCACCCGCGTGCAGAGCCCCGCGGGGGAGTCGGCCCTCGGCGACCTCATCGCCGACGCCCAGCTCGCTGACCCGTCGGTGGTCAGCAACGGCGTCAAGCCGGTCGTCGCCTTCATGAACCCCGGCGGCATCCGCACCGACCTCACCTACAAGGCGTCCGGCGCCGAGGGCGACGGCGTGGTGACCTACGAGGAGGCCTTCCAGGTCCAGCCGTTCAACAACTACCTGGTCTCCATGGACATGACGGGCGCGCAGATCTACACCCTGCTGGGGCAGCAGTTCACGGGCTCCAACGCTGCCTTCCCCAAGGTGCTGCAGGTCAGCAAGGGCTTCCGCTACGAGCGCACCGCGGCCGGGGCGATCAGCAATGTCACGCTCGGCGGCGTGCCGGTGGCCAACGACGCGAGCAGGACCTACCGCGTCGTGACCAACAACTTCCTCTCGGACGGTGGCGACGGCTTCCCGGCCTTCAAGGAGGCGACCGGCAAGCTCATCGGCGGCCTGGACATCGAGGGCTTCGCGGCCTACCTCGCCGCGAGCTCGCCCTACACCCCGGGCCCGCTGGACCGCATCGTCCTGCGCTGACGATGCACGGGCAGGTCGTTCTCGTCGTCCCTGCCGTATGACGAGGCGCCCCGCTCCCGGGGTCACCGGGGGCGGGGCGCCGCGCCTTCTGGCTGGGTGCGGGGGAGGGATCAGCGCCGCGGCGCCAGCGCCCGGCCAAAGACGAGCAGGATGAACATGAGCACCGTAGCGACGTGGATCACGGTGCACCACAAGCAGATCGCCCCGATCCCGAACAGCTCGGCCCACACGAGGTAGAAGACCATGAGGACGCCGACACCGACGAGCACCAGTCGCGGCAGGTCCAGGTCGGGCCGCCGCCACGCCGCCGGGAGGCAGAGCAGGGTCACGACGACGAAGTAGGCGAGGCCCACCAGCGCCACGGGCAGCCCCAGGAAGGTGGCGTACCGGCTCTCGGTGACCTTGGCGCAGTTGAGCACCTCTCCCTCGGGACAGGCGAGGGTGGCGCTCGCGGTGAAGTGCTCGTAGGTCAGGTAGGCCGACGCGAGCAGACCGACGACGGCCAGGAGCAGCGCGCCGGAGCGCAGCCACCCGGGCAGCGCGTTCGTCACTGGTGGTCCTTGATCTTGGCGGCGCCCGCCTTGACGGGGGCCGACGAGCAGACGTCCGCGGGCTTGTTGCCGGTCTGCTCGCAGATCGCGGCCGTGATGACGTTGGCGCCCGACAGGATCTGCTTGGTGGTCTCGTCCTGCGGGTCCTTGAGGGCGGTCGCGATCTGCTGGGTGCTCTTGCCCTCGAGCACGCGGACGTCGAAGATGCCGCCGGACTGGAAGGTCTTGCCCCCGATCGACAGGAACGGGATGGAGCCGCCCTGCCCCTCGACATAGGGCGGGAAGTCGTACTTCTTGAAGGTCGCGTCGTCCTGGCCCTCGAGCCGGTCGAGCTTGACGAACTGGCCGTTGCGCTGCTCGGACGTGGTGGTCTCGTAGCCGTTGAAGGTGAGCGTCTCGCTGGCGTAGGCCGCACCGTGGTTCTGCTGGCTGAACGACACCGTCGACAGCGGGTCGAGGCCGGCCTCCTGGATGGACTTGCTCTCGGTGAGGGAGGTCCACTGGCCGAACCGGCCGAGGGCCACCGCCGTGGACCAGCGCAGCCCGGCGCAGTAGGGGCAGTACTCGGCACCGACGTAGAGCACCTGCGGCTTGCCGTCGCGGGTGGCGGCGGGCGCGTCCTTGACCCGCTTGGGGCCGTTGGTGATCTGGTCGCTCACGCCGGCGGCCGCGAAGGCCGACGCCGGCACGTCGTTGATGGAGGAGAGCGCGGCGGCGTCCAGCGCGACCGCGCCCGCGGCGGCCGGGGAGGGCTTGTCCTTGTCGAGCACGGCCACGGCCACGATGGCGCCGATGATCGCGAGGACCACGACGGAGGTGACGGCGGCGAGGAGCAGTCGCCGCTTGCGCTCGGCCGCCTCCTGCTGGGCGCGGATCTCGGCGGTGCGCTGGCGGGCGGCCTGCTTGGCGCTGCTCGCGCGGTTCTTCTTGGCGGACACGGGGGCTCCTGCACAGGTGGGTGAGTCTGCCGGGCGGGTCACGGTCCGTGACACGCGTCGGCCTTCCGGGGGAGTCTAGCGAGCCGTCCCGGTGAGAATCCTGAGGCACGCGTGAGGGTCAAGACCCCACGAAACGGGAAGCTTCCTGTCAGAATGTGCGCGACGACCAGGGCCGAGACCGTGCCCTGGTGACGATCCGTGACCGCAACCCGTGACCGCAAACCCTGGGGGACTCGTGGAGATGGTGGACAGCCCGGCGATCCGCGGCGACGACCGCCTGCCGGACGCCGTGGCACACCTCAAGACCGTGGTCGAGCGGGCGCAGTTCCCCATCGAGCTGGGCTCCACCGCCGAGGCGCGCGCGGCCCGCACGAGCCTGGTGACGCAGCTCGACGACTACGTCCTCCCGCGGCTTGCGGCGCTGGACGCCCCGCTCCTGGTCGTCGTCGGTGGCTCGACCGGGTCGGGCAAGTCCACCCTCGTCAACTCCGTCGTGCGCGAGGCGGTCTCTCGCAGCGGGGTCCTGCGGCCCACGACCCGGGCTCCCGTCCTCGTGCACCACGAGGCGGACCGCGAGTGGTTCACCACCAAGGTCCTGCCCCGCTTCGGGCGGCTCACCGGCCGCAGCGACAGCCAGGGCACCCCGGACGACGACATGGGGTCGGTGCGCCTCGTGACCTCCGACTCCCTCCCGGCGGGCCTCGCGCTGCTCGACGCGCCCGACATCGACTCCGTGGTCGCGGCCAACCGCGAGCTGTCCCGGCAGCTGCTCAACGCCGCGGACCTGTGGCTCTTCGTCACCACCGCCGCGCGCTACGCCGACGCCGTGCCGTGGGACCTGCTCAGGGAGGCCGGGGACCGCGGGACCTCCGTCGCCATCGTGCTGGACCGGGTGCCCGACGACGCCGTGGTCGAGGTCCGCGAGGACCTGGCGCGCATGCTGGCCGAGCAGCAGCTCGACAGCGCCCCCATCTTCACGGTCCGCGAGACCGTCCTCGAGGACGGCGGACTGCTCCCCGAGCGCGAGGTGGGTCCGCTGCGTCGCTGGCTGACCACGTTGGCGGAGGACGCGGTGGCCCGTCAGGCCGTGGTCCGCCGCACCCTGTCGGGAGCCCTCGACTCGCTCTCGGGGCGGGTCTCGGGGCTCGTGGAGGCCAGCGACGACCAGCTGGAGGCCGCCGCGGGGCTGCGGCGAGCGGCCGACCGCGCCTACGACGACGCGCTCGAGGGCGTGGACCTGGGGGTGAGCGACGGCACCCTCCTGCGGGGCGAGGTGCTGGCCCGCTGGCAGGAGTTCGTCGGCACCGGCGAGTTCCTGCGCACCATCGAGTCCGGCATCGGCCGGATCCGCGACCGGATCACCGCCGCGGTCAAGGGCCAGCCCCAGCCCGCGGACCAGCTCGGGGAGGTGCTGCAGTCCGGCGTCGCCTCGCTCATCCAGGCGCAGGCCGACCGGGCCGCCTCCGACGTCCGCCGACAGTGGCGCAACACCCCCGGGGGCGAGGTCCTGCTGGCGCAGCGCACCGCGCTGGGGATGTCCTCCGTCGAGCTGCCCGACCGCGTCGACCGGCTGGTCCGCGACTGGCAGTCGGACCTGCTCGCCATGATCCGGGACGAGGGCCAGGACAAGCGCACCACGGCCCGCGTCCTCGCGTACGGCGTCAACGCCCTGTCCGTGGTGCTCATGCTCGTCGTCTTCACCCACACCAGCGGCCTCACCGGCGCCGAGGGGGGCATCGCCGCGGGGTCCGCGGTCCTCGCGCAGCGCATCCTGGAGGCGATCTTTGGCGACCAGGCCGTCCGGGACCTCGCCCGCAGGGCGCGTCGGGACCTCATGGAGCGGGTCCAGCGGTTGTATGCCGACGAGGAGCGCCGCTATCTCGAGGCCGTCGACGACGTCGCGGTGGACAGCAACCAGTCGAGCGACCTCGCGCAGGCCGCCGTGAGCATCAGGGCGGCCCGATGACCAGCATCCTCAGACGACGGACCACCGAGGAGACCACGCTGCCCGCCACCGAGCGGGCCCGGATCCTCGCCGAGGCGCTGCAGACGGGCGGGGCCGAGCTGAGCGAGCAGGCGGTGGCTCCGGCGCGCCGGATCGTCAACCAGACCCGGGAGCGCACGGCCCTCGTCGGCACGCACACCGTGGTGGCGCTCGCCGGCGCCACCGGGTCCGGCAAGTCCTCGACCTTCAACGCCCTCGTCGGCGAGGACGTCTCACGGGTCGGCGCTCGCCGTCCCACGACGTCCACGGCCAGCGCCGCGGTCTGGGGGGACGACCCCGCGACCCCGCTGCTCGACTGGCTGGGCGTGGGGGCCCGCCACCGCGTCGCGACGGACCCGGTCCACGGACGGGCCGCCGACCTTGACGGTCTCGTCCTGCTCGACCTGCCGGACTTCGACTCGCGCACCCAGTCCCACCGTGCGGAGGCGGACCGGGTCCTGCAGCTCGTGGACGTCTTCGTCTGGGTCACCGACCCCCAGAAGTATGCCGACGCCCGCCTGCACGACGACTACATCCAGGTGCTGTCCGAGCACGACGCGGTCACCGTGGTCGTCCTCAACCACGCCGACCGCCTGTCCGCCGAGGGCGTGCAGCAGTGCACCGCCGACCTGCGCCGGATCCTCGCGGACGACGGGATCCCGGCGGCGGAGGTGATCCCCACGTCGGCGCGCACCGGCCTGGGGCTGGACGTGCTGCAGCAGCGCCTCGCCGCGGCCGTGTCGTCGCGCACGGCGGCCGAGCGACGGCTCACCGGAGACCTGCGGGCCTCCGCGGAGGAGCTGCGCGCCGAGGTGGGGTCCAGCGACCCCCGGATCCCCGACGGACCGTCAGACGAGCTGGTCGCTGCCCTGGGCCGGGCGGCCGGCGTGCCCGTGGTCCTCGAGGCGGTCGAGCGGGACTACCGCCGGGAGGCCGCCCAGACGACGGGGTGGCCGTTCACCCGCTGGGGCCACGCGTTGCGGCCCGACCCGCTCAAGCGGCTGCGCCTCAAGGACAACGACCTGGGCATCCAGGCGACGGACGTCCGGCGGACGATCGGTCGGTCGTCGCTGCCCCCGCCCACGCCGGCCGCCCGCGCCTCCGTGGACCTCGCGACCCGTCACCTCGCCGACGTCGCCTCCCAGGGGCTGCCCACCCGGTGGGCCGATGCCGTTCACCGCGCGGCGGCCCCCGAGGACAACGACCTGGTGGACTCCTTGGACCAGACGGTCCTCGAGGTGCCGCTGCGCGCCCGGCGCCCCGTGTGGTGGAGCGTGCTCAACGGGCTCCAGTGGCTCCTCGCCCTGGTCGCGCTCGGCGGGCTCGCCTGGCTCCTGGTCCTCATGGGCCTCGGCTGGGCCCAGCTGCCGGTGCCCGAGCCACCGACGGTCGGGATCCTGCCCTACCCGTTGCTGATGCTCGTCGGGGGGATCCTGCTCGGGCTGCTGCTCGCCGCCCTCGGCCGGGCCGTCGCGCGGGCCGGCGCCCGACGCCGCCGTGACGGCATCGGGCGGCGTTTCGACGCGGCGATCCACGACGTCGCGCAGGAGCGACTGGTCAGCGAGGTGCAGGCGGTGCTCGCCCGGCACGCGCGCACCCGGGAGCTGCTCGACCAGGCGATCAAGGGCTAGCACGCCCGCTCTGTCTCGCCCCCCCGACGCCGTCGTCCACAGGGGACGGCGGCGTCGCGTCATTCCGCGTCGTCGTCCACAGGCCGCGCCCAGGCCCTGGCCGCCGCGCCCCGCTCGTCCGAGCCTGGGGTCACGTCCTCACGACCAGGAGGACCCGACCAGGAGGACACCTCATGCACGAGACCATGATCACCGTCACCGGCAACCCGAACACACGACAAACCCATATGTCGTCGCGGACCGTGCCCGCACCAATCGCGCTACCGTGACCAGCATGGATGACGAACTCCGCGAGGTAGCCCGCCAGCGGGCAGCGGTGAAGCGAGAGCACGTGGTGCGGAATCTTCAGACGATGCCCGCCCACGAGTTGTTCATGGCGGGGGAGTCCCTCCTCGCGTCGGCCACCGCCCTCGTGGACGAAGGGGAAGACGCGCGGGATGCCGAGATGGTGGCACTCGGGGCGGCGAAGGCGTCGGTAGCGCTGGGATGGATGGAAGCGGCCCGATGGCGACGCGACCTCCGGGTGACTGACCGATAGAGGCAGCTAGCCGGGCCGTAGGCGGGAGCACGGGCCGGGCGGGTGTCCGTGGACACCCGGACGGTTCTGATCCCTCTGAGGGGCTTGTGGCGCGATGGAGGCCCACACCCGGGGGGGTGTCAGTGGTCGGGGGTCGCTATGTTGGCGTCATGTACAGCCGCAATAGCAACTTTCAGGAGCCCGATGCCTCGTGCACTGTGTGGCGCTACATGGACCTGGCCCGGCTTGTGTCCATCTTGGGAAATGCAGCCCTTTGGTTTCCCCGCGCGGATCAATTGAGTGACTCTCACGAGGGCGCCGTGGGGTCTCTTTCTCGCGAACGCTTCCTGACAACCTATGCCAAGGAATGGAGCCCAGATGTCTTGAGGAACGTCGACGCGATGAACCGAGAACTTCGTTCGACAGTGTTTATCAGCTGTTGGCATCTGTCGGAGTTCGAGTCAGCCGCGATGTGGGACATTTACGCGAACCGAAGCCAAGGGATTGCCGTTCGTTGTGCGTACGGAAATCTTCGCGAGTCTCTATTGGGCGACCATGACATCTTTATGAGCCGCGTGGCCTACGTTGATCCTGACAAGGTCGAGATTCCTCGCTATGACCGCCCCATCTTGACGCCGTTTACGTATAAACGGCTTAGTTACTCGTATGAATCAGAAGTGCGTGCCATGATCTACTCGCCCCCGGACAGGCCAACTGTGGGACGACGCCACGACGAGGGCCCTTTTGGTATCTCAGTTCCAGTAAACGTCGAACATCTTGTTAGTGACGTTTTGGTCGCACCGGGGCTGCCAACTTGGTATGCGCAATCAGTAAGGATGGCAGTTCACGCTTTTGCTCCCACGATCACCGTGCACCAATCTAGTTTGGATCAAGACCCCGTGTTCTGACCACCTACTCGTGACCCCCGGTCCTGTGTGGGCCGGGGGTCGGTGGTTGGTGGTGGGTCAGGCGTGGCCGTGGGCCTTGCGGCAGGCGCGGCGGTCGGCGGGGGTGTTGTCGTGGTCGCACGCCGCGTGAGACATGCGAACCCATCCGGTGCTCGTGACGCCTGTGGGGCGCGTGGGGGTGGTGTACGCGGCGGCGATATCGGCCACGGTGGCGGTGGGGCGCATGGCGTCGAGGTGAGCCATGACGGGTGCCCATGACGCGGGGATCGTGGCGGGGCGGACGGTGGCGGCGATGTGGCGGGGTGCGGTGTAGTTCGTCATGGGTCAATCACACGAGAGCACAGGGGGATTCGTCAGGCCTGTGGGTGCAGGTTAGAGCTTCCTGCGTAACGGTGCGTGCCCACACCCCCCGTGGGTCGGTGGGGCTGGAGAAACCCCCCGCACGAACGTGGACAGGTGCGGGGGGTTTCTGAGGGCGCAGGACGGGTCATCGCCCCTGAAAGTAGAGGGCTCTCCGTCCTTCCTTCCGGTTGTGGTCGTTAAGAAGCGCATAGAAGCCGACCGGCGGTGAGGTTGACGCCCGGTCTCCCGTGAGGGAGAGGTATGGAGTTGTTGGTGACCGCCGGTGAGGACGGGTCTTACGCCGTGGCGATGGTGGCCTTGACGATGGCGGCGGGCTGGAAGACCGTCACCTCGAAACGTCCCTCGCAACGGGCGCGGACCTGGTTGCGGGAGAAGTCATCGTTCTGCGTGCCCCAGGTCAGGTCGATACCGTGCTCGTCGGTGTCGAGGACGACGGAGTCCTTGGACTTGACCCACTCCGTGCCCCGAGCGACCGAGTTGCTGACGGCGACGGGGACGCCCCACAGGCGACGCGCGGCCCGGTCAACGGGGGAACCGGCCTGCTCGTTGAGCAGGTACTGCGACGTCTCGATGGCCTCCCAGTCGAGCGGGTTCAGGAAGATGCCGTCGGGGGTGTACCCCATCGTCTCGAGCTGGGTGATGGCGGCACGGGTGGTCAGGACGGCATCGGTCTTGTACGCCTGCACCTGGATGCCGCTCGTGACGTTGAGGCCCTTGAAGTTCTCCCCGGTGCCGTCGCCGTTGAAGAGCTGATCCTCCACGCCGACGAACAGCCCGTACTGAAGCTCATTGGCCAGGAACCGGGCAAGGTTCTCGTTGTCCTTGAGGTCGTAGATGTGGATCGGGTCGGACAGGTGGGCAACCACCTTGAGCCGGTTCTCCACCCGCCGCATGACGTACTGCGACGTGGGCTTGACCTCACCCACGGCGACGGGCTTGGCCCGGTTGTCGCGCGTGGTCTGCTGCAGGAACGAGTAGTCACGCGGCACGCGGCGACCGGGGATCAGGTCCCAGATGGTCGATGCGGGGACACCCATCGGCACGGGCGCCTCGGGGGTCATCACGGGCTCGATCACGTCGGCGCTGGACACCAGGGCCTTGACTCCACCGACGCCGGTCGCGGCATTCGCCTTGGCCAGGACCGGCTCGATAGCGTCCTTGGACCCCACGCGCAGGTATCCGCCCTTGGTGCCGGACTTGAAGTGGTTGGTGGTGGCCTCCCACTCATGCCGGGGTGCATCGGAGGACCCCCAACCGTCGAGCTGCTTGAGCATCTCGTTGGTGCTGATGGTCCCCTCGATCTGCCGGTCAATCTGCTTGACCTCGGCCAGGATCGTGTCGATACGGGACTTCTGCCCCTCGGTGAGGCGCTTACCGTCGTTCTTGGCACCATCCACGATGCCCTTTGCCTCGGCGGCCAGTTCGGCCCGCCGCTTCCACAGAGTTTCCATTATGTCTCCTTGAGAAAAAGTGTTGAAATCCTCAAGGTTCCTCAGACGAAAGGTTATGCCCCCCGACCTAGCGGGGGAGTTCACAGAGCCGTGGCCCGAGAATGTCAGCCCGTATGGCGATGACGGTATGACACCTGCGCATGGTGCCTGTGGTCATCAGCGGCCCGTCCTGACGTTTCTCTTTCAAACCTTGCAATTCATACAATACCGCACAGGAAATGCAGACTCAACATAAGTGGTTTTCTGAGGGGATAGGCACACACCCCCCGGCGAGGGTGCATTTCTCTTAGCGCGGTGCGGGGTTACTGTAAGCGCCTGTGAGACGCTGAGAATGGCGGGTGCATGTGATTCCCCGGGGCGGCGGTAATAAGCGGCCTGCGGCCCTGCTAGGTGCCTCTAGACGGGTGTTGTGCGCGGTGGTGGGGTGCGGGAACGGCCTGGAGGCTCCTGGGAGAGTGTCGGAGAGCCCTCAGGCCGTTGTTGCGCATGGTTTGCAAAAAGAGAAAAAGCCCAGAAATTATGCGCATCATCACCCGCGCTGGTCCGTTGCTTTCACTCCTGGCGATTTGTACCCCCATACACGTACCACTTCCTCACGCCGAGCTTAGGCTGCACTGGCGCAGGCTGTTCCTCGACCACGCTCCACCGTCCGGCATCGTCGCGGCACACCAACCCCAGGCCCTCGAGCTGCACCAAGGTGACCCTGACCGCTTTGGTCGTCGTCCGCTCCGTCGCCCATTGCGCCCGCTCGTCGTCCGTGCCCGCGTCCCACGCGGCGTCACCCGGCCACGGCACCCCTTCCAACCGGTCCACCCCACGAGCCACCTCCCGCGTGGTCATCCTCCGGTGCCCGGCCCGTCGCCGGCCTGCCGCCCACTCGCGCTCAAGCCGCCGCACGGCCCACAGCACCTCAGCCTTCCGCCCGGTCACGGCCACGCGCCCGCCG